>Ga0210018_1001695_pt1 | contig 11380 bp, 9 predicted proteins | sample CryGeyCG2014_010_2_FD_183967 | JGI IMG/M metagenome (GOLD analysis project Ga0210018, IMG submission 183967) | Groundwater microbial communities from aquifer - Crystal Geyser CG09_land_8/20/14_0.10 (SPAdes) (version 2) | ecosystem: Environmental > Aquatic > Deep subsurface > Groundwater | place... | reverse complement strand
GGATATCGGCGATAATCAGCTTAAAGTTAAGGGGCCTCAAGGAGAATTAAACCAATTAATTCCGGCTCAAATTAAATTAGAATTGAAGGATTTAGCCGATAAGCGCAAGGAATTAATAGTTTCTCCTAGAAAAGAAACAAAAGACAGTTCGGCTCTCTGGGGTTCGTTAAGGGCTTTAATTTTTAACATGGTCAAAGGAGTCACCGATGGTTTTGAAAAAAAGCTGGAGATTCAGGGAGTTGGCTACCGGGCTTCTCTGCAAGACAATAAGCTGATTTTGAATATCGGATTTTCTCATCCGATTGAGATAGAAGCGCTTCCAGGCATTGAATTTAAAGTAGATAAAAATATTATTACTGTTTCAGGCATTGATAAGCAATTAGTCGGCCAAACGGCCGCTCAAATTAGAAACCAACGCAAGCCGGAGCCTTATAAAGGAAAAGGGATTAGATACCTTGGCGAGGCCGTCAGGAGAAAGGCCGGCAAAAAAACGGGTAGTACCGAATAAATTTTATGCAATCAAAGCAAGTAAAACTTTATCGGCGACACAAAAGAATCAGGGCCAAATTAAAAGGAACTCGACAATGTCCTCGTCTTTCTGTTTTTCGCAGTAATCAGCATATTTATCTCCAATTGGTTGACGACGAACAGGGAAAAACCTTGGTTGGCTCCAGCGATTTGGAAGTTAAAAAGAAAAAATTATCCAAATTAGCCAAGGCTCAAGAAGCAGGCAAAATCATTGCCGAGAAAGCTTTGGGAAAAAAGATTAAAAAAATTGTTTTTGACCGAGGCGGCTACAAATACCATGGTCGGATTAAGGCGGTTGCCGAAGGAGCCAGAAAAGGCGGCTTAGTTTTTTAATCGACAATTTATATCAAATGACACTCTTATGATTTATCAGCAGCCAAAAAAAAGTGAATACGAACAAAAACTGCTTGACGTCGCTCGGGTGGTTCGGGTAGTGGCCGGCGGCCGCCGTTTTAGATTCAGAGCGGTTGTGGCCATTGGAAACCAAAAAGGAGAAGTTGGGGTGGGAGCGGCCAAGGGCCAGGATGTCAGTTTGGCCGTGGAAAAAGCGACTACTCAAGCCAAAAAGAATTTAGTTAAAGTTCCCTTGCTTAAAGGGACTATTCCTCATCAAGTAGAAGCCAAATATGGCAGCGCTAAGGTTTTGCTGAAACCCGGTCAACCGGGGCGAGGAATTGTCGCCGGCGGAGCGGTTCGAGCAATTTGCGGATTGGCCGGCCTTGAGAGCATTTCGGCCAAAATTATTGGCCGGACAACCAATAAATTAAATAATGCTCGGGCAACCATTGAGGCTTTTAAAAAGCTGAAATTTGAAAATGAAAAACGATAAGAAAAAAACGAAAAAAGTTTTTGCTTTTTTATTTTTAGTTTTTAATTTGAGCGAGGCAACATGCAATTATATCAACTAAAACCAACTCATCAAAAGAAAAAGCCGAAGCGAGTCGGTCGGGGCGGCAAAAAAGGGACTTATTCCGGCCGCGGCATCAAGGGACAAAAGTCCCGGGCCGGCAGAAAACCGCGGCCTGGTTTTGCTGGCGGCGATACTCTTTTAATTAAGAGATTGCCCAAACAAAGGGGACAGAGAGGCAAATTAAAGATAAGACAAGGCCGTAAATTATCTCGTCGCCTTAAGCCGGTTATTCTTAATTTAAAAGACATTGAGAAAAAGTTTTCTGTCAAAGTTGGCCAGAAGCAATCTGCCTCCGGCGAAAAATCAAGTCAGACCGTTTCGCCGAGAAACTTGTTAAAAAAGGGGCTGATCAGTAAAATAGGTAAGAGGACCCCGCCGGTGAAAATTTTAGGCCAAGGCCAATTAAGAGGAGAATTACATTTTAAAGACGTCCAACTGTCAAAGAGCGTTCAGGAAAATAGGAGCTTAGCTCCTAAAAAGGAGCTAAGCTCCTAGATGAAATTGACAGGTGAACCACCTCTTGTCTAAAGACAAAGTGGATTTCTTGCCAGCTTCAATTAAAATATGAAATGGTTTCAAAGGGTTATTCAAATTTTAAAGATTAAAGACCTTCGCCAAAAAATATTCTTTGTTTTGATGATTTTAGTCATCTTTCGGGTAGCGGCGAGCATCCCGGTTCCCGGCATTGACGCCGAAAGGTTAAGGCAGTTTTTTACTAATAATCAGTTATTCGGCTTATTGAATATTTTTACCGGCGGAGCGATGAGCAATTTGTCCATTGTTATGCTTGGCTTGGGCCCCTTTATCACGGCAACAATTATTATGCAGTTATTAACTATGATTTTTCCCCAATTGGAAGCTATTTACAAAGAAGAAGGTGAACGAGGCCGACAGAAATTTAATCAATATGCCCGGATGCTGACTATCCCTTTAGCCGCTTTGCAATCCTATGCCATGTTAACCCTGTTAAGCCATCAAAATATCATTGGCTCTCTTTCCGCCATTCAGTGGGTTACTTCTATTTCAGTTATTACAGCCGGGGCTTTGTTCTTAATGTGGTTGGGCGAGTTGATTTCGGAGAAGGGAATCGGCAACGGCGTCTCTTTATTGATTTTTGCCGGTATCGTTTCCCAGGTGCCTCAGTCAATTAGAGATATAGTTGTTACTTATAATCCGGCCCAAATTCCTTCTTATTTGGCTTTTTTGGTTGTCGCTTTGATTATTATTGCCGGAGTGGTTGTTATTAATGAAGGCCGACGCAATATTCCAGTTTCTTACGCTAAGCGGGTGCGCGGCCATCGGATTTATGGCGGCGTTTCCACTTACTTGCCTTTGAATGTAAATCCAGCCGGAGTCATCCCAATAATTTTTGCTTTGTCAATTATGCTTTTCCCGGGCATGGTCGCTAGTTTTTTAAGCGCTTCCCGAATTGGTTGGTTGGCCAATTTTTCTCAATCAATCGGTCAGCTTTTCCAAAATGTTTGGTTTTACGGCATCTGTTATTTTGTTCTAGTTGTCCTTTTTACCTATTTTTACACGGCGGTCACCTTTGATCCCAAGAACGTCGCTAATAATTTACAGAAAATGGGCGGCTTTATCCCGGGCATCCGGCCGGGCCGACCGACTTCCGATTTCCTTTATTTTATTCTTAATCGAGTTTTGCTTTTCGGCGCTTTCTTTTTAGGAACTATTGCCGTCTTGCCTTCAATCGTTCAAGGGGCTACCGGCATAACTGCTTTTGGTTTTGCTATTGGCGGAACAGCTCTCTTGATTATTGTTTCGGTTGTTTTGGAGACAATGCGTCAAATTGGCAGCCAATTGACTATGCGCGATTACGAAGGATTTTAATTTATGTCCAATCAACAACCACAAATTATTATTCTGATGGGTCGGTCCGGTTGCGGCAAAGGAACCCAAGCCAAGCTTCTCCGAAATGAATTTAAGTTTAAACACGCTAATAGCGGCGATTTAATCCGGACTAAAATGAAAGAAAAGAATTTCTTTGGCCGGAAATTGAAAAAGGTGATTAACCAGGGCAATCTGGCGCCAACTTTTTTAATCTCTCAACTTTGGACGGAGAAAATTAAAGAGATAAAAGCAAAATCAGATTTAAAAGGATTGATTGTTGATGGCAGTCCTCGGACTCTGATGGAAGCGAAGCTGATGGATGAGGTTTTTGACTGGGTTGAATGGACGAAGATTAAAGTTATTTTATTGGATATTTCCGACAAAGAGGCCTTTAGTCGATTAACCAAGCGGCGGATTTGCCAGGACTGCGGCCGTTTGATTCCCTGGGTCGGCCAATTTAAGGATTTAAAAAAATGCGACAAATGCGGCGGTCAATTGATGACTCGACCTGACGACAAACCGGAGGCGATTCGTTCCCGTTTGGATTTTTACAATAAGGAAGTTGAACCGGCCATTGGTTATTACCGAAAACAAGGCCGGCTCATCAGGGTTAATGGCCAGCAGTCAATTGAAGATGTTTATCAGGAGATTAAAAAAGCTCTAAGTTAATGGTCAGGGGTTGAGATATACTTTTTGTCTAAGCAAGAAGGCCTGTCCTTCCTCTTGGTATTTCCATGATACATATCAAAAGCCCGGAAGAAGTTGAATTAATGGCTCAAGCCGGTCGGCTATTAGCCAAGGTTATGCGGCAATTAAAAGACGCGGTTAAGCCGGGATTAACCACCGAGAGTTTGGATAAACTTGCCGAAGAAATTATTTTTAGCTACGGAGCCAAACCGGCCTTTAAGGGCTACGGCGGTTTTCCGAATACTCTCTGCGCTTCTATTAACGAACAAATTGTTCATGGCGTTCCTTCAAAACGCCAAATCAAAGAAGGCGATATTTTAAGTTTGGACACGGGCCTCATTTATCAAGGTTTTTATGCGGATATGGCTGTCACTCTGCCGGTTGGTCCGATTTCCAAAGAGGCGCAAAAACTAATTCAGGTAACTAAAAAGGCCTTACGTAAGGCTATTGCCCGGGTCAAGCCAGGTCAAACTATCGGGGATATCTCTTTTGCCATTCAAAAACATATTCAGGCTGAAGGTTTTCAGGTAGTCAAAGAATTATGCGGTCACGGAATCGGTCGTAATCTTCATGAAGATCCGGATGTTCCTAATTTCGGTTATCCTCATAAAGGACCTATTTTGAAAGAAGGCGCGGTCATTGCCATTGAACCAATGGCCGTTTTAGGCCAGCCGGGCATAAAAAAGGGCCCCGATGGTTTTTGCTATCAGACAGCGGACAACAGCTTGTCAGCTCATTTTGAAAATACGGTTGCCGCAACCAAAAAAGGGCCCAGAATTTTAACCGAATGATGCGTTTATTTAGGAGCTTTGCTCCTATTAGGAGCAAAGCTCCTAAATACTCTTATAGGAGCAAAGCTCCTAATTTACTGTATTTCTTCTTTTTTCTCTTTGAGAAAGCGATGCCAGTTTTCAAGGAATTCAACGAATATTTGAAAGGGCACTTCTAAGATTAAATTGAAAACAACAATCAAGATATTGAATTTAGCCCATTGGTGCGAAAGCCATTGACCCACCCTAACCAGGGGCAGAGCGAAAAGATCAATGATAAAGAGCCAACCGGTTTCTTTTTCTTTTTCGACGCTTAATCCTTTTGATTGCTGACGGATTTTTAAGCCGGTAAAACAGATTAGAGAAATAAAAACCAGGAAAATGATTATGCTTAACCAGCTGAAATTCAGCTTAGTCAGGCCCCAGATGATCAGACCGAAAGAAATCAGGAAACTGATTAGATAGAATAAATTAATCGCTCCTCTAAGAAACCATCCTTTCTTGGTTGAAGCCTTAATTTCATAAGTTTCTTCTTTTTTATTCTGATAAACGATTTTCATTACTTCCAGAATGACTCTTTGGGCGTTGGTTTCGGCTGGCGGCTTAATAGTCATGATGATTAGAAACATCAAAAAAGGAGGGAAGATTATATTAATGCTCAAATTAAGAGGGATTAGCTGGTGGGTGACGTAGAGATCAAAGGGAACCTCGATGGCCAAGGCCAAAAGTATTTTGGTGACAAAGAGAGAAGCTGTGCTGTAAATGGCCGCTCGGCGCAGTTTATTCTTTGAATGTTGATAGCGTTCTTGATAAGCCTTGGTAATTTCTCCTTCTAATTTTTCCGGCTGAAGAACTAAATCGGGGTTATTCAAAAGAGCGTCTCCCAAAACAAGAAAAGGCGTATTATACCGATTGGTAATTTGGAAGAATTTTGGACCAAGCGGATGGCTAATTTCTTTAAAGACGGCTTCTTTTAACGATTCAAGTTGAGGAATCATTTGAGAGAGAAACTCTTGAGAAGGATTGGTCCACTCCGGATAATGCCATTTGACCAGGCGATAGCTTAAAAGAGCTTGGTCGGCTCGCAAAAGAGCTTTTTGGACGGCAATAAAGATTTGCGTTTCTTTTTCTTCTTGGCTGAAGTTGATATTTTTAAGAACGATTTTTTCTTTAATTACTTCGTACATGTAATCAGATAGAGCTTCGTCTTTAAAAGGAGGAGCTAGTTTTTCTTCGATTTCGCAGGAAGCCAAACTGATCAGCCAATTTAATATTTCTTCTTTTTGAAGAGCGTTAATCTCGGCCGAAGCGTCGAGCAGGAGCAAATACTTGTCTATGATTAGTCCTACTTTTTCAATCTTGTTTTCCGGAATAGCGTCATTGGGCAGATAGCCGGCTCGAATCAGTTCGCAGATTAAAGGATAAGCTATTTCGTTTTTGCTGTTTTGTTGGATGAACAACCTTCTTTTAAGGATGCGGTCAATGGCGTTTTTTCGAAAAAGATGCTCTTCTTGGTAATCAAGAATTTTTCTAATTTTCTCATAAAAAGAAGCCACTTTACTGGCGATATAGTCAACGTGAATAGTTGAACTTGGCTCATCAGATTTGGTCGGAATAAATCCTTTAAATCGGCGGACTAATTTTTCTGTTGAAGAAGAGACAATAGACATAAAATTATCATTTTTTCTTCTCTATTTCTTCTTTAATTTGGCCGACGAATTTTTTATTCTTCATAGGGCCAAGGTCGCCTTTTTCTCTGTTACGGACACTGACAGAATCGGATTTTTCTTCTTTGTCGCCGACGACTAAGAGATAGGGGATTTTCTGGATTTCGCCGCCGCGGATTTTTTTGGAAACGGTTTCGTTATCGTCTTTCAGTTCAAAACGAAGACCGGCTTCCTGAAATTGCTTGGCTACTTGCTGGGCATATTTTTTATGACGAGAACCAACCGGAATAAGCCATATTTGAACAGGCGCTAACCATGTTGGAAAAGCGCCGCCGTAATGCTCGATTAAATTGCCTAAGAAACGAGTGTCGGTTGCTCCTAAGACGGTTCGATGAACCATAATCGGCGTTTGTTTTTTGCCTTCATTGTCAATATAGCTTAGATTGAATTTCTGAGGGAAATTAAAATCAACCTGGATAGTTGGTCCTTGCCAGCCGCGTCCCAAACTGTCAATCAATTTAATGTCAATTTTCGGCCCATAGAAAACCGCTTCTCCTTCGGCTCGTTGATATTTCAATTTTTTCTTATTCAGGGCATAGACCAAAGCTTTTTCGGCCTGCTGCCAAACCTGGTCACTGCCTAAATATTTCTTTTTCTTGGCTTTTGGGTCGCGCAGAGCTAATTCAAATTGATATTCTTTAAAGCCGAATGCTTTGAGCATAAAAACGGCCAGATCAAGAACGCCAACAACTTCTTCGGCTAACTGGTCGGGCCGGCAGAAAATATGAGCATCGTCTTGGGTAAAGCCGCGGACGCGCATAAGCCCATGAAGGACGCCGGCTTTTTCATAACGATAGACCGTGCCTAATTCGCAATAACGAATAGGCAAATCTCTGTAGGAACGGATTTCCGACTGGTAAATTTGGACATGGAAGGGGCAATTCATCGGCTTAAGAAGATATTCGGTTTCCTCTATTTTTATCGGCGAAAAAAGATTTTCTCGGTAGAACTGCCAATGGCCTGATTTTTTCCAAAGGTCTAACTTCCCGATATGCGGCGTGGAAACGTATTCGTAGCCGCGTTGACGATGAACTTCTTTCCAGAATTTTTCAATTTCTTCCCGGATTATCGCTCCTTTGGGCTTAAGCATAATCAGTCCCGGGCCAATTTCATCGGAGATTAAATACAGATTAAGAGTTTGATTAAGCTGGCGATGGTCGCTTTTTTCGGCTTCGGCCTGCTTGGCCAAATATCGGTCTAATTCTTTTTTGGTCTTAAAAGCGACGCCGTAAATCCGCTGGAGCATCTTATTTTTTTCATCGCCTTTCCAGTAAGCGCCGGCTATTTTAGTTAATTTAAAAGCGTCTGGTTTTATTTCTTTGACGGAACGAACATGAGGTCCCCGGCAAAGGTCAGTAAAACGGCCGCTTTGGTAAATAGTTGCTTTTTTTTCTTTAAGACCCTCAATTAGTTCTAATTTATAGGGCTGATCTTTGAATATTTTTTTTGCTTCCGTTTTAGAAAATTCTCTTTTGTCAAAAATTAAGTTTTTCTTCATCAATTCTCTCATTTTCTTTTCTAGACGCGACAAATCTTCAGGAGTTAAGCGGACAGGCAAGTCAAAATCATAATAAAAGCCGTTTTCTATAACCGGCCCAATGGCAAACTTGGCCTTAGGGAAAAGTTCTTGGACAGCCGCGGCCAAAAGATGAGAAATGGAATGGCGAATAATTTCAATCTTCATGTATATAGTTATTTCAATACCTTAACACCATCGCAGAGAATTTTCAAGTTTCCGTCGCGGTCGCTTAAGCGGCCGCTGACCAAGACAATTCTTTCCTCCTGCCAGGCGGCGGCTGTTTGCTCAAGAGTGTTTGGAAAGACCAAAGCTTCAATGCGGCCGGTCATATCCTCAATTTCAACAAAAAGCATCAATTGGCCGGAACGAGTGTTAATTTTCTTGATTTTGTTAATAATCCCGCCGACTTTGACCCGGTGGCCGATTTGTCCCTTAGAAAGGTTCTGGCAAGTGAAAGCCATTTTGGCTAATCGTTCCTGATAATCCTTTAAAGGGTGTTCCGAAAGATAAAGACCGAGCAGTTCTTTTTCCCAGCTCAAATAATCTTTTTTATTAGCTGGCAAAGCCTGGGTTAATTTCAAAGAGGGCAAACTTTCGGCGGCCTGACCGGCAAATAAGCTAACCTGGCCGTTTTGCTTGGCCCTCTGAGTTTCCCGGGCCAAGCTAAGCATCTGTTCCAAAGAAGAGAGAAGTTGATTCCTTTCGCCAAAATCATCTAAGGCGCCGCATTTTATCAAACTTTCCAGTGATTTTTTGTTTAAATCCTGTCCGCCATGTCCGCTCTTGGCGGAAGTCCGTTCAATAAAGTCGGCAATTGATTTAAAAGGGCCGTTTTCCTTCCTTTCTTCAACGATGCTTTCAACGACATGGCGACCGACGTTTTTGACGGCCTTAAGTCCGAAATGGATTGTGCTGCTGGTTGCTTTGGTGAAATCCTGTTCGCTTTGGTTAATATTGGGCGGCAATACTTGAATATCCATTTGCCGACATTCATCAACCAAAAAAGCGATCCTTTCAATATCGTTTTGTTCCGAAGTCATTAAAGCGGCCATAAATTCAGTCGGATAATGGGCTTTCAGATAAGCCGTCTGGTAGCCAATCAGGGCATAGCAAGTTGAATGCGCTTTATTAAAGCCGTATTGGGCAAACGGTTCAATCATATGCCAAATTTGAGCAGATGTTTTTTGGTCGATGTCATTATTAATCATCCCGGCAATTATTTTTTCTTTTTGTTCGTCTAAAAGCTTCTTAATTTTTTTGCCAACCGCTTTGCGGAGAACATCAGCTTCCGAAGGAGTAAAACCGGCCAAATCGCGAGCCAGACGCATTAATTGTTCCTGATAAACCATTATTCCATAAGTGTTTTCCAGGATTGGCTTGAGTAGCGGATGAAGATATTTAACTTTTTTGTAACCGTGTTTACGGGCAATAAATTCGGGAATAAATTCCATCGGACCCGGCCGGTATAAAGCGACCATGGCAATGATATCCTCAAATTGGTTGGGCTTAAGCTGTTTAAGATATCTTTTAAAACCGGAGCTTTCTAATTGGAAGACGCCAGTCGTATTAGCTTCTTGAAGCAGTTGGAAGGTTTTTCGGTCATCCAAGGGAAGCTCGGACAAGTTTATTTCTTGGCCGGTTTGCTCCTTGATTTGATTCAGGGCATTTTGGATAACAGTTAAAGTGCGTAAGCCTAGAAAATCCATCTTCAGCAATCCCAAATCTTCAATGGCGTGCATTTCGTATTGACTGACAATGTTTTGATCGTCTTGGGTTGGATGCTGGCAGGGAACTAAGCTGTAAATATCTTGCTTGGTAATGACCACGCCGGCCGCATGAGTTGAGGCGTGACGGGCTACTCCTTCCAGTTTCATGGCCATGTCAATCAGGCGTTTGGTATTTTCATCCGATTCATAAGCGCTGTGCAGCTCCGGCGATTGATAAACGGCTTTTTCCAAAGTCAAGCCGAAAGGAATCATTTTAGCGAGCTGGTCGCAGAAATTATACGAGTAATCGAGAACTCGACCGACATCGCGGACAGCCGCTCGGGCAGCCATTGTCCCGAAAGTAATAATTTGGGCAACGTGGTTTTCACCGTATTTTTCCCTGACATAACCGATGACTTCTTCGCGCCGGTTATCAGCAAAATCCAAATCAATATCGGGCATAGAAATTCGCTCGGGATTTAAAAATCTTTCAAAAAGCAGGTTGTATTTAAGAGGGTCAATTTCGGTGATATTCAAAAGATAAGCGACCAAAGAGCCGGCCGAACTTCCTCTGCCCGGGCCGACGACAATACCATTTTCTTTGGCCCAGTTGACAAAATCAGCGACGATAAGAAAATAGGAAGCAAAGCCGGTTTCTTTGATAATGCCAAACTCATAATCCAATCTTTCCAAGACTTGCTTAAGCGGATTTTCAAACCGATGCTCTTTAAGCCCCTCTTGGCATAATTTTTTGAGATATTCATTTGGTTCTTGGCCATTAGGTACTTCAAAATGAGGCAATTGGATTTTGCCTAATTCAAATTCAAAATCACACTGCTGAACAATTTTTTGGGTATTGGCAATGGCTTCAGGCACCTTTTTAAAATCTTTGACCATCTGGGTAGTCGGTCTTAAGGAAAAGTCGTCGCGACGCATAGAAAAACGGGTTTCGTCGGACAATCTTTTGTCAGTCTGGATACCCAAAAGAATATCTTGGGCTTCAGCGTCTTCCGGTTTGATATAGTGAACGTCGTTGGTCGCCACTAAAGGAATTTTGTTTTTGCGAGCTATTTTGATGATGGCCTGATTAACCGGTTCTTGTTGTTCGATGCCCGGGTGATGCTGTATTTCCAAGTAGAAATTGCCTCGGCCGAAGATTTTTTGATATTCCAAAGATAATCTTTCGGCTTTTTCGAGATCTCCAGAAATAACTGCCTTGGGAATTTCGCCGCTTAAACAAGCCGAAAGAGCAATCAAACCGGCCGAATGTTTTTTAAGTAATTCTTTATCCAGACGCGGTTTGTAATAGAATCCCTCCAAATGAGCTTTGGTGGTTAATTGGACCAAATTGCGATAACCTTCTTTATTTTTAACCAAGAGAACCAAGTGGTTAAATTTATTATCAATGCCGGGTCGGCGCTGATCCATGCCGTGAGGAGACAAATAGACCTCACAGCCAATGATCGGCCGAATGCCTCTTTTTTTGGCTTTCTGGTAAAACTCAACCGCTCCGTACATATTGCCATGGTCGGTCAAGGCAATGGAAGACATTTTTAACTCCTGACAGGCGTCCAAAAGCTGGTCTATTTTAGCCAAGCCGTCCAAGAGGGAATAATGAGAGTGAACGTGAAGATGAGTAAATTTCATAGCTTCAGTATATCATCTTTATCTGGCCTGGCAAATCT
>Ga0210018_1001692_pt1 | contig 11382 bp, 4 predicted proteins | sample CryGeyCG2014_010_2_FD_183967 | JGI IMG/M metagenome (GOLD analysis project Ga0210018, IMG submission 183967) | Groundwater microbial communities from aquifer - Crystal Geyser CG09_land_8/20/14_0.10 (SPAdes) (version 2) | ecosystem: Environmental > Aquatic > Deep subsurface > Groundwater | place... | reverse complement strand
AAGGCAATAAATTATATTTCCAGCGCCGTTACCCATACTGGCGGAAAGGTGGATAATTATTGGCGAGACCTTTCCCAGGTTTATCTTTTTAGAATCACCGACGAACTGGGAAGAAAAGATATTTCCCAAGAAGAACTGAAAAATGTAATCCCTCCCTTAGTTAGCCAGGCGATAAATTCTAGCAAATCGGCCACCGATGTTTCTCCCAAAAATGTGGCCAATTGGTCGGTCAGGGGATTTATTTATCGGCAAATGATCAATATTTCCCAGGGAGCAGACCAGTGGGCAATCAATTCTTATGAGGAGGCCCAAAAATTAGAACCGACTAATCCTTACATTTTTACTGAGTTAGGCCAGGTTTATTTAGCCAAAAATGACAAAGAAAAGGCCAGAGAATATTTTCAAAAAGCTCTTGATTTAAAATCGGATTATGCACCGGCCAGATTTCAGCTCGCCTTAGTTTATGTTTCAGAAAATAAAATTGCCGAGGCCATCGGAGAGATGGAAAATGCCAAAAGAGATAGTCCCTCTGATGTGGGAGTGGCTTTTCAGTTGGGGTTATTGTATTACAATGATAAGCAATATGATAAGGCTCAAGCCGAGTTTGAGAGGGCAATTGGTTTAAATGAAAATTATTCTAATGCCCGTTACTTTTTGGGATTAATTTATGACCAAGCGGGAAAGAAAGATGAAGCCATTTCCCAGTTTGAAAAAATTGCCAAATTAAATCCCGACAACGAAGAGGTAAAGAAAATTTTGGCGAATTTGAAAGGAGGGAAAACGGCTTTGGAAGGAATAACGCCGGCCCAACCGCCAATTGAGGAAAAACCAGCAGAAGTCCTGAAGAAATAAATAATTTTCAATCGATAATTTCGTGTAGACTTGACTTTTTTTTAAAACAGAATAAAATTAAGTTTATAAAAACTATTTTTTTATTGCCTTGACTTTTCTCTTTTTATAAAATCAAATAAAAGATTCGCCCTAAAATAAATTCTTTAGGGTATTTTTAGCTTATTATTTTCCGGGAATGGAATATTGAGGTTAGACCTCAACAGTTCCTCAACAATTCCCCTTTTATTTATGCGAGTGGAACCATTTACAGTCGGAGATTTTATTCACGCCTTTAACCGAGGGAATAGGAAGACGATTGTTTTTCGTGACGTCAATGATAGATGGCGCTTTTTAAAAATCCTGCGTTTTTTCAATGACGAATATTCTCCTCCTAACCCAACTCGTCAGATCAGTCGGAATGTTGAGGTTAGACCTCAACAGCTTCCAGTAGATAAGTTTAAATGGCCTGAATGGCCAAAAAGTCGGCCGCCTCATAAGCCATTGGTAAAAATCTTGGCTTACTCTCTCAGAGATAATCATTTTCATCTGCTTTTAAAAGAAATTATTGCGGGTGGGATCAGTAAATTCATGAAAAAATTGGGCGATGGTTTCACAGGCTATAGTAATCTTAAATACAATGAAGTAGGAAGGGTTTTTCAAGGGCCTTATAAAGGAAGAACAATAATGGGAGATATAAAATTTCTTCAATATCTCGATGCTTATATCCAAGTTTTTAATCCCTTTGAGGAATACCCCGGCGGAATCGGAAAAGCTTTAAAAGAATTTGATAAAGCATTTGAAATGGTATTGAATAATCCCTTTTGCAGTTTAGGTGAGAGTTTTGGAAAAAGAAATTTAAATATCATTAATCGAGATGTTTTGGCAGAAATGTTTCCCAATTTAGAAGTTTATAAAAAATTTACTTATGATGCCCTTTTGGTAAGAAATATTAGAGAAATTTTGGGTAAATTAACAATCGATTAATCGGTAGGAATCGGTTGAGGTTAGACCTCAACATTCCCTTCGACATTCCAAAATTATGGAGAGAATAAAGATAAAAAATTTTGGTAAGGCGAAGGTATTTTTACCCTTGCCCTATTTATTGAGTTTAGAAAAAGATAGTTGGAAAAATTTTTGGGAGAGAGATTTAAATGAGTTATTTCAAGAAATTTCTCCAATTAGAGATTATACCAAAAAGGAATTGGAACTCTGGTTTTTGAATTACAAATTAGGCGAGCCAAATTACAAATCTGACTTGGAGGCGAAAAGAAATAACGGATCTTATGAAGCTTCCCTCCGGGTAAGAACAAAATTAATTAATTTAAAAACTAAAGAAATCAAAGAGCAGGAAGTGTTTTTATGTGATTTCCCCTTGATGACTGAGAGGGGAACTTTTGTTGTTAATGGGGTGGAAAGGGTGGCAATTTCTCAACTAATTAGATCTCCGGGAGCATTTTTTACTGCCGATTATATTCAAGGAAAAAATTATTTTGGAGCCAAAATCATTCCCAATCGGGGAGCTTGGTTGGAATTGGAAACAGATTTAACCGGAGCAATTGGAGTGAAAATCGACCGGAAAAGAAAAGTAATGGCCACAACTTTATTGAGAGCCTTTGGCATTGAAAATAGCCAGGATATCAAAGAGAAATTTCAAGATGTTAATAAAGGAGAGCTAGATTATATTGCCGAAACCTTAAAAAGAGATTCAACTCATAATCAAGCCGAGGCCTTGGTTGAGATTTACCAAAGGTTAAGGCCCGGCGATATGGCTTCTCCGGACACGGCCAAAGAATTAATAGAAAATATGTTTTTTAATTTTGAGAGATACGATATCTCCAAAGTTGGACGTTGGCGTATGTGGCAAAGACTACCTGAATTAAAGTCAAAACTCAAAGCTCAAAGCTCAAAACCACAACTCAAAACTCAAAACTTCGAAGAAGATATTAAGTTGCAAGATAGGGTATTAAAGCCAGAGGATGTAATTGCGGTAATTCGGGAAATTATTAGATTAAATAATGACCCTAAAGGAGAACCGGATCAGATTGACCATCTGGGAAATAGAAGGGTAAGAACTCTAAATGAATTACTAATCAACAGAATGAGGGTGGGTTTGGTGAGAATGGAAAGAATTATCAAAGATAGAATGTCAACCCTGGATATTTCTACTTTGACCCCAATTCAATTAATTAATCCCCGGCCGGTGATGGCGGTGATCAAGGAATTCTTCATCGCCAGCCAGATGAGTCAGTTTATGGATAATGAAAATCCTTTGGCTGAATTAGAGCACAAAAGGAGATTATCGGCTACCGGTCCCGGAGGTTTGACCCGAGAAAGAGCCGGATTTGAAGTTAGAGATGTTCAACCCTCTCACTATGGCCGGATTTGCCCAATCGAAACTCCGGAGGGACCGAATATCGGATTGGTCAGCCATATGGCTTCTTTTGCCAAGGTTAATCCTTATGGTTTTTTGGAAACTCCTTATTTTAGAGTTGAGAAGGGAAGGGTATTATCCGATATCCGATATTTGAATGCTTATCAAGAAGAAAAATATAATATTGCTTCGGGAGCCGAACCACTCGATGAGAAGGGCAATATTATTCCTGAAAAAGTTGAAGCCAGGATTAAAGGAGAACCGGGAATTGCTAAAAGAGAAGAAATTGATTTTATTGATGTTTCCCCGGAGCAGTCAATTTCTATCGCCACTTCTCTCATCCCTTTTTTACAAAATGACGATGCTAATCGAGCTCTGATGGGTTCAAATATGCAAAGACAGTCCGTACCTCTGATTCGGCCGGAGGTACCTCTGGTTATGACCGGAGTGGAAGGGAGAGCGGCAATGGATTCCGGTCAAGTAGTCATTAGCCAAGAAGATGGGGTGGTGACCGAGGTTGATGCGAATCACATCACAGTAAAGTCAAAAGTCAAAAGTCAAAAGTCAAAAGTTACGAATTACGAATTGAAACGATTTATTAAAACTAATCAGTATACTTGTTTTGACCAAAACCCCCTGGTTAAAAAAGGGGAAAAAGTGAAAAAAGGAGAGGTTTTGGCTGACGGCGGAGCAATTTCTCAAGGCTATTTGGCTTTGGGTCAAAATATTTTAGTTGCTTTTATACCCTGGCGAGGAGGAAATTATGAAGACGCAATTTTAATTTCTGAAAGATTGGTTAAAAATGATGCTTACAGTTCAATTTATCTTGAAAATTTTGCCTGTGATGTTAGAGAAGCAAAATTGGGACCGGAAGAAACCACCTCCGACATCCCCAATGTTTCGGAAGAGAGACTGAAAGATTTGGATGCCGACGGAATTGTCAGGATTGGGGCTGAGGTTAGACCCGGTGATATTTTAGTTGGAAAAATTTCTCCCAAAGGAGAAACCGAATTAACGGCTGAAGAAAGATTACTCAGAGCAATTTTTGGAGAAAAGGCAAAAGATGTAAAAGATACTTCTTTGAGAATGGAACACGGAAAGAAAGGGAAAGTTATCGGAGTGAAAGTTTTTTCCCGGGAATTGGGGCATAAACTTGAACCCGGGGTGATAAAAAGAATTGAAGTTGAGGTGGCAGAAATTAGGAAAATTCAGGCCGGGGACAAACTTTCCGGCCGGCACGGGAATAAAGGCGTAGTCTCCAAAGTTTTATCAGAAGAAGAAATGCCATTTTTAGAAGATGGGACGCCAGTCGATGTGATTTTGAATCCCTTAAGCGTTGTTTCCAGAATGAATTTGGGACAGATTTTGGAAACCCATTTATCCTTGGCGGCTAAAAAACTTGGTTATCATGCCGTCTCTCCCGCTCTTTCCGGGGCTAATGAAAAAGATATAAAAGAGGAACTGAAAAAGGCCGGTTTATCTGAAAATGGAAAAGTGACCCTATATGATGGCAGATCGGGGCTTCCTTTTGGCGAAAAAATTACCGTAGGTTATATGTATATGATGAAGTTAATTCATATGGTCGAAGATAAAGTTCATACCAGAAGTATTGGTCCCTATTCTCTCATTACCCAGCAACCTCTTGGCGGCAAAGCCCAATTTGGAGGCCAGAGGTTTGGCGAAATGGAGGTTTGGGCTTTGGAAGGTTATGGGGCAGCCCATATTTTGCAAGAAATGCTGACCATAAAATCTGATGATGTTTCAGGAAGAGCAGCAACTTATGAGGCGATATTAAAAGGGGAGGAGATAAAACCACCCAATTTGCCGGCCTCCTTCAATCTTTTAGTTAACGAGTTAAAAGCGCTGGGATTGAGTATAGAGGTGAAAGAGAAAAGAGAAGAAGAAAAGAGATTAAGAGATTAAGAGATTAAGAGATTAAGAGATTAAGCTGAAAAGGAAACTTAATCGCTTAATTAACTTAATCTCTTAGTCAGCTTTAAGTTATGCGGGTAGAAGACTTCGAATCAATAAGAATAAAATTGGCCTCACCCGAGGAGATTTTGTCATGGTCGCACGGCGAGGTGACTAAACCTGAGACGATAAATTATAGAACTCAGAGGACAGAAAAAGATGGGCTTTTTTGTGAGAGAATTTTCGGACCAGAAAAAGATTATCGATGTTATTGCGGGAAATATAAAGGAATTCGTTACAAAGGTATAGTTTGCGATAGATGCGGGGTAGAGATAACTAAGGCTCAAGTCAGACGGGAAAGAATGGGTCATATTAGATTAGCTAGTCCTTCGTCTCACATCTGGTTTTTGAGAGGAGTTCCTTCAAGAATGGGTCAGGTAATAGATGTTCCTATGCTCCAATTAGAAAGGGTGATTTATTTTGCTGCCTATATTATTACAAAAGTAAATGAGACGGCTAAGAAAAAAGTTTTGGAAGAGATTGAGAAAGAATACAAACAAAAGCTCAAAGCTCAAAGCTCAAAACTCAAAACTAAAAAGATTACAACCCCTCCACCGCCCTCCCAAAAGCAGACCCCTAAAAGGAGGGTTTTAGATGAATTGAAATTGGCTAGAGATAGGGTAAGGGAAGAAGTTTTATCAATTAAACCTTTAAAAGTTTTATCTGAGATTGAATATCGAGATTTTTCTTTGAAATATGGCGAAGTTTTTGAAGCCGGAACCGGAAGCGAGACACTGAGAAAAATTTTTGCCGAAATTAGCTTGAAAAAAGAAATTGAAAAGTTGGAAAAGGAATTGGACTCCACCCCCCCCACCGCCCATAATATATTAAATAGAAAAAAAATTTGGCGAAGATTAAAACTTTTTCAGGGAATGGAAAGGGCAAAAATTAGGCCGGAATGGATGTTTTTAACCGTTTTACCGGTCTTACCTCCGGATTTACGGCCAATGGTCCAGTTAGATGGCGGAAGATATGCCTCTTCGGATTTGAATGATTTATACCGAAGGGTAATTAATCGAAATAATAGACTAAAATATCTTTTGGAAATCGGAGCTCCGGAAGTGATTGTCAAGAATGAAAAAAGAATGCTCCAGGAGGCAGTCGACTCTTTGATTGATAATGGAATGAGGAGGGGAACAACTACTCAGGCGACAACCGGCGGTAAAAGATTGTTAAAATCTTTGGCCGATATATTAAAAGGCAAGCAGGGTAGATTCAGGCAAAATCTTTTGGGAAAGCGAGTTGATTATTCCGGTAGATCAGTGATAGTGGTGGGACCGGAATTAAAATTCAATCAGGTAGGTCTTCCCAAGAAAATGGCTTTGGAACTTTTTAAACCCTTTGTCATAAAGCGGCTTTTAGACAAAGAACTGACTTATAACGTCAGGGGAGCTTCGAGGCTCATTGATGATGAAACCGATGAGGTGTGGGAAGCTTTGGAAGAGGTGGTCAAGGATAAATTAGTTTTATTAAACAGAGCTCCTACTTTACATCGTCTGGGAATCCAGGCCTTCCAGCCAGTTTTAATTGAAGGCGATGCAATTCACGTCCATCCAATGATTTGTAAAGCTTTTAATGCCGATTTCGATGGAGATCAAATGGCAGTTCATTTACCCCTATCCTCTATAGCTCAGAAAGAGGCAAAAGAAAAAATACTCTCTAGTTTAAATCTTTTGAAGCCAGCTACCGGAACGCCAGTCGTTACTCTTTATCAAGATATTGTTTTAGGTTGCTATTGGCTAACTGATATTATTGAAGATGCCAAAGGAGAGGGAAAGGTTTTTGGTAGTTTCCAAGAAGCGATTTTAGTTCAGGAATTTGGTGACATAGATTTAAGAGCCCGCATTCGAGTGCGAATGCCACTGATAGCCGCTGATAAAAAACCCACCCATTTCGATGGGTACCTGGCTGATAAGAAATCAGCGGAAATCAGCCAAAATCAGCATAAATCAGCGTTTGTAGAGACCTCGGTTGGTCGAATTTTATTCAATGAGAGCCTACCAGCCGATTTTCCTTTTCAAAATCAGCAAATTAAAATCAAGGATTTAGAAAAAATTGTTGCTGACCTTATTGAAAAAGAGCCGAAAAATACGGTTGAGGAAACCTTAGACAAAATTAAAGAATTAGGATTTGAGTACTCAACTCTTTCCAGTATTACCTGGGGAATAGATGATTTAATTGTCCCCGAGGCAAAAAAGAAAATAATAGTAATGGCGGAAAAAGAAGAAGAAAAAATTAAGGATTACTTTAAAAAAGGATTTCTTTCCCGAGATGAAAAATCGGCCAAGATTATTGAGGTTTGGGGTAGGGCAAAATCGGAAATTGAAAAATTAATTCCTAAAATTCTGCCCCCAAAAGGTCCGGTCTTTCAAATGGTTGATGCCGGGGCCAGGGGTTCCTGGTCACAACCGGTTCAAATGGCTGGAATGAAGGGTTTGGTTATTAATCCGATGGGTGAAATTATTGAATTGCCGGTAAAGAGTTCTTATAAAGAGGGATTTTCGGTTCTGGAATACTTTATTTCCACCCATGGAGCCAGAAAAGGAACAGCTGATACCGCCTTAAGAACTTCTTCGGCCGGTTATTTGACAAGGAGATTGGTTGATGTTTCTCACGAAGTAATCATTGTCGAAGAAGATTGCGGCGATAAAGAAGGAATTGAGCTTTTCAAAAAAGATGCCGATGACATTTCCCAAAATTTTCTATCTAAAATTGTGGGGAGAACTTGTTTGGAGAATATTAAATCGGGGAGAAAAACGATTGTCAAGGAAGGAGAAATTATTGATTGGGAAAAAGGGAAAAAAATTGTTGATGCCGGAAGGATGATTGAAAAAGTGAGAGTTCGTTCTTCCTTGACTTGTAAAAGTGTAAGAGGAATTTGTCAAAAATGCTATGGCTGGGATTTGGGGTCAGATAAACTAATAAAAATGGGAGAGGCGGTGGGAATTGTAGCTGCCCAGGCAATTGGCGAACCGGGAACCCAATTAACTTTAAAGACTTTCCATATGGGTGGGGTGGCTGGTGGCGGAGATATTACTCAAGGTCTGCCCAGGGTCCAGGAACTTTTTGAAGTTAGAGTTCCCTCAGGTTTAGCCGAAATTTCTCAGACCAGCGGAAAAGTAATAGAAATTACTCCAGACAGAGTAATTAAGATAAAATCAAAAACTGGTAATCTAAAATCGGAAGTTCTGGAATATAAGGCTCCTCCTCAGGTGGCAATCTGGGTGAAGCCAAATGATAACATTAAAAAGGGAGACCAACTTTATGAAGGCAGTCTTGATTTGAAAGAGTTATTTAAATTAACCGGCAAAGAGAAAACCTGGCGTTACATCATAAAGGAAATTCAGCGAATTTATGTTTCCCAGGGAGCTCCGATTCACGACAAACATTTAGAAGTGATAATTTCTCAGATGTTTTCTAGGTTGCGAATCAAAGACCCCGGTGATAGTTATTTCACTACCGGCGAAATTGTTGATAGGGCAACGTTTTTCGAGGAAAATCTTAGATTGAGAAGAGAAAAAAGGAAACCGGCTAAAGCCGCCCAAATTTTTTTAGGCATTTCAAAGGTGGCTTTAACTACCGATTCATTTTTGTCGGCGGCTTCCTTTCAGGAGACTTCAAGGGTTTTGATTAAAGCAGCAATTGAGGGAAAAGAAGATAAATTGAGGGGATTAAAGGAGAATGTGATAATTGGAAAACTAATTCCGGCTGGAACCGGTTTCCAAAAAGGGTAAATTTTGTTAAAATGAAATTGATATGGGAAAGAATAGGAAAAACAAAAGAAAAAACGCTATTGAAAAACAAAAAAAACCAAGTCGATTTGCTTTGCCAGAAGAGATAAAAAGATATATTTGGGGTATCCTCTTTCTTCTGATGGCGCTAATTTTGGTTTTAAGTTTTTTTGGAAAAGCCGGGGTGGCGGGAAGGCTCATCTTTTTCCTTTTGAATTATTTAATGGGAAAATCAATCTATCTTTTGCCCGTTATTTTAGTCATATCCGGTTTAGTTTTTTTTCTCACTTATTATGAAAAATTTTTAGGCGGGATTTTTCTGGCTGCTATCCTTTTAATTTTGGGAAGTTCGGGAATTTTAGAAAACTGGAAATCGGGTGAAAAATTGGGAGGATATTTAGGATACTTAAATGGTCCTCTTTTTCAACTTTTTGGTCTTTGGGTAACCCGAATTATCTTTGGCGGACTGATAATAATTGGAATTTTGATTTTCCGGCAACTTTTAAGGTCAACTAAAGAAAAACCTTTCTTGCCCACCCAGCCCTTAGCTGGGTACCCGGCGCCAGCCAAGGTAGGACTCATTAAAAGAATTTTTGCTCCCAAATTTAAGATTAGGGAAATCGAACCTAAAATAAAAGAAATTCCAGTCAAAACCGAGGCCCCAGCAGCAAAATTGGAAACTAAAGAAAAGCCATTAATTTCTGCTTACCAGATGCCTCCCCTGGAATTATTAGATTCGGATAAAGGTCAACCTTCAGCCGGCGATGTTAGACAAAACTCAATCATTATCAAAAAGACCCTGGAAAATTTTGGCATTCCGTCCCAAATGTCAGAGGTGAATATTGGACCTACCGTTACCCAATATACTTTAAAACCGGCCGATGGAATAAAATTATCAAAAATTACTTCCCTGACTAATAATTTAGCCCTGGCCCTGGCCAGCCATCCAATCAGAATCGAGGCTCCCGTACCCGGCAAGTCTTTGGTTGGAATTGAAGTTCCAAATAAAGTAAGAACTTTGGTTAGATTGCGTGATTTAATTTCCAATCCCCAATTTCAAAATTCTCCTTCCAATTTGGCGATTTCTCTTGGCCGGGATGTTTCGGGAAATCCGGTTTATGCCGATTTAGCCAAAATGCCCCACTTGTTAGTTGCCGGTTCCACCGGCACAGGTAAAACAATTTTCTTGAATAGTTTAATTTTATCCCTCATTTATAGAAACTCACCGGAAACTTTGAAGTTTATTTTAATTGATCCCAAAAGAGTTGAATTTCCGGTTTATAATGACCTTCCCCATCTTCTCACAAGCGTAATTTTTGATGCCCAAAAGACGGTTAATGCCTTGAAATGGCTGACTGAAGAAATGGAGAAAAGGTTTAAATTGTTAGCCGAGGCAAAAGCTAGAGACATCGCGAGCTACAACGCCGGCCTGGTAAGAGAAATTCCAGGCCAAGAGCCGATGCCTTATATTGTCTTGATTATTGATGAGTTGGCTGATTTAATGGCCGCCCGGGGGAGGGAAGTCGAAGTCGGAATTGTTAGATTGGCCCAGATGGCCAGGGCGGTCGGGATTCATTTGGTGGTGGCAACTCAGAGGCCATCGGTGGAAGTGATTACCGGATTAATTAAAGCCAATATTACTTCCAGGGTTACTTTTCAGGTTGCTTCTCAGGTTGATTCAAGGACAGTTTTAGATATGGCTGGGGCAGAAAAACTTTTAGGTCTGGGAGACATGCTCTTTGTTTCAGCCGAAGTTTCAAAACCGAGAAGAATTCAGTCAGCTTTTGTTTCAGAAAAAGAAGTCAAAAGAGTTATTAATTGGATAAAGTCAAGCTTCGCTAAAATCCCGTCAAAAGAATCCATCGGGGAGCTTATGGGCGAAGATATTTCATTAGAGAAACCGGAAACCGAGATTGAGGATTTTTATGGCGAAGATCCCCTTTATGAAGAGGCAAAAAGAATAGTTATTGAAGCCAAAAAAGCCTCGGCTTCACTTTTGCAAAGAAAATTGAGAATAGGTTATGCCCGGGCAGCCAGAATAATAGATATACTTGAAGAAAGGGGAGTAGTTGGACCCGGTCAGGGAGCAAAACCAAGAGAAATCTATTTCAAAGACGAAAAAAATGAAGACGAAGAGGGCTGGAAAAAAATATAAAATAGTGTTAGTATAAAGATAATGGCAAAACAAAAAGAATCAAATCCGCCAGCTGGCGGAGAACAAAAAGATTTAGAAGACGCAATTGAGGAAATTAAACAAAGGTTTGGTGAGGGCGCAATTATGAAATTAAAAGAAGTGAGGGCAGTTGATGTTAATGTAATTCCGACCGGCTCAATTTCTCTGGACACGGCTCTGGGAGTAGGCGGAGTGCCGCGGGGTAGGGTAATTGAAATTTACGGACAAGAGTCAAGTGGCAAATGTGTAAAGTCTGATACTATTATATTCTCTGAGATAGGTATGCTACCAATTTCCGTTTTTGG
>Ga0210018_1001691_pt1 | contig 11384 bp, 11 predicted proteins | sample CryGeyCG2014_010_2_FD_183967 | JGI IMG/M metagenome (GOLD analysis project Ga0210018, IMG submission 183967) | Groundwater microbial communities from aquifer - Crystal Geyser CG09_land_8/20/14_0.10 (SPAdes) (version 2) | ecosystem: Environmental > Aquatic > Deep subsurface > Groundwater | place... | reverse complement strand
GAAATTCTTGATTTGGGCAAATAGCGATTTTTTGATAAAGTGAATCAATGGAGCCGTTGGCGTCAAAAATCAGGCCGAAAAATTTGGAGGAATTTTTCGGACAGGAGCATTTAGTGGGGGAGGGAAAGCCCCTGAAGGAAGCCATTGAACAAAAGCATTTGTTTTCTTTCGTCTTGTGGGGGCCTCCGGGAAGCGGAAAAACGACTTTGGCTAAAATATACGCAAAGAGTTTAAATGCCAAGATTTACGAATTGTCCGCGGTTTCGGCCGGGAAAGCGGATATCAGAAAGATATTGGACGAAGATTCACGGGGGGTTCCCAAGGTTTTGTTTTTAGACGAAATACATCGCTTTAACAAATCCCAGCAGGACTTTCTACTTCCATATGTCGAAAGAGGGGAGATAACCTTGATTGGAGCCACTACCGAGAATCCGAGCTTTGAAGTTATACCGCCCCTGCTTTCTCGGTGCCGGGTTTTTGTTTTAAACGAACTTTCCCCAGACAATATGAAGGCCATTATTAAAAGAACCGGGCTGAAAATGGGTAAATCAGCGGAAGATTGGATTATCAATATGGCCAACGGCGACGCCAGACAGGCAATAACCCTGCTGGAAAATACGCAAGAGCTTTACAAGAAAATCACGGTAGAGAATTTAAAAAACGCTCTCCAGTCAAAGTTTTTAAGATACGACAAAAAAGGGGAGGAGCATTACAATACTATTTCAGCCTTTATCAAAAGCCTGAGGGCCAGTCAGCCGGATGCGGCTTTATATTATTTGGCTAGGATGATTGATTCCGGCGAAGATCCCAAATTCATAGCCAGGAGAATGGTTATTTTCGCTTCCGAGGACATAGGATTGGCCCAGCCTACGGCCTTGGTGGTGGCGAACGATGTTTTTAGGGCCGTGGAAATAATCGGGTTGCCCGAATGCGGCATTAACCTGGCGGCCGGAGTAGTTTATCTATGCCAATGCAAAAAAGACAGAAGCGCTTACAATGCTTATGTCGTAGCAATGGAAGACGTAAAAAAATTCGGGAACCTGTCCATTCCTTTGAGATTGCGAAATCCGGAAACAAAGCTAATGAAAGAATTGAATTACGGCAAAGGGTATGGAAAATACTCCAAGGAATCTTTCCTGCCCGACAAGTTGAAAAGAAAAAAATACTTGAAAAAATAGGGCTTGCCCTGAGCTTGCCGAAGGGCTGAAAAAATTTCCGGAAGTGAAAATGAAATCGTTTTTATATTTACGAAATCTTTATTTTTTGATACCATAATAATGAGTGTTTCGCAGGACAGGTCGTTAAAATTGGCCGATGTTACCTATAACACCATCATTAAAATTGAGTCAGGGGTTAACACAATCCGAGAGTAGAAACATTAAAACAAATCGCCGACGCTTTGGACGTTGGCATCGATGATTTAATGAAATAAAATTATGCCAATTGTCCAAAATAAAAAAGTAAGTACTAAGATAACGGTTAAAAAAATACCGGATTTTGAATATGGCGTTATCTGGGAAGACCCGATTAGCGGCCATAAAATCGGTTGTCTTGATGTTTCAAAAAAAGAAGATGTTGAAAAATTGATGCAAGGACAAAAAGCAATCTTAGCGGTTCAAGACCCGCCCTATAATGTTGATATAAACAATGAATTCGGTAATTTACCCCTTGACCGATATATTAGCTGGGGTGAAAAATGGGTTGATAATACGATAAATATTCTTGCTCAAAATTCCTCTCTTTATGTTTGGCTCGGTGCAGATATTAGAAATGCTTTACAGCCGCTTCCCGATTTTATGATTATGATGAGAAATAAGCCAGTTAAGATTAGAAATTTTATAACAATGAGAAATCAGCGAGGATATGGGACACAAAAAAACTGGATGGCAATCCGGCAAGAATTACTTTATTACATTAAAGGCGAACCAATTTTTAATGTTCAGGCCGAATATACAGATATACCTAAAAAAACAAAAGGGTATTACAAAGAAGTTAATGGAAAAGTCACAGAAAATTTTGAACGTAGTAAATCTTTAACTATCAGAGCGGGAAATGTTTGGCACGACATACAGCAAGTTTTTTATCTAATGCACGAAAATGTGGAAGGTTGTTTTGCTCAAAAACCCCTTAAATCCGCAAAGAGAATTATTGAGGCAAGCAGCAATAAGGGCGATATCGTTGTAGATTTTTTTGGTCATTCCGGCTCTACTTTATTACAGGCAGAATTAAGCAAAAGAAAATGTTATACAATGGACATAAACCCGAATTATTGTAAAATAATGGCCGCTCGATTGCTTCATTTTAGACGCACCGGAGAAACCGGTTGGGGCAGGACCAAAATTTTAAAGGACGGAAAAATTTTAGTAAATGATGAACAATTGTTAGGCACACCAACTTTGTTTGATTTAATTTAAACAATATGGACAAAAAGAATTTAGATAAAAAACTTGATGAGTGGATTAAAGAACTGCCGCAAGAAAGTAAAAAATCTTTACTGGCTCATTTGAGCAGTTTAAAATCAATATACCCGTTTAATGAATACGAGTATCGCTTGATGTATTTACTGGATAAAAAAATTATTACTTTTGAAGAATACGAGAAATTAAGAGACGCCTATGTTAATTCTAATCCTTATCTGAACCTTTATAATATTTCACCCCGTGTGTTCGGTGAAATTTGGGTCCAGCAGCACTTGATTGATGTTGACCCAAGATTTAAAAAGCCGTCAAAAGAGATTGATAAAAAGTATTCCGGTGATTATGACCTTTATCTTGAAAACGGAAAGAAAATAATAAAAGTTGAAGTAAAAGCCTGCCGCGCAATCAATACAAAACTTCGTGGCGGTTTGGAAACAAAAGCGTTAAGATTTGAATCAGTCGAGCCATACTGGATGAATTTTCAACAGATTAAATTGGATATAGCGGATGTTTTCATTTTTGTTGGTGTTTGGGTAGATAAAATTCTTTACTGGGTTTTAACAAACAAAGAGGTTAAAAAACACCCAACGAGAAGCCATCAACACAGAGGAGGAATTGAATATCAAATCGGTATTACCGAAAAGAATATTAAAGGGTTTAAGAAATTTTTAGTTGAACCGAATAGTTTAGTTGATATCATAAAATTAAAAGTCAATAAATAATTTTCAAACATTATGGCAATTCATTCAAATTTACAATCAATGCTTAATGAATCTTTGCCCGAAATGCTTTTAGTGGCTAAATATTCCGTGGAATTTCAAAAGGATACAAATATTTGGCCCGCCCCGGGTTGCTATGGATACCCTGCCGCAATTCTTTTGTTATCAATCGCTGATAGTATTGGTTCCTATGTTGAAAATGGAAATGTAAAAAATCATTTTAAGGTTCTTAATAACAAGGATTACTACGGATTAAATTTAAGCGAAAACGAAATCAAAATAATTTACGATGAATACCGAAACTTATTGGTACACAATACTGTTATGTCAACAAATGTAGGATTAAATATCGGCTCATCAAGCGACCCTGTTTTACAAAATCAAAATGGTAGATTTTGGTTAAATCTTGTCCCTTTTTATAATTTAAGCGTAAAGGCAGTAAATTCATTATTAAATAATCCAAAAGCATTGAACAATAATCAGACAATTTTGAATATTTACAAAAAATCATAAGAATATTAGGCGGCGGAACCCCCAGAAGCAGTTCCGCTGTGGCGGGACGCTACGGGGCAAGAAGCGAGGACGGGCCCCGAAGCAGAGTAGAGCTCGCTACGGGGTAAAATTTTCGCGGAAAAAAGTTCGCCCCGAAAAAAAATCAAAAAATCGCTTTATGCCTGACGGCCGGGCGGTTTTTTGTTTACCCTGAGCCTGCCGAAGGGCTTGCCCTGAGCTTGTCGAAAGGGTAGGATATACCAATGCCTTTGGATTTAAAAAAATTGAATAAGGAGCAGAAGGAAGCTGTGGTCCACGGCAAAGGACCGCTTTTAATTGTGGCTGGGGCTGGAACCGGCAAGACAACGGTTATTACCCAGAGAATCGCTTATTTGATTGAAAAAGGGGAAGCTAAGCCTGAGGAAATTTTAGCCGTAACTTTCACCGACAAGGCGGCTGAAGAAATGGAGGAAAGGGTGGACAAACTTTTGCCTTACGGCTATGTGGATTTATGGATTTCCACTTTCCATTCTTTTTGCGAAAGAGTTCTAAGGGAGTATGCCCTAGACATCGGCTTGCCGGCCGATTTTAAAGTTTTGGACAATACGGCGGGCTGGCTTTTGGTTTATCGTAATTTGGATAAATTCAGCCTTAATTATTACAAACCCTTAGGGAATCCGACGAAATTTATCCAGGCCTTAATTTCTCATTTTTCCCATTGCAAAGACCAGGGAATTTACCCCGAAGATTATTTGGAATACGCTGAAAAGCTAAAAACCAGGGACGACATGCCAGAAGACAATGAAACAGAGAGGCTCAAAGAAGTGGCTGGAGCTTACCAGGTTTACCAGCGCCTGCTTTTGGAAAACAGCGTTTTGGATTTCGGGGACTTGATAAATTATTGTTTGAAATTGTTTAAAGAGCGGCCGCCGATTCTGAAAAAATACCGGGAGAAATTCAAATACATTTTGGTCGATGAATTTCAGGATACAAACTGGGCGCAGTATGAACTTATAAAAATTTTAGCCGAGCCGAAAAATAACCTGACCGTCACTGCCGACGACGATCAAATGATCTATCTGTGGAGATCTGCATCTTTCAATAACATAATTCAATTCAGTAAAGATTTCCCGAAAGCTAAAAAAATTTCTTTGGTTAAAAACTACAGGTCTTACCAGAATATTCTGGATTTGGCTTATAAATTCATAAAGGCAAACGACCCCAACCGGCTTGAATATGTAAATAAAATCAATAAAAAATTAATCGCGGAAAAAAAAGGCCAAGGGCTCGTTGAACACATTCACGCCAAGACATTGGATGAAGAAGTAAGAAAAACAATCAAGAGGATTTTAGAGATTTTAAAGAAAGACAAAGAAGCGAACTACAACGATTTTGCCATTTTGGTCAGGGCAAACGACACTGCCAATCCATTCATCAGGGCATTGGAAAGGGCGGGACTGCCTTACCAGTTTTTGGCTTCAAAAGGACTTTATTCAAAGCCCGTTGTCTTGGATGTAATTTCATATTTTAAGCTCCTGGATAACTACCATGAAAGCCCGGCAGTTTACAGGATTTTAAATATGCCGTTTTTGGAAATCCCGGCCCAGGACATAATGAAGCTCACCCAATACAGCTATAAAAGAACAAAATCGCTTTATGAGGCAATGGAAGAGCTTCCTTTAGTTCCGGGGATTTCGTCGCCAACGCAGGAAAAAATCGTTTCTCTGCTGGGTTTAATTAAAAATCACACCATTCTTGCCCAAAAAAGATCGGTTTCAGAAATACTGGTTGCATTTTTACAAGAGTCGGGATATTTGAAATACCTGGTAAATAAAGACGACAAAGAACAGCTGGACTTGCTTAATCAATTCTATAAAAGAGTGAAGAATTTCGAGGGCACTACCCAAGAGCCGACTTTAAACAACTTTATGCGGGAAATAAATCTTGAAATAGAGTCCGGCGAACAAGGAAAGCTGGAATTTGATCCCGAACAAGGCCCCGATATGCTCAAAGTAATGACTATTCACGGAGCTAAGGGTTTGGAATTCAAATATGTTTTTTTGGTTAATATGGTAGATAAAAGATTTCCGACAATTGAAAGAAAAGAATTAATCGAGCTTCCCGAAGATTTAATCAAGGATATAAAGCCAACCGGAGACGTCCATCTGCAGGAAGAGAGGCGTCTTTGTTATGTTGCCATTACCAGGGCCAAGAAAGACATCTATTTCACTTCAGCTGAAGATTACGGCGGGCAAAGAAAAAAGAAATTATCGAGATTTTTGATTGAAATGGGATACAAAGAAAAATTTCAAATTTCAAATTTCAAATTTCAAAATGGGCTGTTAGAAGAAAAACCTAAAATCTTAAATCTAAAATCTAAAATCTCGCCAAGCTATCTGCCGGAACATTTTTCGTATTCGCAATTGGCAGCCTTTGATAAATGTCCATTGCAGTATAAGTTTGCCTTTATTTTGAAAGTTCCGACAAGGGGTAAAGCTGTGTTTTCTTTTGGAAAGACAATGCATAATACTTTTTATAACTTCTTAAAATACATAAACGAAAATAACAAAAACAGTCAAAGCAATTTATTCGGGTTTAAGAATGAAGAGACCCTTCGACAAGGACATTCGGCTGAGCCCGGTCGAAGCCCTCAGGATGAATTAAATACCTTAATTCAAATTTACGAGAAAAACTGGATTGACGAATGGTATGAGAATAAAAAACAGAAAGAAGAGTATTATAAGCTTGGCAGGAAAATAGTTAAAGATTTTTACAAAGAATTTTCGAAAAAACCGCCAAAAATTTTAAAGATACAAAATGAGATTGCCTTAGAGATGCCATTTAATCTAAAAATAGGGGAATATACCTTATACGGCGTGGTGGACAGAATTGATGAATTAAGTGGGGGCCTGCCTGCCGGTAGGCAGGAAGTGGCAATTATTGATTACAAAACAGGGAATTCTAAAGACAAGCTGTATTTAGATGACAAAGAGCAGTTATTGATTTATCAGATAGCGGCTGAAGAGGTCTTTAAAATAAAACCAAAAGAATTGATTTATCATTATTTAAACAACAACAAGAAAGCATCTTTTCTTGGGTCGGAAAAGGAAATAGAAAAAATGAAAGAAAAAATAATCCGGGAAATAGAGGAAATAAAAACCAGCAATTTCAAGCCGACTCCCGGCTGGCAGTGCGGATTCTGCGACTTTAAAGATATCTGCGACTTCGCGGAGAGGTAAATAAAAAGTTATTCACACCCTATACTATTGACACCCGACTATTTGGTCGGGTATTATATTATTATAATGACTATTAAAAAAGAAATTATTACAAAAAGACAAAGGGAAGTTTTGGAAATAATTTACGATCATTTAATTACTGCTGGTTTTCCGCCTTCCTTTAGCGAATTGAAGGAAAAATTAAACATATCTTCAAATCAATCGCTTTTAGATATTTTTTCTATTTTAGAAAAAAATAATTTTATTAGCAGGGAAGAAGGTTCTGCTCGCGGTATTAAAATTCTTAAAAAGGGATATAAAGCGATAAGCGCGCGTCCGCTGGCGCCAGTTGTTGGTTTTACTTCGGCAGGCGGTTTTACCGAGGCGATAGAAGAAATAGATGCCTGGCAGCCGTTATCAAAAGATGTTGAAACTATTGCCGATGACGTGATGATTGTGCGAGTTATGGGGAACTCAATGATTAATGCTAATATTGAAGATGGGGATTTGATTTTATTTAAAAAAACGAAGGAATTTATTTCCGGCGATATTGTTTTAGCCCAAACTCCTGAGGGCACTACAGTAAAGCGTTTTATATCTCAAAATAAATCGCCTTATCAATTTCTAAAACCCGAAAATCCCAAATATCCTATTATTCTTTTTACCGACGAAATGGAAATGATTGGCAAAATGATTAAAAAATTGTAAAAATATGTTAATGGCATCGGAAACCAAAAAACAATTAGGCCAATTTTTCACTAAGAATTCAGATTATATTTTGAATGGTTTAGAAAAATTTGTTAAAGGAAAAGATGTGATAGACCCTTTTGCCGGGAATGAAGATTTAATTTTTTGGGCAAAACAACATGGCGCAAAAAGCGCGATTGGCCACGACATTGATAAAAGATATGTTGATAATAGAATTGTTTTTTATAACGATTCTATAAAAAATCCGCTAAAATATAATTTTGTTTTAACTAATCCTCCTTATTTAAATATTAATAAAGCCAATTCTGAAATAAAAAAACATTATTTTAATAAAAACAATTTTGAAGATTTATACCAAATATCCTTATTTTCTATACTTAATAGCGACGAAGGAATCGTGATAGTTCCCATAAATTTTCTCTCGGCAGAAAATTCAAGAAAAATTAGAGATATATTTTTCAGTAAATTTGAAATTGTTGAAATGAATTATTTCAGGCATCAGGTTTTTCCCGACACGACTTATAATGTTATAGCTTTTTATTACAGAAAAAAAAACAATTATTTTAATGATAAGTTCAGTATTAAAACCCATATTTACCCCGGAAATAAAATCATCAACATCAAACTGAAAAAAGATTTTTTTTGGACTATAAATGGCGAGTTTTTAAAAATTATTAAAAATCAGAGAAACGAACTCGGAATCCGCAGATTAACCGAGAAAGATATTTCAGCAAGGCGGGGCTTAATAGAAATGACGGCCGCTTTTAACCATATTAAAAATATAGGAACAATAAAAGTATCTAAAAATTTATTTGACGATATAAAATCAAACATAATTCTTTTGAAAGCCATTGATAGCGGTACCGAAAAAGGGAAAATCGCCCTTGAAGATGTGAGAAAATATGGAATTTATTGTTTGGTAAGCAAGGAAACTTCTCGCCATATGGTGTATTTTATTTTTAAAGATAAAATACCTATTACAGCGCAAAAGGAGATTATAGATATTTTTAATCGTGAAATAAACGAGATGAGGGAAAAACATTCGTCTCTTTTCTTGACTAATTATCGCGACAATGGCAGAAAGAGAATTTCTTTTGATTTTGTTTATAAATTTATAAATTATATCTATTTTAATAAAATTAATTCCAAGACGCACAATAAATTATTATTTTCATAAATAAATCGAAGAGGTAAACCTCTTCTTCACCTTCGTCCCGCTATACGGGACTCGGTAAATGAATAAATGGGTTGAGAAAAGTATAAAATTAGCTAATTCTCGCGGTTACCTCGACAAATTAATGGATGTATATCCCGTTAATTTAAATTTGGCTAGAACTATTGATTCGGATAAGAAAAGGGAGATTGAAAAGGCATTTGCAAAGAAAAATCACAAAAAATTAATAGCTGTTTTATTAAATCTTGAAAAGTTTCCTATTGACGACCCTTATGTTGGTTTCTTTAGAAAAGATAGAGAATCGTTGGATAGAAATCCAAAGATAGTAAAACGAATAGGAAAAAAATTATTTAAAATGGGACTTAAGGAGATACTGATTGGTGCTAGTAGAGCAAAAGCATCCTCTCGTCAGATGGGGCAGATGTTCCGACATTGGCTGCATAAATTAGGTTATCCTGTATTATCTAAAAATGACTTTTTAAATTATAAAAAGATAGCAATACTAAAGGGTGGAGACAATGCTCTTAAAGAATTCGCAAGAGAAGAATTGGGTTATAAAGGTCAGAAAGGACTAGATTTAGTTTTAAAGGCGGGAGGTAAATTTTTTATAGGAGAGGTTAAATTTATCACTACCGGTGGCGGAACTCAAGATAAAAGTTTTAGAGAGGGCATATCTTTTATTAAGCAAAAAGATAAAAATACTAGCCGTGTTGCGCTTTTGGACGGAATTGTTTGGCTGGTTTCTGGGAAAACGCTAAAAGGCAAGAAAAAACCTAGTTTATATGAAAGCGTTCTTAAATTAAAAAACAATGAGTTAGTTTTTAGCGCCTTATTCTTAAAAGAGTTTATCCGTTCAAATGCGAAAAATTTGAATAAATAAAAATATGTAAAGACAAGTTTAAGGCGACTCCCGGCTGGCAGTGCGGCTTCTGCGACTTTAAAGACATCTGCGACTTCGCGGAGAGGTAAGTAAAAATAAATAATTATGAATTATATTTTATTAGACGAATCTGGAGATTTAGGATTTAGATTTAATAAAGGATCGTCAAAATTCTTTGTAGTTACGGTTGTCTTTACAAAATCTAAACGATCGTTAGAAAAAGTGGTTAGGAGAGTTCACAGGGGTTTGCGCAAAAAATTTAAGAAAGTCGGTGATTTGCATGCGTATCGAGAAACACCTATTACTAAGACCAGGGTTTTAAAAGAAGTCAATAAAAAAGATTGTTCAATTTTAGTAATTATATTGAACAAGAGAAAAGTTTATACAAAATTTAACGATGAGAAAGGAGTTCTTTATAATTATGTCGCCAATATTTTACTAGATCGTCTTTTTAGAAAAAAACCAATACCGCCGCAAGAGCCAATAGTTTTAATAGCTTCTCGCAGAGAAACAAATAAATTTCTAAATCAAAATTTTAAAAATTATTTACAACGAAAAATAATAGATAGCTATAAACTAAAACTTCAAATAGAAATTAGCAATCCGCTGAAGGAAAAATCCCTACAGGTGGTGGATTTTATTTCTTGGGCAATTTTTCGCAAATATGAAACTGGTGATGATACTTATTATAATTTAATTTCCGCGAAAATTATTGAGGAATCTCCGCTCTTTCCATAAAAAACAAAGCCCCTTCACTTCGAAGAGGTGCCTTACGGTGCCTCAGTGAAAGGGTCTTACTTGTCTATATTTATAATAACAAGTACCAAGAATGCTTGTCAAATTTTTTTCTTAAAAAAACAGCGAAAACAGCGTTTTTTAATAAGGGCATTGACAATGGCATATAGAAATGATTATTTATATCTAATTTAATTTTATGTTAGAATCAAATTCAAAAAGGGAAAGATTCAAAAGGTTGGCCGTTTATAGAACAAACGAAGTTTTGAAACGTTTAAAAGTGCTTGGTAATTGTGCCAATCGAAGCGCTTATGAATATACAGAGGAAGAAATAAATAAAATTTTTTCTGAAATTGAGCGTAAAGTAAAAGAAATAAAAGCGAAGTTTTATTTTCCTAAAAAAGAAGAATTTAAACTATGAAAAATTTAGATATTAACTCAATTGAAACGGATAAAATTGACTGGGATGATACACAAGTTGTAGATAGAGTTGTAAGACAATATGAAAACTTTACAAAAGCATTTCAAAAAGAAAGTATCCAAAATGCCTGGGATGCTCGTAAGCCAAAGGGAGAAAATTGGAAGATGGAAATTTATTATCACAAAGAGAATAATGGTAAAGTTCATCTCATCGTAGAAGATTTTGGAACGACAGGAATGAACGATAAAAGACTACATGCCTTTCTCTCTTTATGGAAACCGCATAAGGAACATTCAGATGCCGGCGGACAAGGTCAAGGAAAGTTTGTATTAATGAGAGCTTCTAAAGAAGAAATTATTATTATAGAAAGCATTGACGAAATGAAAACTTATAAAAGCTAGATAAAAATTGAAAAATTAATTGAGAAATAAAAATTAAAACATGGAATCAAATAACGAAATAATTTTTTCTATCTCGGAATATATTGAGTTGATTAATATCGGGCTGAAAAAATCCAGGGCGAAAATTATCGGAGAGGTGAGTGAGGTTAGTTTTGGGCCCACCGGCCATGTTTATTTTTCTTTGAAAGACGAAATAGAGAGGAGCATAATGAAATGCAT
>Ga0210018_1001688_pt1 | contig 11407 bp, 12 predicted proteins | sample CryGeyCG2014_010_2_FD_183967 | JGI IMG/M metagenome (GOLD analysis project Ga0210018, IMG submission 183967) | Groundwater microbial communities from aquifer - Crystal Geyser CG09_land_8/20/14_0.10 (SPAdes) (version 2) | ecosystem: Environmental > Aquatic > Deep subsurface > Groundwater | place... | reverse complement strand
TTGGAACGCCTGACGCATAAATTCATCGGTCACCTTCACGGAAATGTTAAAGTTCCTGATTTCTCCCTCAACCTCTTTGGAACGTATAAAATCTAAAATGTCAGGATGGTCGACGCTCATCATCGCCATGTTAGCGCCATGCCGTCCTTGCTGTTTTATAGTGCTGAATGCTTCATTATAAACTTTAAGAAAAGAAATTGGTCCGGAAGAAACTCCGCGCGATTTTTTAGTCGGCGACATCGCCGGACGAAGTTCATCTAAAGCGAAACCCAAACCGGATCCGGCCTGCTGCAGAAGAGCGGCCTCCTTTAAGGTCTGAAAAATACTTTCCATGGAGTCGTGAATCGGTAAAACGATGCAATTAGCCACCAGTGCGGTGCCGGCACCGGCATTAGTGAGGGTTCTTCCGGCAGGAGTAAACTCCTTGCTGGACATAACATCAAAGAATTCCTCTTCAACTTTCTTAATAAACTTAGAATCGCGGCTATATTTTTTTTCTACTACCGCTAAAGCTCGAGCGACTCGATGAAACATATCTGCCGGCATTTCTTGTTTGCCTTTTTCATCTACGACAAGATACCTTTTGCGCATCATCTTCAAGGCATTTTCCGAGAAAGACTTATTTACCAACTCGTCCTGCTTGGCCACGACTTTTTTCATAGTTTCTAAGTTTAAAATTTAACGACTCCTTTTTGTTATCTTAACACGGCGGTTGTGGATAACCTTTATGGAGCCGAAACACCTCATTCAAAACCCTTGAAAATAGACGAGCTTTTTGAGCAAAACAATAACTTGACACGTTTTGGCAAGCCCCGCACCGAGCCGAGCACTTCGCTTTCTACAACGTCTTTTGATAGACAATGTCTTTCAAGTATAACTTTGGCTTGCTAATAATTAACGTTCTAGTTAAGAAAAGCGGCTGAACGTTGTAGTGCTCGATCTGGTGACGGGGCAAGAAACAAAAACCGGCTATAAAATCGCCGGTTTTTACAAAATTTACCCCGTTAGAGATGCACTCTTCCAAATAAGGAACAACAGATGCCCAAAGGTGTCTTATCTCTAACGGGGTTTATCTAAAAATTCTTATTTTTTCCTTTTTCTTAAGAACGTGGGTATATCCCAGACGTCATCATCTTTCTTGGTATTCTCCGGAATAACTTTTTTGGGTTTCTCTGTGGTCGAAACATCGGTCTTGACGTCTATTCGCCCTTCGTTCATCCCCACAATCTGTTTAGGATGGTCTCCGCCGGAAAACAAGCTTAAAGAATCATCGCGTTTAATTGATAAGCCGTTAAAACCGGTAGCTATAAGAATAACTTTGAGTTGTCCGGCTTTTAATTTGCGGTCATTATAAGCTCCGAAAATTATTTTCGCTCCGGGATCAATGTTCTCGGTGATAATTTTAGCAATCTCGCTTATTTCCACCATTTTAAGATCGCGGCCTCCGGAAATGCAGAAGAGCACTCCTTTCGCTCCATCAATTGAAGTTTCCAAGAGTGGCGAGTTAACAGCTTGGGTGGCGGCTTTAATAGATCTTTCTTTTCCTTCCGAAATACCAACGCCGACAACCGCCGTTCCCGAATCAACCATGATAGCCCGGACGTCTGCAAAGTCAACATTAACTAATCCCGCAGAGGCAATAACTTCCGCAACTCCCGATACTGCGCTTTTTAAAATATCATCAATTTTTTCAAAAGCCTTAAGAATTGGCGTCTCGTTATCAATCACGCTGAAAATTCTATCGTTAGGAATAACAAGCATCGCATCAACTTTATCCTTCAACCTTAGAATTCCCTCTTCGGCTATTCTCATACGCTGTGAACCTTCAAAAGTAAATGGCTTAGTAACAACCGCCACTATAAGCGCTCCCGTTTCTCTTGCAATGTCGGCAACAACCGGAGTTGCCCCGCTGCCAGTCCCACCGCCAAAACCGGCAGTTAGAAAAATCATATCGCTGTCTTTAAGCGCTTCGGAGATATCAGCTTGATTTTCTTCGGCAGCCTGACGGCCGAGATCGGGGTTCATGCCCGCCCCCATACCGCGAGTAGCCATTCTGCCTATATGAATTTTATACTTAGCGTCGCAGTGATCTAAATCCTGCGCATCGGTGTTTATGGCTATAAACTCAACGCCCCTGACAAAGTCCCTGCCCATGCGGGTAATAATATTACCGCCGGCGCCTCCTACACCGACTACCTTAATGCGAACATTCGGGCTGTTTTTGGCCTTTTCTCCGCTAATAGAAGCTTTGGGGGACGCTCGTTTTCTCTTTTTAGGCATACCAGGTAGTGAAACTGCGATTGCAAGTTATTTGATTAACTCGTCGCTTAATGGTTTATTCATGACCTTTAATTTATTTTTGTCTGGCTATTAGACTTACGATAACTTGAGTTAATCTTATCGCAGTTCTACTACCTGGCATAGGTTTATGGTAAAAGACTCTTTAAGAATTTAATAAGAAAGTTTCCGCTCGCTAAACCCTGGCGGGACGGTTGCAACTCTCTGCCCCATGATAATAATCCCAAAACCGAAACGTACTCAGGCGACTCCAACATATCCGATACTCCTGGAACGCTAGCCACAAAAAATCCGGAGATTGGCAACCCAATCTGAGCTGACAATTTAAGCTCATCGCGAAAAAGTTCTTGAATACCCGGGAGCTTTGCGCCGCCCCCGGCGAGCACCGCCCCTCCAGGTAATCGCCCCGCTTTACCAATTAATCTTAACTCATTATTGATAAGCTCGCAAATCTCGCTTAAGCGCGCCTCAATAATTTCCGCAACATATTTTCTCGAGGGCGCACCTTTAAGATTGGCATCAATCTTCTTTAAATCGATACTTTCCTTGTGAGCCACCTCTTTGGCTAACGCATAGCCGTAAGATACTTTTAATTTTTCAGCCGCTTCTACGGGAATTTTTAGGGCCACCGCTAGATCGTTAGTAATATGACCAGCACCCACGGGAAATACGGTTGTATGTAAAAGTTTATTTTCTTCGTAAATAGCGATTCCTGTTGTCCCGTATCCTATATCAATTGAAATAACTCCCAACTCTTTCTGGCTTTTGCTTAGAATAGACATGGAAGAAGCAAGCGGACTGAATATCAAGCCAGAGATGCTTCCGCCGCCCAACTCCACGCATTTCATTAAATTTTTAACGGCTGGTTCAAAAGCGTCTATGATAACGCTTACTACTTCCAGTCTCACTCCCACCATGCCTAATGGATCTCGAATGTCGCCAACCCCGTCGACAATGAATTCGCGAGTGATGGTATGTAATATCATTCTATTTGACGGCAAGTGTACCGCCTCCGATGCCTGAATCGCCCGCGACACGTCGTCACGATGTATCTCGGAGCTCGCACGCGAGACAGCAATAATTCCGCGCGAGATCTGCGAATGAACGTTAGCGCTACCGACGTTTAAATAAATATTATTAATAGCGCTCTTCGAAAAATTTTTAACTTCCTGCAGAACGGCATTCACGGCCGAGGCGGCATCCTCCATGTCTACAACTACTCCTTTGCGCAAGCCTCGCGAAGGTCTTTCTATGCTGTAAAGCAGGGAAATTTTGTTGTTCTCGGCCGGTTCTGCCACCACCGCCTTCACGGAACCGGAACCAACGTCTAATCCTAAAATCTGATTTTTTGCCATCGTAAAAGTTTCTTTTCTAGTCTCGCCATCTTTATTCTATCATCATATCGCTCGTGCTCGAAACCTAACAAGTGGAGAACTCCGTGTATGAGAAGGTGTTCAATATTTTCGCCCTTGCGTCTGATGTATGCCGAATCCAGATAAATCTCCCCTAAAAATCGCCGGTGACTCGCCTTAGGAAGCTTAGGAAAAGCTTTTGGAGCCTCAAAAGACAAAATGTTAGTGGAAGAATTTTTGCCTCTAAATTTACGATTTAAAGAGCGCATAACTGCGCTCTTAACCAGATTGACTTCGATAAAAGAATCTTTAACCTCAAGAAATTCAAGGACTTCTTGGGCCAAAATGAAAAGTTTTTTCTCCGCGGACGCCATCCCAACTTATGCCGCTATAACTTTTTTAATTAATTCGCTTATTTTTTTTGACTCCGCGCGTCCCTTAATCTCTTTCATAACTTCTTTCATGGCACTCCCGAAATCCTTTTTTTCGAGACGCACAACTCGCCTCACAATTTTTTCTATCTCTTCTTCGCTTAACTCCGGCGGCAGATAAAATTGGAGAATTCCCAATTCGGCAGCTTCTTTTTCTTTCAAATCATTTCTTCCGGCATTGCTGTAGATTTCAATAGCTTCTCTACGTTTCTTAATTTCTTTTCTTAGAACATCAATTACCTCCTCGTCGGTAAGCGGCTCTTTGCTTTTAACTCTTTTCTCAATCTCGCGATTATGAGCCGCGGCTAAAGCCATCCGCAGCGTACTCACCTTAAGAGATGCTCCTGCTTTTAGCGCCTCTTTCAAATCACTATTAACTTTTTCTAAGAGGGCCATAAGTTATATAAGACCCTGTTTTCTTTCTTTTAATATTTTTGCGCTCATGCCCGCCTTGTAAATCGCGGAATCATGCCTCTTATTCCTTGTTACTCTTCTGCGGCTAAAACGTCTTTTTTTAGCTTCACGCAAAACCCCGCTCTGTTGAATCTTTTTGGTAAAGCGGTAAATGAGAGACATGGGCTGTTCTCCGTCCCTTCTTTTGACTATTATTCCCATTTATAGTACTTAAGTATTTTGTTTTTTATTTCTTGAATTGATTCTTTAGGGCGGTTTGAAACTACCGCATGCAGCGAACTGCCTCCATCACCCTCAAACCTAGGGATGATGTGAACGTGAAGATGATCTATCGCTTGCCCGCTTACTTTACCGTGATTTATGCCTATTGTAAAGCCCTGGGGGTCAAAAACGGCATTTAAAACGCTTGTCACCTTTTTTACGGCTTCAAAAAGCGGACCGATCTTGTCGTCGCTCAAATCAAGAATATTCTCTGCATGGATACGAGGGATTATTATGGTGTGTCCTGGAGCCAGGGGATGAATATCCAAAAATCCTAAAACTCTATCGTCTTCATAAACGATATCTGCCGGAATTTCCTTGCTGGCTATTTTACAAAATAGACAATCCATAAATAATTTAAAATGTAAATATCAAAATGTAAAATGACAAATTAAAATGTTAAAATCATCTTTAAATTTTACATTGTCACTTTGATTTTTGATTTTTTAATTTTGACTTATTTCAACCTTTTTCTCACCTCCTCAACTACTTTACTAAGGGGCACCGATTCTTGTACGCCAGTCTCCATATCTCTTAAGATTATACTTTCCTCGTAAGCTTCTTTTTGCCCGAGGATAAGAGCAATCGGCGATTTCATACTGCTAGCCCGCTCAAGCTGTGCCGAAAGCGAGTCTTTGCCCAATGCCTCAACCACGGCCAGGTTCTCTCTCCTGAATTCTTCTATAAGAGCAAGTCCTTTCTTTTTAGTAACTTCACCCACGTGAATAAGAAAAATTTTAAGTTTTGTCTTATGGCTTTGATAGCTGGGCTCCAATCTCACAATTTCGGTAATTCTTTCCAAGCCCGCGGCCACCCCAGTCGCCGGTGTTGCGCGCCCGCCGAGCATCTCTGCCAAGTAATCGTAACGCCCGCCGGAAGCTATAGCCAAACCATTTCCTTCGGTGAAGATTTCAAAAACGGTCCTATTATAATAATCCAATCCGCGCACTAAATGAGGATTTAAGGAATACGGGATGCCGACTTCGTCTAAAAACTCCAGAACCTCCTTGAAATGACTTTTGCAGGTAACGCACAAACTGTCCAAGATGCTTGGACTCCCAAGTTTTAAGAGCGCGCACAATTCATTTTTACAATCAAGCAAACGCATAGGATTCTTTTCCAAGCGCCTCACGCAATCCGGGCAAATATTTTGCTTTTTATAATAATCAACCAGACGGCGGCGATAATTCGGGCGGCATACACGACAACCGATGCTGTTTATCTGAACCATAAGATTTTTGATTTTAACCTCTTCTAAAAATCTGTACGTCACAATAATGGACTGCGCGTCATAAAGCGGGTCTCCCTCGCCGCCCACGATCTCAAACCCTAATTGGTTAAACTGCCTATATCTGCCTGCCTGCGGTTTTTCGTGCCTGAAAACCTGGCCAGTGTAGTAAAGCTTTAGCGGCTGTGGCAGGCGATGCAAACCGTGCTGCAGATAACTTCTAATAACAGAAGCCGTAATCTCTGGACGCAACGCCAATTTATCTCCTCCCTTGGTACGCAAAACAAACATCTCTTTCTCGACTATATCGGTCGCCTCGCCAACGCCTCTTATAAACAAATCAACATTTTCTAAAATGGGAGTTTCTATTCTGGAAAAATTGTAGAAATCCGTTATATCCTTAATGGCTTTGTTTATCTTCTCCCAAATAGGCCATTCAGATGGCAAAATATCATGCATTCCCTTGGGAGACTGAAATAGCTCTATTTTATTCTCCTTCTTCAAAGATTCTTTTTTGTGGGAAATAGACATTTTAAGAGTAATTATAATTCAATGCTCCTCGAAAAATATTGATTTTACCAAACGGCCAAAATCTCAAACGAACCGTACCTATAATTTCGTTTCGTTTCAACGCTCCCCAACTCCTCGAATCAAAACTTTGCGGTCTATTGTCTCCCATCACAAAATATTCGTCATCGCTTAAATCAAAAACACGTTCGCCGGTAACAGTGTAATTTACGGGCAAATATTCCTCCGAAAGCGGTTCGCCGTTTATCTTAACAACATCACCGCTTACTATCACCTCTTCACCGGGCAAACCTATAACTCTCTTAATATAAAATTCGGATTCATTTCTGGGATTCATAAAAACTATCACTTCACCTCGCTGCGGTTCGCGGAATCTATAAGTTATCTCATCGATTAAAATATAATCGCGGTCGGAGAAATTGGGTTCCATGCTGTCCCCTTGAACAATGAAAGGTTGAGCTATAAAGGTGTATATTATGAAAAGGGAGACTAGGGCAATGGCTAGAGTTTCTGCAACTTCCCAGAAAGGCAGAAGAAATTGTTTCATTTGGAGCATTTTAATATAATAAACTTATGGGCGCAAGCCCCGTTAGAAAGGGAAATTGCACAAAAACCAGGATGGTTATAGTGTACATACATATATACAAAACTTATGATAAAACAATCAAAATTTTCTAACGGGGCAAGTTCAAAATATAAGCTAATCTTGGGATTGGGAAACTCCGGTAAAGATTATGAGCACTCTTATCATAACGCCGGCTTTCTCTTCTTAGATTCGCTTTTAGGCGAATTGAAGTTAAAACGCGTCAAAAGTTTTGCATACGCAAAAATAGATGGCGCCACCATAGTAAAACCTCTTACCTTTATGAATGAGTCGGGCAAAGCGGTAAAGCAGGCCATAAAATACTTCCGTCTTCAGCCGGAAGAAATAGTCATAGTTCACGACGATTCTGATGTACAACTGGGGAAATATAAACTTTCTATAAGTAGGGGCTCGGCCGGACATAGAGGGGTTGAATCCATAATCAAATCTTTAGGAACAAAAAACTTTGCCCGCTTGCGCATAGGTATCCGATCAGAAGCAAACCCTCCTTCGCTAAAGCTACGGAGGGCAAGGGCTGGCGATTTCGTACTTAAAAAAATAAGCAAGAGAGACTACATGCTTTTGAATTCGGCATTCGAGAAAATAGCAAAAGAAATAAATTTAAATGATTTTGAGTAGAATTCCGTCAGAGCGTCACATAAAATCTAAGTAAAGTTTTTACTCTGCCGTCATCGGTATGCGTCATCCCGGAAACAATCTGAACATTATAAAAATTAGGAGCTTCTTCTAATTTACTCTTAAAAATATTCATAGTTTCTTCGTCCAACGCTGACACCTCAAGCGTTACCGGGTCGGAAATCGATTTAAAATCCAGTCTGCCAAAAACAACAAGCGGGCCCTTAGCCGCGGGTTTGGCATTTTTTAGCACTTCGGTAACGCCAACCAGCTGTTCTCCCAGCGCAGACTCATTCTTTTTCTTTTCGTCTTGTAGTTTAGTTTCTGTTTCGGGAGTACTCACCGGAAAACCCAAACTCTTTATAAGAAAAGAAACCTGGAAAGACAACTGTCCGTTGGGTTTCATGGTAATACTTGACAAGGGCAGGCTGATATCCGCCAATTGCGGCTGCGTCTCCAAATTCTTTTTAAATCCCAAGATGGCCTCTTCGCTCGAGGCTGAGCCGTAAACCGTAGCGGGTCTCTCTAACGACTGAAGATATATTCTATCGAAAGATATTCTCTGGCCGGCCAAATTATTCAAGTAAATCAGGAACGGAGATATTTCTCTGTTTGAATCCCTGGCTGCCGCTACTAAATTGATAAGCTTGTTGAATTCTTTTGTTTTTTCTTCCAACTGCTTAAGCTCGGCATTTTCTACGTTACTCACGACAGCAGATTGGACTCTACTCGCTATATTATCCGCAGATCGAGATAAATAGATATCGGTTGCCGCAAAAATGAGCAACATGAATCCTGCTATCGTAAAAAGTATGTTTCTCCATATGGCCACGAAGTTCAGTATCTGTTCTTCTTCAAATATTTTTGCGGCTGACTCGCTCGTGATGCTGATATCGAAGTCTCCAGCTCTCGAAGTCTTGCCTCTTACATAGGCGCCATTAACTACCGCCACCTTACCAGCATCCAACACTTGCATCTGGAGAGACGGAAATTTTTCACCGATGATGGATTTAAGTTCTAACTCTAGGGCCGACGTGATAACTAAAATGTTTTTAATTTGACCCCCCCAATGTCCCGCGTAAAAATTAAACACCTTCCCCATTTCCGCCTCGATAGCGCCTGCTAAATTTTGGAGAGAGATATTCCTGCCGTCTCCTTGAATTAAACTCCACGGATAAAAGTAATCAAAATAAAGGCTCCCGTTCCTTATGACTACAAAATCCAACCCTTCGGCGTTTACATATATAACAAGATAAGCTTGCGCCCTATCTATAATTTTCAATTCTTTGAGCTCACGCACTAAAGATAGAGCCGCAAACTCCACGGCCGCTACTCCGAAACCGGCCTCATGCAAAGCCAGAAGAATATCGTCAATATTCGCCATGGGGGCAAAAGCTCCTAAGAGTTCTATCGCGCCTCCGCCTGTTTCGCCTTCTCCTATTTTTTGCCATCCGTAATAGGAAGTCTCTATAGGAATTGGAGAAAGCATGCGCAGATTAAGTTCTGCCGCCTCCGTTAAATTATCTTCGGCAACTCTTGAAATGTTAAAAGATTGAATATAGACATTACTTGAAGGAAGCGTAAGCACTACGTTCACGATTTTCTTGCCGTCAGCGGTGAGCTGTGAGTGAATATCCTTTAAAGCCGCTACTAAATTAGGCCTTTGATTTTCTTTTATCTTGCCTAATTCGATGATTCCAGGCGGAAGTCTTAAGGAAACATTTACGACTTTTTCCTTTTTTATATCCCTGAATCTTACAACTGAATCTGTAATTTCCAAACCGCCAATTTGCGGTTCCGGCGAAAGAAAGCGCAATAAACTTGTGGTTAGTTTTTTAATGCTCATTTCAAAGTGATACTTCTTCTAAAGAAAGAATGCTTATTTTACCGGAACTGGTATCGACGCCGACAACGGCTTCAACCTTTTTCTTTCTGGTTACCGCCGTACCTATTGAAGTTACGGTTATAATGCCGGAACCGCTATTAGACATAGTGACAGACGTGGTAGGACCAGCTATGGTCCCGTTAGCGGTGCAGGTTGGATAATCTAAGGCGCCGTTCAGGCAATATGACGACGGGCAACCATCTGGACCGGGGCAATTCTTATAACGTATGATTCTTATAATAGCATCCTGCGCTCCGGCACGAGCCGCCGCCAGTGCTTCAGCAGATAATCTGGAGCTAAAAATAGTATTGGTTAAGAGTGCGGATACAACCACGCCCGCTATCGCCAGTTCTATAATAATCCCTGAAATAAGAAGAATAACGGGAAGTGTTGCCGCGCCAGACTGTTTCATATTAACTTCCTAAAGTTTAGCACAGATAAACCAACTATGAGAATAACAGCCATCTTACTAAGGACTTGCGAAGTCCTTAATATTAAGATAAAATGTTTTATATGGCTGAAATATATCATGTGCTAAGCAGGGGTGTGGACAAAAGAAAGATATTTCTATGCGACGAAGACCGTTATCGTTTTATTCACGATCTTTTTGAATTTAACGATACGGAACCGGTAAATAATTTAACCTATCGCTTCCGAAACAAAAATAATAAGGACATCGTAAGTCCTTATATTGGAAGTGTTGGGAAAGGGAGGAGAGAATATAGAAGGCTTCTGGTTAATCTCCATGCATTCTGCCTAATGCCTAACCACTATCATCTTCTTGTAAGCGCGAGGGTAAAGGATGGCGTTACCAGCTTCATGCGAAAGCTGAATATCGGTTATGCCAAGTATTTTAACGGGAGGTATGAAAGAACTGGCGCGTTATTTGAAGGAAGATATAAGTCAGTGCCTATCCAGAGCGATGCGCATTTCATACATATCCCCTACTATATCCATCTGAACCCGCTGGATTTAATAATGCCGGAGTGGCGAAAACGAGAAATTAGCGATAGCAAAGAAGCAATGAAGTTTCTGGGAAAATACAAATGGAGCAGTTTTCAAGATTATATCGGCAAAAAGAATTTTCCTTCGGTAACACAGAGGGAATTTTTAAACGAATTCTTTGAGGGACCGGCACAATATAAAAAAGACACTCTAAAATGGCTCAAGGAGATGAATTTGGAAGAAATAAAACAAGTAACTCTAGAATAATTCAATCTATTGACTTCGTAAGTCAATAGATTGAAATAGAGGAATTATCATGACCGAATTTATCTCATCAGCCGCGCGTGCAGTTAACTAAGAAGTCGTATACCCAGCTGTCATATACCCAGCTATTGCTGCCCATGCTCATATGTACATATTAGAACAAAAAAAGAATGGCGGTGAATCAGTCTTGCCGCCAATAAATATTTGAGAAGATTATTTAACTGCTAGCCAATATATCTCTGCAGCATTACAAGTAACACCCGCATTAAGACCGACGATGGCCGTGATACTATGAAATGACTTAAATCCCTGAAGTTCTAATCGTCTCAAAGTTATCGAGGTGTTATCGAGGTATCGAGATTGAACCTCAATACCTATCGGGACTCATAGTATACTTGAGAGTTATACTTGAAAGTAGGGAGATTGAAGATAAAAATGGTGGCTAACCCCATTTTTGGACCCCATTTTTGACCCCGTTTAGTAAAAAGATTTAGTCTTGAGCAAACTTTAAGGAAGGTGGGTAGGCCAACAAAGAATGGTGGCTGACCCCATTTCCTTCCCATTTCCTGGAGCTAAAAATAG
>Ga0210018_1001685_pt1 | contig 11421 bp, 11 predicted proteins | sample CryGeyCG2014_010_2_FD_183967 | JGI IMG/M metagenome (GOLD analysis project Ga0210018, IMG submission 183967) | Groundwater microbial communities from aquifer - Crystal Geyser CG09_land_8/20/14_0.10 (SPAdes) (version 2) | ecosystem: Environmental > Aquatic > Deep subsurface > Groundwater | place... | reverse complement strand
GCCAACCGTCTCTGGCCGGCGGTAAATCCGATAAAGGCGGCGTTGGCAGATAAATGGTGTATTGGTTTTTCTGATCCAGTTGATAAAGGGCTTTCATTAATTCAAAAGCGTATTGGTTGGAACCAACTCGCTTTGGCACGTTCGCTTCGTAACCAATCAAAGCAATCTTCATTGAACCTTTTTATTTAGTTTATAAATAATTACTCCCTTTCGCAATTCCCATCGGCCAATAATCTCTTTAGGCCCGAATTCCAAAATTTCCATAATATTAGAATTCAAAACATCAGTCTGCCCGGTTTCATCAACAACAAAAAGAATCTTGGTTTTTTCATAATCTTCCGGATACCAATCTAAAGCTCTTTTATGACCAAAACTTTCCACGAAATAACGGTAATCAACCGCATTGCGATCCCAACGTTTAGCTTCTTTTTGGATTGTGGCGATATTAAATAATTCACCCTCAGAAATATTTTCACTAATCACTCGAGCCACATTTCTTAAATCATTAATATTCCTCCATTCTTTGGTAAAAACGGTAGTGAAACGTAAATGAAAAGCAATGATTAATAAAAATAGAATTAAGACCACTGATTTTAAAATTTTTATCTGCCAAAGCTGTTTTAAAAGAAAACCGAAAAGTAAAAAAGGCGCTGGAAAAACAAAAAGGTAATAGAAAAAGAAAAACTTGCCGGCGTAAAAACGGGAAGCCAAAACACCCCACAAAATCCAAATCCAAACCATTACCAAGGGTAAAATCAGCTGCCGATTTTTTTTGTTTTCCCGAGCTTTGGCCAAAAGCCAGATGCTCAAAAACAAAATCGCCAAAAAGATAACCATCCCCCACCATTGCCAGGATAAAGAAAAAGGTTTTTGGGCAACAACTGAAATTGGCTGTGAAGTTTGGAAAAATTCCTTAATTCTTCCGCTGAACTCTAAAGGGGCCTCATAGCCAACGGTAATTTTCCCAGAAATTAAAATCGTAAACAAAGCGAGCAACGATGAAAGCACCGACTGGAAAAAACCAGTTCCTCTAACCCCCAGATGGCCGCCGTCAAAAAAGAAAACCTTGGCCTGGGAGGTTAAGAAAAATCCATGGCGTAATTCAAAAAACAAAAGCGGAGAAACAAAAAAGAAAATAATCAATAAACTACCTAAAAGACCAATGAATTTTTTGTTTTTCACCAGATAAAAAAACCAAGTAAAGACAAAAAGAGGAATCAGCAACCATGCGCCGAAATGCAAGCTTAAACAATAACTATAAACAACAAAGGCTAAAAGAAAATCCCGAGTTTTTCTTTTTTGAAAGTAAAGATATAAAAAGTAGAAAGCAACGAGAATAAAAAAAGGCAAGGTATTGGGATTCCAGGCTCGCCTGGTTAGCTCCACCACCAGCGGCGAAACCGCAAAAAGCCCGGCTGCAAAAACTCCGGCTGGCCGGCCAAAAATTTTATTGCCAACAAACCAAATTGAAGGGATGGTAGCTATCCCGATTAAAGCCGAGTAAAGATCAATCCCCATCGGATTTAAACGAAATAACCATAAAATCGGGGCAATGGTGTAGTAATAAAAAGGCGGCAGATACATGCCAGGTAGTGAGGTTTGTGTCCCCAACAACCGCCATTGATGGTCAACAATCATCCTTTTCACAAACAACGCGTCCCGGGCCTGATCATAGGTAAAAAAATTCAACGAGGTGATGTTGGACAAACGCAACGCAGCCGCCACCAAAACAAAAAGCAAAACTAAAATTAGCTCCCAGTAATGGCTGAAAAATCTTTTTACTTTTTTCATTTTGTCATTTTATAAATTTTTCGTTCATTTTCGGTTAACCATGTTTTTTCTATTTTTTGGGGCGCAAAAGCCTCCATTTCCATCCCACCAAGATTCAAAGGCTCTTTTAAATCACCCTCATCAATCAGGTATAAAATTTCTGCTTGTTGATAATCCTCAATATCCCAATTGCTAACTGGCAGCTTAAAATAAGCTTCCAAAAAATAACGATATTCTAAACCGTTATGATCCCAGCGCTGTGGATCAGCATTATTAGCCGCCACAACATAATAATAAGAACCATCAGAGGAAAAGTCATCAGCGATTATCTTGACCGCTGGCTGAAAAAAGCTTTCGCTTCTTAAACTTTTCGGAAGTTTTAAAAGACTCAAAAAACTAAATATGGAAATTAATGAGATAAATACCACTACCAATATCAAACCGCTTCTCTTTTTTGATAGAACATAAGCCATGTTGCCAAGAAGAAATAAAACAGCCGGGAATAAAAAATTATACTGGTAATAATAAAATGATTCCGACGGTAAAATCAGCCGTAAGCCTACCCCTGAAAGAAACCATAACAGAATTAAATAAAAACCTTTTTTCTCCTTTATTATTTTTTTTGCCAACATCGAAATAATCGTCATCAATAATATCAGAAAAACAATTAAAAAACTAAAGCCTTGATAAAAATTTTCCCAAAAATAACTACTGGTTTTAAACAAAGGCAATTTATCGAGCAGAACAATCGCGGAAGGATTAACGGATTCCACCCCCGGCAGCAAATGACCGGCAAAAAGAAGATATGGCATTCTAAAAATATCCTTTAAACTCATTCCCAAACTCCAAAACCAACCCGTTCCCGATCCTTGACTATTTGTCAAAAAATATAGAACATTTGTGCTAATGGGAAAATGATGGCGAATCTCAAAAACAAACAAGGGAGAAATAAAAACCAAAAGACAAAACAAGCTAATGATTAATTTTGGGAAAAAATTCTTGGTTTTTCTGACAACAAAGAAAAAAGCAATCACTATTAAAGGAGCCAAAGCCAATAAACTAAAATGGAAATTTAAGCTAAAGCCAAAAACAGCGCAAGCCGCATAAAACCAACCCCAGTTATTCCCCTTTATAAATTTAAATATAAAAAAACCAAAAAACAGAGAGAAAAAATGAGCCGTATTAGGATTCCACGCATGACGGGTAGTTGAGACAATTACCGGTAAAACAGCAAAAACCAAACTACTCAAAGCTGCGGTGAGTTTATCAAAAATTTCCCGGCAAAGAAGATAAAAGATGAAAATAGCACCCAAACCCAACAAGGCAGTGTAAACATCAGCCCCCAAAGGATGAAAACGGAAGAGCATTAAAAAAGGGGCTAAAGAATAATAATAAAAAGGGGGCAGATAAACTCCAGGGATCAAAACAGTCGGCCCCACTAAAGTCAGTTTATGATCAACCAGCATCCTTTTAATAATTAAGAAATCTCTGGCTTGATCATAAGTGATAAACTGGGTTATTCCCAAGTGCCAAAAACGAAAAAAAGCGGCAACTATTAAAAGTAAGACAATAAAGACTATTTCTTTTCTATTTAAAATAAATATCTCTTTAATTTTTTTGGTGACGGTAGGCCTCTTCATAAACCTTTAAAGTTTCTCTGGCGGCTTTCTCCCAGGAAAACTTCTCGACTTGAACAAAACCTTTTTTAATTAAATCTTTCCTTTTTTCTTTGTTATTAATCACTTCGCTTAAACCCTTGGCTATCTCCCCGACATCAAGCGGGTCAACGAGAATAGCAGCCTGGCCGGCCACTTCCGGCAAACTGGAAATATTGGAGGTTAAAACCGGACAGCCACATTTCATGGCTTCTAAAACCGGCAAACCAAAACCTTCATACAAAGAGGGATAAACCAAGCAAGTAGCACCGGAGTAAAGAGCGGCTTTATCTTCTTTACTGATATAGCCGGTAAAGATAATGTTTGAAGTCTGGCGTTTGAAATTTAACTTTGGTAGGGAATCATCCCAGCCTTGCTTGCCAACAATCACCAACTTCAAGTCTTTGGCTTTAAGCATCTTGAAAGCTTCAATGATTCTTTTTAAATTTTTCCTTGGCTCTAAAGTCGCCACTGATAAAAGATAATTGCCCCTAAAACCATATTTCTTTTTAACTTTCTCAATTATTTTTTTATCTTTAACTTGATTGACATCTTCTGAGACAGCTTCATAAATTACCCTGATTTTTCCCTCAGGAATATTTAAGATCTCCATGATATCTTTTTTAGTCGCCTGGGAAACAGCAATGATTAAATCAACTTCTTTTTTAATCCATTTAAATCTCCTCTCCATCACCGCTTTTATCTTTGGATGAGCCACCTCTGGATATTTAAGAAAACCAAAATCATGAATGGTGGTTACTTTGGCCGCTTTACTTGGCGGTTGTGTCCAGTCAGAGGAATGAAAAACATCAACATGACCAAGCAGTCTTTCTATTGCCAGCCAGTGCCATTTATTCCAAAGAGGCTCTAGAAGTGTCGGGGGGATGGGGAAAAGTTTAACTTTAGCTTTCTTACTGTTTATTTTAAAATCTGAAGGTAAAGCTTGTCTTAAAGAAGAAAAAAATAATTTATACTCGTTTTCTTTATCAATCTGTAAAAGATTTTCGACTAAATTTTTAGTGTAAACAGAAACACCCGTACCATAAACAATCTGGGAGATATCAATACCGATTTTCATCAGATTTTTTTGAAAACTTCTTCATCTAAGGAGAATTGACCAGGAAATTTCTTTGTTTTTTTTCTTCTTTCAACCCTTTTTGTAGTTTCAACGGCTTCTTTTGAAATTCTTGGGAAAGAAACAATTGTCGGTTGTTTAGAGCTAGATCTTTTAGCTTCTCGTAACCTCCTTTGTCTGTTTCTAAGAGAATATCTGTTAGCAAAAACCCAACTCCTTATTTCAAATCCTTCCTCTGTTTTAACTGGACTCTTAATCTCCCAATCATCATCAAGACCGATATTTAAAACTTTCGTTTCTCTATTGGGAATATCGCAAATTTTTAAGACTCCACAGGGAAGAAAATCTCCTGGTCTGGAGAAATTAACTCTAACCTGAATCGTTGCTCCCTCAGGAATTACCCCTTTAAACGCATGTCCCCTTCTCCTGTTCATTTTATCGGGGTTCTCACGATAAACTTCTTTTCCTGATTCAAAAGTTAAAACCGCAAACTCAGGCTTTTTTTCTTTTCTTTCAGTAAGGATGAAACCGCTTTCTTTTTCACTCATGATAAAACTCCCATTCTTGAATTCTTATCTGATTAAAACTAACTTCCCTTATTTTAACAAATTTTTGCTTTTCAAGCCAATCCGGAGTTAAATCCTGAGGATCAAACAAATCAGCTAAATAATAAAGATAGTAGATTTTTTCTGGTTTTTCCCTGGTGGAAAAGAGATTATCTAGATTCTTTTCCTTAACAAGGCTAAAGCCCCTGGCTAAAGCAAGCAAAGGAATCTTCTTCTGCGAATAATAATCATAAGGCCAGTGAGAAGTTTCAGAAGGCAGTAAAGCCAAAGACTTTTCATTCCCCTGTTCTTCAATATAATGAACCGCCCCTCGCCAGTCTTCACGATGAAAATAGGGATTAAAATAATAAACACCAACTGAAACCAAATTAACAACAACAATCCCTATGGCTAAAATCATTTGTATCTTTCGAACAGAAAATTTAGAAATCCCGTAAACCAAAAGCAAATAAAAGGCCGGTAAAACCAACAGCAGGCGGAAAGGCTGGTAATTGGGAATAAAAAGGGAAATTAACCAAGCCAAAAGAACAGGCCCCAACAACCAAAAAAGAATGATTAATGATAAATTATTAAATCTAAATTTTTTGTTTTTGAAAAAACCATTGAGAAAAATAAAACCATAGCTTAAAAACAAAACAGCGGCCACAGCCGCGTAAATCTTTTTATCAAAAATGGTGATTCTGCCAAGGGAAAATTTGATAAAAGTCAAAGGCAAAGCTTTTAAAAAGCTCAGATTAACCAGTCTCCCCCATTGAGGTAAAAGGGTAGTTGCCTGCGAGCCGGTTTTAAATTGAAGCCAAAGTAAAGGCAAACAAGGAAGAAACAAAAGAAAGATAAGAACCTGCCTTCGGCAGAACCTTGTTTCTCGATGACTCGAAATAATCAAAGCGGCCACAATTTGTGCCAGGAGAACAAATAAACCATAGTAATCGGCATAAAGAAGCAAAACGGTAGTTAAAATATAAAAAAGAGATGAACTTTGCCGCTTACCATTATTACCAATCATTTTTATAAACCAATAGATTGACAAACTGGCCAAGAAAGCCGTCGTCGCGTAAGTTCTTGCCTCCTGAGAATAATAAATATGGAAAGGAGCGGTCGCCATAAACAAAGCGGCGATTAATGGAAATTTTGATTTTTTAGCCAAAAGTTTTTTGGCGATGAGATAAACAACATAAATGGTGACTGTGCCAAAGAAAACAGAAGGCAGTCTCATCGCTATCTCACCGTTACCAAAAAGATGAACCCAAAGCCACATCAGTAAATGATACAAAGGCGGATGGAAATCACCACGGAGTTCAGTAAAAAGGCCTAAAAAAGAGCTCTTAGAAGTTATCGCCTGAACAGTTTCGTCCAGCCAAAAGGATTGATTAAGGTTAACCAATCTTAAAACAAAACCGAAAATAAGAATCAGAATAAGATTCATTTTTACTTTTTCAAAAAGTAAAAAAATAATTTAAGCTTACCCCTCAATAAAAAGTTGAGCAGCAAGGAAAAACGGAAAAACTTTAATTTTCCCTCCCCATAATTTTTTCTGACAAAAAGCAATAAAGCCTCAAAATAATCACGGTAAAATTCAAAACCGTCCCAGTTTAACTTTTTCTTCCAACTGCCGCCGCCAAGGTGGGTAACTTTTGCCTCAGGAACAACCATTAATTTAACTCTCATTTTTTTCGCTCGCCAACACCAATCAACGTCTTCATATAAAAATTGATAATCCTCATCCAAAAGTCCGACTTTCTGCCAAACTTCTTTTGGTGCCATTAAAGCCGCCCCCGGCAGCTGCTCAACTTCAAAAGGCTTCTTTTTCATCCGACTAACAGCCAGCCACTTTAACGGCAACCGCATGAATAAAATTCGTAAAAGAGGATAATGATAGCCAAAAATCTGCCAAAGGTTGGGAAATCTCATGTAGTACTCTTCTTGAATGGTCCCATTAGGATTAACCAATAAAGGAGAAACAGCATACAAAGGAGTATCCTTTGTAAATTCTACCAACTTTTCAAGTGTTCCTTTTTGCACAATGGTATCGGAATTTAAAATCATAACAAAATCCCCTTTGGCAACTTCAAGACCTTGATTATTGCCCTTGGCAAAACCCAGATTCTTTTTATTCTTAATGATTTTTAAATTAGGCCATTTTAAGGAATTAAGGAAGTGCACTGTTCCATCTTTTGAACCATTATCAACAATAATTACTTCCGCATAAAAGGGAATGCTTTTCAAACACTTTTTCAGTAAATCCTTAGTGTTCCAGGATAAAATAATAATGGAGATCTTTATTTTTTGAGAATCCGCCATACAAAGAGATTATTAATAATCAGGCCAACCACCTCGCCGCCGATAACGGCCCAGGCGGCGCCGACTATTGAATATCTTGGGATTAAAATCAAACACAAAACAAGTATTACCAGGAAATTCAAAAAAGCCCAAGGCAAGAACTTTTTAAATTGAGGCGAATTCTGAATAATGTTGCCTGGCAAAGCATTAAGAAAAAACAAAATCAAGCTCGCCCCTAAAAGAGCTAAAACCGGCGCGGCTTGCAGATATTCCTGCCCGTAAGCTAAACCGATAATTAACCGGGGCAACAAACCCAAAACCAAAACAAAAGGCAAGGAAAATAAAAACAAAACAGCCAATCCTTTTTGATAAACTTTCTCCAGTCTTTTTTTATCTTTTAAAAGCAGTCTTGATGACAAAGGAAACAAGGCTAAAGCCAGAGATTGGGGGATTAAAATCATCGCTTCAACAAACTTAAAAGCGCTACCGTAAAGCCCGGTATAGTAATCCCCTTTTAACAAACCCACTAAAATCAAGGAAGTCCTGATATAAAAAACCGCCAAAATCAGTAGAACAGCAAAAGCCCAGGACTGAGAAAGAGCCTTAAGGAAAAATTTCTTATCAATCACCCAACCCAAAGACAAACCCCAAGCTTTAGCCTTTAAAAGAAAAATCAAAGCGACTACTGAAGAAGCTAAAAAGCCGGCTAAAAAGATAATCGCCAAAGGAAATTTTAGTAAAACAAAGGTGATACCGATAATAAAAACTGCCAGCTGGCCGAAAACCACGGCCATCGCCATGTATTTCATCTTCTCTTTGGCGTTTAAGAAACTGGTTAATAGATAGGTAAAGCTATAGGGGAAGATAAAAAGACCAAAAAGAGCCAGATAGCCAATTTGAATCCAAGATTGACGCAAGACTATCCCTAGAAGCAAAACTAGAAGATAGGCACCTAAAGACAAAAGCAATCTTAAAGGCAAAAGCCGAGCCAAATAAAAACCTGTTTTCTCGGGTTTTCGAGAAATATCCCTTAAAACTAGTCTTTCTAAACCAAAATCAGCTACCGGAATAAAGTTGTAAACAAAGGCAATGGTGAAATTATAAACACCAAAGGTAGCCACGCCTAAAAACCTGGCCAAAAGAAGAAAATAAAAAAAGCCGATTAAACGGCCAATAACTTGAGCCACGGAAAGAAAAACAGTATTTTTGGCAATTTTCGCTATCATTTCTTTAATTCTACTTCATCAATAAAATAAAAACCATATATTATTTCATCAACTTGACAAGGAAATCAAAAGAAAATAAAATAAAAATATACTATGAAAGCAAAAAATCTTGTAAAAATTCTCAAAAAATATACCTCTGGTTGGGTTTCTATTTCCCAAGACTATAAGAGAATAATTGCTCACGGAAGAAACTTAAAATCTCTTCTTAAAAAACTTAATAAAATGGGCAATCCTAAAGGTTATTTAATGAAAGCAACAAGAGATTACTCCTAGCCTCTCCTATTAAAGTTTGGGAGAATAAGCAGAAGAATGCTATAATACTTTTAATACCTCGAGAGAGATTCGTTCGTAGAGTCTCTCTTTTTTTACTTTTATTTTCTTTTCTATTTCTTTGATAAATTTAGAAAAATTTAAATATTTACTCTTTTGGGGCATAAAAAGCACCCCTTGTTTTGCCTTTTTTAATGATGAAACCTGCCTCAACCAGCTTTTTAAGGTCATATCTCAAGGTTCTGGGATTAACTAACAAAAAGCGCCTGTAGAGAAAATCAAAGCTGACTAACCGATGGTCTTTAATAATCTTTAAAAGCTCCATTCTTCTGGGAAGTAATTTTTCCTCAGGTCCGGCTTGTCTTTTTTGAAAAATTATTTCCTTTATCTTTTCTGTTTGCTGCCATAGCCCCTCTAAGACAAACTCTAAATATTCTGTCGCTTCTTTTTTACTGACATCAAGAAAATAATAATAATCATCTTTATGTTCGTTAATATATTCCTCAATTGCCACCAAGTTTTTCATCTGATAACCTTCTCTCATCAAAATCATTTGGAACAGCAAACGTCCGACTCGGCCATTACCATCAAGAAAAGGATGAATTTTTTCAAAAGAAAGATGAGCTAAAGCCGCTTTTACAGGAATATTTTTTTCCTTTGGACTGTTAACATAATTCAAAAGTCTTTCCATCAGCTCTGGTATTTCTGAAAAAGAAGGAGATAAATAAACCGCCACTCCGGCTTGGTTGAAAATTGCTCCTGGCTCGCGGCGAAATCTTCCTAGTTTATCTTCAAAAATTAAAGAATTCATCGTTATTCGATGAAGCTCTAAAATGTCTTTTTTGGTTATTTTCCCTCCTTTATTTGTCTTCCTGTTTAACCAGTTAAGAGCTTTAAGAATATTAGCAACTTCAATTTTTTCCTTTTCTTGAGGATTAAATAGGGTTTCTCTTTTTATTTGTTCAAAATCTAAACGATTGCCTTCTATTTTGGCTGAAAAAAGAGAGCTTTTTAACAAAGTTTCTCTTTTAATGTTTTTTTCTATTTCCGGAGCGATTGAAACTGAATCAATAATCTGCTTATTTACTTCCAGCTTCTGGATTAATTCTGCTATTTTCGGAGTAAGACTATAGGAGGGCGGAATCTTCATTTGCCTAATATTACCAGATATTGCCTAATATTACCAGATATTGCCGAATGAAGATTATTTTATATCCAAACGCTCTAATATCTTAAATCCATCCATAACAGCTTCACAAAGAAAATCCTCCAATTGGCTGGAGTCGTTTTTGGTCTGGATTTTATAAAGATAAGTATAGTAAAGCTGTTTTTGTTCCTGGCGGATGATAGCCGGGGCAATATTTTCCTTTAGGAGCATCGCATTCATCAGCAAGCGGCCGACGCGACCGTTGCCATCCGAAAAGGGATGGATTTGTTCAAATCGGCTGTGAATATTCGCCGAAAGGCTAATAATATCTTTGCTTGCTTTTTGAGCCTCAGCCATAACTTTGGCGACTAAATCGGGAACGCGAATATAGTTCGCCGTTGGCAAATTAACGCCGGTAATCCTAACGGCATGTCGGCGATAATGACCGGCATCAGGCCGAACACCATTCATAAGGATAGCGTGAAGCTTTAATAGTAAATCTTCGTCAATCTTTTGTTTTTTGGCGATGTGGTTAAATAAATAATTCAAAGCCGTCTGATGGTTTTTTGCTTCCAAATGCTCAACTAAGCTTCTATCTGGTAAAGCAGCGTTATCAAAAAGAATGGCCGCTGTATCCGCTTCAGTCAAGGTACTTCCCTCAATATTATTACTATGATAAGTAAGCTTTAAGATAAACTCATCCCTGATATCGGGATTATTTAAAATCTCGTCAATGACACTTTTATGTTCGGATGACTTTTGATTCAAGGTTTGTTTCTTGGCTAGTAACTGGTTCGCAGGGATTATCTTTTGCCCGGTTACTTCCAAAAAAAGGTTACCAATAGCCTTCTGCATCTTAGGCCTGGGGGTTGATTTCCCCGTCCACCAGCTATTGAAAGCAGCAAAAGAAACCCCGAACCTTTCGGCGAGCTTTGTCTGAGTCAAACCCAGCATTCTTCGAATAACTTCTAATTTTTGACGAATTGTCATCTAGGTTATTATAGCAAACTTTATAAAGTTAGTCAAAATTACATCAACTTTATAAAGTTAATGTTTGGTTATTGACACTCTTTGTTTCTTTTGTTATATTAAGTTTAACCTAGCCGCGGACAAAGTTCCGCGGTTTTTTATTTTACTTCATTCCCGGTTACTTCTCAAATTCTCGAACAAGATTTGCCAAAACCAAAAGAAGGCTAGTAAAATGATAGTACTATGAAAATTGCTGTGCGAAATGTTTATCCAGAGAAAGGACAATACGATTGGCCAAACAATCTACCCCGGTGGGAAAAACTAGGTGCTATTGAAGTAGCGTTCTATAAAGTCAAACCATTTTTGACCAATGTCTTAATCAAGGATGTGGTTAAGCCGTTTAGTAAATTAGCTCTATATGTTCCTGATATCCATATGGCTCATGCCAGATTAACCATCAAAG
>Ga0210018_1001679_pt1 | contig 11443 bp, 10 predicted proteins | sample CryGeyCG2014_010_2_FD_183967 | JGI IMG/M metagenome (GOLD analysis project Ga0210018, IMG submission 183967) | Groundwater microbial communities from aquifer - Crystal Geyser CG09_land_8/20/14_0.10 (SPAdes) (version 2) | ecosystem: Environmental > Aquatic > Deep subsurface > Groundwater | place... | reverse complement strand
GTCATGGAAACAAGGTATAGGGCGTTGAGCGCCGCGGCATCGTTCATCGGCGTGTGGTTCATCGGGGGAGTCGTATACCACGCATTGGAGGGGTGGTCGTGGCTGGACTCGTTTTACTTCGCGGGAACCACGATTACCACGGTTGGTTACGGCGACTTGGTGCCGGTCACGGAAGCCGGAAAACTGTTCACCATGGGTTACCTCTTCATAGGCATAGCCATCGCGCTGTACGCCCTCACCATCGTGGGCGGGTACTACGTTGAAAAACAGTACGAACAACAGATATTCAAGCACTTGAACAAGAGGAGCCCTCACCACAACATCATGAACCACTTGAAGAGGAAGAGGAATGCTTAGGACCCACTACGTTGGAGACGCGTCCGGCGGAGAGGTAACGCTGGCCGGCTGGGTGCACGAAATACGCGACCTCGGCAAGCTCGCCTTCGTCATCCTGCGCGACAGGACTGGCCTAATTCAAATCACCGTGAAAAAAAACGAGTGCCCCGCGGAAATGGTGAAAACCGTTGAAGGACTTGTCAAGGAAACCGCAATCGCCGTGACGGGCACGGTCAAAAAATCCGAGATAGCCGGCCTGGGAAAGGAATTGTTTCCCGAAAAAATCGTTGTAATCGGGAAAATCCACAAAAAGGTTCCGTTTGAAGTAACCGGCAAGGTGCCCGCGGACTTGGACGTGCGCTTGGACAACCGCTTCATTGACTTGAGGCGCCGCGAAACCAACGCGGTTTTCCGCGTGCGCGCCGAAGCGCAGCGCGCCTTCCGCGAGAAATGCCTTGAACTGGGCTGCCAGGAAATCAACCCGCCGTGCATTGTTGAAACCAGCACTGAGGGCGGCACCGACCTGTTCAAAGTGAAATACTTTGAGAAGGACGCCTTCCTCGCCCAGTCCCCGCAACTCTACAAGCAGCTGGCCGTAGTCGGCGGGTTGGACAAGGTGTTCATGACGGTTCCCGTGTTCCGCGCCGAAAAACACAACACCACGCAGCACCTCAACGAAGTCACGCAGATGGACGTGGAAATCGGGTTCGCCGACGACGAGGACGCCTTGAATTACTTGGAGGATGTGTTCCTCCACATACTGAAAAGCGTGAAAAAGAATTGCGGCCCCGAACTCGGCTTGCTCGGTGTTAAAGTAAGCGAATACGAGGGGATACCGCGTTACACTTACGACGACGTGTTGGAAGCCCTGAAAAAAAAGGGCGTGAAAGTTGCGTGGGGGGACGACTTCTCAAAAGAACAGGAAGCCCGCATCCCCGAAGCGCTCGGCACGGATTTGTTCTTCGTCACGCGCTGGCCCACGAAATGCCGCGCGTTTTACAGCATGCCCCTGCAAGAAAACCCGGAGGTTTGCAAGGCGTACGACCTAGTGTTCAAGGGCATGGAGGTGGCGAGCGGCGCCCAGCGAATCCACCTGCCCGAACTCTTAATCAAACAATTGAAGGCGAAGGGATTGGACCCTGACAACTTTGAGTCGTACGTGGACGCGTTCCGTTACGGCGCGATTCCGCACGCGGGCTGGAGCATCGGCGCTGAACGCCTAACCATGCAGTTGTGCGGCCTGGAAAACATCCGCGAAGCCGCGTTGTTCCCGCGCGACCGCCACCGCCTAACGCCTTAATTGAGTTCCTTCAAGCGCTTGTCAATCAAGTTGCGCTGCTCTTCCAGGAACGCTTTCTCGTCCTGGGGAGCCGGCTCGTATTGGAAGCGCCTTCCAAAACCCCCGCCGAAGCCGCGGCCAAAACCGCGCGCATTCTTGTCCTGCGCGGGTTGGCAGCCACCGCGACCGCGGTTCAACCCGCGCCCCATGCCGGAGCCGTCCCTTTTGGGTATTCCTTTTTCCATAATCTCACCTCTTTAATCGCGGTTTCAACCGCGACTCTCTATACCGTGAACGGAATCAAACTCCCGAGCCGAAGCACCAAGCGAAGGCAAGGGATTTGATTGGGTTCAAAGAATATATATTCATAACAAGTATTTAATAGTTTCGGATACTTATTCAAAACCATGCCGAGGCCCTTCAAGCACAGACGCGTTTCGGGCAAGCCGAGAAGCAATTACTTCAAGCCCGCGGGCATTCCCCTGCGCGCGCTGGAGGAAGTCGTGTTGACGGCGGCGGAAGTGGAGGCGTTGAAGCTGCGCGGGAGGGGACTTGACCAGACGGAAATAGCCGTGAAGATGGGGGTTTCCCAGCCCACTGCTCACCGCATAATTTCGTCCGCAATCCAGAAGGTTGGGGACGCGCTAGCCAACGGGAAGGCCATCCGCATTACCTAGACGTGGTTCTTCCAATAATATTTTTTGCCGGGTCCCAGGAAGTAGTACGCCGCCCCGATAATCACGATGACTATCAGGATCAGGGTCCAGTCAAACCCGCCGGAAGCCGGCGGCGAAACCAGCCCTTTAAGAATTTCCTCCGCCTGCAACGCATATTCCTCGGCCTGGGCGTAATCCCCTGCAGCCATTGCCTGGGACGCCAAGTCCAACAAGTAGGTGGCTTCGGAGGAGTCAACTTGTCCAAGCAGGTCTTGCGCCCTCGCAATCGCTTCTTCTGCCTCCGCGCGGGTTACCACCGCGGGCGTTGCTGTTGGCTTCGCGGTCGGGCTTGCTTTAGGCGTTTCAGTCGGGGTTGGGCTCGCCTTTTGTTCTGGCGGCTTGGTTGGCGTAGCGCTGGGTTTGATGGTTGGAGCCGCGGTGGGCTCCGCCTCTTCGCAGTCCGGGTCGGTCAAACCCAACTCGGAGGCACAAACGCGGCAAATTCCGTCAAGCAAATAATCGCATTTCACACATGACCCAGCCGAACAATAATAACCGCTTGAGCAGTCTGAGTTCGAGGTGCAGCTGGGGCTGCCCGATCCACCTCCTGCTGAAACGGCGGCGAACGAGAAGTTAGACGAAGCATTGGCGGTTTGACCGTGATTATCCGAGCATTCGAGATTCCAGTACCAAGTAGTCGCCTCGTTTGGGATCGTGAAGGACGCTGAAAACATAGTGTCGTTGGTTATGGCGGAAGTGTTCGCGTAATTCGCGTAGTCCGCGCCCGTTGAACGGTACACCCAGAACCTTCCCCCGGTGAGCGTTGCGTTGCTTTGGCAGCTTCCAATGAGCGATATGACGTTTCCCACGGGTTGCGCCGAGGCATCCAACGGGGTGAACAGCGTTGAAGTCAAGAAGTAACTCGTCAGCAAATTGAAGGTCAAGTTGTTTGAAACCTCAAACCCGCTCTCGTTGTCCTCGCACATCACATTCCAAGTGAAGTTCAACGGGTTATTTGAAGAGGACGCAAACGAGATGTTGAAAGCCGTGGCGTTGACTATGTCGGACGTGTTGGTTATGGTAATGAAGAGCGAGGCATTGTTAGCGTAGTAAAGGAAGGCGGTCGCGTTGGTGAACGTAGCGTTGGTAGAGCAGTTTCCCTGCAAACCGATTGTGGCACCCGCCGAAAAGTTGGAATTATTCACGGGCTGCAGGGCTGTCGAGGTAAGGTTCCACGCCGCGTTTGCGAATGACGAAAACACCAACAAAGAGAATATAACCAGCGGCAACGAAACCGCTATTTTAAACTGAGAACCCATTACAATACCCCAAAACGCATTTACACTACTAACGCACAAACACGAGGTAAGCTTAAAAACCTTGGTATCGGCGCCCTTCTAGAAGTGCAGGGGCTGGGATTTTCTGCCCGACGGAACTCCAATCAAAACTTTTCTTTCTTGGAGCGCCTAGCTCTCTTTCTCTCCGAGAGAAAGAAAGAAGATGGGCATTCGAACCCAGGAACCCCTGAGGGACGGGGTCCTAAACCCCGCGCATTTGACCAGGCTTTGCTACCCCTGCAAAACACGAGTTTAAGGAACGCGGGCGACTAAAAGGTTTTTTATTGGGTTTGGTTAAAGGTTTTAACAAGAATTGACTGTTTCAGAGTGGGCTGTTTTGAACTTTCCGAATCCTTACGAGAACAAGAAATACAAGTGGCTGGCGGTAATACCCTTGCTCCTCATGCTTGCCAGCGTCTACTTCATATTCCAGATTCCGACCGGCATCGACCTCAAGGGAGGCCTCCTCCTCACGGTTTACTCGGAGCAGGAAGTGGACGAAGCGAAAATTCAAGCGGCGCTGGCAGACTACGCGGACGCGGAGGTGCGCACTTTTTCAAGCCCGTTGGGAAGCGGCGTTGAAATAGAGTTACCCAACGACCCCTCGCTTGAGCAGGCGGACGCAGAGTTAAAGGAGTTGCTTGATTACGCGGAGGAATACACCCGGGCGGAGGTGGCTGCGGCTTATTACGAGGGCGGCGGCGAAGGCAACGCTTCCGAAAAGGAGAGCGTGTTCGCCGAGAAGGCGCGGTTGGAAGCCCTCGTGTTAGAGAAGTCGGGAATCGTTTTGTCCCTGACCACTGGCGAAGCAGTGCCCGCCGACGCAAACGAGGCCGCAGCTCTTGCGGAAGAAGCGTTCAACGAGGCGAGAAGCGCTTACCGAACCAATTTATTAAAAAAGGTTTCTTCGGTGGTGGGCGTTGAAAAGTATTCGTTCAAGGAAATCGGTTCCTCGCTCTCAAAATTCTTTTTCAACAAGACGCAGGAAATCCTCATTTACTCGTTCATCCTGTCCACCATCGTGGTCTTCGCGATTTTTCGCTCGCTCGTACCCAGCTTCGCCGTCATTTTCGCTGCAATAGCCGACATAATGATTACGGCGGGGGTCATGGGCGCTCTCGCCATCCCGCTCACGCTCGCGTCAATCGCGGGGTTGTTGATGCTGATCGGCTTGTCCCTTGATACCGACGCGCTCCTGACCGTGCGCGTGTTGAAGCGGAAGGAGGGCTCGCCCGCCGAACGCGCTTTTAACGCGTTGAAGACGGCTTTCATGATGAACTTCACCACGCTGGTCGCGTTCGGCGTACTCGCATTCGTCGCAACCCTCCTGCAAATCTCGACTTACTACCAAATCGGAGTTGTCGTGGCAATCGGCGCAATCGCCGACTTCGTGGCGACGTGGTGCTTCAACGCCGTGGTATTGTTGTGGCACGTTGAGAGGAAACACAAGAATGAATTACGGTGAACTAGCGAAAAACAACAAGATTCGCGTCGCGTTCATAGCCGTGCTTCTCGCAACCGCAATACTCGGCTTCAAGGGAATAAATTACGGCATTGAATTCATCGGCGGCGTGCGCATACCCGTGTCCCTTGAAAAAGCCGTGGACGCACAAACCATGGACTCTATTGTTGAAACGTTGAAGGCGCGCGTGAATACCTTCGGGTTGAAGCAGGCAGTTGTGCGGCCCCTCGGGAACACGGAAATAATAGTGGAGATTCCGCGGGCCGAGCCGGAAGCAATCAAGCACATTGAAGACATTTTGCGCGAGCAAGGCCACTTTGAGGCGATAATCGACGGGAAGCAGGCGTTGGACGGCTCGTACATCATACAAAACGCGGTGGGAGGCGCCCAAGCCGAATTCGTAGAGGCAAGGAACGACGGGGGCGCGACCTGGGAGATTCACTTCGCGATTACGGGCGAGGGGCAGGAGCGCTTCGCGGAAGTGGCTTCCGGCAAATTCGGCTACCCCGTGCTCATGTTCCTGGACCGCCCCGAAAACGCGGTTATCGTGGCGCCGCGGAGCCTGGTCGTGGGCGACCAAGGCAACGAGGCATTGCTGCAAGAAGCGCTCTCCAAGGAAGGCGACGACATCAAACTGGTTTACTACTCCGAATTCGAGGTGGAAGGGATAGGAAACAAAACCACGGCAATCGTGCCCGCCTCCCTGGCAATTGACGAGCCCGAAATTTATTCTGCCCTGCTTGGCGCCGGATTCGAGGAAGTCCAATCCTTGGGGGAGGCACCCGAAAAGCGGCTGGTCGTGAAAAGCGAGGAGGAACTCACTCCCAGGTATTTCAACTCTGGAACGGGCGGCGTGTTCCTGAGCGAGTGGGAGGCAATCGGGTTGATGAGCGCGCCCACCCTGCAAACCGAGCCCATCAAGCAAAAACAGATTACGTCTTACTCCATTACGGGTAGCGTGCCCGCATCCGAAAGCGCGGAACTGGACGCGGCAAACGAAATCCGCCTCATCAAAAGCGTTTTGAGCGGCGGACGCCTCCCCGTCAGCACCACTATTGGAAGCTATTACAACGTGGCGCCCCAACTCGGAGAACAATTCACTTATTACAGCTTCATCGCCATCGGCATCGCGGTCCTAGCCGTGACCGCCGTAATAGTTTTCCGCTACCGCAAAATCATTCTCATCATCCCCATCATCGTCGTGAATTCCTTTGAAATACTCTTGACGCTCACCATAATCGGCGCCTTCGGAACCCTTGACCTGAGCGCCATGGCCGGAATAATCGCGTTAATCGGCACGGGCGTGGACGACCAGTTAATCATCACCGACGAAATGCTGTGCGGCAGAAAGGAAGAGGAGACAACCAGGCGCGACGCAAAAGAGCGCGTCGCGCGCGCCTTCTACGTCGTGTTGACGGCGGCCGGAATCGCAGTCGCCTCCATGCTCCCCCTGCTCCTCAGCGGAATAGTTGAAATCACGGGCTTCGCCTTGTCAACCATCATCGGCGTGACGATCGGCGTGCTCGTGACCCGGCCCGCTTACGGCGCCTTCATGGAAGTAATGTTCGGCACCACGAACTGAGGCGGAGTCATTACATTGAATTCAACAAGGATAGGATGATTCCTCGCACATTTTTTTCCGCGGCGTTCTTCGAAGAACCCTCAAGGTTCTCCTCACTAACCGCATCAACAACGGGCTTGCCGGGGGCTTCGTGAGCGTAAATCTTCAAAAGCTCTTCTTTGGCGGTCGCCGTATCAATTTGTCCGCTCAAACGCATTACTCCCACCATTTGCGTGCGCGCCTTGCGGTAATCCTTTAACGCTTCCTTCAGCCTAAGCATTTTCTCTCTTTGCCCGCGTTTTAAGTCGTGCAACTCCAACCCACTTAAAACAACCCGCCCGTAGATTTCTGCTTCTGCCGTTTTTGAATCTGGGGACTGCTCTTTTTTCCGGTGTTTTGAAAGATCTCTTAGGACCCCGAAGCTCTTTCCCTCTTGGCTCGCCAACTTTTTTTGAAGTCCTTCCAAATCACTGCGGAGCCCGGTGATTTCTGCGTACTTGCGTTCGGCAATCCTCTGGTTTTTTTCGCCGAGTCTTACGATGTGACGGGAATGCACGAGGTTGTGAAGTTCGTCAACCTCCTTGAAATCAATCAGGTCTTTGACTTCAGACAAAAAATTCAGGCGGTGGACTCGAGCATCAACGCCTTCGGGCTTGTCTTCGGCTAAATGCTTGAAAAACGCGACCCTTCTAAGGGCTTTTTTGCGAAGATCCGGCGGCAGGGTTTCAATCCAGTCCGTAAACGAAAGCCATTTCTTAGACCTTTCCCTTTTTTCGGGGGCAGTCCAATCCTTGGCCTGTTCCTTGGCTCCCTCTTCTTTTTCAGAGCTAGCCAGAAAGCCGAGCGTTTTTTTCAAGAATTCTGGATGCTCTTTTTCGGGTAGTGACTCTGTTTTGCGTAGTCTGTCTATTGCCTGCTCCCGCGAAATTCTTCCACTCAAATAAGCAAAAAAAGCGTAGTCAAAAGCGGCCTCGCGTCTTGCTTTCACGTTCCCAGAATAAAGCGAGTTCCATATGCCCGCGCGATTAATTTTAGCAGCGTCCTCAAAACGGCCCTTGAAATCCTTTTTGTAATTGCTCCACAACTTTTCAAGTGTTTTAGGCGGTTTAAAACTCTCGCGTTTCTCGACATTTCCCCCGAATTCTTCTGCAAGGGTTCTTCCCATCAGCATCACTTCACGCAGGCGGGCCTGCCGCCGAACTCGTTGTGGTGGCGCACGCACTGGCAGCAGATGCCGTGGTTCTCGCAATCCGCGTGCGGGCACGGGCAGTCCTCCTCGTTCAACGCCTTGTTCGGGCATTTCTTGCGCATGACTTATTTGTTGGGAAAACAAGAATAAAAGATGACGGGCCCAGGGGGATTTGAACCCCCGACCTCCTGCTTTCTCCAACCCCTCAAAGGGAAGAGGGTAGAAGGAGAAACTCGGTTTCTCCTCTTTTAGAAGGCAGTTGCTCTGTCCAAGCTGAGCTATGGGCCCGCCCCAAACAAGCAATAGTGGGGAAGGCAACGGTTTAAACCATTTACTCAGTAGGAAACCGGCTGCACAACTCCTTGACTTGTTCGCGGATTTGGTTGAGCGCAGCTTCGTCGCCAATTGATTCAACGGCTTTTGCGATGAACAAGGCCACGCCAGCCATTTCCTTTTCCTTCATTCCCCGCGTGGTGAGCACGGGCGTGCCGAGCCGAATGCCGGACGGGTCCCACGGCTTCCTCTTGTCAAACGGAATCGTGTTCGCGTTCACGGTTATTCCCGCCGCGTCCAGGGCGCGCTCGGCTTCTTTTCCGGTGACGCCCTTGTCCGTCAAGTCAATTATCATTAAATGAGTGTCCGTGCCGCCCGAAACCAGGCGGAAGCCATGTCCTTGAAGACCGGAGGCAAGTTCCTTTGCGTTGGCCACGGTTTGGCGCGCGTAATCCTTGAATTCCGGCTTGAGCGCTTCGCCGAAGGCAACTGCCTTTGCCGCAATAACGTTTTCGTGGGGGCCGCCTTGATAACCCGGAAAAACGGCTTTATCTATTTTTTTGGCGAGCGCCTCCTTGCACATTATTATTGCGCCGCGGGGGCCCCGCAGCGTCTTGTGGGTTGTCGTGGTAACGACGTCGGTGAAAGGGAAGGGCGAGGGGTGGATGCCTCCGGCAATCAGGCCCGCGATGTGCGCTATGTCGGCCATTGAATAAGCGTTCACGTCTCTCGCGATTTCCGCAAATCGCTTGAAATCTATTTGGCGCGGGTAAGCGGTGTAACCCGATAAAACGAGTTTGGGTTTCTCTTTTTTGGCGAGCGCTTCAATGGCGTCGTAGTCCAGTTGCTCTGTTTCCGGGTCCACCGAGTAATGAATGAAGTGGTAGGCGCGCCCCGAAAAGTTTACGGGGCTGCCGTGCGTGAGGTGGCCTCCCCCGCTGAACGAGAGAGCCATTGCCTTGTCGCCGAGTTCCAGGAGCGCGGCGTAAACCTCCAGGTTGGCGGGGCTGCCGGAATATGGCTGGACATTGGCGTGCTCGCAACCGAAAAGCTTTTTCGCGCGTTCAACGGCGAGTTCTTCCACGACGTCCACGAACTCGTTGCCGCCGTAATACCTTTTGTGGGGATAACCCTCGGAGTACTTGTTCGTGAAAACGCTGGCAAGGGCTTCGCGCACGGCCTTGCTTGCTAGGTTCTCGCTGGGGATGAGTTCCAAAACGTTTTGCTGGCGTTCCTCCTCGGATTTAATTGCCTGCGCAACGCGTTCGTCGGAAATCATTTGCGGTGAATCGCTCCTTCAATGGTCTTCCATTTGCCGCACGACTTTTCTTCGCGGCACTCCAGCTTGCTGACGCACGAAGGCCCGGCGTTCTCAAAGATGAGGGGCGAAACCTGCTTGCATAATTCAAGCATTTTTTCGGCCATGGCGCGAATCTCCCATTGGGCGCGCGCGCACGTGCGCTTTTCAAAGAAGTAAAGCAGCTCCCGGCAGTTCATGGTTATGACTATCTTGGTTTCGCAGGCGTTTGGGAGAACGAAGCGGGCGTCCTCTTTTTTCACTCCCGAGTCAACGAATTCGCCGTATAATTCCGCGGCTTCCCCCATGAATTCCTCGAAGCGCTTTCTCTGGCCGCCTTGAATGCTTTCGGGAACGATGTAGTTGAAATCGCCGGCGTTCACGTAGCGCTGGCTTTGCTGGGAGTAGGAAGCGATTCGGTGGCGCACGAGCTGGTGGGAGCACGCGCGCGAGATGCCTTCCACGGCGAACGTGAACGAGGCGTGTTCCAGCACGGAGTGGTGGCCGCTCTTCAAGAGCATTTTGACGAGTTTTCCGGCTTCTTCGTTGGAAAGTGATTCCGACAACTCGCTTGCCCCCCGCGCGCTGTAGCATTGCCTTGCCGCGGCGGCGCACAAGCGGTCCGGGTTCGGGGTATGCTCCAATAACACGACGTTCAAACTAGTTTCACTCAAGGCAATCCCACCAACCATTAAAACGCGGCCAAAGTTAATATTGGTAATGGATGTTTTTGCCTGGCTGGAGTCCCTGCCCACGCCCAAGGAATGGCAATTGGAGCGGATGAAGGCGTTGGTTGAGGCGAGCGGGCTCGACTTGAAGCAATTGAATGCAGTGCACGTGGCTGGAACCAACGGTAAGGGTTCGGTTTGCGCTTTTGTTGAAAGCGTTGCCCGAAAAAAAAAGAGAACCGGTTTGTACACTTCGCCGCACCTCGTGCGCGTGAACGAGCGCATCCGCGTCAACGGCGAAGAAATAAGCGATTCGCGCCTCAACGAACTAATTGAGTGGGTCAAGCCGTTGCAGGAGGGGGCGGAAGCAAGTTTTTTTGAAACCCTTACCTTGATGGCTTTCAAGCACTTCATAGATTGCGGCGTGGAACTCGCCGTTGTTGAAACGGGTTTGGGTGGGCGGCTGGACGCCACCAACGTCCTCCCGCAAACCCTGGCCGTGATAACCGACGTGTCAATTGAGCACGCGGAAAAACTCGGCAACACCGTGCGCGAAATAGCAGCTGAGAAAGCCGCAGTAATCAAGGGCGAAAAAGCTGTTTTGGGTTGCAAGGGGGAAGCGCTTGAAGAGTGCTTGAAGAGGGCACGCAACCCCGTAGTCGTGGGCGAACCGCAAAACGTTGTGGTGTCATGGGAGGGCACGCGTTTTCGTTACGGCGGAGGATGCGAATGGAAAACGAACCTGATAGGTAGGCATCAGGCGCGCAACGCGGCAACCGCAATAGAGGCGTGCCGGCTCCTCGGCTTTTCCGACGACGAAATTGCTTGCGGCCTTGAAAAAGCGGAGTGGCCCGGCAGGTTTGAATTGATTGGGAATGGAGTCGTGTTGGATGGAGCGCACAATCCGGCGGGAGCGCGCGCCATTGCCGAAACCGTTGAATCCCTGGGTTGGAAGCCCGTAATCGTGCTAGCCGTAATGAAGGACAAGGACGTACAAGGAATCGCGGAGGCCTTACAGCCAATTGCGAAAACCTTCGTTTGCACCCAGATAACGAACGAGCGTTGCCTTCCTGCAATTGATTTGTTGGACGTCGTTGGAGAGGGCGTGGTAATTGACGACTGCGTTGAAGCGGTGCGCGAGGCCCGAAAACTGGGCCCGGTTCTGGCCACTGGCTCGCTTTTCCTGGTGGGCGAGTTGAAGAAACGGCTTTTATAATCGGGGTTATTCAAGGTAAGGTTTATGGACAAGAAGTTTTTGTTCGCCTTGTTGTTTACGGTTCTGGCCCTCGCCGCGTACGAACTCGACTTTTCCTCGATCATCGGCGCGGAAGGCCAGCAGTTCACGTTCTTCCAGTTCGTGGGACCCATCGGAGGAAACATTTTCG
>Ga0210018_1001676_pt1 | contig 11452 bp, 7 predicted proteins | sample CryGeyCG2014_010_2_FD_183967 | JGI IMG/M metagenome (GOLD analysis project Ga0210018, IMG submission 183967) | Groundwater microbial communities from aquifer - Crystal Geyser CG09_land_8/20/14_0.10 (SPAdes) (version 2) | ecosystem: Environmental > Aquatic > Deep subsurface > Groundwater | place... | reverse complement strand
AAATTATGCCTGACGGCAAATCGGCTGAAACCCGTAAATTAGCCAATTCATTGCCGCGGTTTTTAAACTGCCAAAAAATCCAATATTTGGTAGGAATGCCGGCAACGGGCGGAATCGGTCCAACTCCCAGCTGATCTCCATAAGCGCTAAAATATCTGGTTTCCGCCTTAAATTGATAAGTAGTTTTTATTTTAGCCGGGTTGGAAAAATAGTAAGCCCGGAAGGCGGTGCCGTCGATATTGTATCGCGCCGCCACCTTAAGGCGAACTTCATCATTAATAAAAATCTCTGGGCGGAAAAATTTTACAGTTAATTCAATTTCCTGGGACTCGCTCGGATGCAAATTTTTATCAAATATTATTTGGTTGCCCGCCAGTCTAATAAAGAGCGAATTCTTCATTTTTACCGACTTAAGAGAGTGTCTTGAGCTGCCGGGTGATAAATCTAAAACTAAATTATTAATATCTTTCGGCCCCAAATTCTTTAAAAAAACTTCATAAACAACATCATCATCGATGCCGACAACAGATTGAACCGAATTGATTTTAATTGATAAATCAGGCTCTTCAACCGTAAAAATTTCCGCTAAATCAACTTGTTTAATTATTTTATTATTGATAGTCCCCCGCCCCACTAATCTTATTCCGACCGTATCGCTGTCACCGTCATAGGTTAAATTAAAATTTACCTTTAGGCCGGCCCCGGATTTTATTTGTTTTATTTTAAGACGGTTATTTATTATTTCAATATTTTTATCATCGGCCTCAACGCCCAAATAAACATCTGAACCCAAAAAATCAAATTCTAGATTATTTAAATTAAATTGGCTGATATTTTCTAACCCCAATGACATCGCCGTAGGCTGCCCGTGGTATAAGACGCCGGCGTTATCCCACTTTAATTCAAGACTCGATGAGCCGATGACAAAATCTCCGGCGAATAATTCACTGGAAAACTCTTGATTTAAAAGATAATAGGCATTAAGAATTATTTTTCCGCCGCTACCGACCGCGCCTATGACAATGCCTTTTATTTTTATCGTTCCGTTGGCCCCGGGCATTAGATCACCCGCCTCAAAACTATTCGTCCTTTGATCAAAAAAATTACTGGGCGAAACTTCTTCTAAAATAAAATCCTCGGGCAAATTTAAAGAAAATTTCGTTTTTAATAAATTGAACTTTGAAGCATTGGTGTATTTTATTTCGAACCTTGCTTCCCGTCCGCTGACAATTGTTTCACTGGCAGGAATAATCTTGACAACTAATTTGTTTTTATATGAAAAATCGCTAAATTTAATAGAAATTATAAACACCATTAAAATTAAAATTATTAACGCCAGCGCGATATCAACCGCCAAATGAAATTTTTCTTCCCGATAGTGCCGCTGATATCTATTTTTTAGAAAACCAATAAATTTTTCAATAATTTTTAACATAAATATTAATTAAAAATATCAATATTAACTAAAATTTCGTCGATTTTGTCATTATTAATATCATAACTAACTACGTAAGCTCCTTGCCTATTTTCCGCCTCGGCCGCAAAAAATTGGCTGATGAATTTGCCTTGATCGTCAAAAATTCTAATCTGCGGTCCGCCGCCCGGTCCGGCGCCGACGATAATCTGTTTTTCCAATTTGGCCTTATTCGTCCTGGCGACAGTAAAATTTACATCTAACTTAATATTAGAAAAAGGATTAAATGAAAAAATAATCTTGCCGTTTTTACTGGCTGAAATTTTACCGCCGCCGTCAAATAATATTTCCTTCTGACCGTCATTATTAATGTCTGAAACCAATATTTTAGCGCCACCGGTCAGATTGGGCCGATAAGCGAAAAAACCATTCTTGACCTGCGCGCCAGCCACATTAAAAACCCTAACAAAGCCGCCATTATAATAAGCATCATTTTCAATTTCTTTTTGGATTTTTAAAGCAATAACCCCGTCATTTGGCCCTAATTTAAGCCAATTAATTTTTTGCCCATTATTAACGCTCGCATCCTGAACGCCCTTTATCTTTTCAAATTCTTCCTTATCAAAAACATAAGTTTGCTCAACCGAAGTAGAGTTATTTATAACTATACCATTTTCAAAATCGCGCCGCCATAAACCCGGCTTGATTGCGCTGTCATTTATATTCAGCAAATTATAAGCCCTCGATTCTGACCGGCCCAGTTTAACGTTGAATTCATCATACCACCAAACCTGGCTGTGGTTTTGATCACCCTGGTCGTAAGAAAAATAGCCGTCTCCCAATAAAGTACTGGTTAAACCAAACCTCATCTTGCGGTAATTATCCGGCCAATTATAATTATCGGAATTTGAATTAATTATATAGACGTAATTTTCATTATCGTCTTTTAAATAAAGATTCATCAATTTTGACCAACCATTATTACCCAGCCACTTGGCTGGAAAATTTTCCATCATTTCGCCGTCTAATTCATTTTGATAGGAGCCAGCCATATTAAGATTGGCGATTAACTGCCGCGGGCTAATCTCGGCTTTGGTATTAGCGAGCAGTTCGTTCATGCTCTTAGCCCAGTATTGGTTTAAGGCGGCCAGATTGACTTTACCATTTAAGTTTTTATCGGCTATAATAATATCTCCGCTGTTCAACCAATTTAAATTTGAAAAAACCATGTCATAAAAAATTCCATCCCAATTGTTATTTGATAAAATTTGGTGATTGATGAAATTCGGCAAATAATTTTTCCAGCCACTACCCACATCCACTAACTTTATGGTTGGCCAGGTTGGGCTGAAACTTAAAATATTATTGCCGCTGTCGCGCAACCACCAATTACCGCTGTCCGCGGCTTGATAATTTTTCTCTCTATATTCAGACCAATCGCCAATCCCCTGCGTATTAACGCTCTGACTCGGAACATAAGCGAAAATTTGCTCTCGCGGATTGGCGGCTTTAATATCGACTAGCAGGCGAGGATTTATTTTGGGCGCCTCGGCGTCAAGCACGATTAAATCATACTTAGACAACTCGCCGACATGCTGTTGGGGAATAATCGGCTGCAAATAATAATTCGCGATTTTAGGAAAACTGTCTTTTAAATAAATCGCTTTGGCGGCCAGGGGCGTTAATAATAAAAAAAATAATAATAAAATTACGGCCGCATATTTTTTAAATTTTTCCCTGGTGGGATTTTTATCAATTAACGATTGATAAATTTTTATAATTTTAGGCAAATAGCTATTGGGTTTGTATTGTTTGCTTAATAATAAAGCCGTGCGGCTTAATTTTTCTCGGTCTGCCCCGAACAGTTTGCTTATGGCGAGAGCCAGATCCTTAACGTCTCCCGACTCAAATAAAAAACCGTTTTCCCCGTCAGCCACCATTTCCTTCAAACCGCCGCTAGCCGAGGCGATAATCGGTTTGCCGGCTGACAAGGCCTCCAAAACCACATAAGGAAAATTTTCTGGCCAGATTGACGGAACCACAACGGCTAAAGAATTTACAATATATTTATTCAGCTCCGCGCCATATTTTGGCCCGAGCATTTCTATTTTATCCGTCAATTTTAATTTTTCAATTAAATTTTTAATTTTTCCGAAATCCGACCCCGCGCCGATAATTATTAATTTTAAATTCTCCTCTACTGAAATCATGGCCCGAATTAAAATTTCAATCCCCTTTTCTTCAGCCAGTCTGCCGTAATAAAGCAAATACGGTTCGTCACCGATTTCACCAGTTAAAACCGATGCCACTTTATCATTAAAATGATTAAGCACTTTTATTTTATTTTCGACAATGCCGAAACTTACGCAAATGTCTTTCATAAACCGGCTGGGGGCGATAAATAAATTTATCTTCTCATAAATTCTCTGCCAACGGCAATAATATGCTTCAAGCGTTGCCAGTAAACTTTTCGAATAAGAATTTTTTACGCATTTATTAAACAAGCAGTTATAATATTTTCCGCCGCGGCATTTATAACAGACTTCTCCGCAGGAAAATAACTTATAATTAGGGCAAATCAATTTATAATCATGCAGGGTTTGCACAATTGGGATATGATATTTTTTTAGAACATTAACAATGGATGAGCTTAATTGATGGGAAATATTATGCAGATGCGCGATATCCGGTCGCTCCGCTTTAATTAGTCTTTCAAGTTTTTGCGCGGCCTCGCGGTTATAAAATAATTTAAATATATTTTTTAAATTAAATTTATCAAGGCTAACTGGCTCGGGAAAATATTGGTCAAAAGACATAGCTTCGTTATTTTCATCCATCATGGAAAATGGAATCACCTCATGTCCGGCTTGGCGCAAGAGATTTGCTAAAGCAAAAACATGGCGTTCGGCTCCGCCTTTTAAATAATAAAATTTATTTATTTGCAGAATTTTCATAACGCATTTTTATAAACCAAAAAATAAATTTCGGCCAATGTTTTCTCATGGCCATTCTGGCAGTACAAATCATCCAGCTTGAATTTTCATTAGAAGTAACCGGCGCCAAATTATCAAAGCCATTTCGCCAACTGCCAATTTTTTGACTGGAAACATCGCTTGGATAAATATCTCCGCTCGGGTCCATGAACAAATTATATTTACCAGAATAATCTGGCAAGATCCTTCGGCCGGTTAAAATAAATTCTCTCAAGCCATAAGCGAAATAAGCGCGCAACCATCTTTTTAATGAAAAACTTTTAAGCTCTCGCTTAATCAGCCAATCCAGCATGTCGGCCATTTCCTGTTTTTTTTCAATCCGATTACTGGCATTAAAATATTTTTTGCTGGAATGAACCGCGGCCAAAGTCATTTCAATACCCAGCTCACGGCTTAAATTATAAACTTTATTGAGCTCATCTATGTTATAATCTCCCAAAGTGAACGCCAGTCTTAATTTTTGCACGCCAATTTTTTTTAAGCCGGCCACGGTTGACATGGCTTTATTAAAACCGCCGGGTACGCCGCGAATTTCGTCATGTTTTTTCCCTATGCCATCCAAAGAAATCGCCATGCCCAAATCAGGAATTATTTTTTTTATTTCTTTTACTCGCTTAATAATCAATTCCGTGGCAAAGCCATTAGTGGAAACAATTATCGCGGCTTTGGGGCTGACTTTATGTATCATGGCCAATATTTGTTTCAAATCATTTCTTAAAAACGGCTCGCCGCCGGTGATATTAATATTTGATAAACCCGAGGGTATTTTATTATAATCCTCGGCTTTTAGCCTGCCCGGCAAGTTTTTACGCCAAATATTGCACATTCTGCATTGAGAATTGCATTGATAGGTAATAGCTATAACCAAGTCCTTACAGCTTGATTTTTCCATAATATTATTGTAAATTTAATATAACAAGATTTTTAACTTCAATAGTAGAAATTAACATAATTATAAACAAATGTCAATCCCAAAAAACGCCATATTGTTTTTGCTTATCTGGCTTTTTCTAGCAGCACTCTTTTTACTGATTAACTTAGACGCGGTTTCAAAAATTTTATTAATAATTTTATTTTGCATTTTCGCGATTGCCGCCATAAAACCCTTGTCAGGATTATTTCTTTTAATAATCACCAGGCCATGCCTGGATATTCTAACCGATAAAGCGATTATTATTACTGACAGCTTCAGTTTAAACATTGCTTCAATTATCGCCATCTTAACTATTCTATTTTCCGCGATTATTTTAATAAAAAAATTTTCGCGAATTAAAGCCTTGCCGCTTAAATACAACTGGATTATTTTTATTCTTATCGCCGTGGCGTCAATTTTTTTCTCTTATAGCGCTTATTTGAGTTTGGCTGAAAGCTTGCGCTTGTTAAGTATCTTGGCAATTTATTGCTTGTCATATTTTTTACTAAACACCGAGCAAGATTTAAAAAATTTAATTAAAGCCATAATTGCTTCCGCCATTATCCCCTCCCTCTTCGCCTTATGGCAATTTTATACCGCTAGTGGCTTAACCGTGCCTTTTGAAGGCATCTATAACAGAATCTACGGCACTTTCGCCCATCCTAATTTATTAGCCTACTACCTGCTATTACCTTTGGCTTTAGCGCTTTATCTATTTTTAAGCAGTAATAAAAAACAGGTAAATAATATTTTATATTTTTTATTCTCAGTTTTTCTCATCATAATTTTAGGCCTTACTTTTACCCGAGGCGCCTGGCTGTCGTTTTTAATTATAATAGCGATTATCGGCATCTTCCGCTATCGCGTTTTGCTTATCGCCGCCATAATCTTTATGGTGCTGGCATATTTATTAATTGGACCCATAAATTACCGCGTCAACAATTTAGTTTCCAACCGTTCCGACAGTTCCATCCAGTGGCGCCTTAGTCTTTGGAATGATGCCAAGGAATACGTTAAGGAAAAACCCTGGCTCGGTTATGGCGCGGGCGTGGCCAGCAACTTAATTCTTGATAAGCGGGGCGAACAATTCGGCTCAAGCGACCCGCATAATGATTATTTAAAAATTGCCATAGAAAATGGACTAGTGGGCTTACTTGCCTATACTTCTCTGATCGTTGGCTTGTTTATCAGTTTAATAAAAAGATATTTTTCTGCCGGCCGAACTGAATTTCAAACATTAATTCTGGCCGCCATCGGCTTGTCCATCGCTTTATACTCTATGAGCGCAACGGATAATATTTTAAGAAATACGGCCTTGATGTGGTCGTTTTGGGCGCTTATGGGCGCGATTTCCACGGTTAAAAATAAAACTACTTCTTATTTATAAAAAAAATGCCCCGGTCTCTTCTTAAAAAAAGAAACCGGGGGTGTGATCTTTGTTTTACTCGGCGCCTACGATCACTTGCAGGCGTCAGTCAGTTCAGGGTGCTTACCCTGTTTTATTTTTCCCTGGCTCAGGGATTTTACGGGGACAGCCCTGCCGTCCGGGCACATCAGAATGCCGATGGCCAGGGTTTCTAGGTTGGGTTTGCCCCATGACGTCTCATAGATTACCCACGGCGACTCGGGGTTAAGGACTAGGTATTTTACCGAGTCGTCGCCCTTTATCACACCGATGCCCCAAAGGTGCTCCACTATGGGTACGCCGGCGGCTTTGGCATAGTTGGCAATAGTAAAAACCACCTTGCCATTTACGGGCCTTACTTCGACAACATACTCGCTCGCAACCTTCTTGTTACCGGAGGTTTTCGCCGCGTCTAAGATGCCAGAGGCGATTCTGACGACATCGGCGTCAAACAAAGCCTTTCCCCCTTTGGGCGTCAATTTGACATCATCAAGGGTAACCTCAAACCGATTACCTCCCTCAATAGATTTGACATCAACTGACGGGCCGCCAAAATTGGCCACATCCGTCGGGACATCCTTGACCACCGTCGCGTTCATGTCCGGCTGCCATTCCTCCACCGCTTGCGCCGGTTGGCAAATCAACACCGCCAGCACACTAAAAAGAACTACTAACTTTTTCATTTTACAACCTCCTGTTTTGTTTTTTTTATTCAACTACTAGTTTTATTACACGGAAGCCTCTCCAAACACCAATAACTTTTTTATAATACAACCTCCTTTTTTAAAGAATTTGTTGAATTGTTTGTTCTTGTTTTTTCTGGTCAACCTTTTTCTCTTTCCATTCCGTACCAACAAATGACCTCTTCGGCAATAAATCCGGCCAGAGAACTTTAACTAGATTAGTCAAATCAATGAACGCGCCTATGCCGATCGCATGATCCGAATGAGACCAGTATGTCGGGTTAACTCGCGCGCCCCCGATTAACATCTCGCTACCGTAGAAATCCACGCCCGGGCTAACTCTTAGCCCTGTCATGGAGCCTTCCTGATAATGGGTTACGGATGCGCCTGCGGCCAAGCTCACATTTTTATTAAGCTTGTAGACAGATCCGTCTACGCCAATGTTGAACATAGTCTTGTTGCTAGGTTCGCCATGCAACGGCCATTGTTTTCCGCTAGCGTCCGCCCATTGATCGGATTTATCCCGGCTAATGTCTAAATCGGCTTGAGCAAAATATCTAACCCGATTAAACCAGGGCGTTCCGTCTCGCTTTTTCTCAAAGCCGACATAAGCCGTGGTAATTTTGGATGTTTGCGACGATTCATATTCTCCCGACGGATTGGTTGCAATGTGCCCCCAGTCATCAACCTTGCCCAGTCCCGCTCTAACCTGAAACTCTGTATCAGGTGTGAGCAGCCTGTATGCCGCGTCAATAGCATAACGACGACCGTAATAATAATACTCGTCGCCGGTTACGCCATACCAGTAGTTGCCTTCAAGAGCGAAACCGACGGAATGAATTTTATCTCCGTCTTTGATATCGCAGGCGTAGAAATTTCCCACACCCCAGATACCGTGCGGATTGTTGCCGCTTTGATGCCTGTCGGCAAAAGCTCCGACCGTTATATCAACGTCCGGTTGGCAATTTAAGCACGTCTCCGGAATTTTCCGTACTTCTTCTGTATTTGGGGGGAATTCAGCTGCTACAACCACTGGTGGCAGAATTGACGGAACAAGAAGTTCTTCTTCATCTTCTTCCGGCTCCGGAGGTGGAGGTGCTGCCGCTACAATCTCTGGTGGCTTTTCGGCAGGAGGCTTAATTACCTCTTCTGACCACCATGACCAGTTACGGCAAATCAATGGATCGACCAAATAATAAACTCTATTTTCATATTTGACCGAATACTTTTTCGCCGCTAACAGCCTATCAGGGTTCCATTGAGCGTAAACATCGCTAACGATGTGATAATTTCCGAAGACCATCTGCTTAAAATGGTCGCCGGACCCTATGCTGTGCCATTCGAATATACCGGATTTTACTTTGGCGATTAATGACGTTTTCACTTCTTCGGGAAGATCAAACATCTTAATCGCTTTAGTGAATTCGCGGTTGCCGAATGGATTTGCTCCGGGCTTTTCCCATAAGAAAGGCTTTGACGCGGCCTTGGCTTTGCCAGACACCTTCTCCGGAATCTGCAACTTCTGCCCGGGGTAAATCAAATCCGGATTCCTAACTTGCCCTTTATTCGCCTGATGGAGCGCTTGACATTTAACATGATAGCGCACGGCGATTTTGGATAGACAATCCCCTTTCTTGACCGTATAAGTCGCGGCATTGGCCGAAGCCGTTGCCAGCGCTAACAAAGCCACTGCTACTAACACCTTCATCCACCTCATCTTATTGCTCACCACCTTTCTCTGATAAATTATACTCCTGTTTTCAGCCGTCTATCTTTCATCTAAATTCTTCATAATCTCCGGACGCCACTCGGCGACTTGATGCCATCGGCACGCAAGCGGATCTCCAATCGGAAATCCAATCAGCTCCAATCGGAACCGCCTTGGAAAATTTATAACCTAAATTTAAGATATGCAACTTACTTAAGAAGTTAAACTTGAATGTTAATGGGTTATTTCTGTTCAACTTTAGCCGCCTTGGCAGCCCTTCTTGCTTCATTGCGCTTTTCCACATCAGCGTTATATTTAAAAACACATGTGGCATAGTCCTCGTAAAACTCAAAACCAGTACAAGGCGTGCCATAAATTAGTGTTTTTTGCTCGGCCGTCAAAGGAGTCTTGCCGCTCGGCATAGTCCTGCCTCCCATACCATGAATCTGAAAACCAATCTCAACCATCTCGGCTACATCATTGGCTGATGGCATGTAGGTTCCATATCCAGGCAAGTCAATCTTGTCATTAAATATGGCCGGAATTTGAAATAGCTTGGCGATCCCGGCGACAATAGCCGTCTCATGGGCCCCAATAAACGGCCAGGTGGCATACGCATACCACCCTTTGTAGAGAAGTATATCAACTAATGCCTGGACGTTGCTATCTTCCTTGACAATTTGCTTGATTCGCCACTCTGGCATGTTCCAATCATACTTCTCAAACTCGCTCTTATACTTCAACACCACTTTAGCGAGTTTATCGCCACCGACTTGCTGGAAAGCCTGTTTGTATTCGGCCACAAGTTCCAGAAAATCTTGCGATCCCCTGTTCACTTGTTTGATATTAGCCGAGTCAACCAGGAAAAAATCCTTATAGTCGGCCGGTTTAAATTCTTTCCAATCCTTTATGACCATACCACGGCCAACCGAGTTATAGGCCGTCTTGCCCAAGCGATCAAACACGACGACATATTGAACATCGTCTTTGTTTAGCGATGGACAAAAAATGTCCAAACGCAACCTATTCGACTTCTGAGCAGGGTTAACTGCTCGGAAAGGGTGCGCCTTGCCAGCCTTGTCATACGTATTGACCGGCCAGGTTACGCTGTCCTGAATACCCTCGGCTATGAGCAGACGCGAATTTTGTTGAGCGCTTATAAGGATAGAATTCTCCGGGGCCTGATTTATGTCCGGTATTACATGCATATCAACTCGACTCATCATTGGTTTTATGCTGCAACCAGATAACACAAACACGCACAATACGCCTATCAATAATTTTTTCCTTTTCATGGTCTTTCTCCTTTTCTGTGAAAAGGGGGTTGCTAAATAAAAGCCAACCCCTCCTTAGTTATATTTTCCTGATTTCTTTGCTTTTTAACAACCCAGTAATCTGGGACTCAAATTTACTGCCAGGTCCAAGGCAACGAGCCAATGAACTTTCCAGTTTTCTAAAATTCTCATTCCAAATTTTGTCGCCCAAACTCTGGTCGGCGCGCACATGACGAAAAGGTAATTCCCAAACCCACTTGTCGCCTCGTTGTACGCGCTTGACTATAGTTACATAGCCAGCGCATTCAACTTCTTTGATATTCTGGTCTACTGTTTCCAGCACTTTCCTTTGCCGTCCAGCAATAGCCTTGGCTTCTGCTTTTCTGTACCTAGACAACCACTTAAAACCAAAATAAAAAATGATCATCCCAACAACTGTGCAAGCCACGCCCGAGCAGATTAACAGCAACCTCGTAGCTTTTTCAAAATATGAAGCCTCTATCGGAGCCGCGGATTGCGCGGCTAGCGCGGGCGTAATCGTATATTTCACTCTTACCCGCCTAACATCGGCCTGATCGCCTTGAGACCAGGAAATTACTCTGGCTTTAGGCAAAACCGTTGTCAGATAAGCCGCAACCTGTTCAGCACGAACTTTGGCAAGTTGATCATTTGTAACTGACCTGCCTGTCATATCAGCCGAACCTATAACCGTTATTTCTAACTGGCCACCATTTTGTTTACTTCGCACTTCGGAAACAAATTTCTCCAACTGCTTTTCAGTCTGCCCCTTGATTGCAAACTCGCCGGTGGCATAGCCTCTAATAATAACTTCTTCTGCCCTCGCTATCGTTAAAAAACCGATAACAAAAGCAACCATAACCGCTACCATCATCAACTTTTCTTTCATTTTTTCCATCCTTCCCCTCCATTCAGAGGTATTGAGGGCATTCGCCCATTGTCAAAGTTCAATCCCTCGGCCAAAAATTTGCCAATCGCAATTCACCCGAACCGCAACCGCTGGCATTCGCCAGTTACAATTTCAGACCGCCATCGCCGAATAAT
>Ga0210018_1001663_pt1 | contig 11505 bp, 9 predicted proteins | sample CryGeyCG2014_010_2_FD_183967 | JGI IMG/M metagenome (GOLD analysis project Ga0210018, IMG submission 183967) | Groundwater microbial communities from aquifer - Crystal Geyser CG09_land_8/20/14_0.10 (SPAdes) (version 2) | ecosystem: Environmental > Aquatic > Deep subsurface > Groundwater | place... | reverse complement strand
TTTGAGGGGAGGGTAGGGGGAGAAATTATAAATCATCTTTATAAAGATAAAAGTATTTTTGCCACTGCTTATGAATTAGATATTCCGATATCCGTTTGTCCGGGAATAGGTTATGATATTATTTACTTGCATCCTTTATGTGATGGAGCAGCTATCGGAGAGGCCGCCTATATTGATTTTCTCAGGTTGGCAAAAACCGTTTCCGATTTAACAAGAGGGGTTTATATTTCTGTTGGTTCAGCAATTACTTCGCCAATGATATTTGAGAAATCTTTCTCAATGGCTCAAAATTTAGCCTTACAAAAAGGAAAAAGATTAGAAAATTATCTAATTGCCGTTAATGACATTCAGCCAGTTAATTGGGATTGGTCTAAAGGAGAACCAGACAAGAATAATTCGGCTTATTATTCGAGATTCAATAAAACATTTTCACGAATAAACAGACAATTTATTTATACTCAATTAGATAATAGGGATTTTCTCCATAATTTGTACGTTTTATTGAATAAAAATGAAAGAAACCCGATATGAATAATAAAATTAAAACAAAAGAAGAATTAAAAAAAATAATAAACGGAGAGAAAAAAATTGGAAAAAAAATAGTGATAACTAATGGAGCTTTTGATATTTTACATCCTGCTCATCTAAGAGTTCTTGAGAAGGCAAAATCCTTAGGAGACGTTTTAATTGTTTTATTGAATTCTGATATATCAATAAAAAGATTAAAAGGAAAAAGAAGACCGATTAATCCCCAAAAGCAAAGAGCAGAAGCGCTTTCCTGTCTGCCCTGGATTGATTATCTAATTATCTTTGATGAAGATAAACCCCTTAATTTAATTGAGTTTTTAGGGCCCCATCTTTTGGTTAAAGGAGGCGCTTTCTTACCAGAGAGATTAAAAGAAGAAGATAAACTTATGAGGGAATTAGGGGGCCAATTAATAACTTTTCCCTTAGAACACGGTTATTCAACTACGGAAATAATCCAAAGAGTACTGGATTTACATAAAAAGGAAAAAAGACATCTGATAAGAAAAATTAGGAAGAAAATTAGAGGAATTGGAAAAAAAATTGGATTTATGGATGATTTTAATTGGTCTGAGTATTCTGATAAAGAATATTCCAAACAAATTTCTGAATTAGAAAAAGAATATACTTTTATTCTACCCGAGGGGAAATATTCTATTATTGACGGAAAGATAATTTTAGACCCATCTCTTCTACCCTTACATGAAAATCATAAAGTTTTATACGAAACAATTTATGCTTTAAAACCTCGTTCAATCTTAGAAGTTGGTTGTGGCTGCGGGGATCATTTAGCCAATATTAAAAAGATATTGCCTGAAGTGGAATTAAACGGATTAGATCTGCTTCAACGACAATTAGAATTTCTTTTTCAGAGGCACCCGGAATTAAAAAATCAAGCCCACTTATCTATTAAAGATATAACTATTTCAAGCTTAGAAAGAGTTAAGGTTGATTTAGTTTTTACCCAAGCAGTTTTGATGCATATTCAAAGGCATAAGCATTATTTATCCGCCCTTAAAAACATTTTTAATAATTCTAAGAGATTTGTTGTTTTAATGGAAAACTGGACTCGCCATAACTTTATTGAAGATATTAAAAAAATTTCCAAAATGCCGGATTTTGCTTGGGAAAATGTTTATTTTTATACAAATAACACCGGCCAAAAAAAAGCATTAATTCTTTCTTTAACACCTCTAGCCGAATTTTATGAACTAAAAAATAATAAAGAGTTATTGAAATATTATGACTAAAAAAGCTTTAATTTTTGGAGTTACGGGGCAGGACGGTTCTTATTTAACCGAATTTCTTTTATCAAAAGATTATGAGGTTCACGGGGTAATACGCCGGACCAGTACTTTTAATACTGGCCGAATCAATCATATCTTTCAAGACCCGCATCTTAAGGAAGCGAGAGTTTTTTTACATTATGGCGATTTGACTGATACTGGTAATATTGAGAGGTTGGTTAATCAGATTAAACCTGATGAAATTTATCATTTAGGAGCTATGTCTCATGTTAAAGTTAGTTTTGAGATGCCAGAATATACTGTTAACACTGATGCTTTGGGAACTTTAAGGGTTTTAGAAGCAATAAAAAATTCTGGCTTGCCAATAAAGTTTTACAACGCAGCGAGCAGCGAGATGTTCGGTTCTTCTTCTCCTCCTCAAAACGAAAATACTCCTTTTCATCCCAGGAGTCCCTATGCTTGCGCTAAGGTTTTTTCATATCATATTACTCGGTTTTACCGAGAGGCCTATGGAGTTTATGCTTATAATGGGATATTGTTCAATCATGAATCAAACAGGAGGGGTGAGACCTTTGTTACTAGAAAAATAACCAGAGGGATTGCCAGAATAAAAGCCGGTTTAGATAAAAAAATATATTTAGGCAATCTTAAGGCAAAAAGGGATTGGGGCTTTGCGCCTTGTTATGTGGAAGTAATGTATTTAATGCTTCAGCGGTCAAAGCCCGATGATTATGTGATTGCCACCGGTGAAACCCATTCAGTTAGAGAGTTTTTGGAGGAAGCATTTAAATATTCGGGTTTAGGCGATTGGAAATCGTATGTAGAAATTGATCCCCGATATTTTCGGCCAGCTGAAGTTGAGGTTTTAGTCGGAGACGCCTCAAAAGCCAAAGAAAAATTGGGTTGGCAGCCAAAAGTGAAATTTAATGATTTAGTAAAAATTATGATTGATGCAGATTTAAGAAAATTAAATTTAAAAATACCAGGTGAGGGAGATAGAATTTTAAAAGAAAAATTCCCTAACAAATGGTGGAAAATTGATTAAAAAGTGAAAAATAATCTATGATTACTTTAGGTACAGTAAACATTTCAGAAAAAACTAAAAAATTGATGCAAGAAGCCCTGAATAAAGGAATAATAGGGCAGGAGGGAGATTATATTAAAAAATTTGAAGAGCTCCTTGCCGGTTTTTTTAAAGTAAAACATGCTGTAGCAGTAGCTAATGGGACACTAGCTGATGCTTGTGCTTTGGCAGCAGCTAAATATGAAGATAGTTGTCAAAGGAAGGAGGTAATTGTACCGGCCCTAACTTTTATTTCTCAGATTAATGCAATTTATTATAACCACTTAAAACCCGTTTTTATTGATGTTAATTATGATTATCAAATTAATACCGAAAAGATAGAGGAAAAAATTAATGAGAATACTTTAGCGATTATGCCGACTCATCTTCTTGGTTGGTCAGCTGAAATGGGAAAGATTCTTTCTTTGGCTAAAAAATATAATCTTTATGTTATTGAAGATAGCTGTGAAGCTTTAGGATCGCGATATCAAAATCAATTGTGCGGGACAATCGGTGATATGGGATGTTTTTCTTTTTTTACTTCTCATACCATAAGCACTGGTGAGGGAGGAGCTGTGGTTACCAATAATGATAAATTAGCCAATTTATTACGTCTTATTAGAAATCATGGCAGAAAGAGCGAAAGGTTAGAGGATAAGTTCATTTTTCCCTCTATTGGTTTTTCAGCTAAAATGAATGTTTTGGAAGCAATTATTGGATTAGGAATTATTGATGAACTTCCTCAATATATTGAAAGACGTTATCAAAATATGATTAAACTAAATACTCTTTTGGGTAAAAATTGCTTTTCCGAAAAAGGAAAAAGATATGCTGTGCCCCATGCCTACCCAATTATGCTTGAATCAAAGGAAATTCGTGATAAACTCCTTAAATTACTTCCCGAGAAATTTGGGATTGAGGTTCGACAGATATTTTATTCTATCCCTACTCAAAGTGAGGCCTATAAATTTCTTGAAGAAAAAGAAGGAACTTATTTAATTGCCGAAGATATTGGACGAAGAGGTTTGTATGTTCCTTGTCACCAGAATTTAAGCGAGAAAGATATTATAAAAATTTTTAATACTCTAAAGATAAAGAAAATTATCAAAAATGAATAATTTTTGGCAAGGTAAAAAAATTTTAATTACGGGTGCAGCAGGTTTTTGGGGAAAGCATTTGGTAAAAAATTTATTAGAGAAAAGAAAAGTTTCAGAAGGGAATTTATTTTTACCAACAATTGAAGAATTAGATTTGAGAAAGTGGGAAAACTGCCAAGGAGCAGTAGAGAACCAAGATATTGTTATTCATTTAGCAAGTAAGGTAGGTGGTATCGGGCTAAACAGAGAAAAGCCAGGAGAGATTTTTTATGACAATATTGTAATGAATGTTCAGCTCATGGAAGCAGCACGACAGGCTAATGTAGAAAAATTTATTGGCGTTGCTACAGTTTGTGCTTACCCCAAATTTACCCCGCTACCCTTTAAAGAAGATAATTTATGGTTAGGTTACCCCGAAGAAACCAATGCTCCTTATGGATTAGCTAAAAAAATGCTTTTAGTCCAAGCTCAGGCTTATCGACAACAATATAATTTTAATGCTATCTGTATTTTCCCGGTAAATCTTTATGGCCCGGGTGATAATTTCGATCCAAAATCATCTCATGTTATTCCAGCCTTAATTAAAAAGGTTTCTGATGCTAAAAAGGAAGGCAAGGACTATATTGAAATATGGGGAACCGGAAAAGCAACAAGAGAATTTTTTTATGTAGAAGACGCGGCCGAAGGATTGATTTTAGCTGCCGAAAAATATAATAAACCCGAACCTGTAAATTTGGGCTCAGGAATGGAAATTTCTATTAGGGATTTAGTAAAATTGATATGCGAACTAATGGATTTTAGAGGCGAAATACGTTGGGATACTTCCAAGCCCGATGGGCAGCCGAGAAGATGTCTGGACGTTTCCAGAGCCAAAAAAGAGTTTGGGTTTAGAGCAAAAACAGACTTTAGAGAGGGACTTAAAAAGACAATTGATTGGTATGAGAAAAATAAACCTAACTATGCCTAAAATTCTTTATATAGTTCAAAAATATGATTATGGAATACGAGAACTGGGTTTTAGCTTTGAACATTATAATTTTTATAATACATTGATAAACATGAATAATGCCAGCAATAAAGTTATTTATTTTCCCTTTGACGAGATAAGCCAAAGGATTGGCCGCGATCAAACGAATAAACGACTTTTAGAGATTGTAGACAAAGAAAAGCCAGACCTGTGTTTCTTTTCTATTTTTGAAGATGAATATAAAAAAGAAATCATTAAAGAAATTACTCAAAAAGGGGCGATAACTTTTAACTGGTTTACTGATGATAGATGGAGGGTTGATAATTTTTCAAAATATTGGGCGCCTTGTTTCCGTTGGATATCAACCACCGAAAAGAGCGCTCTTAATAAATATCGCAAACTTGGCTATAAAAATATTATCAAGACTCAATTTGGTTGCAATCATTTTTTATATAAACCTCTGAGTTTACCTAAAATTTATGATGTTACTTTTGTGGGTCAACCCCATGGAAACCGAAAAAATATTATCAAAAAAATAAAAAAAGCAGGTATAAATGTAGAATGTTGGGGCCGAGGTTGGCCCAATGGACGTATTTCTCAAGAAAAAATGATCCAAATATTTTCTCAGAGTAAAATTAATCTTAATTTCGCAAGATGTTCAAGTAAAATAAGTTTAAAATCGATTGCTGGTATATTTTTGAACCGAGGAAAAAATAAATCAATAAAAACAATAAGAATAAATAACCCTAAAAAATGGATTAATAATTTAAAATCATTCTTAGAAAAACAGAAAAACCAAATTAAAGGAAGGAATTTTGAAATTCCAGGATGCGCTGGTTTCTTTTTGACTGACCATGCCGATAATTTAGAAGACTATTATGAAATTGGAAAAGAAATTATCTGCTGGAAAAACAGCAATGACCTTATTGATAAAATAAGATATTATTTAGAGAATGAGAAAGAAAGAGAAGCTATCGCCAGGGCTGGTTATGAACGAACTTTACGTGACCATACTTATGAAAAAAGGTTTAATGAAATATTTAAAATTATCGGTCTAATAAAATGAAACAAGAATCGCCCTTGGTTTCAATTATTACTCCTACCTATAATAGAGCAAAATATATCAAAAGAGCAATTGAGAGCGCTTTAAGACAGACCTATCAAAATATAGAGATAATTATTATTGATGATGGTTCAACCGACAATACAAAGGAAGCGCTTAGTCCTTATTTAAAAGATAAGAGAATTTATTATCTTTATCAAGAAAATCAGGGAGTGAGCAAAGCCAGAAACAAGGCAATAAAAATTTCAAAAGGTAAATACATCGCTCTTCTTGATTCTGACGATTTTTGGCAAAATCCTAAAAAATTAGAAAAACAAACCAAATTTTTAGAAGAACATTCTGACTATGTTTTAACAAGTGGAGGAATGATAAGAATAAATAAAACAGGTAAGGAAATTTCTAAATTTTTTAATCCCGAAACCGATAAGAAAATTAGAAAAGGAATGCTTTCTAGTTGTCTTATATCTCCGAGCGCTGCTGTTTTTCCAAGAAGGGCTTGGGAATTAGTTGGCGGTTTTGACGAAAATTGTTCTGATTTATCAGAAGATTGGGATTTATGGTTGAAATTTGGAAGATTGGGCAAATTTTATAATTTTCAAGAATATTTTCTTTATTATTTACAAGGAGAACAAAACAGATCTAATTTTAACAGACGGCCCAATTTGAAATATAATATCGGGTTAATTAAAAAATACCGAAATGATTATCCCGGTTATCGAAAAGCCCTTTTTCTTCAATGGGCTTATTATCTTTATTCATTTTTACCATTAAGAGAAAAATTACTGCCAGTTTTCTCTAAAATAAAAAGAATAATTTTCGGAAAACCTGCTTACAAATCTTTTAAACTTTAACTAAATCTTCCAAAATCCCATTACATATTGTTTTGGCAAAACATTCGGCTGAAAATGGGTAGAGCTTACCATTGGCAGCACTATTTTTTAAAGCATCTAAGTACTTTTTATACTCTGTGTCCGGCATATTTTTAATATATTGATAGAGTTCATCGTATGTTTTGAAATTTCTTTTGTCAACAAAGGTATCTCTCGGAACGTACTGGGCTATATTTTTAGCACCTAGGTAGATAGGGACACATCCTCCAAGAAAGCAGTCAAAAATTTTTTCTGTAATATAACCAAGGGAACTCGTATTCTCGTAACAAATGGCAAATTTGTAGTTTTTGTAGGTTTCTTTTTTTGATTTAACAACACCTTTATATGAAGAATAATTTGGTTTTAAAAGTTTGGTTAGAAATTTTAATCTATTTAATCTTAGCAAATTTATTCCTAAAAAATTACCATGGAAATAATATTTATCCCAGCCGGTGCCGTATAGATCAAAATCCTCTGGATGATTTTTTTCGAACCAGCGAATTGCTTTAATTCTTTCAGTATATAGTTCTAAGGGATGGGACTTGAGTTTGTGCCCGGCTATCATGGTACAAAGTTTTTTCTTTTTATCTAAATAAAAATTTAAATCTTTGGGTATTCCATGAACATAATTTATTTTGAAATATTTTTTATTATCTATTAGTTTATCATCCCAAGTAAAAATTTTTTTAAAATGTTTATGATTTTCTAAAACCCAGTTACTCGGTTTTATAAGTGGTGATTCGTAAATTAATAAATAATTATTTTTTTCTGAGAGAATGTTTTTAATTTTCGGCATCTCAAGAAAAATTACAAACTTTGATTGAGCTGGATTGTTAATATCTTGAGTTGCTAAATCAACCCCTTTTTCCCTGAAAACCTTTTTTAATAAATAAAAACAGTAAAGATGATTGTCCTCATTAAAAATTTTACCCGAAATATCAAACAAGTTATTTTTTAAAAAAGGCGGATAAGCAAAAAATGTTCCTTTTATCATATTTTTTTCTTTTCTTGAAAAAAGCTAAGCTCTATTTATTTTTTTGGTATAATTTATATAATTTAATATACAAATAGGGAGAATAAACCTTTATTGATTCTCCAATTATTACTAAAAGGAAATATTTATGACGAATAAGAAATCTTAATATAATTAATGGCATACTTAAGAAATGGTGAAAAAATCCTCCCAAAGTAAAGATTCTGGCGATGCAAAGGTTGTTTGCCAACCTGTTTTCAAATATTTTTAAATTTTTAAGACTGTGTTCAACTGTAAAATAGGGGACATTTTTATCGCTTAACCAGTAATCATTTGAAATACAGCCGCTATTTTTCATAATTTGATAAACCTCTGTCCTTGGATAGACCCATAATTTAGCAACTCCGGCAATATAAGTATATTTGATTTTTTGTAATTTCTTAACAAAATCAATTGTTTCTTGGACCGTATTTTCATTTTCTCCCGGGAAGCCTACCATCAAGAAAATAACAATTAAGAAATTTCGTTTTTTAAGCATATGAAATAATTGCTCCACATCTTTTTTATTTATAGCTTTGTGGATATTTTTCATCAGTTTTTCTGCTCCGGTCTCAAGCCCAAACATAACTTTTTCAAAGCCTGCTTTTTCCATATAATATAACATTTCTTCTGATACGGGCTTTATTCTTCCTGATGCTGAAAATTTTATATCTAACTTATAAGGAATAATCTTCTTGCAAAATTCTATTACTCGATTATTATCTAAAGTAAAAGTATCATCATGAAATTGTATTGTTTTCAATCGAGGATATTTTCTCTTTAACCCTACTATCTCTTTAATTATATTATTAATGCTTCTTTTACGATGTTTACGTTTAGAGATGAGAAATAAACAACAAAATGAGCAGTTAAAGGGGCATCCTCGTGAGGTTATAATATGGGCTCCGGTTCTTTGGGGCTCAGAATCAAAATAGATTTCGTGTTTAGGAAAAGGCAGGGAATCTAAATCATAAATCAATTCTCTTTCTTCTGTTTTGACAAGCCGTCCATCTTTCCAAAAAACAAGACCCTTTATCTTTTCTAATTTCCTCCCGCTCCTAAAAGCAGACATTAATTCAGAAAAAGTAATTTCTCCTTCTCCAATAACAATAATAACGTTTTTGTATTTTTCAATTATTTGTTCTGGCATAGCTGAGGCGTGAATGCCGCCAGCCACAATTTTTATTTTCGGATACTTTCGAGAACAATCCTCTATCAAACGATAAGAGGAAACCCTATTCATAGTAAACATCTGGATGCCCAAAACATCCGGTTTAATTTCTTCAATTTTAGAGAGGATCCTTTTGTGAGCATAAACAAAATCAAAACAATCCAACCATAAAACATCTACCTGGTGTCCTTTCATTTCTAAAAAAGAGGCTAAGTAGGCCAAACCAAGAGAATAAGCAGTGTTGGGATTATAATGTGTTCTTGAATTATCTTCAAATGAATGACTGACCAATAGAACTTTCATAAGTTTTAATTTTTGGATTTACATTTTCCATAATTTATATTATTATATTAGAATAAATCAAGTTTAATTTCAAGGATTTTTAAATGGACAATAGAAAAATCAAAATTGCCTTTTTTCTTCCTAATCTTGAAGCGGGAGGAGCCGAGAGGAACGTAGTGAATATTATAAATAACATTAACAGAGAAAAGTATAAGATAATCCTTGTTTTAGGAAAAAAAGAAGGAGATTTTATAAATGAAATAAAAAAAGACATATTAATCGTTGACTTGGATACTTCTAACAGTTTTGGGTTGTTTTTAAGGTTAATAAAGTACTTTAAAAAAGAGAGGTTTGGTATTTTTGTTTCAGCATTTTCCCGCATTAATATTATTTGCCTAGCGGCAAAAATTTTTTCCAGAGCAAATATAAAAATTGTTGCCACCGAACACGCTGTTTTTTCTTTTCTGCCAATTATTGCTAAAACAGCTGGACGTAGATTTTTCGCCCGTTTTTTTCTGCCGTATATCAGCAAGATTATTTATCCTAAAGCCGACGCAATAATCTGCGTTTCCAGGGGCATAGCAGAAGACCTTTTAAAAATTGTCTGTTGCAGGGAAAAAATTAAGGTAATTTATAACCCCATTATAAATGATAAAATTTATGAATTAGCAGAAGAACCAGTTGATGATTTGCCTTTTCTTAATTCAGAAATCCCGATTATTTTGGCTGTCGGACGTTTGGTAAAATGCAAGGATTATTCTATCTTATTTAAGGCGTTTAGTTTAGTTTTGGAAAAACAAGCTGTTCGTCTGGTTGTTTTGGGTAAGGGGCCTGAGGGAGATAAATTAAGACAGTTTGTTGATGATTTAAGTTTGTCAAAAGATGTTATCTTTATGGGCTTTAAGAAAAATCCCTATAAATATATGAAAAGGGCCTCAGTTTTTATCCTTTCTTCTTTGCAGGAAGGTTTCGGAAATGTGCTCGTTGAGGCAATGGCTTGCGGGACACCGGTAATTTCTACAAATTGCGCCTTTGGCCCCGGCGAGATTATTGAAAATGGGAAAAGCGGTATTTTAGTTCCTGTTGCCGACCCCCGGGCCTTGGCAGAAGCGATTATTAGGGTTTTAAATGACCGTGTTTTAGCCCGTAAACTTTCTGAACAGGGCAAAAAGCGAGCAGCCCATTTTTCAATTGAAGAAAGCGTTAAAAAATATGAAGAAATTTTTGATGAATTATAAAAAGAAAATAATTTTATTAACATTTACTCTATTGGGATTAGTATTAATAGGTTTTTTAGATAAAGCATTAGCGGTAGGGCTTTTGCTTATTTTTTTTCTTTTTGTAATTACTTTTTTAATTCTTTTGAAAATAGGCATAAAAGACAAAGAACTATATTTACTTTTGTTAGTTGTTTTTTTAATCCACTTAGCTGTTGTATTATTTATTTATTACGCGGAGTTTAAACCCTTTGGCGGCGGCGCAGATTATGAAGGATATAATCAGACCGCTATAGAAATAGCCCAGCGGTTTAAACAGGGAAATTTTTCTTTAGCAGGAATACGTTTAGGCCATTATTTCCCCTTGCTGATAGGAATTATATATATCTTCACTTTGCCCGAAATGATTGTCGGCCAATTATTTACGGTTTGGCTGGCAGCTCTATCTGTCCTTTTCGTTTATTTAATAGTTAAGGAAATCAGTGGCTCAAAAAAATGGGCTTTTTTAATTGGATTGATTGTTTGTTTTTATCCCAGTTATCTTTATTTCGGCAGTTTATTACTTAAAGATACCTTGGTTATTCCTCTTGTTTTGAGCGGATTGTTATTATCTGTAAAGATGATAAAAAATTTCTCCTGGCAAAAGTTTTTAATTTTTTTTGTTATTTTAACAGGAACAATCCATCTTCGTTTTTATATCGGCTATGCTCTTATTTTTTCCTTTATTTTTTGCTGGTTTTTAGTTTCAGCCCTGAATTTTAAAAAAAGAGTTGTTTATGGAATAGTTATTGTTTTTCTTTTAGGATTTTCACCTCAGATTTTGGGGAACGGTTATTACGGTACAAACGCTATTAAACATTATTTTAATCCAGAAATAATTACTGTTTATCGGGAAGTAATTTATGCTCCTCCAGAAACTTCTCCTCCAGAAACTTCTCCTCCAGAAACTTCTCCTCCAGAAACTTCTCCTCCAGAAACTTCACCAAATTCTT
>Ga0210018_1001661_pt1 | contig 11505 bp, 16 predicted proteins | sample CryGeyCG2014_010_2_FD_183967 | JGI IMG/M metagenome (GOLD analysis project Ga0210018, IMG submission 183967) | Groundwater microbial communities from aquifer - Crystal Geyser CG09_land_8/20/14_0.10 (SPAdes) (version 2) | ecosystem: Environmental > Aquatic > Deep subsurface > Groundwater | place... | reverse complement strand
TGATTCTGAAAGCCTTTCGGCCAGATATAGCGTAACTTCATAGTTACGCCACTATACAATCCTTTCATACACCTTCAAGGTGTACGGGATCTATCGTGTCCTAGACATGCTGTCGCTTTTCAAACAATATAAAAGTTGTCTATTCTCTCCAAGTCCGCCACCTGTTCGGAAATACTGGCAAAGCAAAGTTGCGTCAGTTCTATCCTATCGGTAATGCCGAAAATCGGTCTGCCGATGGAAACCATTATTTCCAGTCTGGGTCTGGCAGAAATAATTTTTTTTCTTTCTTCCAAAAAGCTAAAGCCCGGCTGGTCTATCTGGGCCATCATTTCTTCCGACCCGATAATCGCCACCGGAACGACCGGTACTCCGGATTGTACGGCGATAAAACCCATTCCCTCCTTAAATTCATTGAGTTTTGTCAGTTCGTTTCCGCCCCTGGTTCCCTCCGGCAATATTCCCACTACCCAGCCGTCGGTCAAATATCTGATGGCGGTATTTAAAGCTTTTCTGTCCGGCTCTCCCCGTTTTACGGGAATCATCCCCACTTTGTCCCACCACGGTTCAAGAACCGTTCCGCTCTTAACCATAAAGTAAATCCAGGTCTCGCCCAAACCGAAAACATGCCAAAGTACTCCCGGTTCCACTACACCCCGATGATTGGCCGCCACAATATACGGAGGAGAAACGGGGATATTTTCTTTTCCTTTAATAAACTTTGGCCGGGCAGAAAATCCGCCGATATTGGCCACTTTTTCAAAAGCCATCAAGGTCGCCTATTGCAACAAAAGCGACGGGTTTTTTATGGGGAAAGTCTCTCTTTCAACCCCCGGTCTGATTCTTTCTACTTCTGCCATGGCAACAATTATAATATTTCTGTCAAAAAAAGAACGAAAAATTATTTATTCAGAAAGGCAGATCTTCACCGCCGGCATTGGCGATTACTCCCAGTTTTGCTTCTTGGGGCGTTTCTTTGAGTAAAATATAAATTTCCTGTTTCCGATTGACCGGATCCATACTCACCAGTTTGCCTTTCCCTTTGGCCACCGCCAGCATATCCCGGCAGGCCCAGCAGGATTCCGCCCCCGACTGGCAGCGGTAGGACTGGGTTTGACGAACCATCTTTATAATCTCACCTTTATTTTTTAAATAATCGGTCGTTACTTTTAAATCAGGCAGGGTGAAAGGCACAATTTCCTCGGTTTTGTCCAAATACCAATAGCTGGCTTTAATTTTGTCGGTTTTAAACAAATCAGCAATTAAAACCGCATAAATCGGCAGCTGCTGGGAATCTTCCTTTTCTTCGTTTTTGCCGGTCTTAAAATCAATTAAATGGTAATATTCTCCCTCTTTTTCCAGCCAATCCAGCTTTCCGGTTAAAATTAAATTTTTCGCCAAATCGGCTTTAGGAAATCCGGGAATTTTGACCATTTCCGTAGTTTTAAAATGGTCATTAGCCCAAAAACGTTTAAGCATTTGCAGGGCTCTTTCCTTATAAACATTTTCTTCTTCAGCCAAAGTAAAACCGCCTTTTTCCCCGGTTAAATTTTCCCAGGCAAAAGCAAACTTTTCCAAAAGGGAATTTTCACTGCGCTCCGGTAGGGGCAGCTTCAAAAATATTTCCAAAGTATCATGAATCGCCTCACCTAAAGCCAAGGCGGGATTAATAATTTGAATTTTTAAGCCTCTGGGAGAACGGTAAACATTACGGTAATAATAAAGCTGGGGACATTTTTCAAAATCCGCCAAACTTGAGGGTGAGATAAAAACGGCGTTAGGATTAAAGGCCATATTTTTTAATTGTTTAATTTTCTCACGGACAATGGCAATAGTCCAGAGAAATTAAAGGAACAAATCTGCTAAGGAAAAAGTTACTAGTGAAAAGGAAGAAGATACTAAAAGAAAAAAATCAAATAAATTGCTCTTTTTATCTTGTCCGATCAAAATGGCTTTTCTTAAGCAGATTCATTCCTTCAATCTGCAACAAAAACGATTATAAGCTTACCTGAGCTGAAAGTCAAGGGGAAAAAATCTTATAGTTTTAAGGGCTTAATTTTGCCGGTTCTCTTTATAAAAATTCCAGCTGGTCCGGTTGAAAAAATCCCCCCTTAAGGACACGGGCAAATCCATCACCCCTTTGGAAAATCTTCTCATAATTTCTTTTTGGGGCAGAGAAAATTTAATTTCCTGGTTTTCCTGTTGGGCCTGTTTGGAAAAAGTACATAAAAATTCCGATTCCAAAGCCGTGGCGCGCAATTCAAGAATCGGCCGGTCGTCGTAAGTCCGGTCCAGATAATTGTCCCTGGCCAAACTGGCCAGACGGACGATTTTTTGCATTTCCGAGAGGTAGTCGGTTCTGACCTGTTCGGGAAAATCGATCGGCAAGGCCATACCGGGACCGCCGATTCCTTTTACCAAACGTAATTGGGCCGAACACGAATAATCGAAATAAAGAAGCAGTCTTTTCCCCTCAAACTTTTCCAGGAAGTCCACTATTGCGTTTTTTATTTTTTCGTTGGGAAAAAGTTTGGTCAACAAAAGACACAAACGGCCGAAAACATTTATTGAAAGGGGTATTCTTTCTTCCGGGTCAATCAAATCCGGTTCCGGGATAAAACCGAAATCCCTCTGCCATTCCTTCAGCATGAGAGCATTATACTACAGACTCAAAATATTTAAAGTAGAGAATTGGCAAACTCCCTGGCTTTCTCAATATCTTTTCCGTTTGGCCGGCCTTTGTTAATCCCCCCAAACATTTTTAAAGGGCCGACTTCGTCATGACCGGAACACGTAAATTCGCCCGCAATTTTAAAGCCTTTTTTCTTAAGGATATTTCTTAAGGGCCAGTGCCAGAGCAATTTAAATTGTGGCAGGCCGGCGGTGGAGAAAATAAAAACTTTACTTCCAGGGACGGGCGGAAGCTTTTCCGCCAGAGATAAAATACTTTGGTGATGTTGCCAAAAATAGATGCCTGAGCCAAAGCCAATTAAATCAAAGTCTTTTAAATTATTTACCTCAATTTCACTAGGTTTTACCAGTTTCGCGTTTAACTCTCCGGCCAAAGCTTCGGCAATTTTTCGGGTATTTCCTTTATGAACGGACTCAAAAATAATAATCGATTTCATCTTTTGAAGTTAAACCGCCTTCGGATTATGAAAGGCCTTAGAAACGGCAGCGGCAACAATTATAGCCAAATCTTTTTCAAACGGTCCGGGAATAATATTATCAGGCGAAGGATCTTTAACCAGATTGGCAATTGCCTTGGCGGCGGCAATTAACATTTCATTGGTAATCCGACCGGCTCTTACAGACAGGGCCCCTTTAAAAATTCCCGGAAAAGCCAAACTGTTATTTATTTGATTGGAAAAATCAGACCGGCCGGTGGCCACAATGAACGCACCCGCATTTTTTGCCAAATCCGGCATAATTTCCGGAGTGGGATTGGCTAAAGCAAAAATTATCGGTTTATTATTCATCGATGAAATATTTTTCGGGTCAAGTAAGTTTGGTTTGGAAACGCCGATAAAAACATCACTGCCAATAAGAGCCGCTGCCAAATCGCCGTCAATATTTTCCTTGTTGGTTATTTTTGCCAGCTCCTTTTTATAGGAATCAAGATCTTTCCGGTTTTTGGAAATAATTCCTTTGCTGTCAAGAACAATAATATTGCCAACTTCACTGACCAGCATTTTGGTAACTCCATTCCCGGCCGCCCCGGCCCCATTAATCACTATTTGCAAATTTTTAAGTTCTTTTTGGGCAGCTTTGGCTGCATTGATCAGTCCCGCGTAGACAATAACCGCAGTCCCGTGCTGATCATCATGCATCACCGGAATACCCAAATCCTGCAAGGATTCTTCCACCAAAAAACACCGCGGGGCGGAAATGTCTTCCAGATTAATTGCCCCAAAAGTCGGAGCGAGATATTTTACCGTGTTGATAATTTGCTGCGGGTCTTGGGTATTAAGACAAATCGGAAAAGCATCAATATCGGCAAAAGTTTTAAGTAAAACCGCTTTCCCCTCCATTACCGGCATGGCCGCTTCCGGACCGATATTTCCCAGTCCCAAAACCGCGGTTCCATCGGAGACAATGGCCACCGTATGGCCTTTAATCGTATAGTCAAAAACTAAATTTTTATCCTGGGCAATGGCCGAAGAAACAACGGCGACTCCGGGAGTATAAATTATGGAAAGCTCTTTTTTGGAAGTTACCGGAGTAGTGACTAAAGTCGCAATTTTCCCTTTGAATTTTTTATGGACCTCTAAAATCTCATCCGAATTATCCATACGATTATTTTAACACACCAATAAAAACTAAAACTAAAGGTATTTTTTAATTAATTTTTTAAAATCTTCTTCTGAAAGTTCATCCGCGGAAAAATTTACCTCTTTACTCCAGTTGTCCCAAAATTCAGCGGTATGTTCCGGCAAATGAATCGGAATATTAAACTCTTCTGCGATTTCTTCCGGCTCAAGTTTTGTGTCAAACACTTCTATTTCCGCGTTATATCTATCGGTTTTTCCAAATTGATGAGTTAGCTTAATTTCACAATCTTCATTCTCAAAAGTTAAACTGTCCGTTTGAATAACAGAAGTTCTAACTTTGTCCCCTTTTAACATATTTCTTAATATTTTAAATACCCGTAAAACAACATCCGTTTCATTTGGCAGATCAATTTCAATTTCCTCACGGGTTTTAGATTTCCATTTTCCTCCCTTTTGCATTAAGGAAACTTTTTTATTGCTTATCCTTATTCTGGTATCAAGATCGTCGCTCGAAGTATCGGTGCATTGAATCGCCAAACGCTTTGTGCTTTTTGAAGAACTAAATTCTTTCTTTAATCTTTCACCAATAGTTTCGTATTTTTCTTTATTAATAATCGTCAGTATTTCTTTTTCCTCCGACATAAATAAATATTATAAAGTACAAAAAAATTCTCTGCAAGCTTGCGGTCTTTCTAGATGGATTGAGCAGGAATTATTTTTTAAATAAATGCAGCGGCCTTCTTTATTTTGAGCAAGAATATTTGCCCCGTATTTTCCGGCTTTGGAAAAAGTATCGGTAATTTTAAAATTCTTAAAAATTGTTTGGTATTTCCCCGACTCGTATTCTTTTTTATTTAAGTTAATTAAAAATAATTGGCAGCATACCCCGCAGCCAATGCATTTTTTCTTCATAAAAGTAAAAAATAACACTAACCCAATATTTTCACTTCTTTTTTAGTTATCATTGAGGCCTGTTTTTGTTCTGAGGAATCCCTGATATCTCTTTTATAAAACTCAAGATCCACCATTTTTCTGTAGTCCAAAACCCTTTCGGTAAACACAATTCCTGAAAGATGATCGTACTCATGCTGAATAACCCGACTTAAAAGCCCGTCTGTCGTTAGTTCGAACTTTGTACCGTCTTTACTCTGAGCTTGAATAACAATTTCTCTAGGTCTTTTAACCGGACCAAAGAGGATCCCCCCTTTGGCAACACTTCCGCAACCTTCATAAATAACTACCTCGTCTTTAGAATAAACGGTTACTTTCGGATTAATATAAACACGAAGTTCGTCGGCTTGGTCTATTGGTCTGGTAGGAGTTTCCCGAGGTTCGGTTACAAATATTTTGTAATTTTCTCCAATTTGAGGCGCGGCCATACCGACAAGACCAACTGCGTGCATCGTGTCAACTAAATCTTCAATGATTTGTTTAGTTTTTGGATCGGTGATATCTGCAACTTCTTTATTAGTTGCTTTCAACCGCGGATCACCCATTTGTAGTGTCTCCTTAATCATAAGATAGTCGCAGTTTAAATCCAAAAATATAAAAAAGCAAAAATTGCTAAAGAAATTTAAAATTGTTTCTGGTAAAATATTAAATATGGCAGATGAAGATAAATGTCCCAAGTGCGGCGCTCCTTTGGGAGAAGTAACCGAAACAAAAACCGGACGCAAACTGCAGCGCTGTTCAAAAGGCAGTTGGAATCCCGAAACGCATAAAACCGAGGGCTGCGACTATGTAAAATGGCTCGCCGTCGAACCGCAAACTTTAGATGAAAAATGTCCCAAGTGCGGCGCCCCTTTGGTTCTCGCGGTGACCCGGTTTGGGAAGAAAATGAAAAAATGTTCTACTAACGTTTGGAATAAAGAAACCAGAAAAGCCGAGGGTTGTGATTTCGTCGAATGGATAAACGGAACTACTGAAGAGCTAAACGAAGATTGTCCACTGTGCGGACAAAAACTGGTGCTTTTTACCACTTCCACCGGCAAAAAAATGAAAAAATGTTCTTCTGCCGGCTGGGATAAAGAAAACAGAGCTCCTACCGGTTGTACTTATGTTCAATGGCTAAAAGCCAGTGACTATATTTCCAAAGAAGAATCGGGTGGAGAAGAATTTTTACCTCCGGAACCGGAACCTGAACCAACTCCTAAACAATAAAAACCATATCGGTCGCCGTCTATAATAGAAAGTTAGAACACGCAAAGATTCTTAGGTGTGAATTAAACCATTTGGAAGTGTGGAACTTACATTCAATGATGTTCGGGGATTACTTAGAGTTATTTTAATTCGGATTAATTTGAGAGGAGAAAAATAAAAACTACTTTGCTTTTTTTCCATTTCTGACCTTTGATTTTCTAAATTGTTAATTCGCGAGAGAATTCGCGAGAGGACCTCTTGCGAATTCAACAACTTAAATCTATGGGCAATTTAGGGCCTTGCGCCAACCAGCTTCCTGTGCTTCCTTTTCAGAACAAAACCAGCGTTCGCCTCTCTTTTCATCTATTTGGGTTTTACTATAAGAACCACAATTGGGAAGATGATAAATTTTTTCACCGGAAGCACTAATATTGCCTTTAATATTACACTGGCTTTTGATTGGTTCCTGAATTTTAACAGTCGGCGTAACAGAGACGGGGCAAGCTTCCCAAAGCCCCCGCTTGGCCTCCCTGGCTTCTTCCTCCGCCGCCAGAAATTCTTTTTGATATTTTATATCCGGAGGGTAACTGTAAGAAGTGGCAAAACCCTGCTTAACTAATTCAAGATTAACGAATACACTACCTACCCAAACATAGCGCAAAAGCCGGTTATATTTATCCCTATCAGTAATATCCTTTTCCAAACGAACAGTTTTCCCTTCCACCAATTCTTTATTCTTTTTTGAGGCTTCGATACCGAAACATTGAACTTCCTTTCGAGGATCAACTGTCTCGGGAGTGTCAATACCGATATAGCGTATATGTTCTCCGCCTTCAATTTCGATCGTGTCGCCGTCAATAACTCTGGTCACTTTAAAAACTTTTGGTTCAGCAGAAGAGGTCGCAGTTGGAGACGGGGAGGTGGGGACAGGGGAAACAGTTGGAGTTGATCGAATAACAATAGGATTCTTTCCATTACTCAGCTGGCCCAAAATAAAACTGCCAAAGAGAAGTAAAAAAATCCCAATTCCCAAAATAAATTTCTTCCCTGTTTTCACTAGCTAAATTGTAACAAATTCAGAAAGAAAATCAAAATTTGTAAAGGACTCCCTCTCTCAACAAAAAGATACCGCCATAATTCGCAAGTAAATTCGCGAGAGGACCTCTTGCGAATTTACTTTTGAACATTTCTGATCCACATTTTGGATATTTTGGCATTTTTTATTTTCCTTAGCAACTAAAATCCATAACTGCCAGCATGTTAAACGCGAAAGGTTTTCCTTTCAATTGAATACTTTTATACCGAAAGATATCAGCTATCAAAAAAATGCAAAATATGTGGCATTTTTTACTAAATATATTGGCTAATATTTGATCTGAAGTAAATTATCTTGTATATTCAAAGCATGAAATATGACGAAATGTTTGAAAAAATAAAAAAATTGAAATTGGATACTATAATGTCGGTTGGTAAAGTAGGCGAAACTCAACTTTATATACTCCGCCCGTCCACGCTCTCAAAAAGACTCATTTATTATTTCAGTAAGTTAATTAAATAAGATGAAAAGACTTAACAAGAACTTTTATCCGCTTGGTTCCGATTTATCAGTCAAAGAAATTATAACTTTATTTAAAAACCATTTTAACATCGTTAACAGACAATATTTAATTAGAATAAAAATTATTGACATTGAAATAATAGGAAGTAGAGTTTGGGGAACACCAAAACTAGATTCTGACCTAGATATTTTAGTTTATTACGAGGGCAAGGTAAATCCTCAGGATTTGAAAAATTTATTCACGATGTCTAATAATCGTTTAGACTTGGGCAACTTTGAAGCCGACATAACTTTTACAAAAGACCCAATTGAGAAATGGATTCATGACAGTTTTTACAACCTTAAACCAAACGATAACACCTCTTACCAATAAACCGGAGATAGTCTTTATCTCGTAACACTTGTAATTGCTGTCGAATTTTATCTTTAATATGACTATTTTCCGAATACAAAAAGCTTAATTCATTTTCAAAAACATATATTTCGTCAAGTGTAAATTGTTGTTTGCCGAGATTGTCAATACATTTCATTACATGAAGCAGCCAACCTTTCGCGGAGATTCCTTTTTCTTCCCTCAAAAATAAGGTCTTCTTCCAGCCGGCAAGTACTTTTTCTTTCGGTTCAATTTGTTTGTTAGAAACAAAAAATATTTTCCCGGTTTGGGGAATGTTTTTAAGAACAATGTTGCATCCAACCCAGCCAGCCCGCCGCGCTGTTGGCATGAGCGGCTTCCTCTTTTCTATTATTTCTGGAACAAAAAAATGTTTTGGGATAACTAAAAAATCTACCACCTCAAGGTTTACAAAGTCATAGTTCAATAAAAAAAATTAGGATTATTACTACTGGTAAGTCTTTCAAGCATCGTGCGGTATGCACCGTCCACGATTTTAGTGCTAAACGGATTTCGTTTACTTTTTAATTCATAATCTTCGCGACAATTTGAACAATAAAAATCCGCGACAGGCTGATTATTTGGATGCTTATCAATATTAAAATGTCCGCAGTTTGGACAAAAAACAGAATTATCAACCCATTGCTCGGTCAAGACGCGAACTTTTTGCGAAGCATTTTTGCAATTAGTGGTAAGTTTTTCATCAAAAGTTAATTTCATATTTATTTAAATTTTTTTTAGTTCCATTACTTAAATCCCAATCTCCTTTTTTTACACTAACCATTTTCCCATTTTGACAAGTAAAGCTCCCGCTGGAAAGAAAATAAGGAGGATCGGCAAAAATCATATCTACTGAATTTTCAGGAAGTTCAGCAAGAATATCCAAACAATCACCATGGTAAAGTTTAAATCTTGGTTTTTCGTAATATGGGTTTGGCATTGTTAATCTACAAATAAAACAGGGGGTTATTTCTTCTATCATCTTATCTCAAAAATACTAAGATTGGAAGCTATTATGTATAATATGCCTTATGGAAACTTGGGGAACAGTAATTGTGACTGATAATGCTTTGCGAAAAATGGCCCAGTATGGACTGCGGCGGGATGGGGTAATGGATGCATTCAATAAACCGAACCGTGAGGAAAACTCAGTAATTCCTAATTGTAAAAGCTACATTAAAAACTACAGGGATTATGAAATTGGCGTTATTGCTAACCGGAAAAATGATGGCACTTGGATAATTGTTTCCTGCTGGTATAGAAATTTGTACAAATAATTACGAGTTAAAGTATTCCCAGTTCTTTGAACCATTCAAACCATACAGGTTCCAGACCCGGCGACTCCTGCCATTCACTCTCAGGAATCTGTCCATCAAGATACCTTTGGATTTTAGAAGCAAGATTTTTTATTTGCTCAATACTAAACCAGCCGGCTTGTTTGGTTTCTTCTTCACTCCGCTGGATTTCTCCTTCAGTTTGGATTTCATAAATTTTCCAATAGTGCCAACTTCCACCAATGCGCCGGCATTTATTCTCTTTTTTACCTTCAATTAGAAGTTTGCTACTTTTAGACTTAAGACCAACTTCTTCTTCGGTTTCCCGAAGGGCACTATGATCAAAAGTATCACCGTCTAAATGTCCGGCCGGCGGGGCAAAACCAAAAGGAAATATCCGGCGCTCAATTAGGAGGATATTCTCTCCCTTTCTAATTATCATCCCCACGCTGGTGTGGTCACAAATATTATCTTTTGCTTCCTGTTCTATAGGGTTAGTCATTTATCACCTCCAATTTACCTAAGATTATAATAATACCATTTTCATTTTAGATATTTCATCAAATAGTCTTGTCTAATCGAAGATGATACTGAATAAATAGGGTGCGACTAATCGAAAAAAGAGGCTAAAGACAAGGAGTTAAAGACCAAACTTTTGGTGATAATTTACCTGGTTTTTAAGCCTTGTTAAAAAAAGAGCGTAAATCGATAATTATCTCTGTGATGAAAATAATTATGGATGATTTACGCCTAACTAATATTAACCAAATAAAGAGGTTTTTAAAAGGGTCTGAAAAGTGTGGTTTAAGACTTTGCTCTTTAAGTGATAAATATAATTTAATCAACAGGACAATAGACCGGCTGGGCTACTCTGGACTTAAAAGAAAAGAGAAAAGGCTGGTTATCAGTTACTTAAAGAAGATAACCGGGTATAAAAAGGCGCAGCTTTTCAGACTGATTGACAGGGCCCTTTTTGGAGATCTTGTCAGAAAAAAATATCAGAGAAAAAATCCTAACATCATTTACCTTCCGTCAAATGTTAAGCTTTTGGAGCAAACAGATGAATTGCATTTAAGACTTAACTCCGCCGCCACTAAAGAAATATTAAGGCGGGAGTATAAGATATTTCATCATCAGGAATATGCCAATATTTCCAAAGTTTCCTCCTCTCATATTAATAATTTGAGAAAGAGAGTGGTATATAAAAATAGTTGGGTAAATGGCACCAAGGCCAATAAAGTAAGTATTGGGAAAACTGCCCCTCCCGAGGCTAATAATAGACCAGGAAGCATTAGAATTGACTCGGTGTCTTAAAGAGATGTTTTCCACATAAACGCGGTTGACGAGATTACCCAATGGGAAATAATAATCTGTGTCCCCCAAATAAGCGAGAGATATTCGTCTCCCGCCTTAGAAATCCTTTTGGAACAGTTTCCCTTTGTGGTTTTTAATTTCCATTCCGACAGGGGCAGCGAGTTTATCAACAAAGTAGTGGCAGAGATTTTAAACAAGCTGTTAATCAACCAGACAAAATCCAGATCACGCCACTGCAATGATAATGCTTTAGTGGAAAGCAAGAATGGAACAGTTATCAGAAAAAACATGGGTTATTATCATGTAAACCAAAAAATGACTGACGAAGTAAATAGATTTTATGAAGATTATTTCAACCCCTATCTTAATTTCCATAGACCTTGTGGATTTGTTACAGAAACAAGAGTTGATACAAAAGGAAGGGAAAGGAAAATTTACGGGCAGTACACCACCCCTTACGAAAAACTCAAAGAAGTTTCAAAGAAGCTTAAGGAAAACTTTTTAAAACCAGAACAAAGTTTTGGGAAAATTGATATAATCGCGTATAGATATTCTGATAAT
>Ga0210018_1001660_pt1 | contig 11506 bp, 15 predicted proteins | sample CryGeyCG2014_010_2_FD_183967 | JGI IMG/M metagenome (GOLD analysis project Ga0210018, IMG submission 183967) | Groundwater microbial communities from aquifer - Crystal Geyser CG09_land_8/20/14_0.10 (SPAdes) (version 2) | ecosystem: Environmental > Aquatic > Deep subsurface > Groundwater | place... | reverse complement strand
AGAAACAAAATGATTATTTTTATTACTCCAACTTATTAAAAATTATTTATTCTTATATTTTTCAACCGACCTTTTTATGATTTCTTTGGCTTTGTCAGCGGTATCCCAGCCAGTTATTTTAACAAATTTATTGGGCTCTAAAAGCTTATATGTTTCAAAAAAATTTTGAAACTCCTTTTTTTGATGTTCAGGCAAATCTTCGGCATTTTGGATTTCTTTAAATCTAGGATCTATCTTTTCAATCGGAACGGCAATTATTTTATTATCTATGCCAGCTTCGTCTTCCATATAAATCATGCCAACTGGCCTTGATTTAACAACGCACCCTGGAAAGGTTGGCCTTGAAGCTAACAAAACAATATCTAAGGGGTCGCCGTCTTCTGATTTTGTTTGGGGCATAAAACCATACTCAAAAGGAAAGGTCTGAGGGCCATAAAGGGTCCTGTCTAAAAAAATAGCCCCTATCCCTTCATCAATCTCGTATTTATTATTTGATCCCTTAGGTATTTCTACCACAACATTTATTTCTTCTGGGGGGTTCTTGCCACAAGAAATATCTTTTAATAAATTCATATTTTTTAAATAGTTATTATTGGCATTTAGCACATGTTTCCGCTTGAGGGTAGGCCTCCAAACGGCCTTTGGGAATTGGCTTGCCACATTTTTCGCAAATGCCATATTTGCCTTTTTTAATTTTTTCGATTGCTATGTCGACCTTTTTTAATTCATTTTCTAAGGTCTGCTCAAGAGCTAACCTCATGCCAAACTCTTCTACTTCATCGGCTTCCTCTTCTAAGCTCGTGCCTGGATCAAAAGAGGGCATTTCAGCCGTCCAATTATTTTTTTGGTCTGTTTCTTTAGCAAAAGAAGCTAACTTTTTTTCAAGACCTTCTTTGTTCAAAAACATCTTCTCTTTCTGTTTACTTAAAAATTTTTTGTCCATAATATTAATTTATTTATTTTCTGTTTATTTTAACAAACTAAGAATCTTTTCCATTGCTTCATAAGATAAACTTATAACAAAATAATCGTTATAAATCAAATAACAAACTCCCAAATCATCCTGGGAAACTGTTTGATACTTGAACTTGGGTAAGGTTTTGCTCGCTTTGAAAGTGGCGCTATAAGGGTTTTGGTAAAAACCTAACAACTCAAAGAGTGGCTTTAGGTTCGTAAAAACGTTTGCTTCAAATTGAACGAAGTTAGCGCTTAAAACCTCGCTCTCTCTAACTTTAGCCGCTAAAACAACCCGTAAGCCCTCTTTTTGTTTATACAATAAAAGGTCTATTTTTTCAAGGCGTGTTTCAAGGTCTTGATCAAAGATAATCCCAATTTCTTTCAGGGCAACTATCATTGAAAAGGCCTCAGTGGCGGTTGAAGAGGCAAAAACTATTCTTTGGAACACCCCTTGGGGCAAGTCCTCCCCTAAAGCCCTCTCGAAAAGCAAGGGAATTTCTCTTTGGTTAGAAAAACTCAATAATTTAGACATTGTAACCCCTAAAACAGCTATTGGTAAACTAATCTCACTAAAAGTAGTCGTTGCCACCACTTCAGGTACTTCAGGAATGACAGGCGCTGCAGGGGTTTCGGGTATTAAGGGTACCTCTGGAACTTCTGGTGCAATGGGTGCCTCTTCTGGCAAACCTTCTTCTGGGGGAGTTCCCTGATTTTCTAAGCATTGTCGGCTTTCAAGATACTTAATCACTTGCCAAGTAATAAAACCAAAAAGTAGAAGCGCTAATAGCCCTATAAAAGCTCTTACAATAAATTTCTTAATTGATGAACTTTTTTTAGTCAAGGGATGAAGAACAACGCTTTTGCCTGGTTTTTCTCCAAAATCTTCTGTTAATTGAATATTTTTAGCTTTCCCTGCCACCCTGGCTAAAAACTCTTGCCTTTGGGCCTCTTCTTTTTCTGAAACCCTCGTTAAACGTTTCAAAATTTCTTCTTTAACTAATGGCCCCTTTAACTTTTTATTTTCTTTTTCTTTCTCTATTTGGGCCCTTCTTTCTATTTCTTTAAATTTTTTGACTTCTTCTTTTTGTTCTGCCTCTTTTCTTTCTGTGGCTTGGGCCTTTTCTTTTTGTTGCTCGGCATTCATTCTGACAATTTCCATAACTTTTTCAGCTTCAACCGCTTCTGAAGAATTATGTTCACTTTCTATCTTACTTCCTACTTGGGATCTTGCAACTCTGAAAACAGAAGCTTCTTTTAGGGGTTGGCCAACTTTCTGGCTTGTTTTCTCTTCTATATCTTCTGAAATAGCTTTATCAAACTTTTTCTCTAAAAATTCATCTTGTTTTGTTGGCTTTTCTCCTCGTGAGGGTATTGTTTCTAAGGAACCTTCCTCTGTTTCTATTAGGTTTTCCCAAAATTCTGCTTGCTCAATCTGTTTAAAAATACTTCCTATTTTATCACCTACTTTCTTTAATTCCTTTTCTGACGCTTCAAACTCTACTTGTCCTAAAGCAAGCTCTTTCTCAACGGCTTGCGCTTCTTTTTCTAAAGACCACCTCTCCTCTTCTTTTAATTTTCTTTGTTTTTCCTTTTGCCAACGCTCTTGACCTAATTTACGCCTCTCTAAAGGGCTCTGGGCTTGTTCTTCTTTTCCTAATAAAACCTTTATTTCATTTTCTACTACCCCTTCTTCTTTTTTAATTTTAAAAATCTTTTCTTTAAGCTCGCTTGCTTCTTGAGAAAGTCGTTCTTTTTTTTCTTTTAAACTTTCATTAAGACCTTGTTTTTGGTTAAAAAATGCTTCCAGTTCTTTTTGCTTTTCTTGCAAAAACAGGACCTCCTCAACATCAGTATAGAACTGCTTTTCTTTTTCTAAACCTAAAACTTTTTTTTCTAAGTTTTTTAAGGATTTTTCTATTTTACCTATATTTAAATGAAACTTTTCTATTTCCTCTTCCAATGCCCAACGCTTTTCTTCAAAATTTCTTTTTTCTTCTTCTTTTGCCCAACGCTTTTCTTCAAAAAGGTGCTTTTGTTTAAAATCTTCTACCTTGGCCTCTTTTTCTTCTAAGGCCTTCAAATCAACAAAAACTATTTCTTCAGTTTTCAAAATGGCTTCTAATTCATTTTCAAATTGACGAATTTTTAAAGAAACTTCCTTGCGTCTTTTTTGTAAAGGCAATCCTTGGCTAGGAATATTTTTTAATATTTTCAAAAGCTCAAGCTTTTTTGCCCTTAACTTCTTTTTAATACTTTGGGCTTGTGAAAAAATTAAATCAAGAGAAATATTCGCTTTTTGTAAAGATCCCTCCTTTAAGAACTCTTCTTTAAAAACAGGATCTAAAGAAACTGGCTCTAAGGGGGGCTTAATTCCTTCCGTTTCTACGGGCTCTGTTTTGATTGAAATTTCTTGCTTACTTTGTGACCTCTCTTCTTTTTGTTGAGCTTGTTCAACCTGTTGTGGTGGCTTCTTTGTCTCTTCTTTCTTTGTCTCTTCTTTTATTTCTTTTATCTCTGTCGGTTTTGGTTGAGCAAGTGGCTTTGGCTGAAAAGACGGCTTCTCAAGAGGAAGCTTTGGCTCAATAACAGTTTGCTTTTGAGTTTGCAATCCAACCTGAACTTCTTGCTTTTTAGAGTTACTGGGAATTAAAGAAACCCTTGAGAGTTGCATCTTTTGCACCTCTTTCAAGTCGTCTTCCATTGTAAAAATGACGCCTTTTGATAAAATTTCATAAATTTTATCTTGACTTAAAAACGTCGGCTTTTCTTTAAAGCTCTTATTCTGGCCCCCTTTTGTGTTTTGAGGCAGACCAACAACAGCTTTTTCGTCTATGTTTTGGCCATCCTGTTCTGCCATAATTTATGTTTATCTTCGCTTAAAACGAGGTGGTTCCTGTTTGGGTTGTTGACCTTTTAAAAAACCAGCTTGTTTAGCTGATAAGCTAATTTTGCCTTGCTCATCAATAGCGATAACTTTTACTTCAATCTTATCGCCTAACTTTAAATAATCGCTTGTTTGGTTAACTCTAAATGGGGCAATTTCTGAAATATGCAATAAACCATCTTGCCCAGGAGAGAGTTCCATAAAGGCACCAAAATCAGTAATTTTAACTACCGTAGCCAGGACAAGCTCGCCCACCTCATATTCTTTTGTTAAACCCTTAATCCAATCAAGCGCTTTTTGAGCTGACTCGTCATCCTTAGCTGAAACAAAAACCCTGCCATCTTCTTCTATGTCAATTTCAACCGAACACTTTTCAATAATTTCATTAATTACTTTGCCCCCACTGCCAATGACAGCACCAATCTTATCGGGATTGATTTGAATTTTATAAATCTTTGGAGCATACACTGAAAGTTCCTTCCTTGGCTCTTGCAAGACCTTGCTGATTTTTTCAAGAATAAATTCTCTGCCCTCTTTAGCTCTTGTTAAGGCCTCTCTGAATATTTTACCTGTTATGCCGTCTATCTTAACATCCATTTGAATTGCTGTAACACCTTCTTTTGTGCCTGCCACCTTAAAATCCATATCTCCCGAGCTGTCTTCTGGGCCTTGAATGTCTGTAATTAGTTTATAATCATTATCCTTCTTAATAATACCCACAGAAATCCCAGCTACTGGTCTTTTTAAAGGAACACCTGCATCCATTAAGGCCAGCGCACCAGCGCAAACAGAGGCCATACTGGTTGATCCGTTTGAACTTAAGGCCTCTGAAACAATCCTAATCGTATAAGGAAAATCATCAAAACTAGGCAAAAGTGGCAAAAGTGCTTTTTCCGCTAACATGCCATGGCCTATTTCTCTTCTTCCCGGGCCAGAGAGGCGCTTTACCTCTCCAACCGAATAAGGCGGAAAATTATAGTGATGTAAAAACCTTTTTTTACCAGAAAATTCCATCTCGTCAAAAAGTTGCTGGTCGCCAGGAGAGCCCAAAGTTAAAATAGATAAAATCTTTGTTTCCCCCCTTTGAAAAAGAGCTGAACCATGAGTCCTCGGTAAAAGGGCGACTTGGGCCTCTATTTCTCTAATTTCATCTAATTTTCTTTGGTCAGGTCTTTTCTCATGTTTTAAAATATTATCAGTTAAAAGGTTATCCTTAAAATTACTAAAAATATCTTTAGCTGTTTCAAGATATTCCTCCCCAAACTCGGCTTTAACTATTTTCAAAACCTCTTCTTCAACCGCTTTGACATCTTTTTTGCTCTGCAATCTATCTTTTTGATAAAGCGCTTTTTCAAGCTTCTCTTTTAAAACATTTAAAACTTTTTCTTCTAAAAGGGGAGTGGTTGGCCTTTTCAAAGGAACAAACTTTTCTTTTTGATGTTTTTTAATAATCTTTTCTTGAAACTCCAAAAGGGCTTTCAAATGTTTTTGGGCAAATTCAAAAGCGCCTGCAAAATCAACTTCTTTTGCTTCATTGGCCCTTCCTTCAATCATATTAATTAAAAAGTCGCCCCCTTTTCCAACCCCAGCAAAAACAATATCTAATAATGCCCCCTCCCTTTCTAAAGAAGTTGGGTTTAAAATATACCCACTTTCATTTTTTGCAACTCTAATGCCAGCCACTGGGCCATTAAAGGGAATATCTGAAATACTCAAAGCAATGGAGGTGCCTAAAAGCCCTAAAACAGCCGGGTCGTTTTCTGTATCCCAGCTCAAGCAGGTAGTAATACACTGGATTTCTCTTGTTAGGCCCTCTGGAAAAACAGGCCGTAGGGCCCGATCAATCATTCTTGAAGTTAAAATGGCTACAACAGAAGGTCGGCCCTCTCTTCTTACAAACCTTGAACCCAAAATTTTACCAGCGGCGTAAAACTTTTCTTCATAATCACACGTTAAGGGAAAAAACCCTTGTGAGGGTAAATCCTGGCCTACTTGAGCAGTGGCTAAAATAGTTGTCTCGCCAGTGCTTACTACACAATGGCCTGAGGCCTGGTCAGCAAACCCGCCAATCTGAACATTTATTTCTTTTTCGCCTAACTTAATTGAATAATTTTCTGTTTTCATTTTATTTTATCTATTTATTTTTTAATTTTAATCACCTTCTAAGTTATTATATCTCTCACCTATCTTATCTTCTATATCTTCTATTCTCAATGAAAAATCATCTAAATCATTCTGAACTGCGGTCGCAAAGTTTGTCGCAAATTTTTTATAAGAGAGGTAATCGTTTATTGAGTGAACAATAAGCCATAAAAAAATAATAGCGAATAAGATACTTAAAATTGTTTCCATAAATTTTTATTTCTTAAGCTGTCCTGTTTTTATCATTTAACCTTTTCTTGAATAAAATTAATAACCTCTTCAGCAACCCTTAGGGCTTTTGCACCAGTTTCTTTGTCATAATTTAGGATAATGCCACCGGGGTAACGAGTAGGATTATAGAATCTATTCAAAAATTCGCATTCTTCATTGATTCTTAAAAAGTCAGGGATAATCTTTATACATTCCTCTAAAAGCTCAGGTAAATTATGACTTTTCTTTGGTTCAACAACACTTAACACAATAAACCCTTTTAAATACTTTTCCACTGCCTGATGCGATAGAAAACAAGCATCCGCTGCTATGTCGGTTTCTTTAAACCCTGCTTTAGCGAAAAGCAAATCATCATCTGCCCTGCTAAACCATTCTTGTGCAAGTTTTTTGCTATTGCTATTTTGTTCCATAAATTAATTTGCCTTCTTTAAAAATTCTATTAACAAAAAAATCTCCTAAGTTTCTTCTTTCTTCTATTTCTTGAGGCGTATAGACAATTAAATCAAGCCCCCTAATAAATTCATTGGGATTCAAAAAATATTCTTTTTTGTATAATAACTTTTGAATCTCACCCATCCTGTCAAAATATTGTTTTTTTGTTTTTTTAACAATAAGTAAATCTATGTCACTATCTTCTCTGTTGTCGCCCCTGGCTCTTGAGCCATATAAAATAATCTTTTCTGGCTTATATGGCCTTAATCGTTCAACTACTTTATTAAGTTTTACTTGCTGGGTCATATTGCTTTATTTTTTTAATAAGTAACGTTTTTGATCAGCTCCCAAATCAATAAACTCATCCACCACATCTTTTATCTTAGAGGAAGTTGTTTTTTCAAAAGCGATTACTTCAACTCTTTTGCCTTGGGCTTTTAAATATTCCACTAAAGGTGCAAAATCACCATCCCCAGAGCAAAGAACAACCACATCAACATTAGAAGCGGTTCTAACGGCGTCAATGACTATGCCGACATCCCAATCCGCTTTTTTCTGACCTCCATAAAACTCTTGGAGCTCCTTAACCCTGGTTTCAATCCCTAAACTCGTTAAGGCCTCAAAAAATGGCTTTTCTTCGCCTGTCTTTGTTGAAACAACATAACCAAAAGCCCTGATTAATTTCCTGCCGTCAATCCCTTTTTTTAAGACCTCTTTAAAATTAACCTTTGAATTAAAAAGGTTTCTGGCTGAATAATAAAGGTTTTGGACATCAATTAAAACCTCTACTCTTTGTTCTTTAGGTTTTATAAACATATTTATAAACCAATGCCCTCAACCACTTTCTTGTGGCGGGTTTTATTTTCTCTTTCTAAATACTTTAAAAGTTTTTTTCTTTTAACAATCATTTTCAAAAGCCCCCTCCTTGAATGATTATCTTTAGGGTTTTTTTTGAGGTGCTTTAATAGTTGTTGAATTTCTTCTGTTAACAAAGCCACCTGAACATCAGCTGACCCGGTATCCTCCTTGTGTAGCTTGAAATTAGCCGCCACCTTTTCTTTTGTTTGTTTTTTTAATGCCATATGTTTTATATTAATTTTATAAACTCTTTTGTGGTTAGTCCGCTTTGCTTTACAATAGCCATAAACAAACCTCTTTTTATCTCTTTGCCATGAAGTGGCACAACTGTAACCTTTTTCTTCGCCTTATTGGTTAATGTCAAATGACTACCAGATTGTCTCATCTCAACAAAGCCCGCTTTTTTCAATATAACTACAACATTTTTCGGTTTTAGCGAAGGTAAACGCATAAAAATTATGAAAAACAAACATTAGCTGGAATTTTAGAAATAATCGTTTTCTCTGATTCAAACGACACTTCTTCCTTAAGATCGCAAAGAGTCTGTAAATATAATTCTATCGCGTCTTTGGCCATTACTTGGGCCTCTTCAAATGTCTCGCCCTGCGTTAAGCAACCCGGCAAAGAAGGCACGGAGACCACATAACCGCCTTCTTCGGCCGGCTCAAAAAAAGCGGTAAAGTTATAGACCTTTTGCTTTTGCTTTTGCTTTTTCTTTTTTATTATTTTTTGTTCTCCCATAATTTTTATAAACTTTTAATTTTTATTAAACAATTCTTGTTTCCTTTCATTAAAAGCCTCATTTGATAAACAACTTGGGCAAGTGCTTCCTATGACTACTTGCTCCCCAGAGCTCATAAAAGAAATTATTTCTTTATTAGTAAAGCTATCTTTCACCCATTTGCTTGTCCAACCTTTTTCTATGTACCCACTAAAATAAAGGCAAGTATTTAATGATTCATTGTATGCGTACTCAGGCACAAATAAACTATTTTGCCCCAAAGATTTTACATCTGCTTGGTACAATTTATCACCAGCTTTTTGGCATTCCTGTCGCATAGAAAATAAGAAATCTCGTTCCCGTTCTTGCTTCTGTTGTTGCGGTAAAGAAATAACAAAATAATAGGATATCGAAACACCCGCCAATAAAATGGCTACACACGCACTTACTTTCAATAATTTTGATAAAAAAGTATTATACATAATTTGCAATTTACAATTTTAGATTTTATATTGCCTTGTGCCCCCACCGCGACTCGAACGCGGAACCGCTTCCTTAAGAGGGAATTGCTCTACCAATTGAGCTATGGGGGCAAAAAGGCAATGTCTTGCCTTTTTGCGGGCGTTTAGCCAAATTTTTAATTTGGCGTTAAAAACGCCCTGGGATACGAATATTCATACATTATTTTCCGTAAAAACCCCAGAGGGAATTACGCCAATGTCTTGCCTTTTACTTAATCCCCTCCTCAATTAGCGAGACTGTCTGGAAACTTAATTAAACAATCAATTTTAAAAATCTGATTACTACTCCAAACCGACTTAATCGGCTCAATATCAACTACCCCCAATAAAGTTAAAGCCACCCCAACAATTAAAAAAGAACCGTAAATTAAGACCAAGCCAATAATCGTTGTTTTAATCACATCCTTTGCTTGGCTTTTATATTTCGACATACTCCCTCCTAAATAGAAGAGAATCCCAGCAATAACAAACATTAAAATAACAACATAGGGGATAATTGAAACAAATAAATAATTTAACGCCCCATTAATCATTTGAAAAAGGTGGCAAATTTGGCAATGCAAAATACCTTTACTTAAACTCCCTTCAGCACATTCTGTTTTACCTATTTTGTCGCATTCAGCCACTACAGCTGCCTCGTTGCCTCCAGAAATTACGCCACAACCTTGATAAACCACCTGCTTTCCACAGGGGACAAGCCCATCATAACAAACCGCATAAGCATTGTTTGTTAGCTTGCCCGAAGAGTCAGCCCCTTGAGCTGGGTAATAATTCCCAGCTGAAACAAAAAAAGGAGCCATTATAAAACCTAAAAAAAATATAAAGAACACTTTAACAAATTTTTTCTGCAATTTTTTTGTAAACATATTAGTTCCTCCTTTTAAAGGCAAAAGAAACAGGCCATTGCCTTATTTCTACTATAAAATAAAAAAACTTTTCTTGCAATAGCAAAACTTTTTTTAGTGCTGTATTCTTGAATTAGTCCGAACGCATTTCGCCGCCACAGGCGGCGAGGAAGTCCCCCCGCGAAAATTCGGAAAGGCGGCGGAGCCGCACCGCTAACAATTTCAAGTTTTTCTTTGGCGGCATTTAATTATGAATTTAATTCAATTAAAAATCAAAAAAGAAAAGAGGCGACCGATTTCACTGGCCGCCTCAGAGTGTCTGGATGGTGTGATAGAGCTCCTCCCACGAAGCGACACGCTTTGCGACCGTGCCAATGTCCACATGGGTGTTATAACCCCACGAGAACAGGAAACGGTGCGGCACGATACCGACGAGTTGCTCGAGCTTGTCGAGGTCATCGTCAACATATAAGTCGAGGCTGTTTGCCGCACTCGCTTTACTATTGCCGTGGCCGACACCAACGAAGTCGAGTCGAAGCCCTTGCCGAGTAGACCACTCTTTGGCGATTTCGAGTTCAACTTCGCCGTGCGAGGTTACGACAAGGACAGTGTGACCATCAGCAACAAGCTGGGGAAGAAAGTGCAGAACGCCGTCAACGGGCTCCATGAGGAATCCGATCTCGCGCGTTCCGTAAATGGTCTTCTGAAGCTCGCGATACTGCTCCATCGTGAGATGTTTTTCTCCTACCACGATTTCTTTCTTGAATTTCGCGGAAGGAATATCAACTCCGTAGAGTTTCCTCGCACCATCAGACTTGAGTTTTCCGCAGTCGGAAATGACTCCATCAAAATCAAGACCGATTTTCATTGTTTACCTCCAGTTTGGAATGAACGACATACTGATTTATATATTAGTATTAGTTTAGTCCAAAAGCGTTAAAAAATCAAGTCAAAAACAAAAAAAGAAACTCAGTAAGTTTCTTTTCAAAAATTCATATGATTAAAAAATTTTCTTCCCCCAAAATTAAAATATGGTTCGAGCTGATGTTTTTAACAGGTTCTTTGGCAGTTTTTATCGGCACGGCAGAGCCGCGATTTACTGGATTGGCTCCTCGCCGCCGCAGGCGGCGAAATGCGTTCGGACTAATTCAAGAATACAGCACCAGTAAGGAATTTGTAAGCGGTTTCGGTTCGCCTCGCTTTGCTCGGCGACTAAATTGTAAGGAATTTTGGGCGAAAAAATCAGTTGGCGATTTCGTTCGGAGAAAAGAAAATTTTTAATCAAAACAATATGAAATACTTTATCTATAGACATAACATCCCATAATCGCATTATACCCCACCTCTCTGCCATTGCGAGGAGCAACGCGATTTCATCTCTATTTACGGCCGCTTGAGACGGTCTTGTAATGACGATGTAGTGCGGAGATGGAATGTTTTATCTATACGCAAGAAAATCTACCGAAGAAGACAACCGACAGGTTTTGAGTATTGAAGCTCAACTTATTGAGTTCAAAGAATTTGCCGCCAAAGAAAAACTTGAAATTGTCGCCTCGCTTTGCGAGGCAAAAACTGCCAAAGAACCTGGGCGAACGAAGTTCGCGGAAATGTTGTCATTGATTGAAAAAGGAAAGGCAGACGGGATTATCTCGTGGCACCCCGATAGATTAGCGAGGAATAGCGTTGATAGTGGTAAAATAATTCACTTCGTTGATCGCGGCTTGATTAAATCCCTCAAATTCCCCACCTTTTGGTTTGAACCAACGCCGCAGGGTTTGTTTATGCTGAACATTGCTTTTGGCCAATCAAAATATTTTGTAGATAATTTGCGAGAGAATGTAAAACGAGGATTACGGCAAAAGATACGAAACGGCGTATGGCCCGGCTGGGCGCCAGTGGGTTATTTGAACAATCA
>Ga0210018_1001659_pt1 | contig 11507 bp, 9 predicted proteins | sample CryGeyCG2014_010_2_FD_183967 | JGI IMG/M metagenome (GOLD analysis project Ga0210018, IMG submission 183967) | Groundwater microbial communities from aquifer - Crystal Geyser CG09_land_8/20/14_0.10 (SPAdes) (version 2) | ecosystem: Environmental > Aquatic > Deep subsurface > Groundwater | place... | reverse complement strand
ACCTTTACCCCCGCTATCCGCCAGTTGGCGGATTTGCGGGGCCTTTTCCTCGCCGCAGCCGCCGACGCTATGATTTGTCAGTGATTTTTGATAAAATAAGTTCGAGCTTTTTGATAAAAGGAGCTCCCGAGTAATTAGGAATTATGAATTATGAATTAAGAATGTTGAATAAAGGACAATGGAAAGAAGTTTGATTTATTAAAAAAGATTAAAGTTTATCTTGCGAGAAAGTTTGATCGAAGAACTCACAAGAAACAAATTTGGAAAGATTTTGAAAGAAAACCAGAGGTTTTTTCATGAGCACCCGTAGCTCAACGGATAAGCAGAGCTTGTCCGTTGAGAAATATGTTTTCATTTTGAATAATTAATTCTGAAATAATAGTTTAGACTTTTTGACAAGCGCCCGTAGCTCAACGGATAGAGCAATTCCCCTCTAAGGAAGAGGTTGCAGGTTCGATTCCTGCCGGGCGCACCAGTTCAGCTTCAAAACCAAAAAGAGACCTGTAGTGTTGCATTTTAAAAATTTCTTTGATACAATGCAGTCGCCTAAAAGGGGCACTTTAATTGATATACGTTCGTTCTTTTTTTTGATATTTTCAGGTTTGCCTGAGAATGATTGTTATCGAAAGAAAGAGCACTTTTGCTCTTTGACATACGGTAGCTTTAATTTGGTGTTCCAGAAGAAACCATAGGGGTGATGGTTTCTTCTTAGTTCAATATACAGACAAAGGAGAATGGAATGTTGAAACTGAAGCGTTCACTTAGAACTGTGTTCTTAGGCTTAATTGCATTAAGCCTGTCCTTGGCAGTACTGGCCAATTTTGTTAATTCGTCTATCTCTGTAAGCCAGGCTGCAGCCATTGTACCGGATTGTGCTAGATGTGATGGTACTGTCAAAACCCATAATGATCCGGGTGAACCAAACCCAATCACCAAGGACGAACCTAAGGTATGTCTGTTCCACCTACACAGCCTTAATTTCGACCCCGGCAGTATTGTTGACTGGTGGATTGAGACCCAACCCGGTGGTACCGTTGTACTTTCGGGAGCAGTAACTATCTTGGCAGATGGAACTTACAAAACTGGTCAGCTAAGTTTGCCTGACGGTCAGTACAAGTTGTATTGGCATGAAGAAGGATGTCCGGGTGACGATAAGCACAAGGTATTTAAAGTAGAGTGCGTACTGCCAACGGCAACATTCACGCCTCAGCCGACAGCGACGAACACGCCTGAGCCCACAGCAACGAATACACCCGTGACACCAACGGCAACACCGGTAACACCAACCGAGACACCAGTAATTCCCACAGAAACACCGGTGACTCCGACACAGACACCTATTACACCAACGCCGGTTACGCCGACATGGACACCACCAACAGCAACGCCTGTGATACCCACAGCAACCCCGACTAAACCCCCTGAGAGAGGAACTTCTAACCTAGGGGTTTTATGCCAAGGGTGCTGGTCCAATGAGGCGACGTTGTGGGTAGGCGGCACTGAACAGACACCACCGCAACGCTTTGCGCTCGATGCCAACGGATGGCCTGCTGTTCACTGGACACTATGGAACTTAGTTCCATGGAAACTTCGAGTGAAGGTCTCGCTACCCGCCGGATTGGATCCCAACCGCTGGAAGTTCATCCGCTGGGTCGATACAGGTCCGAATGATTATCTTTGGACCGACGAATGGACCGGTACTATGAACCCGAGTCAGTCGATCAAGATTGACTTTCAACTGGTGAACACCTCTTCCTGGCATTAGCCAAAAACTTTTTTTTACACCCCAACAAATTAGTTTAGGCTAGATAGCTACCGTTCTTGTTTCTTGGGCCCAGGGTCTAACTTTTTGCATAACAATGCGAAACAAACCCTGGGCCTTTTTCTTTATCAAAAGTGACTTAAAGCTCGTTATTAAGACAAAAATTTGTTAAAATCTCAAGAGAGTAATCAAAACCCATGGAATTGATTATAATATTAATCTTCGAGGCGAATCGATGGAAGATCTCGAAGATTACAACTTAGGGAAAAAGCTTGAGAAAAAACCGTAGGTTTTGTCCATGACTTGGTGGCTGTAGCTCAACAGTAGAGCGCTTGCCTGTGGAGCAAGAGGTCGCGGGAGCATCACCCGTCAGTCACCCCAATATTATTTATTGTTATTTTATTTTCCTCTATTATCCCCTGTTGTCATCTATTGTCCTATAGTGTCTCTTGACTTTTTATAGCTTCTAAAATAGAATCAGGAATTAAGAAAGAGTAATTGCGCTCTTTTCTTTTTTTGTCTCTTGCACATTGACTGACGTGGGCCAATAAAAAAAGGGAAAACAAAGTTGGAAAAAGACATGACCGCCGTTATCTTGAACGATGTACCGGAACTTTGCAAAGAGGAGGTGATCCTTCGTCTCCGTACGAAGTCTTTCATTGTTGATGGAATAATCATCAAATACAAAAAAGGACTTCGTAAAGGTCTCTCGTTCTTGGTTCAAAAGGTTTTCAAGGGGAAAGTTGAGGTGGGTACAATCCTACAAAATATTTCCTTTGATCATCTGCAACAACCGGTTATGTAATCTAAATCCCCACGTCAGTTAGTGTGTTACGCCGAGTGAACTGGTGTTTACTATTTTTTAAACATCTTTTTTGCTCGGCGGTTTCTTTTTAATTATCTCTTTCCAAAAAGCTGAGTTTTGACTTCTTCTTCGTCTTTTTTGTCCAAAAGTTTTATGCCTTCTCCGGCCACTTTTTCTTTTATCTCCTCGGAAGAATTGATCGTTTTTTCAAATAATTCTAAAACAACACCTGTATCGTCATCAGATGCCAAACGATTGGTAGAAATTTTACCGCAAAAAGAACATAAATGAACGACCATCAACTCGCCTTGAATTTTTTTGCCATATTTATCAATGGTTTCTTTTTTAAAAGTAAGACCAATTGGTTCCATCAAGGCTCCGCACTTGGCGTTTCTATCACCCGGGCTTTTCCAATCAACATGAGTTGACCAAAGACAAAACGGGCAATGATTGCGGTAACTGGTACCCATATAGTCGGTTATCTCGACTACTTTATGGCAGTGATTACAAGTAAATGTATTTTTTATTTTTTCCATATAATTATAGATTATACAAGCAAATCCGATATAAGTTAAAATACAAGAAATGAAAGAATTAAGCGTTAAAGAGAAAATGATTTTCGGCAACCTTAAAGACGATTCAGTTAAGGCCTTATTGTCACTTAACGACAACCTTAAAATCGAATCTGTTTTAATGGTTTATCGCGACTGGATCACTGCTTGTGTTTCGGTAATGGTTGGCTGTCCTTTGGGATGCAAGTTTTGCGCCACCGGAAAAATGGGCTTTCAAAGAAACTTAAGCAGCAAAGAAATTGTTGACCAGATCGCTTTTTGGAACAATTATCTTCAGCCAATGAAAAAAAGAGTTTCCCGTTTGGTTTTTATGGGCATGGGGGAGCCATTTTTGAATTGGAATGAAACACAAAAAGCTATCGCCGAAATTAGTATTCCGGGCAAATTTAATATTAGTTATCAACAAATGACCGTTTCTACTGTTGGGATTATCCCCGAGATGTACAAATTTGCCGATTTGAAATCAAAAATCAATTTGGCAATTTCTCTGCATTCACCTTTTCAGGAAAAAAGAGAGCAAATTATCCCAATTGCCAAAAAATATCCTCTTACTGAATTAATGAGATTTTGTGGACATTATGTAAAATTAAACAACCGAAAAATATTTTTTGAATATGCTTTGATTGATAAATTTAACGATACTTTTGAGGATATTTTTGCTATAAAAAAGTTATTTGGTTCATCTCTTTTCCACTTAAACGTCATTGTTCTTAATCCTACCGGCGGAAAATATAAGGGATCAGGAATGGGAAGAAGAGAAACTTTTGTCCGGGCTTTAGAAAAATATAAAATTCCTTTTACCATCAGACGCTCTCTGGGAAAAGAGATCAATGCGGCCTGCGGTCAATTAGTTACTCAAACTGCACAACCGTCTCGTCCAGAGGAACAAAACTTAAACTAACTTCTTGTCCGGGATATTTTGCTCCCGGCCCAAAAACTTTCGCTGATTTAAAATTTTCTTTTTTGGGGATAGCGATATTTTCCAAGATCCAAAACAAAGAACTGCCTTTTTTTATTATTAGTGGGTCATTTTTATCAATTTCATCATTGTTTTTCAAATAAACTCTGATAAACTGCAATTTTTGCCAAAGCACTTCTTTTAATTCATCAAGATTTTTATCTTTTATTCCACTAACGAATAATGGTTCAACTCCGGGCGGTAAATATTTATCTAAATTTTTTGGCATGCCTAAATCCGCCTTATTAATCACCATCAGATATGGAAGATAGGCACGGTTACCCATAAAAACATCGATTAGCCGTTCAATAGAAATATTTTCTTTAATAATAACTTCCGCGTTAGTCAAATGAAATTCACCGGCCAATGATTTTATTGTGTCATAACCTAGTTCAAGAGTGGTCATAGAATTAACTTTTATTCCTCCGGAAAGTTTTTTGATAATACTTACTCTGGGTTTTTCTTCATTTAATCTCACTCCCGCTTCGTGTAGTTCTTTCAATATCTGCGGAATCAGATTTACTGTTTTAACATCAACCATAACCATGATTAAATCGGCGTTTCTGGCAACCGAAAGCACTTCTTTACCCCTGCCTCGGCCAGAGGCAGCGCCAGCCATAATTCCCGGAACATCAAAAATTTGGATTTTCGCTCCTTTATAGTCAAGCATTCCAGGAATAATATTTAAAGTCGTAAAATCATAAGCCGCCACTTTGGATTCAGCATGAGTTATTTTATTAAGTAAAGTGGATTTTCCTACCGAAGGCGGGCCAACTAAAACTACTGAGGCGTCCCCGGTTTTTTTGATCCCATATCCGCCACCACCTCCGTTGCTTCTTGACTTAAAAATTTTTTCAATTTTTTCCTCGCGGAGCTTGGCAATTCTGGCTTTTAATTTACCGATATAATGCTCCGTTCCTTTGTGGTAGGGAGTTTTTCTGATTTCTGCTTCAATTTCTAAAATTCTTTCGTCAATGGTCTGCATCTTGAGGCTAAAAATGATATAATTAATAAATTCTTTATAGTTAACAAATGAAAAGATTATTTCTCTTAACAAGCCTTATTTTATCATTTTTCAGCCTGATTTTCGCTTCAACGGCTTTTGCGCAAGAAACTAATAAATTTGGCATCCATATTTTAGAGCCGGCTGACTTGGAAAAAGCGAATGAACTGGTTAACTCCAATGGTGGAGATTGGGGCTGGGTAACCGTAGTCATCCGTGAAGACGACTTAAATTCCGATAAGTGGCAAGATTTTTTTGATCAATGCCGGATCAAACATCTTATTCCATTGGTCCGTTTAGCTACGCATTTAGAAGGAATAAATTGGGCTAAACCAAAAGTCGAGGATAGTCAAAAGTGGGTGGATTTTTTGGGGAGTTTAAATTGGCCAGTCAAAGATCAATATGTGATTATTTTTAACGAGCCAAATCACAAAAAAGAATGGGGAGGGGAAGTCAATCCGAGAGAATATGCCAAAATTCTTTCAGAATTTAATTCAAAATTCAAAATTCAAAATTCAAAATTCAAGATACTTAATGCCGGCTTTGATTTGGCCGCTCCCAACGGTAAAGAGACGATGGACGCTTTTCAGTTTTGGTCCTGGATGAAAGCGACAATTCCCGATATTTTTGAAAAATTGGACGGCTGGTCGTCCCATTCTTACCCTAATCATGGTTTTATCGGCAAACCCTGGGAAAACAGCCGAACCAGTATTAAAGGCTATAATTGGGAATTGGCAATATTAAAAAACCAGTTTGGTTTAAAAAAAGAATTGCCGGTCTTTATTACTGAAACCGGCTGGCCAAAAACTAATTCAGAAATAAAAGATAAAAAATCAAAATTTGTTAATGAAGTTACTGCTGCCAAATACCTAAAATATGCATTTGAAAATGTCTGGCTAAAAGATAGCCGAATTATGGCAGTTACTCCTTTTGTTCTTAATTATCCGGATGACTTATTTGCTCCTTTTTCTTGGATGGATAAAGACGGCAATCCTTACCAACAATTTTTTGAGATAAAAAATTTGGTAAAAAAATCCTGGTGGCCGGAACAAATAGAAAAATATGAAATGAAGTCTTTATTGATCCCTTCTTTTATGCCGGTAAACACCACTTTTAAAGGCAAAATAACTTTAAAAAATATTGGCCAATCAATTTGGGGAGAAAAAGGGGAGTGGCAAATTGAAAATCAAACACCCATGGGTTTAAATGTTTCCAATATTGTTCTTTCACCCAACATTAAAGTTTTGCCGGGAGAAACTGTTGAAATTGAATTTACTGTTTCCACCGCTTCGGAGTCAGGAGATTTTGAATTATCCTGGGAAGATCTTCCCAAACAAAATCTTAAGGTTTTGCCTTATTCAATTATTGCCTCTGCCCGTTATACTTTCTGGGAAAAGGTTCTTTTGAAGATTAAAGAAATTTTCTAAAATGAGTTTACCCGAATTTTTATTATGTGAACGTTTACGAAAAAATTCGAACCTTTTTTAAAAATTAAAACCGTATTGCGCCAGCTCCTCGCTCGTACGGCTTCGCCGTCCTCGCTTCGTCGCTATTCGCGTTTGCGCGGCACCCCCACCCGCCGCGCCTCCGCTCATTTTTTGCGGCCGCGATTTTGGGAGCTTCTCTCCCTTTATAATACCACAAACAATCGGCCAATTTCCACCATTTTTGGCCGATTCCAAGCTGGAAACTTCCAATTTCAGCTTGTTTCAGCTGCAGATTTTAGGTTCTCACCAAGCTGACGAAAAATGGACAGAAGGTTTTCCGGCGGGAACTGCCGGTTTTGGTTTTCCCGTCCCCGCAAACACTTTGCTTTAGCACAATAGTATAAAACTACAAGACTAAAGTTTAAATAGTTACTATTAATTCCATATCAACCCACCCACCCAAATTGAATTGTTGGCGGCGACCCCGTCCTCGCTCGCAGGCCGCCCTAGGGGGCGGCTTGCCGGAAGTTCCTACCTTTTTAATATCGCTCTACAATCTCTTCCTCGCCTTCGCGCTAATAACTTTTAATGCCTAACGGCAGCGCTCGGCTTATTTCTTTACAATTTTAGCAACACAGCTCGCTGCGGCGGGGTAATCCGCTTTTCGCCCCCGCCTTCTTTATTTATACCCTTTTCTGTTTTTAAGGGCTTGCGCGCCCGCTTAAGGTAAAAAAATTATTTATAGCGCCCTGCGCGAGGACACTCGATGGGCTCGCCCCGCGTTTTCTTTTTCTTCTAGGGTTTCCTGCAGGGCTCGCGTTTGTCGAGCCGCCTATCCGATGTTTCTGATAACTCGATTGGTTTTCTGACGGCGGCTCTCCTTTAAGCTAGGTTATCCCGAAGGGGCGGGGGCGGCGGAGCCGCCAACACAAGAGAATTTTGGGAATTGGCCATTTTCATTTGACACTTCTAATCACCGCTAATTGATAATTTATTAAGATTGTGCTAAAGTTCGACAATTGATCCAGATGTACAATTTGTCCCTAAAGCTGTTGATCGTAGGGACGATGTAATGTTGCGGATTAGTGGCTTATTGGGTGGTTTGAATATTGAACCAGCTAAAAGAATTATCTTCGTTGATTCAACAACGAATTAATACGGTTAATAAGCAAAAAAATGGCGGTCCGACAACCTAAGTCGCGGAAAAGCTAGGGTAGAAAGAGAATCTCAAGGAGATAATTTAACTAATCAAAGATTTTCAATTCTAACAACATCTATTCCTGCTCTTAAAGCCGCTTCGACCCCGCTTTGGGAATCTTCAAATACCAGGCAAGCATTCGGTTCTAATTTCAAAGTTTTCAGAGTTTTTAAATAAACCTCGGGATCTGGTTTACCCCTAGAAACACTTTCTCCACCGAGAACGACATCGAAATAATCGTTGATACCAAAATGTTTAAGAATTTGCTTTGCAAAGCGATGAATTGTTGAAGTTGCCAATGCCAGTTTTATACCTTCCATTTTGTTTAGTCTCTCTAAAAAATGGCTGGCACCGGGAAGTAAAAAGGCCACTTCATCTAGGCGCTTAAAAATGAAATCGTCCTTTATTGGGCTTGCCAAAAGTTTGAATCTTCCAAAATCAAAGACAGCTTGTTTTTTCCCTTTGGACCTTAAAAAATCATAGATTGACTCCTGAGGTCTTCTGCCGGCAAAAAATTTTTCCCACTCTACCTCCGTAATCTTCAAACCATACATCCTTTTCAAAACCTCAAAATACATTCGGTAATTAGCTTCTTCCATATCAACCAGTGTTCCGTCTAGATCAAAAATAACCCCTTTTCGACCAACTACTATATTAAAAACCCGAGGAGAAACATCTAGATAGTTATTTTTAAGGACAGCAATAACATGGGGTTTATTTTTAGGAGATTCGAGGGCTTCCAATATTCCTCCTTAATCAAAATAGTCAATCTTCATTCTTTTCTTAACGATAGCCATCGTTTCTTGAGTGATTTTTCTTGCTTTTTTAGTGCCGGTTAATAAAATTTCTTTTACCAAATTTGGTCTTTTTTCATAATAATGCCTTTTGTTTTGAATTGGTTCAAGATAGGCAATGGTCTTTTTCATCAGATTCTTTTTACACTCAACACAACCCAATTTTCCTTTTTGACAGCCATTTTTAATATCTACCAATTCTTCATTTTCAGAAAAAATGCTTTGATATTGATAAACAGCGCAGCTTAAAGGATGTCCCTCATCATTTTTATAAATTTTTTTAGGATCTGTAAAAGCCTTCATTACCTTTAGCTCAATTTCCTGTTGGGAATCTGCCAAAAAAATGGCGTTATCTAAACTTTTCCCCATTTTGCTTTGACCATCTAATCCCTTAATTCGAGGAAATTTACTTACTTCTGCTTTAGGCAAAGAAAATGTTTTTTCGTAAATTAAATTAAATTTACGGGCAATTTCCCGTGTTTGTTCAATCATTGGCAATTGATCAGCCCCAACCGGAACTACTTCGGCTCGAAAAGAGAGTATGTCCGCCGCTTGTGAGATTGGGTAGCCCAAAAATCCCATCGTCACTCCACCCCGGAAAAGATTTGCCTTTTGTTTAATTTCTTCTTTGACTGTTGGGTTTCTTTCCAGTCGAGCAATGGTCACTAAGTTTGAGAAGAAAACCGTTAATTCTGCAATTTCGGGAATTAAAGATTGGATGCAGAGGGTAGCTATCGCTGGATCGATTCCTACCGCCAAGTTGTCCATTGCCACTTCTAAAACATTTTCTCTTACTTTTTCCGGGGTTAAAAAGTTGTCTGTCAATGCCTGAACATCAGCAATTAAAATGTAGGTTTCGTATTTTTCTTGGAGAGCCACTCTATTTTTAAGTGAACCAAAAAGATGGCCCAAATGAAGTTTACCTGTTGGACGATCGCCGGTTAAAATTCTTTTCTTCATAATTAATTAAAAATCTTTTTTCTAATGTTCTTTATTTTAGCATCGGTGACAGTTTTATCCCAAAGTTTTTTTAATTTCAAAAAAAATTCTAAATATTCGTTTTTCATTGATTGCCATTCTCTCGAGGCTAAATCTCGTTTTTGAAAACTAGCCTGGGCTACTTTGATTTTTGAAGGACTCCAGTCAGAGGCCAATTCCATCATTTGCAGAACAACATGTTCATTTCGTTCACCGCAGTCTAAAATTCTTCGTTGAATTTCTGCTGGCGAATCACCAATATTAATTGAAGATTCAGGGATACTTTTAGACATTTTAACGTAGGGGAAAAGTCCCTCAATTATCCGACCATATAAAGCACTAACCTCAGGTTTATGACGAACAAACTCTTCTAAACCTCTTCCTGCTTTCTCCATTCTGTCAATAACAATTCTGGCTAATCTAGGATAATATTGTTCTTCCAACCCCGCTACTACCAATACTAACTTTTTTCTATCTCTGATAATCGGTAAAAGAATATCGGCAACAGTAAAGTTTTTGTCAACCATAGTGGAGAAATCATTACCTTGAAGATTTAATCGCTTATACGTCTTTTCGGTTGCCTCCTGGTTTTCATCAAAATCTTGGGTAGTAATCAGACTCGATGTAAGTGCGGAAACTTTTAAAAAATCAAAATTATTATGAGTCCTTAACTCTCCATTTTTTCCATTAAAGCCAAGTTCTTTAATAAATCGAATAAATCGGTTAGTATTCTCTAAAAGAAGGCCTAGAGGCTTTTTCCGTGAGTTAAGCGCTCCTAAATCCGAGATTATTACATGGCAATACAGCGGAGCTTTCTTTTGAATCTCTAAAAGCCTGAAGATAATTGAAAGGGTGCCAGCGGTCGGAGCGTTGGTTGGTCCAAAACCGGTCACTAGAGCCATATCTTTAGGAGAATAACGAGAGCAAAAATGAGCATGGTCATGGCATAGGAAAGCGTTATTGATTTCGTTATTTCTGCCGTAGTTTCCTACAAATAATCGAGAATCAGGAAAGGCACCATAATTATTTCTTTTAATAGTTTCCTTGACTTCTTTTTGTGAATAGCGTAAATCTTCCAAAGCGTAAATAATATCTTTTTCCACTTCCTGGAAATTCTTCCCTTGTCTCCTGGCGATTTCCTTAATCTCTTCTTGGGTCGGTGGCTTGCTAGCTAAATGTTGAAAAATACTCATTTTCTTCATAATCTAATTTTAACACTTACTTTGAAGTTAATAAAACTGGTTCTTTTAACTTTCGGGCAACCACCTTTTTAGCCCAATCAGTAGTTTGGACTCGAAAAATTTTTTGATTATCTTCTATTGCCCGGACAATAATTTTTGCTACATCCTCTAATTTTTCGGCTTTTTTTGAAGCTAACAACTCTTGCATTTTTTTGACACTCTCACGAGTTTCAAACAAATAGGGATTATCATTTGGTTTCAATCGGCTCCCAATTTCAATATTTTTAATAAAACTCGATTTTAATAATCCAGGCTCAACAACCTTAACCTTAACGTGATATTTCTCAAGTTCCATTGCCAAACATTCAGATAAACCTTCAAGAGCAAACTTTGAAGCACAGTAACCCCCCAATAGTGGACTACCGATTAACCCGGAGGTACTACTGATATTAATAATCAAACCTGATTTTTGCTTCCTCATTGAAGGCAAAACAGCCTGGAGACACCAAATTGCCCCGAAAAGATTGACCGCAAAAAGTCTCTTCAGTTGGACGGGCGACAAATTCTCAACTGAGCCAATCAAACCATATCCAGCATTGTTAATTAAAACATCTATTCTCCCTCTTTTTTTAAGGATATAGTCATGGACTATTTTAACTGATTTTGGTTTAAGCAGATTTAGTTCAAGAGGAATAAGGTTTCATAGATACCCACGTCCCTTCGCTTCGCTCAGTGACGTGGTACTTTGTTTACAATTCAAGCTTCGCTTGTCCTGAATCCTGCTTCTGTTGATATTGGACATATCTTTTTATAGTCTCTTCATCAATGC
>Ga0210018_1001653_pt1 | contig 11522 bp, 10 predicted proteins | sample CryGeyCG2014_010_2_FD_183967 | JGI IMG/M metagenome (GOLD analysis project Ga0210018, IMG submission 183967) | Groundwater microbial communities from aquifer - Crystal Geyser CG09_land_8/20/14_0.10 (SPAdes) (version 2) | ecosystem: Environmental > Aquatic > Deep subsurface > Groundwater | place... | reverse complement strand
TTTGGCAATCTTTTAATTGCCGCAGCGATAGAATCTACGGGAAGTTTGAATAAAGCCATAGATAAAATAAGTAAAATTTTAAATATTGAAGGTAAAGTAGTTCCAGTAACTTTAGATAGGGCAGATATAATGGCTATATTAAAAAACGATAAGACAATAAAGGAAGAAGAAAAAATTATAAATTATCCCTATTTGTCTAAAGTGGGCGTTAAAAAACTATTTTTAAAACCTGGAGTTAAAGCTAATCCTAAAGCAATTTCGGCAATACAAAATGCAGATTTAATCATTATTACTCCGGGAAAATTTTATACTAGCATCATACCCATTTTTTTAGTTAAAGGCATTTCAGCAGCTATTCGTAAATCACGAGCTAAAAAAGTTTTTGTTTGCAATTTAATGACCCAGGTAGGAAATACAGATAGCTTCAGCGTTGTAGATTTTCTAACAATTTTGGAAAAATATTTAGGTAAGGATGTTATTAATTATGTGATTTTTAATACGGGAAAATTATCTCTCCAGAAATTGAAAGAAGTTAAAAAAGTTTTTCCCAGGGCAGATTTTATAAGGTACGACAAGGGCTTGTTAAAAAAGAAAAATTTTATCGGAGCCGATCTTTTAGATAAAAATATTAAAAAATTAAATCCAGCCGACATTTTTGTCAGGGGAGCAAATCAAAGAACAATGGTTCTCCACAACTCTCAAAAATTAGCAAAAATATTATTAAATCTATGCAGGCGGTAATTTTAGCAGCTGGAGAATCTTCTCGTTTCTGGCCTTTAAATCAAAGGCATAAATCCCTTTTGAAAATTATGGGCAGACCTTTAATTTGGCATACAATTGAAGGTTTAAAGCGGGTGGGCATAAATGATTTAGTGATTATTCAAGGTCCAAAAAGGGATGTAGAAGAGGAACTCAAAAATTATAATTTAGGATTAGATATTCATTATGTTATTCAGGAAACGCCAAAAGGAATGGGAGATGCTATTTTCCAAGCAAAAGAATTTTTAAAAGAACAATTTTTTGTTTCGAATGCTGAAAGAATTGACGGTGGAAGATACGCAGAATTTTTGTTTGGAAAACAAAAATCATCTGGTGTCAGCCTTGTTTTGTTCGGAATCCAAACAGATAAACCTTGGCTTTTTGGAATTGTTGATTTGGATGGTGATAAAGTAAAAAATCTTATTGAAAAACCTGAAAAAGGAAAAGAACCATCAGATATTAGAGTAGTTGGAACTTATCTTTTGCCTAAAAACTTTTTAGATTATTATAAACGAGTTTCCGAACATCAATATGCTTTTGAAGATGCCCTAAGTTTATATATAAAAGAAAATGATGTTCGTATAGTTATTACACAGATGGAGATTCCTTTTTTAAAATACCCTTGGGACTTATTCAGAACGAATAAATTACTTATGGATAAATTTTTAAAAACAGAAATTGAAAAATCAGCCCGAATTTCAAAAAACGTTGTAATTGAGGGCAATGTCTATATTGGCAAGAATACAAGAGTTTTTGAAGGAGCTGCAATTAAAGGACCTTGTTATATTGGAGACAATTGTGTTATCGGGAATAATGCTTTAATTCGAGAATATGCTAATTTTGAAAATAACGTCTTAATTGGAGCCTTGGCCGAAGTTACTCGTTCAGTTTTTCAAGAAGACATTCATACTCATTCCGGTTATTTTGGCGATTCAATTTTTGGCAGAGGTTGTAGACTGGGGGCAGGAACAATAACGGCCAATGTCAAAATTGATAGGGGAGAGATAAAACCAGTCGTTAAGGGAGAAAAGATTAAAACTGGTTTAGATTCTTTGGGTTGCATCATGGGAGAAAATACCAAAACTGGAATTCATTGTTCCTTAATGCCTGGCATTTTGATTGGTTCAAATTGCGCCCTTGGTCCAAATTCGGTTGTCTTTGAAAACATTGAAGACGATGCCACTTTTTACACTGAATTTAAGGGCGTTAAAAAATAAGTTTTCCTCTTAATCCCGGATCCCTGCTTTCTCAACAGGGCTTTTTTTGTGATATACTAAAGCAATGTCAATCCTGAAAGCAGACCAAAGAAACTTACAAACAATAGTTAAAATAATGGTAAAATCAATCAAGCAGGGGGAAGTCATGGTCTGTCCAACTGATACAGTTTACGGGCTGATAGCTGATGCTACTAATGGAAAAGCAGTAAAAAAACTTCTAAAAATAAAAAAGCGTAACACCCAAAAACCCATTCCGATTTTTGTCAAAGACCTAAAAACAGCCAAAAAGCTCGCTTTAATTAATAAAAACCAGGAAAAATTTTTAAAAAAAGTCTGGCCAGGAAAAGTGACAGTAGTTTTAAAGAGGGAAAAGATAAAAACAAGCCTATATGGAATTGCTAAAAAAACAATTGGTCTTCGAATCCCAGATTACAAATTACTGAATGTTTTACTTAAAAAATTGAATTATCCCTTAGCTGAAACTTCGGCAAATATTTCTGGCAAACCAGCTTCAAATAATATTAAAGAAATAATAAATCAGTTCAAAAATCAACCCCCCACCATTTTTGGTGGGGGGCAACCAGATTTAATTGTTGATGCCGGAAATTTAAAACCTGATAAGCCATCGATAGTCTTAGATCTGACAATCTGGCCACCAAAAATTTTGAGACTATGAAAATTCTTGCCATTGATACCTCTTGCGATGATACTTCCATCGCCTTAATCAAAGCTGAGAAAACCCATTTCAAAATTTTATCCAATATTATCTCTTCCCAGGTTAAAATCCATGAAAAATGGGGAGGGGTGGTACCAACCTTAGCCAAAAGAGAGCATCAAAAAAACTTACCTTTGGTTTTTAAAAAAGCAACGAAAGGAATTAATATTTCAAAGTTCGCTGAACTTCGTTCATCTCACGCCCTTCACTTCGCTCGGGCAATTGATTTAATTGCCGTAACTATAGGTCCAGGTTTGGAACCTTGCTTATGGATGGGAGTAAATTTTGCCAAGGACTTAGCAAAGAAAATGAATTTAAAAATCATTCCGATAAATCATATTGAGGCCCATATCCTCGCTAACTGGCTTAGGTCAATTGGCGAAAATTTTCAAAATATTTTTCCGGCAGTCTGTCTAATTGTCAGCGGAGGTCATACTCAACTGATTTTAATGAGAGGGGCTGGGAGATACAAAATCCTTGGCGAGACTCGAGATGATGCCGCTGGAGAATGTTTTGATAAGGTAGCCAGAATTTTAGGACTTGGTTACCCCGGCGGTCCTATTATTTCAAAATTAGCGAAAAAACCAAATAATGGAAGTCGGGCTTCCATTATTTTGCCGAGGCCGATGATGTATCAGAAGAATTATGATTTTAGTTTTTCTGGTTTAAAAACTGCGGTCTTGTATGATTTTAGGAGTCGTTCGTCAAAAATTAGGAAGTCAAAAGAATATATTCGGTCAATGTGCGTTGAAATTCAGCAGGCAATCATCGACGTTTTAATTTATAAAGCTCTTCGAGCCGCTAAGGAACACAAAGTAAAAGCAGTAATTCTTGGTGGGGGAGTTGCCGCCAACAAGGAATTGAGAAAACAATTCAGAGAAATCATTAAAAAAAATTTCCCAAATACTAAATACTTAATACCTAGTCCTAAATTCTGTACCGACAATGCGGCAATGGTAGGAGTAACTGCTTATTTTCATCAAAAAGAAGCAACAAAGAATTGGCAAGAGATAAAAGTTAATGCTAATCTTAAAATATGAATATGCAAAATCTAAAGAAAATCGATACCCAAATTGCAAAATTAATTAAAAAAGAAGAAAGACGCCAGGCAGAGACCCTCGATTTAATTGCTTCAGAAAATTATCCTTCCAACGCGGTTAGAGAAGCCCTAAGTTCAATTTTCGTGGCTAAGTATTCTGAAGGCCGCCCTTATAAAAGATATTATGCCGGGATGGAAAATGTTGATAAATTAGAGACTTTAGTTGAAGAAAGAGTAAAAAAAGTTTTTAAATTAAATCCTAAAAAATGGGTAGTTAATGTTCAACCTCTTTCTGGGGCACCGGCCAATTATGAGATTTTGCGGAGCCTGGTAACATTACATGAGAAAATTCTATGTTTACATCTTCCCCACGGTGGCCACCTAAGCCAAGGAGCTAAAGCTTCTTTAACTGGTCATGATTTTAAGCCTATTTATTATTATTTAAATAAGAACGGCTTCTTGGATTATAAGGAGATTGAAAAATTGGCCATCAAAGAGAAACCAAAGTTAATTATTGCCGGTTTTACTGCTTATCCAAGGAAAGTCGATTTCAGAAAATTTGGAAAAATTGCTAAAAAAGTTGGAGCTTATCTTTTAGCAGATACGTCTCATATTACTGGTTTGATTATTGGCGGAGTGCATCCAAATCCTTTTCCTTGGGCCGATGTTTTAATGACAACTACCCACAAAACCCTAAGAGGTCCGCGAGGAGCAATGATTATTTGTAGAAAAGAATTAGAAAAGAAAATCTTTCCCAAAGTTTTTCCTGGAATGCAGGGTGGTCCTCATGAGCATACTATCTGCGCTATCGGGGTGGCTTTAAAAGAAGCGATGAGCCCAAAATTCAAAAAATACGCTGTTCAGATTATTAAAAATTCCAAAGTTCTAGCAGCTGAACTTAAAAAATACAACTTTAATTTAGTTTCTGGCGGGACTGACAATCACTTAGTTTTAATTGATTTAAGAAATAAAAATATCACCGGCAAGCCTGCTCAAGAGCTGCTGGAAAAAGCCGGGATAGTTGTTAGCAGAAGCACCATCCCTTACGATCCTAATCCACCCTATTATCCCTCAGGAATTCGGTTAGGAACACCAGCGATAACTACCAGAGGGATGAAAGAAAAAGAAATGAAAAAAATTGCTTTCTGGATTAATGAAGTTATTTCTAACCCAAAATCTTATTTAAAAATAAAAAAGGAAGTTAAAAAACTTTGTCAAAGATTTCCGATTTTATGAAACTTCTAAATGGAAAAGAACTATCAGAGAAAATTCTGACCAACCTTAAAAGAGAGATTAAAAAATCTAACTTGAAATTAAGATTAGCCGTAGTTCAGGTTGGCGAGAATCCAGTGTCTCAAATTTTTATCAATCAAAAGAAAAAAGCTTGCGAGAAGGTCGGTATTAATTTTAGGTTGTTTAAATTTCCAGTAAAAGTTAGCGCTCCGAGATTTAAAAAGGAAATTAAAAAAATTGTTAGAAATCCGGCTAATTCAGGAATAATTATTCAACTACCTTTGCCAACCCGCCTAAATTTTGTGAAGCAAAACTTTGGCGGGCCAGAAGAATTTTTAAATTTAATTCTTGAAGAAAAGGATATTGACGTTCTCTCAGAGGAAAGTTTAGGAAAGTTTTATCAAGGAACTCTGAAAATTCTGCCGCCAACGGTTAATGGAATTTTACGTCTCTTGAAGAATTACAAAATTGAACTAAAAGGAAAAGATGTTGTAGTGATAGGAGCCGGGAGATTAGTTGGTTTCCCTCTAGCCGTTCAACTTTTGAAAGAAAAAGCCACCCTTTCAGTTTTAAATGAATTTACTAAAGATGCTCTTTCTTTTACTAAAAAAGCCGACATTTTAATTTCCGGAGTGGGCAGGCCGAATTTAATAAAAAGCAAGATGGTGAAAAAGGGAGTAGTTATTATTGATGCAGGGTCTGCTATGAAAAAAGGGAAATTAGTGGGTGATGTTGATTTTAAAAGTATTGGCCAAAAAGCAAGCTATATTACCCCGGTCCCTGGCGGCGTTGGCCCAATGACCGTTGCCTGTTTACTCGAAAATTTGGTAAAGCTCAATAAATAAAAATAAATATTAAAAATGTAAAAAATCCGCGATGACGGATTTTTTTATTTGTGCCGAAGGAGGGACTCGAACCCTCAAGCCCTTACGGACAGTAGATTTTGAATCTACCCTGTTTTCCAATTTCAGCACTCCGGCCTATCTCAATTTAAATTTATCAATTTTTAAGCTAATCGTCAATTAAAGATTAGCTTTTATTTCGTAAAATCGCATTCTTTGTTCGAGCATTTTATCTGTTTGCGTTTTGTTTCTACCAAGAGTGCTCCGCATTTTGGGCACTTTTTGCCAGTTGGTTTATCCCATAAAGCAAAATCGCATTTCGGCCAATTTGAACAGCCGTAAAAAATTTTTCCTTTTTTAGTTCTTTTTTCAACTATTTTTCCATTTTTACATTTTGGGCATTTAATTCCTAAAGTCTTTTCTTCTAAAGATTCAGTGTATTTACATTTGGGGAATTTAGAGCAGGCATAAAATTTCCCAAATTTCCCTAATCTAATTAAAAGAGGAGCGCCACATTTAGGACAAATTTTTTCTGTTGGTTTTTCAGTGAATTCTTTTTTGGAAACTTCTTGGTATTTCTGTTTTAAATTTTCTTCAAAAGGTTTATAAAATTCCTGCAGAACCTCTGCCCATTTTCTTCGACCTTCGGCAATTTTATCTAAATCCTCTTCCATTTCAGCGGTAAATTTAATATCAACATTTTTTGGAAAATGACTGACTAAAAGATCGTTAACCACTACTCCGATTTCGGTTGGCTGGAATCTTCTTTCGGCATTTTTCTCAATATAATTTCTTTCTTGAATTGTAGATAAAATAGGAGCATAAGTTGAAGGCCGACCAATTCCATTTTCTTCAAGGGCTTTAATTAAAGTGGCTTCAGTATATCGAGGCTTAGGCTGGGTAAAATGTTGAGAAGGTATTAATTTTATTAACTCTAAGATTTCTTCTTTTTTCAAAGGTGGTAATTCAGTTTCCGCGAATTTAATCGGATATACTTTTAAAAATCCGTCAAACTTTAAAATTTGGCCCGTTGCCCGAAATATATAATCCTTTGCCGAAATATCAATAATTGTCGAGTCAAGAATAGCTTGGCTCATTTGACAGGCAATGAACCTCCGCCAGATTAAATCATAAAGCCGAATACTTCGCTTATCTAATTTAGCTCTTAGTGTTTCTGGAGTTCTATCCGGATAAGTCGGTCTTATTGCTTCATGGGCTTCTTGAACCCTGCCTTTGGCCTTATATCTTCTCAAAAATCCAGCCCAATAATCTTTACCATATTGGTCAATAATAAATTTTTTAGCGGCAAAAAGTGATAAATCCGAAAGATTTAATGAATCGGTCCGGTGATACGTGATTTTTCCAGTTTCATAAAGTTGCTGACTGATTTGCATTGTTAACTTTGCTGGAAATCTAAATCTTTGCCAAGCCTCCTGTTGTAAAGTACTGGTAGTAAAAGGTGGTAGGGGATTCCTTTTGACTTCTTTTTTCTCAATATTTATTACTTTGTATACGCAAGCTTCCGAAGGAAGCGCAGCTCCTTTTAAATCTTTGAGAATTTTGTCAGCTTCCTTCTTTGTTTTAATTCCCAATTTTGGAATGACTTTTCCATCCTTTTTAATTAGAAGGGCAGTAAATTCATTATCCTTTAGTTTTTTAAGTAGAGCCTCAACACTCCAGTATTCTTGAGGGACAAAATTTTTAATTTCTCTCTCCCGTTCAACCACCAATCTCACTGCTACTGATTGGACTCTTCCGGCCGAAAGACCTCTGGCAACTTTTTTCCATAAAAAAGGAGAGAGTTTGTAACCAACAATTCTATCTAATATTCTTCTTGCCTGCTGAGCATCAACTAAATTCATATCGATTTTTCTCGGATTTTTTAGGGCTTCTTCAATTGCCGGCTTAGTGATTTCATGAAAGACAATTCTTTGATAAGGTTTCTGACTGTTTAAATTTAAAATCTGAGTTAAGTGCCAGGCGATTGCTTCTCCCTCTCTATCCTCATCAGTGGCAATGATAGTCAAACCAGCTTTTTTTACTACTTCTTTTAAAAGCTGAATTATTTTTTTTGATTTTTTAGGAATAATATATTTTGGCTTAAAATCATTTTCCGTTTCTACTCCAAATTCACTCTTTGGCAAATCTCGAATATGACCCATGGTTGCAAGCACTTGGTATTCTTTACCAAGAAATCGTTTTAGAGTTATTGATTTTGTTGGACTTTCAACGATGACTAATTGCATATATGTTTCCTCCTAAGTTTCTTACTTTACCCTTTATTTCTAAAATAGCTAAGGTGCCAGCTGCCTTAGCTGCTGAAAGCTTTGTTTTCTCAATAATTTTATCGACATCCAAAGCCTTCTCTTTTAAAACTCCTAAAATTAGATTTTCTTCATCATTTTCACCTTTTACAACTCTATTGATTTCGGAAATCGATAGATTTAGATTTAATTCCTTTAAGATATCATTAGCGTTCTCAACCAGCTTCGCCCCCTGTTTAATTAGATAATGACAACCTTTTGAATTTAAAGAATGGATTGGTCCGGGGATGGCGAAGATTTTCCTTCCTTGTTTTTTAGCCCAATTAGCCGTAATTAAAGCCCCCGATTTTTGTTTAGCCTCAATTATCAAAACCCCCAGAGATAATCCGGAGATTATCCGATTTCTTTTGGGAAAAGTGAATTCAGAACCATGAGTTCCTGGAGGATATTCGGAGACCAAACTCCCACCTAATTCTAAAATTTTCCTAGCTAATTTTAAATTTTCTTGAGGATATATACTTTTTTCATCGATTCCGGTTCCCAAAACAGCAATTGTTCTTTTTCCACGCTCGAGCGTGGCTTGATGAGCTAAACTATCAATCCCGGGCGCTAAACCTGAAACAATAGTCAAACCGGTTTCAGCCAAATCCCCAGCAATTTCCAAAGCGACCTCCTTTCCATAAGCAGAACACCTTCTGGTTCCGACAACGGCAAAACAATTTTCCTCAGCCAAAATTTTCCCTCTTAGATAAAGAATTTCTGGCGGGTCTTTAATTTCTTTCAAAAGTTTCGGATAATTTTTATCTTTAATAGAAATAGTTTTAATCACGTTTTTTAACTTTAACACCCCGTTTTTATTTTTTCTATAGCTTCGGGGCAGGCTTGGCAACTCTTAATTTCTCTATATTTTCTGAAAGCATCTGAAAATACAGGTTAAGTCCGACCGAATTTATATTTCCTGATCGGGATTTTAATTTCTTTTTTAAAATTTCTTTAGCCGCTTTTTATAATCTTTCGAAGATTCTTTTTAAGCCCCCAGTAGTAGAACGCTTCGCGTTCACTACGGGGCTACGCAAAAATTCCCCTTTTCCAAAAAGTAGGGGGTGATACCGCAGATTAAGACCTTGTCAATAGAAAAGCTTTGTCTTGACAAATCCATCTAATTTAGTATAATATATTATTTAGCAAGCATAGTCAAAGATTTTGGCACTCCTAATCTGCCTGGGAGTTAAAAGCTAAGATAAACCCTCCTTATTTCTTAGCCGAACTTAAGCGCAGGATTTTAGAGAATTTTCTTTAAATCCTGCCACTCGCAGGCAGATTAGGGGTTTTTTATTCGTTGAGCTTATTCGTTGCTTTTTCTAAACCCTCTCTTAAAGACATTTCAACTGCCTCAACTGATTTTTTAATGACTTCTCTGATAATCTTTTCCTCATCTTTATTAAATGGTCGCTGAGACTTCGTCTCATCTCCCGCCTCGCTCGGCTTCGCCTCCCTCAGCTTTTGAAGAACAAATTTTTCTATATTTTTTGGTTTGCCGGTTTTAGGACAAATTCCAATTCTAAATCTAACAAAATTCTTCGTTCCCAACTCTTTAATTATTGATTCCACTCCTTTGTGGCCGGCCGCTCCCCGATTTTTAACAATTCTGATTTTACCCAAAGGCAGATCGATGTCGTCATGAATTACCCAGAGGTTAGTAGTTGGTATTTTATATTTAGCAATCAGGGATTTAACTGCTTTTCCAGAGAGGTTCATAAAAGTTTTGGGTTTTTCCAAAATAACCATTTTCAAATTTAAAGATCGGAGCTCATCGAGTACTCGAAAGCCAATGTTATGACGAGTTTTTTCATATTTCTTGCCGGGATTGCCCAGGCCGACAATGAGAATCATTAATTTATTTTAGCACTTGCCCTGTTAGAAATCCAAGATGGGAATATTTTTTTCTTTAAAGATTTAATTTCTAACGGGGCTTGATTCTTAAAGAAAAAATAGTATAATGGAGCCAAAGAAGTTTTAACTTCTTTTCCACTTTCGCTTAGCGAGCTTTCATGTAGCGAAAGCGAAGATGAAGAAGAGGCTTGCCTTTTCGACTGCTCAATGAAATATTTATTTCATTTCGACGTTCGAGAGATAAATACGAATTGAGCGAGAGATGAGATTTATCTCATCGAACTGATAAATTAAATCTTGGTAAAGTATGCGAGGTTTCTTTAATTTCATTTGGGAAATTTTAAAAATTGTCATTATTGCCTTATTGATAGTTGTCCCTATTCGCTATTTTTTGTTTCAGCCTTTTTTTGTTAAGGGCCAGTCGATGGAGCCAAATTTTGAAAATAGTGATTATTTGATTATTGATGAAATCTCCTATCGACTTGGGAGTCCCCAGAGAGGGGAAGTAGTAGTTTTTAAATATCCTCAAAACCCTTCCCAGCGCTATATTAAAAGAATTGTCGGCCTTCCTGGAGAAACAGTAGAGATTGAAGATGGTAAGGTAATAATTTTTAACCAGGTAGGAAGCCAAATTTTAGATGAGTCAGATTATCTTCCGGCCTCTTGCCAAACTCCTGGTGATGCTCGAGTTTCTTTAAATGAAGATGAATATTTTGTCTTGGGAGATAACCGGGCCTCTTCGGCTGATTCCCGAAGTTGGGGACCTTTACCTAAGGAAAATATTATTGGCCGAGTCCTTTTTCGAGCCTGGCCTTTTACTACTTTAGCCAAATTTGAAGCGCCAGCCTACTAAACTATGGCAAAGAAACCAAAATTTCAAAGTCCAACCGGAATGCATGACATTCTGCCCCCAGAGCAGAAATATTTTCAAAAGATTTATGAGGTTTCTGAAAATATTGCCAATTTTTATCAGTTTCAAAAAATTGAAACTCCCATTCTGGAGGAAACAGAACTTTTTTCAAAAGGAATTGGGCTGGCTACTGATATTGTTGGAAAACAAATGTTTACCTTAAGAACCAAAGGAGGAGATTGTTTAACTTTAAGACCCGAAGGAACGGCTCCGGTAGTCAGAGCTTACATTAAGCATGGAATGTTTAATTTGCCTCAGCCGGTTAAGCTCTGGTATTTCGGTCCCTGTTTTCGATACGAAAAACCCCAAGCTGGTAGATACCGTCAGTTTTGGCAATTCGGCTTTGAAGTTTTCGGAGAGGAAAGCCCGGTGATTGATGCCCAAATTATTCAAATTTTTTACAATATTTTGAGAGAGCTTAAATTAAAAAATTTAATTGTCGAGATAAACAGCATTGGAGATAGTCAATGTCGCCCCTATTATAAAAAACTTTTGATGAGTTATTTTAGGTCAAGGGAGTCCTCTCTCTGCGCTGATTGTCGCAGGCGTCTTAGGGAAAATCCTTTAAGAATTTTGGATTGCCAGGAAGAAAAGTGTCAGAGGATAATTAGCCAAGCTCCTCAGATGATTGACCATCTTTGTGAAAATTG
>Ga0210018_1001651_pt1 | contig 11532 bp, 11 predicted proteins | sample CryGeyCG2014_010_2_FD_183967 | JGI IMG/M metagenome (GOLD analysis project Ga0210018, IMG submission 183967) | Groundwater microbial communities from aquifer - Crystal Geyser CG09_land_8/20/14_0.10 (SPAdes) (version 2) | ecosystem: Environmental > Aquatic > Deep subsurface > Groundwater | place... | reverse complement strand
GTTCGGGCTCGAATAGTTCGCCTCAAGATACGATTGGATGCTGCGGAGATCAGCAATGCGTTTCGTGTCGCGCGCTTTTTCCCGCGCGCTGCCTATCCCCACCACGACCACCGACGAGAGGAGGCCGATGATGGCGACCACCACGAGCATTTCAATCAATGTGAAACCGCCTCTTTTGTTGTTAGTCATTCGTTATTAGTTATCTGTTATTCCATCGACCTTTCAAATGTCCACTATATTATAGCAAATGCCAATTTTATTCACGAGTGAAGCGAGTGACTATAAAATTGAGCACCCCGCACCATTTCTGGCACGGATTCTGCCGGTGCTCAATCGGAGCCGTAAGGCGGCTTCGCCTTCTCTGTGTTGCATTACCATTCATCGTACCTGGAAATGGTGCGGGGTAAAGGTTTTCTTGATGAATTTTTATCTCCTTCGGCTCGAAAATTCGTAGAAAGCCCTTTAGAACACACTTGCGAGGTTGTAGAGCGGGAGGAGAATTGCCGCAAAAAGCCCCGCCACCATGAGCCCGATCACCACAAGGAGCGCCGGCTGGATAAGCTCCACGAGGTTGGAAACGGTGTCTTCCACCTGCCGCTCGTAGAACGAGGAAATCTTCCCAAGGAGCGCCTCCAGGCGACCGGTGGACTCCCCCACCGCGATAAGCTGTGAGACGAGCGGCGGGAAGTAGGGCGCGTCCTTCAGCGCCTGTGAGAGGAGGAGCCCCTTCCGGACCGCCTGCGCCGCCTCGTGGAGTACGTCGCGGTACACGTAGTTGCTGATGGTGTGGGAGGATATCTCAATGGCTTGCGGGATGGTGAGACCCCCTTGGATCAAGACCTTCGCGGACTCCGCGAAGCGGGCGATGTAGGAGCGCTGGAGGAGCGTGCCGACGAGGGGAAGCCGGAGGCCTATCTCATTGAACACCGCCTTGCCCTCCTCGGTACGCGCGTAGTCAATCACAAGGAGAACAAGCATGACCAGTACGATGAGAATTGCCCACCACCAGTTCACTATGAAGGTGCCGAAGGAAACAAGAAACCGGGTTATCGCGGGGAGCTTCACGCTCGCCTCGGTGAAGATAGGGGCAATTTGGGGAATGACCATGGTAACCATAATAATGACCACCACGAGGAAAAGCCCCACCACGAACGCGGGGTAGACGAGGGCGTTCCGAATCTTCCCTGTGAGCACCGACTGCTTCTCCAAGTAGTCGGCGAGGAAATCCAGCACCTCCGAGAGGCGGCCGGTGACCTCCGCCGACTTCACTATATTCACGTAGAACTCGGAGAATACGCCGGGGTGGCGCCCTAAGGCCTGCGAGAGGGAAAATCCGGACTCAATGTCGGAAGACACCTCGGCGAGCACCTCCTTCAAGACCGGCTTTGAGGTCTGCGCGTACAAACTCCGCAAGCTGTCCCCCAGCGGGACCTGCGAGGCGAGGAGGGTGGCAAACTGGCGCGTAAAGATCATGAGATCGGTTACCCTCACCCGTTCAAAGAAATCGGTGAGGCGGCTGTACCACTTCGTCTCCTTGACCGGCTCCACAGAGAGCACAAAGAGGCCGTGCCCGAGGAGCACGGAGGCCGCCGCCTCGCGGTTTGAGGCCTCCACATTCCCCACCTGCAACTCCCCCTCCTTGGTGCGCGCTTTGTAATTAAACTTCATACTAATAACCTACAACAAACGACATACGACCTACAACTTACGACACACGACCAACGGAAAGCTTCTTCTTAAAACCCCCAAGCTGACTCGAGATACTGCCGAGTAAATCGTAGACTTTTTGAAAATCTTCTTCGGCGACAAGTTTATTATCCCTCAAAACGTCAAATCCCGCGAGGGTCTCGTACACGGAACCGAGCGCTACCTCAATAAACCTATTCATTTCCCTATCGGACGTTTTGCCGCTCCCCTCCGCGATGTTCAAGAGAATGGAGAAACTTGAACGGATAATCTGGCTCCCCAACTCATAGCGATACTCGCGGGGAAGTTTCCGCACTAACACGAGGACGAGCGAAATAAGTTCTCGGGTATTTCGGTACACCTCCCAATTCAAAAATCTGAATTTCTCCACGTTGTTCGTCGTCAGTTATTAGTCGTTAGTTGTTTGTTGTTTGTTGTCGGTCGTTAGTCGTATGTTAAGTCCTCTCAAGCAGTATCCTCAATTCTGCGGGGTTCAGTGAGCAGCTCTCGGCCTGTTCAAGCGAGATCTCCTTGCGCTTGAGTAAATTCACAAGCGAGCGGTTCAGGGATATCATCCCCTCCTGCACGCTCGTCTCAATCACAAGGTCAATCTGGTATATTTTCCGCTCGCGAATGAGATTCCGTATAGCGGAGTTGGTGAGCATGATCTCCGTCGCCGGCATGCGCCCGCCGCCCACCCGCGGCACGAGGCGCTCGGAGATAATCGCCACAAGCGTGGAGGCAAGCTGGGAAACCACCTGCCCCTGCTGCTCGGGGGGGAAGCTGTCAATGATGCGGTCAATGGTCTGCGAGGCGGAGTTTGTGTGGAGGGTGGAAAACACGGTGTGACCGGTCTCCGCCGCGGTCATCGCGGTCGCAATGGTCTCGGGGTCACGCATCTCGCCGATCATAATGACGTCGGGATCCTGCCGGAGCACCGCGCGGAGCGCTTCATGGAACGATGTAGTGTCCTGCCCCACCTCGCGTTGGGAGACGATGCAGCGGTCCTGCGCGAAGAGGTATTCAATGGGATCCTCCACGGTGATAATGTGCTCGGTGCGGTTGTGGTTTATCTCATCCAGAACGGCCGCGAGGGTGGTGGACTTCCCGTGCCCTGCTGGCCCCACGACGAGCACGAACCCCTGGTTCAGCTTGGCGAAATCGTGGAGGATGGGGGGGAGGTTCAGCTCCTCCACGGTGCGGATCTGGGCGGGGATGAGGCGAAGTGCCGCCGCCATGAACCCGCGCTGGAAGAACACGTTCACCCGAAAGCGCGCTTTATCCTCATAGTTAAATGAAAAATCCACCTGCCGGAGCTTCAGGAACCGGTCCTTCTGTTCCGCGGAGAGCAATGCCCCTACAAGCCCCTCAGCATCCTCCTTAGTGAGTATCGGTTCCTTCTGGAGTGGGATAAGGACGCTGTCAATGCGGATGGTGGGGCGCCGGCCCACCGCAATGTGGAGGTCCGACGCGTTCTCGCGCGCGGTGGCAATCAGAAGCTCGTTTAGTTTTTGTGTGTAGTCCATATTAACTTTATAAGTTATAACTAATAACTTATAACCATCAAATTATTTTATTTTATCACAACTGTTATCAGTTGTTAGTTATTAGTTATTAGTTTTTTACGTGGTTTCCTGAATGACCTCCTCCACTGACACGTCGCCCTTGAGCGCCTTCAGGATTCCGTCCGCGCGGAGCGTCACCATGCCCTGCCGCTTCGCCTCATCCGCGAGCTTCCCCTCGGTGAAACCGCCGGTGATGAGTTCGGCGAGCGTCCGCGTCATCTGAAACAATTCAAAGAGCGCGACGCGGCCGGCGGTGCCTTTCCCTTTGCACACCGGACAATCCGCCTTGGGCTTTGCATGAAAGACCGCATACGGCGGTTTTGCCTTCACCCCCTCCATCAAAGCGGGGGGGAGCGCCTCAAGTGCCTCGGTAATGACACGCTCGGCATCCCGCGGGGCTTCTCCCTTCACCCGACACTCAGGACAAAGCCGCAGCACGAGGCGTTGGGCCACCATGAGGTTCAGAGCGGATGAGAGGAGGAACGGCGGCACCCCGAGGTCCACGAGGCGAGGCACCACACCCACGGAGTTGTTGGTGTGGAGGGTGGAGAGGAGGATGTGGCCCGTCAGAGCCGCATTCACCGCAAGGTTCGCGGTCTCGCCGTCCCGGATCTCGCCCACCATAATGACGTCGGGGTCCTGGCGGAGAATCTGCCGGAGCCCCGAGGCGAACGTGTAGCCGATCTCCGGCTTCACCTGCGACTGGTTCACTCCCTCCATGAAGTACTCCACGGGATCCTCCAGAGACACCACGTTCACCGTGTCCTTCGCAAGCCGTCGCATGATGGCGTAGAGGGTGGTGGATTTCCCCGAACCGGTGGGGCCGCTTATCAAAATCATCCCGAAGGGGCGCGCGATGGCTTCCTCCAAGATCGCCTCGTGGTAGGGGGCGAGCCCGAGCTCCCCCAAACCCTTCAGGCCCGCGGTTGGGTCTAAGACGCGGAGCGCCACCTTTTCCCCTAAGGGGGTGGGGGACGTTGCTACACGGAAGTCAATGTCGCGCCCGAAGATTAAAGCCCGGAACCGCCCGTCCTGCGGTATGCGGTTCTCATCAAGTTTGAGGCGCGCGAGCACCTTCACGCGGGAGAGCACCTGCTGGATGAGTGCCGCGGGGAGCGAGGCGACTTCCTCAAGCACGCCGTCCACGCGAAAGCGGATGCGGAGGCGCGAGCGCTGGGGTTCAATGTGGATGTCCGATGCCCCTATCTCCACCGCCTGACGAAGGGTGGCCGCCACGATCTTGATGATGGGGGCGTCCTCCACGCTCCCCCCTTCCTCCAGCAAAATGGCGTTGCGCTCCCCCTCGGGGAGCTTCCCCACCTCCCTCACCGCCGCCTCCACCTCACTCCGATACGGCGCGTAGCGGCGCCACACCGCCTTTAAGTCGGACGGCGTCACGAGATACACCCCCAAGCTCACCCCCTCGCGCTTCGCGATGAAGCGGAGCGCCTCCTGGGCGCGCTCGTCATCGGGGCGCAACATCCCCACCACGAGCATATTACGCTGTCGTTCAAGGGGTATCACGCGGTAAGCCACCGAGGTCTCGCGGGGGATCATCTTCAGAAGGTCATCGGAAACCTTCGCCATTTCCACCGGCCGGTAGGGAACCCCTATGAGCTCGCTCTTCGCCGCGGCGATGGAGGGCTCATCCACCGCGCGATGCTCGTATATCACATCCTCCGCAGGCCGCCCTGTGAGCCGGGCATCGCGAGCGACGCCGTCCGCGGACGCCTGGTCAAGGAGTCCCTTCACTACAAGGGCGCCGAGCAGTTCCTGATCTGTCATACGCTTCGCTTACACGATGCTAATATACGAATTGATGCGAATGATACGAATAGATACGGATCATTAGCATTATTTGTATCATTAGTATGCATTAGTATATTAGTATCGCTCACTGGGGCTGGAATGGGTTTGCCCGTCCCGCCTGCGGGAGCACGAGGGGAGAGGTGTAGTCGCGGAGCGCCTTGAATACCGGGGAATCCACGACCGCGTTGGGGTCAAACTTCGCCTGCGAGAGCTCGTTCAGCTGCTGGAGGCGGTCGGGGGCAACCACCTCAATGAGCTCCGGGTTCTTGAAGAAAAGGTAGTACCCGCCGATGAATATGATGGCGAGCACCGTCACCACGGCGATGATGGTAACCCAGTTTGTTTTCCTTTCCTCTTCAACGACGATGGCCATAGTATTAACTTATAACTTACAACGTATGACTTACAACTGTTATCAGTTATTAGTTATCAGTTATTAGTTATTTCTGCTGGTAGTAGGTTTCAACCGTGAGGGAAAGGGAATCGGCGCCGCGGGTGCCGCCGGCGGTATAGGTATACCCCTTCACGTTTGACACGCGCACACCCGACTCCAAAAGCCGCACAAACTGCTTCAGCCCCGCGTAGGCGCCGTCTGTTCGCAAATGCATCTCAATCACGCCGAGGCGGGACACAAACGCGCCCTCCTTCGTCTTGGGGAGCGTCGCGGTTTTGAAATCAATATTCCCCAGCACCACCCCGCTCGCCCGCGCGACCGCCTCCACCTGCCGGAGCGCCTGGATTGCCTCCTCGCTATTCGGCATGGCGAGTGAAACGGTCTCCTGGAGCCGGCTCACGTTCTGGAACTGCGCGATGAGATCCTTCACCTGCCCCACCGCCTGCCGCTGGTTCGCAAGGAGATTTGATTTTGAGGCCACAAGCGCGCGGAGTTTCCCCACATCACTCACGGCGCCGCGGATAAAATTGGCGTAGACCGTGAGCGCCCCCAGGACGAGGAGGAGAGAACACCCGATGCTCAAAATGCGTTTGGTGGAGACTCTCATCCCGTTAGAGATAGGTCGCCATGGGCGACCGTAACAATCACGGCCCTTTCACTACCAATTAGTTTCTCACCTTTGTGGATGTTGAAATACATATTGATACTTTGGTTATCTCTAACGGGACTCATAGTGCGAGTGGCTTATTGAAAAATGCGTCTGTGAAGTACACCGAAAGCTTGAAGGTGGCGCCGCCGCCCGCCACGTTCACGTCCTCGAGGAACACCTTTTGAACCTCGCGCACCTTCTCAAACACCGCCATCTGCTGGGCAATAGCATCAAAGGAAGAGGTGGTCCCCTGGAGGGTAAGTACCCGGTCCACGCCTTTGAACCGCGCTTCAGTGAACACCACGTCCCCAATCACGTTCTGCTCAAGGAAAGCGAGGAGGTTCGCGCTGAAGAGGTGGCGGTCAAGGGCGGTCTTCAGATTCACGATCTGCGAGTAAAAACTTACGAACCGATCCTGGTCCGCCATGCTCACCTCGTTCGAGAGCGCGTCAAGCGAGCGATCCAGCTCGGACGACTTCTCGTTGAGGAAGGCAGTGTATCCGAACCGGATGCCGAGGAATATAAAGAGCGTGAGGGCGAATATGACGATGGAGAACACCAAGAGTCGCCACGGCCACCCGACGGGCAGTTTCTCGGAAATGAACTGTCCGTTCACGCTTGGTTGGGGAGAGGTGACGTCGCTCATATGATTGCAATGCTAATATACCTGCCCGCCATAGCCTTCATTTTTGTTTTTCCTCCAGACATAGCTTCCTCATAATTGATGTTTAGATATAAATCATCGGATAGGCGTTGGCAGGCGGGCAAATTCATGCGAATTATACGAGTTAAAGAAATTCTCCATTAGTAGTATTCGTATGCATTAGTATATTGGCATCGCACTTATCGGTTTTCTTATTCGTATAATTCGCATGCATTCGTATATTGGCATCGCACTTAAGTGTAATCACTTAACGGAAGAACCGGAGCGCGAGACCCGTCGCTACCGCGAACTCCCGGTTCAGAAACTGCATCGCCGGCTCAAGTCCGCTCGGGTATGAGAGGCGGATGAACGGCCGCGGCTCCGCGAGCGCGAGCTGTAAACGTTCCCGGAAATACTCCTCAATCCCGCGGAGGTTTGCGCCGCCGCCCGCGAGCATGAACCGCTCCACGCGCGCGCCGTACGTACGCTCATAGAGCCCGCGCACCCGTTCACACTCCCGTATTATAACATCTAAAAACGGCAGAAGCGATGTTGATAACTCCGCCTCGGCGCCGCCCGTGAGGAGCCCCCGGCGGCGCTTGAGCTCTTCCGCGCGGGCGGGGCTGATTCCCAAGCTCCGTGCAAGCGCCTGGGTGAGCAAGAGGGAACCGTAGTCGGTCTGCCCCACCTGCTGCACAGCGACGCCGTGCGCCACCACCATTGCCGTTGATTCAGTGCCGATATCCACAATAAGAGTGGTGTGATCTTCCGCGGAGGAAAGGGCACGCGCGAGCGACGCGCTCTCGGCCTCGAGGGAGACGAGATGGAGACCCGCGGCGCGGAAGATGGACTTATACTCCGCGATCAGGGCGTTCGGGATTGCTGAGATAAACACGCGCTGCATGCGCTGCCCCCGCAAATTCTCAAACTCTCCCGCCTTTTCCCACTCGAGTGCCACCTCGTCGACCGGCATGGGGATGTACTGGCGCGCCTGGAACGCCACCGACTTCCCGGTCTCCTCCCGCGAGAGGAGCGGCATCTCGATCGGCACCGAGAACGCGGCGAATGAGGGCACAGAGGCAATCGCTTTCCTCGCGGTGGGCTTCATCTCTCCGAGGAGAATTTTGATGGCGCGTACCGCCTCGCGCCCGTCAAGTTTGAGCGAGCTTGACTGGAGGGCGGCATTCCCGCGCTCCAGGTGCTCACGCATCTGGAGCGCCCCGTAGTTCTCAAGCGAAATTATTTCTCCTTTCCGCGTAAGCTCCACCACCTTCACCGAGGCGGTGCCGATGTCTACCCCGAGCACGCGCCCGACACTGAAAAAGTTTTTGATGTCGGTGAAAAAATCGGAGAGAATCTGGAGCTTCATTATCACCATTTTACCCCGTTAGAGGTTAAACCTGCAAACGAAACAACGCTCCCCGCTCTAATTCTTTACCGAATAAAAACGAATGCATCTCGAATAAATTCGTGATAGATTCAGTCTTATTTGTTTGACATTCGAGCGAGCAACGCGCGGTGGAGTAGAATGAGGGGCAATGGAGCGCATCGGTCACATCACCCGGAAGCTGTGGGGAGTGCTGCTTGACACGCTCTTCCCTCCACACTGCGTTGCGTGCGGCACACTCCTCCCCCGGAACCCCCGGCACGACGCCATCTGCGAGAACTGCCTCGCTGCCGTCACCTCGCGGGACGGATTCTGCTGTCCCCGCTGCGGCGCACGTCTCCCTCCGCCGCTCACTTCCACTCAACCCGCTTGCCACCCGGGAGAATTTTTTGTGCTCGCCGCGGCTATGAGCTACGTGAACCCCGCCCCCCGCGCGCTCATCCAGGCGTTGAAGTACGAGCGCTCAAGAGCGGCGCTCGCACCGCTCTTGAGCGTGCTCCTCCCCTACCTCGCGGCAACCCTCCGCGGCGCCCCCGAAACTGCGGCGGATAACTGGGCCATCGTCCCCATTCCTCTCCACCCGCGACGCCTCCGGGAACGGGGGTTCAACCAGGCCATGCTCATCGCGGGGGCGCTCACAAAGATCGAATTGCTCTCCCGCGCCGCGGTTCTCCCTGATGCTCTCGCGCGGACACGCCACACACCACCACAGACCGCGGAGGCGAGCGCGGAAAAGAGGCGTGCAAACGTGGCACACTGCTTCACGCTCAAGCGCCCCGAGCTCATCCGCGGGAAGACGGTGCTCCTCGTGGACGATGTTTTCACTTCCGGCGCCACCATGGGAGAAGCCGCGGCGGCGCTCCGAGCCGGCGGCGTCAAGGGTATCATCGGCGTGACCGCTGCAAAAGCGTAGGCGACGAAATGGTTCCCCGTCGACCCTCACACCCCGATTCCCTCTATACCTATACTTTGCCTTAGCATGCGCTTGCCTCAATTTCTCCCATATGGGAGAAATTGAGGCAAGCAGTGCGAGAACCGCCAGCGGCGTTTGGCGTTAGAATTCAACTTAGGAAGCCGTGCGCCGCAAATCGAAAAGGCCAGCGCATCACGCGCTGGCCTTTTCTCTGTTGCCCTCGTTACCTCAAGAGGACTTTTCCTTCTGAGGCCTCAACAATAAGAATTGGCAGTTTGGCATCGGATGCCCTATATGTCACCGCAATTTAACCATGGCGTGGTTCACGTGACAACGTTTATTCGTTTTGAATTGCTGGAAAAAACGTTACAGCGAATGAGAACTATCTTCCTCGTCTCCACAAGGTAATATGTCACCGCAATTTAACCATGGCGTGGTTCGCGTGACAACGTTTATTCGTTTTGAATTGCTGGAAAAAACGTTACAGCGAATGAGAACTATCTTCCTCGTCTCCACAAGGTAATATGTCACCGCAATTTAACCATGGCGTGGTTCACGTGACAATGTTTATTCGTGGGGCGAAAACGGCGCTCGTAGAGCGCTGTTTTCGTGCGTCCTTGTTCTTCCTTACCGGGTCTCCTCAAAAAACTGGCGGGAGGTGCCTACGTCGCGGCAGTCGGCGTTCTTCGCACACTGCGGAACCAGCGGTTGACCTGAGAATCGGGTTCCCGGAACAGGTCCGCAGAGATTGTTCCTCACGCACACATTCACGCCCTCATTAGTGCCCTGTTCCCCTGCTGGTTGCGCGAATGTTTTTCCCGCGCCTTCGTTCGTGTAGAAAGTTTCCGCGGGCGTCTTGCCGTCGGTGTACACCGCCTTCACGCGGTAGAGATACACGGTGTCCGATCCGAGGTTGTCGTCACGATAGACGGAAGGGTTCGCGGCGGGAGAAAGAGTAACCGCAAACTGGCTGAAGTACGCGTTCAGGTCCACCTGCGCGCCTTCCACCACGCCCGCGAGTTCAACCGCTCCGATTATCCTTGCAAGCCGCGCGAAGAAATCCCCGATGCGATCAATGATCGCGGCGGCCGCTCCCCTCACCGCATCCCACATTGAGGCGGCGCGGCTCGCGGACGCGGGGGCAAGCGCCACCTGGACTCCCGCAGCAGGTGCTGGAGCGGCACACACGTCGTCAAGCGTGCCGTTATGGTCATAGTCCACGCGGAGAAGCGAGCACGCCTTCACGCGGTAGTAGAGGGTGCCCGCGGGCGGCGTGGGGTCGGTCCATTCATAGCTTGTGCGGGGAGGGCTCGCGTTGTAATCGCGATCCTCATCAAAAACAGCAACGAAAGAAGATAGAGAGGTGTCGCCTCCGGAGAACCGCGAAGTGGGAGTGGGATCGGTGCTCCGTTCCACCACATGGTAGTAGGGGCCGCGGAATTGTGCGGCGTTCGTTTGATTCTGCCACGTCACATGAATTCCTCCCGCATCGCGCGCCGCCGCAACCGCAGCGGAAGACGCGGGTGTCACTTTGATGCGCTCCGACGCGAAATTGTGGGGGCGGACCGCGTTATCCTTCCACGTCATGTAGAGCGAGGAGGCGCTCAACGTGGTAACGTTTAGGAGCGTGGGATCCTGTGGTATCATCGCGAGAGTGGTGCAGGAAATCGGAGACGCCGGCGTAAGTTCGCTCGCAGGGGTTCCGCTGTCTGTGTAATTAATTTTGAGTTGATAGTAGCGGGTAGCGCCCGCGGCCAATGGCTTATCTTCAAACGATCCCGCTCCCGCACTCCTCGCCGCAATCACCGAGAGGCCGGTATTGGAGTCACCGCCGAGCACCTCCAGCTGATGTTGCCTACTCACAGACCCCACCCATGAGAGGAGAATGGATGTATCGCTCGTCGTGCGGCAGAAAAAAGTATAAACTGGGGCAGGGGGCACAGGGGGTTGACACACTGCCTGACAACTGGAAAGACTTGAATAAGTGCCGCCGCTGGAAACGGCCTCACATTGATAATTTACACCACAATTATAACCGCCTGGCGGCACCGGACATACAGCTTGGCAAGCCGGAAGATTTGAATAAGTGCCGCCGCTGGAATTAAATACACACTGATTATTATTTACACAGTTATAACCGCCCGGCGGCACCGGACATGCAGCTTGGCAAGCTGGAAGATTTGAATAAGTGCCGCCGCTGGAATTAAATACACACTGATTATTTACACAGTTGTAGCCAGCGACAGTATTCAAGATAAAAGTGGCACTCGCGGTTTTATCACTGTTCATTTCTACGGTGCAGTTGGAATTACTACCAAAGCTCGCGCAAGCGCCGCCCCAGCCGGCAAAAGTAGAACCATTATCAGCGATGGCCTCCAGATAAACTGTTTCGCCCTGCCCGTAATCATGAACAAGAATAGAACACCTTTGTGTTCCGTCAGAGTTTTGCCCTCCGGCGCAGGAAAATGAACCTGACGTGGAGCTGG
>Ga0210018_1001650_pt1 | contig 11532 bp, 13 predicted proteins | sample CryGeyCG2014_010_2_FD_183967 | JGI IMG/M metagenome (GOLD analysis project Ga0210018, IMG submission 183967) | Groundwater microbial communities from aquifer - Crystal Geyser CG09_land_8/20/14_0.10 (SPAdes) (version 2) | ecosystem: Environmental > Aquatic > Deep subsurface > Groundwater | place... | reverse complement strand
ATTGGCACTCTTGAAGAGATCAACTGGCCAGAGTGGTTACCCAACAATGGTGTTTGCTTTAAACTAGCCAACGGGACTTACGTCGGTCTAATTCTCTCATTTATTGACCGCTCCTTTAATGATCCGGATGTTTATTTGACGGACACAGGCGATCTGACGATCGCCAAATCCGAAGCACTAAGCACGAATATCGAAACGGATTCGACAAGCTCACCGCAGGCAAATTCAAATGACCAAAATGTTTCAAATTTAGAAAATTCGAATTTAGATATTGTTTCGAATTTAGGATTTCGAATTTCGAATTTGAAAACTGGAGAGATTGTAGAAAGAGTCGGCGCTTTCTCTGAGGCAGCAATCGCTAATCTTAAGGCAGGAAAGATTGAAGTTCAGGAGTTAAGCATTGGAGGACAAAGTCTAAAGGAATATCTCGACTCTTATTTCGCCACCCGCGACTCAGTCTCTGGAACTGAAACCCTCGTTGATCCCGAAGGAGAGATAGCGCAGATTAACGCGGATGGAAGTGTAACGCGGATAATCGCTGAGGAAGTTGAAGCAGGAACGGGAGTCTTCCAACGGCTGACGGTGGTAATCGAAGCAATCTTTGACCACGTAAAAGCGCAAGCGCTCGACGTGGCAGGTAAGCTCACCGCCAAGACAGCCAAAATCGCCGAAGCGATAATCCAGACCCTTCGGGTTGAAAAGTTATCGGCTGAAAAAGCAGAGGTTAAGACTCTTGAGGTAGAGGCGCTTGGAACTAAGGGAGAGTCCTCCGGATCAGGAGTAATTCCGACTGGAGAAGGGAAAGTAGTGATTAAAAGCTTAGCCGTCACTGAGCACTCAAAGATCTACGTCACCTTTACAACCGACTATGCTCCGGCAACGCGCTTTTGGATCGCCGAAAAGAAAGTCCCTTCGACGGATTCGACCCCTTCGACAGGCTCAGGGCAAGCAGGCTCACCGCAAGCAAGCTCAGGTTCTTTCACCGTTGAACTTGATGCCCCCGTCGCCGCCGACGCCAAATTTGACTGGTGGATCGTTAACTAAACCCACAGTTAAAAGCCAGCAATCTCTACCCCACTTAATTCGCTGTTTGTTGCTATCCTATCCCACCCTCAAAATAAGTTCGCCCATCAAACAACCACAGTTGAAACAGAACTTAAAACAGAGCTTGAAACAGATTCAAAAGCAAACCTCCTCCCCCACAATTTATTCATACTCTATAGTATGAATATAAACACACCTGCGGGAGAAAATAACAAACACATGTTTGATACCAAGCAACATCACCCAATTGTTTAAATTTGGCGGGGGAAATAAAAAGTTTCGCCGCTGGGATAACTCAAAGGCCGAAGATCCTCCTCGTCCCTGCCATCGTTCGTGAACCGTAACTTCTTTTTTGCGGTTTGGGAGGTTTGGGAATCAGCTTTTCAATAATGGCCGAGAACTCTTCTCCAGATTGATGGAGAATATTACTCATCCTCCCTATTGTGTTTGCCATAACTCCATATTTTTCGCTAATTTTGTGGTATGTTCTGTACCGTTTGAGCTCCTTCAAAATAGCTAGTCGTTTTGCTACCATTTTGATCTCGGTTGGGGTAAGGATGTGAGAAAGGAAAACGATCCGCTCCACGCCTGTCAAAGAATTTATCGCCGCCCAAAAATCTTTTATAACCTCTTTTTCCATCTCACCTAAATTTTTCTTTGATACTTTTGGCATGCGTTTTTACCTACACCTTACAATAACCAGTTAGATTATTTATTCATACTCTATTGTATGAATATAAATGATGCTTGTCAAGAGTCATTAAATTATGCAGGGGTCTAATTAAATTAAGTGGCGGTCTAGGAGATCAAGCTACACTTGAGCGAGAAAAGGAAGGAGCCCCGCACCAATACTTCGTATGATGCGGGGTTAACTCCGCGACACCACTTTTGATGAAATCAAAAGCGAGTTCGAGCGTAAGCGAGGACTGTACATTCGCAAATCAATACTAAGCTGCTTTGCGGTAGAGGCCGGAGCCAAGCGATTTCACCAAGCCTTTCATTTCCAAAAGCGTTAAGGTCGAAAGGATTTCGTTTGTTGCCATATTAGCAATTTTGATAATTTCATCGACATGTTTTTCGTCATTGCCCAAAAGCGCTAAAAGCTCCTCCTCGCGCTTTGTTGTTGGCATCGCCTCTTTAACCTCTTGCATCTTCGCCTTTACCTCAACCTCAAGCTCCTCCAAAATATCCTTTCCCGAGGTCACTGGTTTGGCTCCGGAGGCAATCAGTTTGGCTGTTCCGGCGGAATAGGGAGAAAAGATCGATCCGGGAACGGCAAAAACCTCCCGACCCTGCTCCAGAGCCGCCCGAACGGTATGGAAGGTTCCTGAGCCCTCCGCTGCCTCAACCACCAACGTCCCCAGAGCCATTCCGGAGATAATTCTGTTTCGCACGGGAAAATTAGAAGGGTATGTGGAAGTTCCTGGAGGAAATTCGGTGATAATTGCTCCCCTACCCCTCCTGATAATCTCCTCTCCTAACTTCGTATTTGCTGGAGGGTAGATCTGATCAATCCCGCAGGCTAAAACGGCGACCGTCCTTCCTCCTGCCTCAAGCGCTGCTTTGTGCGCCGCCGCGTCTATCCCCAGAGCCAATCCAGAGATGATCGTTAACCCAACTGCGGTAAGCTCTGGAATGAGCGCCTCAACCACTTCCTGACCGTAACGGGTCATCTTTCGCGTCCCCACCACTGCCAAGGAGAGATTGTCTGAAGAGAGGAGCTCTCCCCTAACGTAAAGAAGGGGCGGGGGATCGTAGATTGAACGCAAGCTCTCCGGATACTCAGGATCGGCGGTTGTTATCACCTTTGCCTTTAATTTGCTAATTTGTTCTGAAATGGGCGCAATTGCAAGCTTTCCCCGCTTTTCTAATGCCTGAAGAGCCTTTTCATCCCAACCAAGCTTGGTAAACGCTTCCGCCGGCGTCTCCCATCCGCCTTTGGCGGACCCAAAGGCCCTCAAAAGCTGGTTAAACCTCACCGGGCCAACATGTTCATAAAGTTGGTTCCATAAGATCCAATAATCCTTTTCAGCCATTGTTTCAAAGGATACCACGAGATATTGCTAAGATAAAGAAGAGATGCTTTTTACCGAGATCGTGGTTGACACCTACCAAGACCCAACAAAGAAACTCTTCACCTATGAGGTGCCGGAAGCGCTAGCCAAAAAGATCAGACCCGGTGATCTCGTTGAGGTACCGTTTGGGAAACGGACCGTCGACGGTTTTGTCTACCAGATAACCACAAAGCCCCCTAAGATCAAAACAAAACCGATCAAAAATATCAAAAGGAGGGGCGTTTTCACCCCCAATCAGATTAAAATCGCCCACTGGTTAAGCTCCCACTATGCCGCCCCACCCTTGGATTGTCTCAAATGTCAAATCCCAGGAAAAGGAGAAAGATACACCGAAGGAAAAGAAAGTGAGATCACCACCCTCCTTCTTGTCCCCTACACCACCCATGTGAAGCTTAAAGCCTTCACACTCACTCGCGCAGAAAGAAAGACAACCCTCGTTGGTTCCCGCTCCGCTGTCTTTACCCCCCTCCCCAACTTAAGAAAGATCATCATCGAGGAGCCCGAGAACTGGGTTTATAAAGACGAACGCTCTCCCTACTACCATGCAAAACAAGTCGCTCAAAAGCGCTCTGAGCTTGAAGGATTAAAACTGGAGCTTCACTACCTCATCCCCCGCGTTGAGGATTTTCCTTCTGTAAACCTTTCGGGTTTAAGATTTCCAACCCGAAAGGTTGAACTAGTCGATCTAAAAAAGGAAAGAGAGACCGGCAACTTCTCTCCTCTCTCCTTGGCGGTTGTCAACGCCTTTGCCCAAGGAAAACGAGCCTTAGCGTACGTTGTAAGCCGTGGGGTGAAAGAAGAGGTTGCGCAGGCAATCAAAGCTGGGGGTCTGGATATAAATCAGGTTGAGATCGCCGGAGCGGAAATCCTCACCAGCGTTGGAAAGATTTTCGATACCACCGCCGTGGTTGACACCGATACCCTCTTTAACCTCCCCGACTTTCGCGTCCACGAGAAACTGCTCCTCACAATTGCCAAACTCTCCCGATTAGTGACAGGGAGCATCCTTGTCCAAACCGCCAACATCGACCATCCCCTCTTTAAAGAGTTGGAAACCAACAACTTGAAAAACTTCTACCATCGGGAGTTGGAGGCGCGAAAGCCCTTCCTTTACCCACCCTTTGGAGTTTTAGCAAAATTGGAATTTTCCGCGAAAACAACCATCAAAGTGAACCTTGAAGCCGAGAAGCTTTACGAAACCCTAACTCACGACTCACGACTCCCGACTGACAACATTTTTATCTCTCCTCCCTACCCCCCCTATACAAAACCGCGTGGCAAAGCCCAGTTAAATATCACCGTTAAAGCCAGGACCTACCATGATCTTCAAAAAATCCTCGCCCTTGTTCCTCCCACCTGGAGAGTGATTGTTGACCCCGAGTCGCTTCTCTGATATCCTATAACCAAGATTTAACAACAGGGTAGGAGGAGAGATGGAAACACTTTTAACTCCTGTCGTAGGGAGTATCCGCGACGCTGTTGATTATGGAGACTTCGTGATTGTACAGCGGAGAAAGATGAGTTTTATTCACGGCCTCATCTGCCGTCTTAATCCATTCAAAAGAGAGGAGGTTGAGGTCTCAAAGCTCATCACCCCAAAAGCACTGGCCCTTCTTGCGGATGAGTTAGAAGGAGCGGAAGTGTTTCGCCGGGTGAGAGCAACCGGAGAGGACAGAATAGGCGCCTTTGCCTATATCGTCCCTTTAGATAATAAGGGGAGATTTGCGATCTGTCAGGGAGTGACAGAGGGGAGAGCAATGGAAAAAGCGCGGAGATTGAAGCGCTTCCCCAGCGGTGGCCTCTTTAGAGCGATTGACAAAAAACGATCGCCGAGATAGTTGAAACGGCTGAGTCGCCTTAAGGCACCAGCCGTTTTTTCTTTTGGGAGTTGTACTTTTTACAAGCCCTGTTAAAATGGGTTTAGAGCTCTCTGAAAACTTGATCATATCCGATGGGAGGGAGAGAAGTGCTGACAGGCGAAGTCAGGGTTAACGGTACTCTAATCGGATTCCTCTATATCGTAAACAGAGGAACTCTTGATAGGAAAGGGAAGACCCTCTATTCCGTCGAGTATTACAAGCCGGGGACCGGGAAGGTCAAAAGCTTCGACGTAACCCATTTTCCACAGAAGGGAGCGTTAGTTTTACTAAAGAAAGCAATCTCTTCGGTCCAAGACTGACCAGCCTTGGGCTGGAAAGTGTTAAAGGAGGGAGAAGATGGGAGTAAGGATCGTCACTGATTCCGGTTGTGATCTGCCTCCAAAGCTTGGGGAGGAGATTAGAGATCTTGGAGTAAAGATCGTTCCTTTTTTCTTCCACTTTGGATTCGAATCCCACGAAGATAAGACGATGCCTATGGAAGAGTTCTTAGCCAGAGCGAAAGAAATCTGGCCAACAACCGCCGCTCCTTCAGATGGGGTTTTCGCTGAAGCTTTTCGTAAATACGTAGAAGCCGGCGATCAAGTAGTTTGCATCTCTGTTACCAGCAAGCACAGCTTCACTTACTCATCGGCGGTTTTGGCTAGCAAGGAATTTTCTCCGGGGCAGGTCGAAGTGGTAGACTCACTATCGCTTTCTTTAGGCCAGGGCATTTTAGTCCTCGCCGCTGCCCGTGCTGCAGATGAAGGAAGAAGCCTTGAAGAAGTCGTCAAGGTCATTAAAGATCTACAAAAGCGCCTTCATCTCTTCGTCACTCTGGACACGGTAAAATACCTTGTTCTAGGGGGAAGGGCAAGCAGGTTAGAAGGTACCTTGGCTGGACTCCTGAGAATTAGGCCGCTTCTATCTGTGCGGGATGGGGAGTTAACAGTCCTCGAAAAGCCACGGGGGAGAGAAACCGCCAAAAGGCGGCTGATTGAGGTGGCAACTGAACACTTCCCCGCCGAAATGGTTGGGATCATTCATATCGTCTGTGAAGAGGAAGCCCAAGAGCTCGCTTGGAAAATCTCTTTACAAACTGGCTTTCCTAAGGAGAAGATCCTTCTTATCGAAACAGGGATGGCCCTGGCAACCCACGGGGGACCGGGAGCCTTAGGAGTCGTGGTAGTTTCAAAAACCGCAACAGACCCGTTCTAAGACAGGACGGGTCTTTTCTTTTGTCTTCTTAAAAAGGATTCTTAAGCTTCTCTTGTACCGTAAGGTTCTCTTGGTTTGGCTTCATTGACGACTATCTCGCGTCCTTGAAAATCCTTTCCGTTAAACATCTCAATCGCCTTTTCTGCTTCTTTCTCAGTGCTCATCTCTACAAAACCAAAGCCTTTTGAACGACCAGTACGACGATCAGTAATGACAACCGCACTTTCTACTTTGCCCGCTTGAGCGAATAACTCCGACAATTGGGCGTCGGTGACGTCGTAGCCAAGATTTCCAATAAAAAGTTTCTTATTCAATTTATTTCACCACCTCTCGAAACGGGAGCTTCTTTGAAGGCTAACTAAGAGCCAAAAGAAAGCTACCGAACACTAACTTTTTGATATTATTTGATATCAGCAAAAAAGTCAACCAAATGAAACATACCACGCAGGTTGCACCCTCACCGCTCGGCCGTCCAATCTTAAGCACAGGGTTATTTTAGCAAAATGGCAGGCCCGGGAGGATGGTTCGGCAAGCTCACCATTGCGCCCAAGACCGGTCTATCCTCAACAACCTCAGGATTTATTCTTGCTCAGTTCCCGAAGCTTTTCAATATTCCCACTGATTAAAGCCTTTTTCTTCTCTTTTGACCAACCCTTGATCTGCTTTTCCCGTTTTTCAGCTTCGTTTCTGGTGGGATATTCTTCGGTATAAAGGTGCTCTACCAAGCGGTATCGCTTAGTATGAGGACTACGGCCCACTTTGTGGTCAGCAACCCGCTCCCCCAATTTCCTAGTGACCCCGACATAGAAAAAGGCTCTATCACATAGAAGAATGTAGAGGTAATACATAAGCAATCCTGAGCTTGTCGAAGGATGGCAGGCCCGGGAGGATTCGAACCTCCGAATCCCGCTCTGGAGGCGGGCGGTTTACCACTAAGCCTACGGGCCCACAAATAGAGGTTAGAGCCTAGATTTTAGTCTCCGTATGTAAAGTGTGTTTACGACACTTTGGGCAGAACTTTTTCAACTCCAACTTTTCCTGCACGGCACGATTCTTCTTAGTCGTGTAGTTTATCCTGCCGCATTCGTTGCATTTTAACCTGATAAAGATTCTTGCTGCTTTTGCCATCTGGTGGAGCCCGGTGGCGGATTTGAACCGCCGACCTCATTCTTACCAAGAATGCGCTCTTGCCAACTGAGCTAACCGGGCCCTTCGACTCCGCTCAGGGTAAACTGGTTTACACCGAACGAAGTGAGGTGGTGCTGGGGGAGGGATTCGAACCCCCGAAGCCCTAAAGGCGCCTGCTCTACAGGCAGGTGCAATTGTCCACTCTGCCACCCCAGCTTGCTGCCCCACTTCGCCAAGCCTGCCTGCCGGCGAGGCAGGGCTTCGAGGGGCATCCTTCCGAAGCTTTAGCGAAGGAGGATGGAGCCGAGGAGAGGATTTGAACCTCCAACCTTGGCTTTACAAAAGCCCTGCTCCGCCGTTGAGCTACCTCGGCACCGGTCCATCCAATTCTAACAGGAAAAGGAGCTCTTGTTAAGAGATGTGACAAAAACTCCGGAAAGTTACCCGGAGTTTTTGACAAGCCCGCCTAGCCGATGTTTACGATGAGCCGATCCCACACAAAATCAAGGTGGGTCCCCGCAGTCCCCCACCACAGTGAGAGACTCTGTAAGGGTCCCTGCTAAGCAGGTTTGAGGAGTCGCTCATAGAAACTTAAACGTACCAGGCAGGCTAGTCCTATTATACCAAAAATTAGAGGACTCCTAAAAACAGGAAAGCGGAGATCAAAACAAGGATAAACCAAACTCTTTTATCCCAGGCGAATACCTTCGCCCCATCCCAAAGACCAAAGGGGATCAGATTAAAAAGGGCAAACCAAGCATTGATACCGTAGCTTAAAGCGATAAGATCAATCCCCACAGGCGGAAAAGTCAAACTCACTCCCGCCCGATGAAGGGCACTAAATAAAAAGGCAAGGATGATATTCACCACCGGTCCTGCTGCAGCCACTTTACCAAAGGTGTCAATTCTAGTGATTCCTGAAATTACAACCGCCCCCGGGATGATAAAGACAAAACCCAAAAAAGAGGTGGCAAGTGCCAACAGCAAAAGAAGGTCATCGGCACGAAATTCCGCAAAAAGCCCAAAGCGCTGGGCCAAAAACTTATGCCCCAAAACCTCATGGGCAAGAAGGGAAATCCCTACCGTTAGAGCATAAATCACAAAAACGCGGACCATCAAAGGGAGGATAAAAGTTGTTCCGCCCAGCTGCGCAATCGCCACCGCCAGAGAAATCACCACCCAAGCTTTAAGAAGATCTCGTTTTTCGATTTCTGAGAAGCGCATCATAAGTTAACAGCACACAGTTGACAGTACAGTCCTCGCTTCGCTCGAACTCGTTTTCTTCGAAAATAAACAGCCATTCGGTTTGATAAGATAAACCCCTTCTGTTAGAATAACAAAGTTCCAACCAATTTCGCAGAGCGATAATTGGACGCGATCAAAGAAGATCGCTAGCAATTTCGCTATCGCTCAATTGTGAACTACAAACTGTCGACTGTAAACTGTGAACTAAAAATTAATTATGGCTCAAATCTGTTACCTCTGTCACAAAGGAGTTTTGTCCGGCCGCTGGGTCTCCCACTCCAAAAAGAGCGGTAAACGCCGTTTTAAGCCAAACCTTCACACCATTCAGATCAAAACCAACGGGATAAAGAAGGTGAGAATCTGCTCCTCTTGCCTCAAGCGGACAAAGAAACCGGAGTAACTTAAGAGTAGCTTAGGTGACTTGGGAAACTTAGGTTACTTAGGAGACCTAGAATTCCAGTGACTTAATGAGCCCGTAGGTTAACGAACCAACGTTGCTTCGCAATTCTTCGAGGCGCTGATAATCCTCCTCCGTTAAGAAGCTTAAATCTTTCGCTAACTCCAAGTAAACCTCAACCTCGGCTAGCGATCCCCTTGCAACACTAACAAACTGACGAAATTCCTTTTTGGAACTTCGAGCCTGTCCTTCCACCAGATTAGCCAAAACAGAAACAACGGCGCGCTTTAGCTGCAGAGTTAACCCAAACTGCTCAGCCTTCGGGAATTTTTCTGTTACGCGATACACCTCGAGAACAAGTTCATATGCCCTCCGAATTGCCTTTAGGCGTTTATAACTCTTCATGACCTAAGTGGCCCAAGCAGCCTAAGTAACCCAAGTAACTTACTTCAGCTCAACCTTTGCTCCCGCCGCCTCCAGCTTCTTTTTCGCTTCCTCGGCATCCTCTTTCTTCGCTCCTTCAAGAACGGGCTTTGGTGCACTCTCAACTAACTCCTTTGCTTCCTTAAGCCCCAAGTTTTGATTAATCTCCCGAACCGCCTTAATCGCCGCAATCTTGTTTTCCCCGGCGGCTACCAAAATCACATCAAAGGTTGCTTTCTCCCCCGCCCCCGCCACTCCTGCTTCCGTAGCCGGCGTTTCTCCCGGAGCAACCGCTGACACAGAGGCAACGGGCACCGCCGCAGTTACCCCAAACTTCTCCTCCAACGCTTTGACCAATTCGTTAAGCTCCAAAACCGACATCTCCTCAACCGCCTTAAGAATTTCTTGAGCCTTTTTGGAAAGTTTTGCCACCTCTTTCTTTCCACCTTCGCTTTTAGCTTCAGCAGATTTCACTTTGCTCAACTTCTCTTTTTCTTCAGCCACTAAAACCACCTCCCCTCACTCTACCTACCTCGGTTAAAACAGTTACCAAGCTCCTCTGAGTTCCTTTTAAAATAAGGGCGAACTTTGTGATTGGGGAAACTAAAACCGTTACCAACCGTCCCTCCAAAACTGCTCTTGCCGGAAGATGAGCAAGCTCCAATACTCCCTCAGTAGCAAGAAGATCTCCCTCGAAGACTCCAAACTTAACTGTACCTTTCTCCTTAAAAGCAGAAACCAGCGTTTTGATGCTTTCAATCGGGTCTGCTTTTTTGGAAAGAAGAACGGCAGTTGGTCCAGTAAGATCAGGAAGAGAAAGTTTTGATTTTTGCGCCGCGAGTTTAATCAAGGTATTTTTTACAACTTTCAGCTCTGCCCCCCGCCCGTGGCGACCCGCTTCGCCGCGAGGCGAGGGCCCGCCTGTGGCGGCCAGCTGTGAAAGCCTCTTTCGAAGATCAGTCATCTCCAAAACCGAAAGTCCTGAGTAGTCGGAAAAAATGATCGCTTGGGATTCTTTGAATCCCTCCGCAAGCTTTTCAACCTGTTGAATCTTTTGGGCCCGAGGCCCATTCGTCCCAAGGACGACAGGACTTGGTCCTGCAACCTTGGGCTGATCTTCCTTAACCATCGTTAACAAAAAACCTCGTCCAAAGACGAGGTCCTATCTTCCTCGCCCCTCGATTGCACTCGGGGCGACCCTGAGCAGAGTCGAACGGGTCGGCGAGCAGATTAAGTCCACTGCGCTAAAGCTTCGCGGACACTCGCTGTCTTTGGACAAAGATAAATTTAGCACAATCTTCCTCCTGCGTCAACCTTGACAGTTAACAGGACTTGTGTTACCTTTAAGCCAAAATCCTATAGGAGTAAGGAGGAGAGATGGGTTATCTTTCTTGGATTCTAGGAGGGGTAGTGGCACTGCTTTTCGGTTTCTTGGCCCCCCTTGAAGATTACCGGGAGGAGCTGCGATCTAAGCTTTTAGGAGTACAGGGATTTGGTCACGTCCTTTTCGGGAACCGACAAACCTCGCCTTTTGCCGGCTTCCTTCTCGCTATTTTTACGATAGTACGGTTTCTCTTAGAGGTTCCTCTCTGGGTGCTCTACTGGGCTTGGCGAAGCTACTTTGGGGTGATCTTCATAGCAATAGTCGTAGGATTGATAGGTCTATTTGTTGGTGCACTTGTAATCCCAACAGGAGGGCTGGTTGCTACAGAGGCGGAGTTAGGACCTTGGATATACCCCGCGGCCTGGTTCTACCTTACGGTCGTCAGCCTCCTGTTTTTTGCCCCCACAATCTGGCAACTTCAAGCCACAAAAGATTGGTGGACACCGGGGGCAAAGCAGGAAGGAACACAGCTGAAACAAAAGTAGCGTCGCCTTGCTCCTTGCTTTCTCGCTACGCTCGAATGTAGATTGGTACCCTCGCGATCTTCCGGTTGCGAGGGTTTTCTCTTTCATAAGCTCTGGGGATCAACCCGAACTGAAGGACCCATGGTCGATTTCAAATAGATGGATCTGACGAACTCTCCCCTCACCTTAGTCGGTTTAACCCGATTCAGCTCAGCAACGATTGTCTTTAAGTTTTCGGCTAATTTCTCTTCTGCGAAGGAGACCTTCCCAATTACGGTGTGGATGATCGGTTGATTTT
>Ga0210018_1001648_pt1 | contig 11538 bp, 7 predicted proteins | sample CryGeyCG2014_010_2_FD_183967 | JGI IMG/M metagenome (GOLD analysis project Ga0210018, IMG submission 183967) | Groundwater microbial communities from aquifer - Crystal Geyser CG09_land_8/20/14_0.10 (SPAdes) (version 2) | ecosystem: Environmental > Aquatic > Deep subsurface > Groundwater | place... | reverse complement strand
CAAAACGACCAAATCGCCGCCGTTGTTTAAATTGCCAGCCGGCTTTTCCACTACCTTAAATCCGGCCGCGGCAATTACGCCGGCCAATTTGGTTTTTGCCTTACTGCCGTCTTCAATCCGCCAGCCGGTTAAATCAATCGCTTCGCCCGTCTTATTATACAGCTCAATCCACTCTACTTCGCCGTCCGCCGGGTCAGACACGAATTCGTTTATTAAAACGTCGCCAAAATTATTTTTCTGCTCGGCTTTATCTGTCCCCCCTGACAAGGGGGGATTAAGGGGGGTTGTGGTCGCCGTATTTTCCCCCTCTCCTTGCGAAGGAGAGGGCTGGGGTGAGGTCTGGGTTGTCGAATTCTGCGGGTTGGGATTACTTTGAATAAAAAAATCAACGTTGTTGTTATTAGTATCAACGAAAGCTTTCCGCTCGATGCTGTAATTTGCATCTGGATTTAAAGCGCAATAAACTTGGCCGCCTTCACAGTCGGTGGATAAGCCAAATCCTACTTTATCAACCACTGCTTGGGTATTATCATAAAGAATTATAGTGTTATCTTTAGCAAAACCATACGATTTTGCCCAAGTAATATCAGCGGCCACATTACCAGTATACCCTTCCTTATTTGTTAATAATAAATAACTTTTTGATAAAATAAATTTATCTTTAAGCCGGCTACTTGCTACCAGAGGCTCTTCTTTGCCGCCAGAAGTTTTTTTCTTAACTGCCCAACCGGTTAAACTAACTGAAAAATCATTCGGATTATAAAGCTCTATAAATCTTTTTTCAACCGGATAAATCTGAATTTCATTAATTACTAAATGGTCAACCGCCCAAACTGTTTCCTCGCAAAAAAATCCCGCGCCGACAATAGCCAGAATTATGATAATTTTTACCGAATAAAAAAAACCTCCTTGCCGCCACATAATTTAAGATTATTTTTTATACTTTAATTTTAGCATAAACAATTAAAATAAAAAATGTTTTGATCACTAAATCTACAAACATTTTCAACCTTTTAAATAGCGCCTTGACTGGCTCGCCGCCTAAAATAATTTTCCCGCATCGCTTGCGATCAATCGTTCCGTGTCTAGTCTTCCTAAAGAAACTAGCCCGTCAAAACTCAACTGCTTATTATCTTCAAAAGTTTTTTCTGAAAGAATAAAATATTCCCATTCTGGCGGTTGATTTTCTAAAACAACTTTGCTGGCGGTTTTGCACCAGCTAATGGCCGCTTTCGCTTTTAACGCGATTAACGCCTTTTCATTACCCTCGGCTTTTTGTATTTCGTCTTCCGATTTTGTTTCAACTAAATACATCTTTTCTTTTGTTTTGATTGCAAAATCAGGAAAATAATCTCGCTTAATACCGTCCTTATCACGATAAGATATATTTAACAGATGCTTTCTTTCTTGAATTTTTCCGAACGCTTCCACCTCGCTTGATTTATCTAAAATTTCGGCGATGAAATTTCTTTCTAGCCCTTCGCCTTTTCTTGCATACCCGACCAGCGGATAAATACAGCGCTGCGCGCGAACCGATAACGATTCGCGGACAAATATTTTTTTAATGTCGCTTAACTTTCCGATTTTACCGGCTTTAATCTCATATTGAATTACTCCCAAACTGTCTATCAATAAACGCTTCACCTTAGAAACAATAAAATCAAATAACGGCGCATAATTAAGAACAGTATAATTTTTCTGAAGTTTAAAATCTATTTCAGCGCCAAAAATAACCGAGCTGACATATTCGTCGATTATTCCGGTTATTTCTGCCATTTTCCCAGTTAAAATCTGAACGCCTTTTTCTGAAGCAACCGCCATTGTCGCTTGCCGCAAAAAATGAGCGTAGTCAAAATACTGGTTATCAAGTTTCCAGGTTTTTACTTTGCCGCCGGTTTCCGCGTTTTTTTCCGTGATGGAAATATGAGAAAGTTGTTTTTTTAATATATCAAGGGGGATTGAATACTTAGGCAGGCCGGAAACTTTAATCGCGGAAAAATCAAATTTCGGTGATTGCTCATAAACTTGTATCGGCCATAGAATATCATATTTCCCGATTCTTTCTGACGTCGCTTCGGCCTGAACAAGATCGCCAAAAATTTCCGTCGCTGTTATATCGCCAATACCAATCGCATAACCCTGTCTTCGTAATTCTTCATAAAAAACTCTTAACTTAGGATGATCAACGACAAAAAGAAAATCAAAAGAATTTTTTGGCGCATGATTACGCATTACATCTTCCCGCGCTTCTTCTTTCAGATCTTTAAACTCCGGATATTTATATGACGGAAACATCAACCGCAAACCACGACCAACTGTTTGCTCTAATAGCAAATTTGCTTTTGCGCTTCGCAAAATAACCATCACGGCCACATTTTGTGTATCAAAACCCTCGCGAAGCATTAAAACGCTCACCACCACGCGAATTGGGTTTATTTCTTCCGGCTCATCCAAACTTTCCAACTGTCGGCGATATTGTTCCCAATCCTTATCGCTCATTTCGCCTTTTTTATCCGAATGAATAACCAGCGTCTGGCCTTGATAACTTCGGCCTCTTTCGTCCGTAAGATTGCCGATATGTTCAGCAACTAAATCAGCCACTTCGGTATTCTCGGCGAGCACAAACAAAACCGGTTTTTTATCTAAGCCCTTATTTCTGAATTCACTGGCTATTTGCTCAAGTTTTTTTCGGCCGATATCAATCAATAATTTTTGACCATTAGAAAGTCCAACCACTTGCCCTCGGCGATGGTCGTCGTCAGCATCAGCGCGCTCCGCTAACACATTTAGAGTTTCCAAATCTTCACCAGCCAACGATTGTCGCTCTTCTAAAAATATCTGTTTCACCAACATATCGCCCATCGCTTTTAATAAACTGTAATCATAAACGATGTGCGAAAAATATTCTTTATGTTCATCGTCGCCATAAAAAGGCGTGGCGGAAAAATCTATTTGTATAAATACGCCTTTTTCTTCCTTATGTCTTTCTGCAAGTCGAGCAAAAAGAACTTGTAAAAATTTACGCCAAACCAATTCCTCGCCTTTGGCGGTTTTTGAGCCATGCACATGATGCGCCTCGTCGTTAAAAATAATTAAGTCGGAATATTCGGAAAGAAAATCAGCGATTACCTCGCCTCGGGGCTGTTCTTCCGCATCGGCGCCGGTAAGTTGGTCCCAAAGATTGCTGAAATCATTTAAGCGGAATTGCTGCCAATTAGTAATATACACAAAAGGTTCGTCCGGCGGAGTAAAATTCGCTCGAATATCGCTCGGCTCCAAAACTTTTAAATTAAACCGATTGCGAAATCGCTCGCCATCTGGCATAAAAAGTGTTCGCGCGAAATCAGCCTTTGCCTTGTCGCGATTGCCGGTTTTGGAATCGTGCTTGCCTAAAAACATATCCAGCAAGCGGTATAATACTTCATGTCCGGGCGCGACCAACACAAAGTGAGACGAATATTGTTTTTCTCGTTCGTTATTTATCGCGTTAAAATATTGCCAAACCAAAAGCGCGGCTAAAACCCAAGTTTTACCCGTACCGGTCGCCATTTTTAGGCAGTATTTTGGAAAAGTAATATTGTCCGCTTCTTCCGAAAGCGCCGCGCTCTGCGCTAGAACCTCCGGCGCGAATCTTTCAAACGCCTCTTTCAATGTTTTAATGCCTAAAATTTCATGGCAATAAATAATCGTTTCAATCGCGCGCTGTTGGCAAATATGAAATTTTTCATCGGCTTCTTCCCCGCGATTAAACCAATACGCTAAAAGTTCGTAGGTTGTTTGCGTTACGCCCTGCCAACCTTGATCCGCCCAGGCTTGTACTTCGCCTGCCAATGCTTTGGCGAGCGGCAGTTCATTCAAAATTATATTTTTAACTTTTTTTACCATAATATTATCGGCTTTCTTCTAATTTATATTGAAATTAAAATACTAAAAATCCCTTATTTTCAAGCAAGAATACTTCATTCTTCTAAAATCTTCTAAAAATTTGCCCAATTTAAATAGAGAGAAAATAAACTACGCTAATTTGCTTATAAACTATGGGGTATTGCGTTATTTACTTTTGTCTTGGGTAAATAACATCTTTTCGTCAGTTGCCGGTAATCTATAACGCACATTGCGTTTTGCGCCCGTCCTAGGAATTATTTTAGTTAAAAGTCCCTGTTTAACCCATCGATGAAAAAATTTTGAAACCTTAACAGTATTTTCCGTATAAAGAATTTTTCTCGCTTCAGAGTTTACTATGTATTTATTTTTCATCAAATAACCAGAAACTTTATCCCATTCGCTCGGAGCTTTCTCGTTAAGCAAAATTACTCTTACGGCATCCTGAAGATTTGGATACGTCCAAAAAATAGGTGGGTATAAATTCGCTGTATACATAGTTTGACGCATTGCTCGTACGCCCTCATTTTGATCAAGATTCGGCGGATCAGGAAACTCACGTAGATGTTTTACCAATAAATCGTTACGATATTGATGTGACCGTTCAACCCCAATATTTGAGGGGGTAATATTAAATGGAAATAACCCAGGACTTTCAATTTCTATACGGTCTTCAAAAATTCGTATTTCAATATCTCGTTTTGTATAATAATCGCGGTGAATTACTGCGTTGGTTATTGCTTCTTTCACAGCGCGCTCTGGAATACTGTATGTTGTTTTAAATCCAGATGGCACTCGCATACCCGATTTCAATAACCCAAGAACATGCTCATGGGCATCGGTAATCTGTTTTGCGATTGGACCATTTATGTTTTTTGGAGTCCCTATCCAATTTAGTGTTTCTTTAGTGATTGTTTCTAAATTTCCTTCAATTTGGAAAACGCGCACAGAACACTTTGTTTCTAAAAGATCGTTCGGAAATTCAGCAAACAGTAAAACTGCCGCTCTGGTTGGTAATAATTTTTTACTTTCACTTCGCCTGGCCAATCCTGTTTTTTCTAAAATTCGCTCAATTTGATCTTCGCTAATATTGCGCTTCTTTCTCCACGCCTCATAAAAATTAGTTTTCAGTAAATTAAAATCAACTTCCACTAATTCCTTGTCTGATCTGGAAAATCCTTTCACGTATGCAAGATGCAAAATATCTTGAGGATTGAGTATTTTATTCCCTCGTTCTAAACGAACCCATACATGATTTTCATAGTGCCTAAATCCGTCTCCAACTTTTGGCACAAAAAGCAAACCAATTCTTTTGCCGTCACCCGCGTCTATTAAGACAGGCGGCCAAATTCCCGATATTGGGGGATAAATTTTTCTAACAGACCTGCCGAGCTCATCGTAAAGTTCTATATTTTCCTCTATGCCAAAGATTCTTTCTGCTCCTTTGAGTGTGGTTTTTTGAGGATCGTCTACTCCAAAAATTATCGTTCCACCATCGGTATTAGCCATGGCAACCATCGATTGCAAGGTTTTATCAAGACCTTCGTTCCTGCTGCCAAGGCGCTTGAACTCAAGTGTTCTTGATTCTGATGGTTCTGAAAGTATGTTGTGTATTAGTTGATTATTTGCCATATATTCTATACATATAGCAAAATATAAATTTTACTATAAGTGTAATTTATGCTAATTATCAATAAAAAGAGTAAGTTTAGTTTTACATATATAGATAATTTTATAATTTTCTATATATAACTTATCTACAGAAAAAACAATACTTTTACATTTATATATGCATAGTGTGTCTGTATACTATACATATTGTATACATATCATATTTTCACCTCAATTATCGCGGTCGCGTCATTGCCAAAAATGTCCACCACGCGCATGGCGATGGTGTGTTTTCCATTTTTTTCACCCGCCTGCGCCGAAGCTTCGGCGGGCAGGTAAGTATGCTCTTTTTTTGTCGCCACGATTTTGGCTTTACGGCCGTTGCCGCGAAAATCCTGCCATTGGCTTTTGAAAACTATGCCGTCGTAATCCCAATCAATCGCCCATGCGCGACCTGGATGCCAACTTTGCCCAGCTCACAGCCAATCCATCGGCGATCAAGGTCATCGGCAACGGAGATAGTCGTTCCTGAACCATTAAAAAAATCTGCAACTAAATCGTTTTCATTACTGCCCATTTTAATTATTCTTTCTAATAAATCAAAACTCTTTTCAGTTCCATACCCATAATTAAATGAATATGCTTGTATATCAAACCAGTTTGTGTCGGAGGTAATATTTTCCCTCGCTGAAACCCAATATTCCGGTTGTCCGGTGCTTGGATTTTTTCTAACAAACTCGGGTTCGCTATTATTATTTTCAAAATACTCTTTTAAAGATAATTTACTTTTATTTTCAAATTTTTTGTAATTTGCGACAGCTTCATCAGCTCTTTGCTTGCTCCACATCCATTGTCCAGTATTTATATTAACACCCAAAAGAGGATAACGCATCGTTGGTCTGTTGGCACGATTAAAAAGTAAATGCCAAGAGCCTTCTTTTTGTTTTTCAGAAGCTTCCTTTAATGGCGGATTAAATTTTGTTTTTTCACTTCTGGCGTAAATCATGACTGTATCGTTCGCCACCTGAAGACTGTTCAACTCGTCAAATTGATTCGCAGTGTGTTTGGTTGTTCTTCTTACTAAAATTTCATTTCTAAAATTAGATTTTCCAAAAATCTCATCCATCATAACTTTAACATAATGCCCCACATGCCAATCAAGATGCACATAAATTGAGCCGTTTGGCGCAAGCAGCCGTTTCATTAGTTGCAGGCGCGGATAAAGCATGTCTAAATAACTGTCCGTGCCGCCGGCCCAAGTGTCTTTATAGGCCAGCCGCTCAATCACGCTCGGCTCTTTGGTCAGTTCGGTTTCGCCGAGTTTTATTTTATGCGAATAATCCGCTTTAGAATCAAACGGCGGGTCAATATAAATAAGATTTATTTTCCCCTCATATCCTTGCGCCAGGAGCGCCTGCATGGCTAAAAGATTATCGCCCCAAATCAGCCGATTCATTTTTTGCTTGTCTAACTCGTCCTCGCCGATTAAATTGTCGCGCCTGTCCACCGAAGCTTTAGCGAAGGCGGAAAAACTCATAGGCAGCTGCCCGGCTTTTTCCGGATTGGGAATTACCACTTCGGCGGTTTGAAATTCTATGTCTTTTGGATTAGCCGCGCGCTTGGGCTTAGAATCCCAAAATAATCTAGCCGAATCTTTTTTGCGATGAAGGTTATTTTCCATAGTTTTTCCTAAAATTATTTTTCCCCTTCAATAATCTTCGTTAGCAGTCCCGGCGCCACTAACCATTGCCGGCCGTCGTCCAATCTGATAGAAGCGGATTTTTGATTCAGCCTGATAATCGCGCCGAGCATTTTTCTCCCCTCATAAAGAAAATAGACGCGATCGCCTAAATTAAAGCACGCTAAACTTACCGAACTTTTAGCCCGGCGGATGAGCTTAAGCCGCTCCACAATCTTGCGGTTCAAAAGCCTTAACTGCTCTTCGTTAAATTTTAAAATTAAATCATCGGCTTCGGTTAAGGTATTTACCATAGATTATTTATAAATCAAACTGTTTCTCGTACTGCCGTAAAATTTTTTTCCCGTCGCGAAAATTAACCGCGGCCGCGTCAAAATATTCCGCGTTAAACTCCGCGGCGTTTTCCAGCCCCAGCCAATCTAACCTATCCTGATGCTCTTTATCTTTTGGATTTTTTAAAATCTCCAGCAAATAATAATATCCGCCCAAGCCGCCACAGTCTTCGGGCGGGCAGGCCCGCTCTCCGTCTATTAATTTCGGATATTTCTCGCCGCGCTCAACCGGCAATATTTTTTCCAATCTGATTTCATGCATCCAGCTATCGCCAAAATCGTATTCATAAAACATAAAATCTTTAATCTCGCGGAAATATTCGCCTAATTTTATTTTTCTCTCGTCAATAATTTCTCCCGCCATATCCGCTATCGGCAGGGCGATATTTTTAAATTGGCTGGTTCTATTCCGCGCGTAAGGGTCTTCGGTAAAAAATTGATGCAAATGTTCGTCTTCCCAGCCGAACGCGTCTTGAACCGCAACATGCAAATCAAAAAATGAAAAATCCGATGGCGCGATAATTCTCCGCCAGATAGCCGGCTTTGAGCCTGATAAAATAATTTTTAACTGGAAAGCTTTGTTTTTATTATTATCCATAATCTAACTCTACCATCTCTCCGCTAATATTTCAACTTTAACAGAACACAAAAACACCGAAATTAGGGCGGTGTTTTTGTGTTCGCGGAATTATTATTTTTTCAATTTTTTAATCGCTAAATTTATTAACCAACCGATTAAGCCGCCGGCGATGGTAAAGATAAAAAACCAAATAAGGTACTTACTGCCATTTACTAAAACCATGGTAAAAGGTATAAATATTAAAATTAACCAAACTAGCCACTGCTTTCTGGGAACAAAAATTAAAATAAATAAGGGTAAGAAAAATAGATAGGCAAATATTGCATTTTGAATTGTTATAAGAGCCGGTAAACAATCAAGTCCAGATAAGCCACAAGTTTTAATAGGTTTAAAAATATAAACATACCATTTACCAAATAATGACGAAAAAATAAATGAACCAACAATCGCGGCGACCAAAGAATAAACCGCCGACAAAAATACTGATTTGTTTTCTAACATATTTTTTTATAAATTAATTCTTAAATAATTAATATCACTTAATATTATATCATATCCGGCCTGATTTATCTTGTTTTGCTTTTTGGCATTATTCAGTAAAACAACGATTATATCAAGGCTATGATCAATGGCTTTGGCCCGATTCTTCTTCGGCTCGGTTAATTTTTTATTATACTGCTCGATTTGCTTCTGCTTTTGCTTGTCGTTCAGTTTCCGGTCGTCCCGCGTTTTTCTGATCAATTTTTCATTCAATTTCTGCTCTTTGTCAAAAAATTTGGCTTCAATCTTTAACAGCTTAAAGGCATTTTCTAGTAAAGCGCGATAAATGCCTTTTTTCAGCCAGCCGCACTCATAAATTTCTTTAATATCACTAATCGTAGAGTCAATATCGGCAATGATTTCAAAATTTACTTGCTCCACGGCCTGATTGCCGGCCTTGTCCCAAGCCGTAATAACTAATGCGTGGCCGCCCAAAGCATAATCAAATAAATTTATCGTGGTGGAGGCGACCGCTTGTCCGTCTATCGTTATGGTTGTAGTAGCGATGCCGGAAAAATCATCGGTAGCGCTATAATCTATTATTAAACTGTCGCTATGCGGATATTCTCCGCCTGCTATAGGCCGACTGATAGCCACGATTGGCGGCACGTTATCAATAATAGTAAAATTTACTTGCTCCACGGCCTGATTGCCGGCCTTGTCTACGGCTTGAACAGCTAGACTATGCCGGCCCAATAAATAATCGGATAATTTTACCGTAGTAGCGGTAATTTCCTGCCCGTCTAAAAATATAGCGGCAGAGGCCAGGCCAGAAAAGTCATCGGTCGCCGTATAATCTATAACTAAACTATCGCTATATGGATATTCATCGGCTTCAGCCGGTTTATTAATAATAACCACCGGCGGCATGGTATCAACCGGCTCTAAATTGCTGATTGGGTTTTCGGCCACAGCCGAATAAGTAATATTAAAATCTCTAACTTGGGCCGGGGCGATTGTGCCGGTAAATTCACGACCGGTTTCTTTATCGCCGTCAATCAAACTATCAGCCAAAGTATATTCTCCGCCATTATCCACGCCTTGCAGTTCAACTTTATATTCCCCGTCTTGCGGATTGGGAATTAAAATAAATTCCTCGTGCCCATTAAAGCCGCTATAAAAAGCATCCGGAATTTCATTAACTTCCGTGTTGCTAATAAAATCTTTGCCTATTCTATTGCCGTCCGGCGCTATAACCGCGAAATCAACCGGCGAATAAACCCGGAAAAAAGCCCAGCGTTTAATAGTCGCGGTAATTTTACTGTTAAAATAGCCGGCCGGCAATTTGCCGGTAAGCGTTTTTACAATTTCTTTCTGCATTACCGTGGGCAGGTTAGTATGGTCTGAAATTCCGGTTTTAAAAATTTCCACCTCACTTAGGCTGTCGGCGCTAATAAGCGGCACCGTACTATCACCATTGCCCATTTCCAAGCTATCTAAATTTATATCTAAATTTTCCGGATAACCTGACTGCCATTTATTGTCCGTAATATCCGGGTCGGCTATAACCTTAAGATAATTTAAAGTGCTGTCTGCGCCTAAATCTGCGACTATATTCGTTATATTGGCTCGTTGTTTTAACAAACTAACAGCCTCGGCGCTATTTAAATTTTCCAGATAATTATTCTGCGGATAATTTAACGGATACGGCCGTATTTGATAAGTATTATCCGGTTGTTTATCTTTTAAATAATCATAAATCGGCAATAATTGCTCTACCGTAGGAACTTCAGCTCTGATATAATCAGTTAAATCTAAATAGCCTTGCGTAGCGGCTTCAATTTGAAATAAATATTTTTTAATAGGCCCAATATTACTTCGGAAATAAGCCCCCTCGTATCCTAAATAACTTTCCGGTGACCCCTGGTGCGGCGTGCCTAAGAATACAACCTGGTCAATATCGTTTTGATAATTATCGCCTTCAATATACGAACGAGCCACCAGCCCGCCCATGCTATGGGCGATAATGTCTACTTTACTCGCGCCGGTTATGGCTTTAACCTGCAGAATTTTTTCTTTAAGCAAACCGGCCGTTAGATTATTATCAACCCGCCAATCATAAGGAAAAGTAAATAAAGTCGGCTTGTCTTCATTCAAACTATTTTCTTTGTACCCGGCCGCGATTAACGCTTCCATTAGATTATCATAGGTATGAAAAATCGGGTCCAACTGCCACCGTCCCGATATATTCCAACTCCCCATAATTCCCGGCAATAAAATCACCGGATCTGGCGCGCTTTGAACCGGTCCGGTTTTATCTGACGGCCAAGGCTCGATTAAAAAAGGAATATAATTTACGTTGGAATAAGCTTTGGTGCCTTTAACAACTCCCTTTTTGTGATCGTCAAAAGTCGTCGGGCCGTCCGGGTGGCCCCAATAAACGCGCGGCGCTTCAATTTTAATTCCGCTCCCCTTGCTTAGGCTTAATTGATCACAGCGCGGTATTGGATTCCAGTCTTGCGGCAATAGTAACCTTATTGCCCTCGCCCTGAATCAAAAAATATGACCAATCGCCCATAGCCGGCGAAGTGGCGCTGCCGTCGCCATTGGTGTCGCCGCCGGCGCGGTCGTCTTTTATGGAGGTGAAGATTATCGGCTGATCGGCGCTGCCCTGGGCAATAATGTTGCCGAAAGCCATAATATAGCCGCCCCGATTAAATTTAATTATAGTTCCTGGTTTTATAATTAACCTATCCCAATGGTTAATTTCGAAATAACTGCTAATTACTCTTACCTGGCTGTTATCCCAAATTATGTCTGCGGCTTTAACCGCTTGCCCGAAAACAAAAAACCATGCCAACGATAAAATTGGCAGGCTAAATTTACCCCATGAAATAGCGCTCCGCGCTAATTTTGCCTTTGGCAAAATTATTTCACGGGGTGAAAAAATCCTC
>Ga0210018_1001646_pt1 | contig 11543 bp, 9 predicted proteins | sample CryGeyCG2014_010_2_FD_183967 | JGI IMG/M metagenome (GOLD analysis project Ga0210018, IMG submission 183967) | Groundwater microbial communities from aquifer - Crystal Geyser CG09_land_8/20/14_0.10 (SPAdes) (version 2) | ecosystem: Environmental > Aquatic > Deep subsurface > Groundwater | place... | reverse complement strand
CTGCCAAGAACGTTGTTTAATTATTATCTTACCCTAAATACAAAAAGTGGGCACTTTCGTGTCCACTTTTTGGGGTACAGATCATTGGGGCGGTTTTTAAATTCGGTAAGGATAATTATTTTGTGGAAATAATAATCAAAGAAGAAAGGCAGTCTTTGCAGAATTTATTAAATAGATCGCATCCACAACGCCCAATGTCGTTGTCTCTAAGATTCGGATCGCTTGAGCTGAAAACCTGACATTTTCCGCTTGCGTTGACGTCTTCGAAAAGAATAGCTAAATATTGGCCTTCAATCTTGACTGAAGTTATTGAATCATCGGGTAGAGGAATCTCGCTGACGTTGCCTCTAAATTCTTTAAGTGGCCCCCAGCACTCCCCGCCATATTGGTCATTAGCGCAAAGAGTAACGCCTGCTCCAACCGCCTCATTTGTCTTAACAGGAGAAAAGAATCTCGCAGAAGATGCTTTCACATCGCTATATAAACCAACTAAGCCAGTTGTGCCTTCCGGCACAACATGTATCCATGTTGGGTCTTCTCCTCCGGCAAACCTTCCACTAAAAGAATCTGCCGAGGTATAGACATGACATTTTCCCCTCCAACTAGTGTCTTCATGTAAAATCGTTCCAAACTTAACTGCTTCTGTGTTTAAAAACTGAACACCTACAACCTTATCGTTGTAATCCGCGTCTAAAACAGCTGTATTAGCCACAAGCCGGCTTTCCTTGCCAGAGTCGTTTACTAAATATACTCCCGGTATTCTCCACAAAATTTTAAACGACTGGGTTGAAGAGCTTGGCAGGTCCGCGCAGAGTTTACTTCCCGCAGGCAAAAAAGCCTCATGCGCTATATGTGTCTGAATCCCTAGATAATTAGTTTCCGAGAAAAGCTCTAGCCCTATGTAACCAGCCGGAGCCTTTGATTCTATCGATACTACCTTATTATTAAAATCGGCTAAATCGGGCGTATCCACTGTAATTTCTTTAGATTCTCCTGAACAGGACGCTCCTTTGTATAGGACAATCCCCCATTTAGTATGTGTCGTTGCGTCTATTATTATAAGTTGTGGGTTAATAGTCGTTAATATTAAGTATCCTCCTAATATTAATATTAATCCCAGTACACTGCTATATATTCTATCCTTTGCGGCGCCCATTGCCCCAACATTTCCCGCAGACGTTGTATACCGAACTCCTCCATATATCAACGAGGCAAAAACAATTAAACCCCCCATGCCAATAGCAAAATTAAAAATATATTTAATGTAATCTGTGAGGATTGGTACGGTTTTGGTTGGCAATATTACATTATTCGAAGGGAACTGTGGATATGTTATTTCGGTGGCATTAGCTTTAAACCCTAAAATAGAAAGGATTAAAATGAGCCCGATGCTACCGCAGAAAAAGAATAATTTTTTGTATTTTTTCATAATGTATAAAACGTTTATTGGCTATATTCACAACAAAGGAAATTATCGGATTTATCAGGGAGATCCTCTTCATCAAAGCGATAGCATTGATCCGCTTCTAGCCAGCCGTAGTAGATTGCAGAACTGCATTTTTCTATATCTCTGAAAGATAAATTTTCAAAAATTTCGTCCGGCCTTACTACACAATCTTTTAATCCCGGAGGTTGGTGATTCCACATAAAACCAGAGGTTAAGCTATAATAAACATAATCTCCGCTCCTAGATCTTTCTAGGTTTTCAATAATTTTACCAATATCAGGCAGACAAGCGCCCAGGGTAGGAAGGCACTGGGTTATACCGCCACATCTTTGCTCTGGAAAAACACACGGCAATCCACTTGGTTTAAAGAAACAGTCTGGTGGATCGCTGCAAACCGCTAAGGATGCCCCGCAACCGCACCACCACTGTCCAACTGGCCGGTTTCTTCTAATCGTAAAGTATTCTATAATTTTATTGTTAGCATCGGCCATTCTGTTAAACTGGGAAACAATATTCGATTGTAAATTATTTATTGCGTCTAAGCTTCCGGCAGGACAAACCTCTCCGCTGCATGGATCGCTTTGGCATCCCAATCCTGCGTTAAAACAACAATTAATGGGTCCAACCGAAGGGCAACCCATAGTACAAGTACTACGAGGATCGCCGCAACCTATGGCGCAACCAAATTCTTCGCAAGAGCAAGAGCCGCCTTGATTGATACAGTGCTTATCACATCTCTCCTCGCTGCAACCTTTGGCTAGATTTACCATCTGGTTTGCGCTGTCTATTTCTGCGGCAGAAGCATCGATAATAATTTGCATTTGTTCCATTATTTTTTCAGCTGTTATTTCAGATTGGTCGGTCGCTTCGCCGGTCGGTATTTCGTATTCGTTTGGCCCGAGGCTCAGCGTTATACCTCCGGGAAGGTTGATTTCTGGATGAATGAAACACAAAGGAGGTTCTTCTTGGGATTCCTGAGCAGACACGTTTTCTATCTCTTTTGAGTTATCCGGAAAAATACCAAATATAAAAAGCGTCAATAAAATACCCGTGATAATTATTATAAGAATCCTTTTCATAAAATTGTTATTGCCACCAATCTTCCCTCCATCTCGGATCCATCCAGGCTCCGGTGTCTCTTATCGCAACGATTAGTTCATCGCCTGCGGCGGTACCTAATATTGCTCCTGACATATATGCCGGGCAATAGGCATTTTCCCTGTAGCCATTCAAAACCGCAGGCGAAACTTGTATATTTTGTATTTGGATAGTGTATCCTCTTTCAACGTTATTGTCTTCGGTGTATTTTAACGTAATGGAATTTTCATCTGCATAAAGGACTATTGCTTCATAGCCATCGGTTAAGCTGTAGCCACTGTCGGGAACTTTAATATTTTCTCCGGGTGTTGTAGAAAGTCCAATAAGGTGAACAGGCCATTGCTGTTCCCATTCGGTAGGACTATTTAAAGCATAGACATTTTTGACAGAGGGCGTTCCATTTAAGACAGTATCAATTCGGGGAGCGCCTTGGTCAACACCGTCAGGGTCAAGAGTAGGAACAAGAGTTTTTAAACTTGAATCTGCGAGATGATATCCTTTTAGGTTGGGATTTAAATCAGGCGAACTTCCGGCATCTTGAGGTTTTGGCGGAGGAAAGTTACCTGTGGCAGGGGGTTGAGCTCCGGGATAACAGTGATTTTCGCCAATTTCGTCTGCAATGTTGTTTGCGTTAGCTACTATACTATAAGCATGCTCAATAAATCCTCCCATATAGCTGTGAGCTGCGTTTGCTTCATCTTCGCATAATTGAGAATCAGCTCCCTTTGATTTTAAAAAGAGACCGGTGAACAAAAAAGCATGTTGAAGATTCCATGGACTGGCAATAGTATTTCCTGTAATAGTTTTAATCTCATCTTTATAGCTTAACCAAGTGTAGGGCATTGCTTGGGCCGCACCCATTGCCCCGCCGCAAGACTCGTGGCACTCTCCTTCAGAACAATACATCCCGGCCGCAGAAACAGGAACGGTAGTTAAGGTGTAATCTGGGTAGAGAGATCCAACCTCCGCCCAGATATCTTCAAAGTTATCGCAATTATTTTCTTGCCACCAAGAACTTTTAGGGCAACAAAAATCATCTGGATAGTTGCCAGAACCAGCAAATTGGTTATATCCCGATTCGGAATAAAGCATTGCCAGAATCAAAGACGCTCTTACGCCCGTTTGCACGGAAGCATATTTAGCAAAATCTTCAACCGAATCAAGATTCGCAGGAGGAGGAGACCCTGCTCCTGGTGGCGGAGTCCATCCTGGTTGTGCGGGCGGGCCCATTGAAGGGATAGACCCATAGGCAACACTGTTTGCAGCATTTATTATTGTTTCATTTCCTTCTTCTTGTATATAAAAAGTTGCCGGATCTTCGCTTTCAATTACACTATTTAAAGGGTTAGATGTTATATCGATGCTTGACCATCTATTTAAGGTTTTCTTGACGGTGTCGCCTTCTATTTCAGATATTGCGATAAAACTTTCGTATTGTACAGGATAAGGCATAGAGCTACGCAGTAAATCCTCAGCTAATTGTAAACTCACATACTCATCGTTTAATGCTAGTTTTGCCTCTATGCTTTTTCCTCTCCAATAGTTCAACGAACTGATAGCGCCAGGTATTTCTCCAACCGTACAAATTGGCCCGCCGGCTGGACCTCCTCCTATTATCCAAAGCCCGCCACAATCATCTGCTGGCGGAGTGTCGCATCTTGCCGGGTTGCAGTCTGTCCAGCCGCAAATGGGTCTGGCGGCGTGCATTGGACAGCATCCAGCGTGTTCGCCATAGCATTCAGGATCTCCGTTTTCTTTGGTTCGGCTCATACAAGAGCAGATCCCTTCTTGGTCATCGCCATTTCCAAAGTAAAAGAAACAGCCGTAAGGACTACTAGGAATAGTAATAGGAGGATCGCTTGGAGCAGAGCAGTGTGTATTAAGTAACTCATCTATTCTCTTCCAGTGAGGACAGGGACGATCTTCGGGAGGATTTTTATCACCACAGCTAACAGCTTGACAACTTCCGTCGCTGGTACATATAGTTTCTACTGCAGAGCAGTTGCATTCGTGAAGCCATCTATTTAATTCATCTGTTTTATTTTTCAGTATCTCAGCTGCGGCCTTTGTTTTTTCGGCAGTAATCCGTGCTTCATCTGCTTTTTTTATAACCCTTTCAATTATTCTTCCAAGGGGAATCTCATAATAAACATCTCCTTGTATTGTCGTATTTACTTCCTTCATACAACAAGCCTTACAGTAGGAGGAAAGGTTGGCCGTAGAGCAGTCGCAATCCCGGCATTTCTCAAGTTCTGGCGCAAAAATCGAAAAAACTGCAAGTTGTGGGTTGATCGTTACCAAAAATATATAAGAAGAAAGCAAAACAATTAAACCTAAAACAGCGCTAGTAATCCAGTCTTTCGCGTCCACCATTTCGGAAGGGTTACCGGCAGAGATTAAATATTTAAATCCTCCGTAGAAAAGAGCTCCAAGAATTATCAGGCCGCAGACCATTACAGTTAAACTATAGAAATATTTTACATAAAGAGAGAGGGCTTGTTCTTTGGGGATCTCTCCTTTTTCGATTTTTTCCATAAAAACCTGCGGCGGTTCGATATTGGTGAAAGGAAGTGAAGGATAGAAAATTTCTGGTGCTGCGGCAAAAACAAAATTAGCCCCTAATAATAGGAATAGAAGGGATAAAAAGAAAATAGAAAATTTTCTTTTTAGACTCATCATTGGTTTTTTAATTCAGAATAAACTAAAATTGTCCAAAAAGGCAGGGCCCCGATATACGGAATTAACTCCCCGGCGAAACTTACAATTCTTGTCCATTTCATATTTTTTGCTGCTTTTCCTATTCTTGCCGAAGCTTCTTTTCTTGTTGCCCTAGTCTCTTTTACTTTTGTTGTTAAATCTTTTGTGGTTTCTATGTCCCAGGATCGCAATAAAACCCAGCCTCCTATAAAAACAATACCGATTACGTCTGTTACTCCAAAATCATCAAACCCAAAGCACAAAAGGCCAATACCAACAAGATCGAGAAATATGGCGAGGGGAAAAATTAAAAGAGCATCGGGACTCAAAAATCCTCCTCCAAGATTTTCTTCGGCAACCTCTCCGCTTTCGGGCGCTGTTGTTTCTTCAGTCGGTGTTGACGCTGGCGTACTTGTCTCTGTTTCAGTTCCAACAGGCGAGGTTTCTGCGGCAGGTTGCTCGTTTTCGGCGGCAATTTCTTTTGGCATTCTATTCGGCTAATTCTTCTTTAGCTCTTTTTATTTTTAAAATTTCTTCTGGCGCGGTGGTTACAATTTGATCTTCAGCGTAAGATGCGACAACTCTTATTGCCACGTGTTTTTGGCCGGCAAAAAATAAGCCCTCGCCCACTGCTGCTTCAAGTAACAAATACTTTTCTTCTTCAGTTAGATTGAACGTTTTTTGAACTAAATCAATTGCCGCTGGACTTTGTTTCATTAAAAGTTGAATAGAAGAGTTGTTGATTATTGGCTGGCCATAGGTTGATTTCATAAAATCTATTACGTCTTGAGTAATAGTTGTTACTCCCAACCAGTATTTTCTACCTCTTTTGGCAATGCCGTATAAAAACGAAGCTCCATCGTCAGACTGCATTAACCACCAGGCTTCATCAACCACCAGAATTCTTTTCTTAAGTTGAGAACGGACAGTGTTCCAGATATATCTTAAAATAATAAACATTGCCATTGGCTTTAATTCTTCTTCCATATCCCTGATGCCAAAAACGACAAATTTATTATCCATTGTAATATTAGAAGGCTGGTTGAAAAACCCAGAAAAAGTTCCCATTGTGAACTTTCTAATTCTTCTCACCAGACTTTCACCACCTTCCATAGTTTCTAGTACCTGTTCAAAATCCGACATTAACGGCGGCGTGATTCTTGAAAAATCAGACTCTGGAGTGATATCTTTGGCCGCATAAGTTTCAGTTAAAGCTCTGTCAATAATCGCATCTTCTTCGGGAGTGAGCCCACCCATCATAATTCTCAAAAGCCCTACTAAATTGATAATATTAGACCTTAGAACATCCTCGGGCCTTTCATCTTCTCTTGGAATGGGCAAGTCAAACGGATTAACATGATGAGGTGATGTTAAAGAAATCTTAAAGTAGGAGCCGCCAACCGCATCGGCTAGAACCTGATATTCGTTTTCAGGATCAATAACAATAACATCAATGCCAGTCATTAAAGATCTTAAAATTTCCAACTTCTGACAATAGGAATTATGGATAAACATTCCTCCTTCGCCTGCCAGAAATACTTCATTATCAACAGTCAGATCATAAACGTATTTTTCTTTTTTGTTCTTAATTTTTCTGATTTCCACAATTGGGTCCCAGAAGAGATTAGAATCAGCTAAAATTTTTAATTGGGCTAATTTTTCTTCAACAAGCGGGATTTTAGATAAAAGACCTTTGTAGCTAGCCGAGATGTAAGCGGCAGTCTTATGGATTGTTTCATATGCGGTATCACTTTCCGCTCTTTGAATCAGGGCGCTTTGTAAACAGGGGTTGAAGTGTTTTATTGACAAATCCATTTCTTTAAAACCCTTATGTATCGTCGATTTGATTTCGTTTAAAGAATAAGAATTTTCAGTAGTTACTTGAATAGCTGTCAAAACATTATTTGAGTCAGATTTAACTTCCTCTTTTTTCATCAGTCGCCAGCTTTGACCTAGAACTTTCCACAAATCTCTGTTAAAGTTTTTGTCGTTTGTTCCAAAGTTAATAACTGTTGCCAAAGATGGCAATTTCGCCAAAATTTCAAAGGAAGAAGATAAATCTTTAAACTTTTTAATTCTTTCCTCAATTTTATTTATTACTTCCTTTAAATGACGAGGAGAAGGATTTCTTTTATTCCTTTTCCATTCGGAAATTTCAGGAATGTCGTGGAGTTGAACTCCAAATAATTGGTAGATTTCTTCGAAAACGCTTGCCAACCCCGGTATCACATCTACATTAGTATTCCAGATTTTATTAGTTATTTTTTTCAATCGTTCTTTCTTGAGATTCGAGATAAAGCTAATATCATTGGCAAATTTTTGAAGATTATCTTGCCCAGAGATAGAAATTTTCCAATAAACTTTTTTCCTTTTCCAATTCGCATTTGTGGCTTTTTTTCTGGTTTTTGAAATTCTTCCAATAATTCCGAAGCTTAATAGGAGATATGAAATTTCTGAGATTAATTTTTTTGACTTGGATACAGCAACTACCGAGTTGCTTTCAACTCCTCCGTCTCCTTCAAAATAAGCCGCAAGATAGTGTTTAGTTTTATCTTTTGGTAAATCGAAAATAAAAGGTAAAATTTTCTTTTGGTTTGAATATCCTTTTCCGTCTAAGGCTTTAATTAATTCGATAAATAAACGCGAGTCAATAACAATTCCTCTATTAGCATAAAAAAATGGGAACCCTAATTTTCTGAGGCAATAATCTATATCAGAAAGAATTTCAGGACCTTCATTGGTAATAATTATGAGGTCGTTTCTAACTGTTCCTTCAGAACAAATGTAGCCAGCCAATCTTAAAAATTCAGGAGTTATTTTAAAATCAATATCGGGTGAGCATTTTTTCTTCCCATTCCTCGAAACTATTTTGATTTGTTTCAGTTCTTGAGATTGAGGTTTGATACCGAGATATTTTAGAATTTTCAAGAAATACTTTAATGGTATCACCCTACCATCGCGATATTTGTAAAGATATAAATCAAATTTTTTATCCAAAGAAACCTGTTTTAAAATTTTATAATTATTTCTAATTAAATCCGCCGCATCGGCAACATATACTCCTTCAGAAAACTTAAAAAGCTCTAAAAGGTTAAAGGACTTTGAAAACGGAGCCGTTTCGGCAACGAACCTGGGCAAGGGGATAAATTCTCCTCCTTTCAACTCAGAACCTTTAACAACATTAACTTTTCCATTTTTTAGGGAAACTATATTATGGTCGCCGGTTATCGTAATCCTTCTGCCACTGGCCGTTCTGATTCCATAAAGATCTGCCGGCGCTTTTTTTCTTGCAGCTATTTTTACTTTTGCCCATTCGCCTTTTAATTCTTTGTTAAAAGTATAAACTTCCATTTTTGGCTCAATAACACCTTCCATTTCGTCATCGATTTGTACAGCGCCTTTTTCTTTTATCAGTCCTTCTATTAGAGACCCAATTTTCGTTAACTTAGTTTGTTCTTTTTCTCGAATTAAAACGGGTGTATCAGCTGCAACAGATTTACCGGAACCCGCCTTCCCGAAAAAGACTTCATTCGCGTTTTCCAAAGAGAATCTATCAAACAGAATCAGAGAATTATTATGTTTGTTAATTCCGTATAAGATTCCCTCATTTGAAGAAAGGTCAAAGGAAATAAAAGGAAAAGCGCTTGATAAAGGATCTGTATTCATTGTTGTATGGACTAAAATCGTATCAATTCCATAAGGAGAAGTGGCCAAAAATCCTTCTTTCTGCTGGAAAAGAGAAGGCTTGATATAGATAAGACGTGATTCTAAGATAGAGCGAAGCGTCATTTCTATTTCCCTCAACTCTTTGTAGGATTCAGCGTAGACAGTAAGATAAATTCCGAATCGAAACATTCTTTCTTGGGCGGTCTGGAGTCTGTCTCGCAGAACCTCCAAATCCTGGTAAGCGGTTTCCAAAACAGGGTCTCTTATTAATCCTTTTTCTTCTCTTTCTATAATTTCTGACTGGACTTCTGTTACTTTTCTACGAAGTTGTTTTAGAACATGTTCAGTTTCAGCCGGATGAATGAAAAAAGAAATATCCATCGGGACATCCAAATTAATAATAGGCGAAAACCAACCCGTGTTTAGATATCTTGGGAAGGAAAAAATAAAGTAAGATCTTGCCCACCTATCCCCTAGTTTCAGATAATCCTGCGTAATTTCAATGGAGGAAGGCGCAATTATATCAAGAGCGGTGATTATTCCGCTTTCAAAAATATTAGTCCTGATGTCCCGGGTTCTTTTTTTGAAAAAAGGTAAGTCCATGTTTAGGTTATTATTTCTGGCGGTATTTCCGGATAATATCCAACTTCTGCCTCTTGCGGGTGATGAATGCTCCAGAAAAGCTCGATTAACTCTGGGGTGGTGAGAGGAATAGCTCGCAATCCGCACCTTCTTAGCCCTAAAGCTACAAACTCCATTCTTTGCCAGATTTGGGATTTGCATCTTTGAAACATTTCCTCGCTTAAAGTTGAAATTTCGGGTTTCTTAATTAGGGAGCGACTAGGCCCTGTAAATCCCTCAGCCTCTCCCATGGTAAAAGGAATTACCACATAAAAAGTTTTTATCATTATTGTTCCTGCTTCAACTAGGCTTTTTATAAAGTTGTAATATTCACCTGTTTGCATGCGAAGTAATTCGTTTTCTTGGTTGGTTTCAAGTTCTTTTAATTTTTCAAGATAACCTGTGATATTAAGCCTTCTCGACTGAATAACAATTTGGCAGGAAAAATCCAAGGAATTTAGAAAATTTTGGAATTGATAAACAATAGCGCTTTGCTCTTCGTCTGATTTCAATGCAAAATTAACAGAGGAAACCATTAAAAGTCCTCTTAGAGCTTTGTTTCTCAAAACAATGACGCCTTCTCTAATTTGGTCGATTTCTAAAAATCTTTGCGTAGATTGCTTCGGCATACCACCAATAAAATCACGAATTAGAATCGCTAATAATCTCGAATATTAATAATACGTTTATATTTAATGTCGCTTTTAGTAATGATTATTAAAATACCCAATGCCAATCCACTCGCCTTTAGATAACTTAAAATCTGTTTTATGTCTTGGGAATAAAAAATATTAGCCACCTTGAGCTCCACGACAATCTTATTTTCTATTACAAAGTCAAGAAAATACTTTCCAATGGTTTTGTTCTGATAATCCAGTTTAATTTCTTTTTCTTGGATGTAATCTATTTTTTCTCTATCAAGCTCAAGCGCCAAAGCTCTTTGATAATATTTTTCTTGATAACCATACCCTAACTTATTGAAAACTTTAAAGATTAAGCCGATGATTTTATAACTTAAATCTTTATGTACTAATTTTTCCATCTAATTTTCTATTCGTGATAATTCGTATCAAAATTAGTGATTGTATTAGTGGTAACGGTTAGTTTGTGCGGGTTTCGATTTCCGATGACAAGCTTTTTAGTCTGCTTTTTTCTGCAATCTTGAGCGACGGAGAAAATTCAGACTTTTGTTCTTTTTTTTCCTCTGGCGGCGCTTTCCGCATTACAATTGTCAATGGGGTTTCTTTCTTTTTCCAAAGATAGAGTTTATTTGAAAAGGTGTAGGCAAAAAAGTTTGCAGAGGCTGTTGGGATAGACCGTCCTCCTACTTGGCCGAAAGCAAGAAAAAGAGAACTAAAAACCACAACTAAGCAGAGAAACAAAAAAAGCAGAAAACTTCTTTTGGCTAAAATAAAATAAAGCAAAAAACAAACAAGGCCAGCGCCGGCAATATACATAAATTGTTTAAAAGTTAAAGGCCCAACAATTTTAGGGTCGCGATATATGAATTGTGGAACTTGGTATTGCATGAATTAAATTGCTACATTGTTAAACTGCTAAATGGTTAAATTGATAGTTTTTGATTAGTAAACTGAATTAAGGAATTGATTTCTCTGGGAAGCGTTTTTAGTTCTCTAAAGATATGCTCATATTCGTCATCTTTTAAAAGTTTTCTAATCTTCGCTTTTTCATTCCAATCCAGGCATTCGTTAATAGAACCGTAGCTTATGTGGTAAAAATGGATTTTGTCTTTTTTATGATACCTTCCGAATCCCTCAGCTATATTAGAAGAAATTGAGTCAACAGCTCTAATAAACTGATCGCCTACCGTTCGTCTTGCAGAAATGTCCCATTTGGAAACTACTCCCAAAATATAATTAGACAGCTCAAAAGATATCTTATAAGCACTAATATCATTTAATCTTAAAAATCTCTTTTCCATTAATGACAATGTAACAGTTTAACAATATGACAATTTAACAATTTATTCTAAGGGTTCCCTATACGTATCCGG
>Ga0210018_1001638_pt1 | contig 11589 bp, 11 predicted proteins | sample CryGeyCG2014_010_2_FD_183967 | JGI IMG/M metagenome (GOLD analysis project Ga0210018, IMG submission 183967) | Groundwater microbial communities from aquifer - Crystal Geyser CG09_land_8/20/14_0.10 (SPAdes) (version 2) | ecosystem: Environmental > Aquatic > Deep subsurface > Groundwater | place... | reverse complement strand
TATAAATTTTGGACTCTCTTTACTTTTAAACCTCTTTTTTTATCTTGTGGCAAGCGGGATTTGTGTAGGCCTCTTTAATGCTTTTATTTTTACACTTACCCAGAGGATTAGAGAAGGAAGAACCTAATTAAGCAAAATCTTGACCTAAGCGTAATCCTATTTTATTCTTATAATAAAGGTCGGTGATAAATAAATTAAAAATATGAAGAAGATAAAAATCGGCTTAGGGATTTTAATTATAATATCTATTTTGACTTTCTCGGGAATAGCTACAGCACGGACGAACACTCCTGAAGTCAGAGGAAAAGAAAAAATCGTCTTCATCCATTATAAAAAAGACTTTGCCAAACCGTCTTCTGCCAGGCCAGCAAAGGCCCCCGCCTGTTATGGGTTTTTATCCAAAGGCGCTAAATTAAAAACAGTAGAAGATTTGACTATTTCTCCTGATTTAGATGCTCCGGCTATACTTGCTTCAGCTAGTGAATGGGATTCCCATACTTTAACTAACCTTTTTGGTAATTATACAGTTGATGATTCCACTGCTGATTGGGACGGTTGGACTAGTTCTACTCCAGACGGCAGAAATGAATTTTCTTATGGAGATTATCCTCAAGAAGGAGTGATTGCTGTAACAGTGGTTTGGGGTTATTTCTCAGGACTTCCCAGCACAAGAAAAATAACTGAGTTTGATGTCTTATTTGACACTGATTATAAGTGGGGAGACGCAACTGCAGATCCTAAAAAAATGGATTTACAAAATATTGCTACCCACGAAATCGGCCATGGGGTGGGCTTGACTGATGTCTATCAAACGGCTTGTAGCCAAGCAACGATGTACGGCTATTCTGATTACGGCGATATTATAAAGAGAGACCTTGCTCAACCAGATATTACCGGCTTGCAAAAACTTTACGGTTTCTAATTAGCCAAATAAAACAAATCCCCGATTTTGGAAATTACCATATTTCGGGGTTTTGTTATTTAAAAAGATTGATTATAATATTAGCCAAACATTCTAACTTATGAAAGAAAAATTTCTTGACATTTCTCAACGAGCCCAAGAAGCTCAATTTTCGCCAATTAGAAAATTCGTTCCTTATTTAGAAGAAATTAAAAAGAAAGGAATTAAGGTTTTTGAACTCCATATTGGTCAACCAGACCTGCCAACGCCAAAAGAAATTTTAAAGGAAATTAGAAATTTTAGAGAAAAAATCATTGCCTATACTCCTTCGGACGGTATTTTAAAAGTAAGGGCAGCTTGGCAGGAATATTACAAAAGCGTAGGAATTAATCTGGACCTTTCAGAGATTATTGTCACAATTGGAGGAAGCGAAGCAATCCTCTTTGCTTTCGCAGTTGTCTCTAATCCCGAAGAAGAAATCATTGTTTTCGAGCCTTTTTATACTAATTACAATGGTTATACCTCAGTAGCTGGAATTAAATTAGTACCCTTAAGGACTTTAGCCAAAACAGGTTTTCACTTACCAAACCAGAAGGAAATTGAGAAAAAAATTACCTCGAGAACAAAAGGAATTTTAATTTGCAACCCTAATAATCCTACTGGGACGGTTTATTCCAAAAAAGAGCTAAAAATGATTATTAATATTGCTAAAAAATATAATCTTTTTATTTTATCTGACGAAGTCTACCGAGAATTTGTCTATGATGGCGAAAAACACTATTCAATAATGGATTTTCCAAAAGCCCGGGCCCGAGCAATAATCCTCGACAGCGTCTCAAAAAGATTTAGCGCTTGTGGGGTCCGGATTGGCTGCCTTGTTTCTAAAAATAAAAAAGTGATTGAGGCAGCGACAAAATTTGCTCAAGCTCGTTTATCTTCTCCAATGGTTGAGCAATTAGCAGTAATTCCCCTCCTTAAAAATTCTCAAAAATATACCAGAAAAATTGCTCTGGAGTATAAAAAAAGAAGGGATACAGTTTTTGAAGCATTAAAAAAGATTCCGGGCGTAAAGTGTTTAAAGCCAAAAGGCGCTTTTTATATCACCGTCAAATTGCCGATAAAGGACTCTGACCACTTCGCTAAATGGCTTTTAACTGAATTTTCTTTTCAAGGCAAAACAGTAATGGTGGCGCCAGCTTCTGGCTTTTATGCCACTGCCGGTCTGGGAAAAGACGAAATACGTATTGCCTTTGTTTTATCTTCTTGGAAACTTAAAGAAGCAATGAATATATTAAAAATAGCCTTAAAAGAGTATAAAAAGAACTTTTAAATTTTAATAATTTATGAACCTAACTCAACTTAAAGAAGTTCTCAAGGGAGAGCCAAATTTTCGTTTTAAACAAGTCAAAAAAGCCATCTTTCAGGATTTAATTGAGGATTGGACAAAAGCTACCATTCTGCCTTTATCTTTAAGAAAAAAGTTAAATGAAAAATGTCCGTTGGCGCTTAATGCTAAACTTTTTACTTCAAAAGATGAAAGGACTGCCAAGGCATTGATTACCTTAAAAGACAACCTTCGAATCGAATCGGTTCTAATGCGACACCCACCCCGTAGTAAAAATTTTTTACTACGGGATAAAGATGCTCGGAATACGGTTTGCGTTTCTTCGCAAGTTGGTTGCCCTTTGGGTTGTATGTTTTGCGCCACCGGAAAAATGGGTTTTAAAAGGAATCTTGAAGCCCTGGAGATTGTTGAACAGGTCCTCTTTTTCGCTCGTTATTTGAAAAAATTAAGGGAGAAAGTGACCAATGTAGTTTTTATGGGGATGGGAGAACCATTTTTAAATTATGACAATGTTTTGGAAGCAATCAGAATTTTAAACGAGAAAGATAGTTTTTGTTTGGGAGCTAGACATTTTTCTATTTCGACTGTGGGAATAATAGAAGGGATAAAAAAGTTAGCTAAAGAAAAACTCCAAGTTAATTTAGCTATTTCTTTACATGCCCCTGATAATGACCTCCGTTCCAAGATTATGCCTATTAATAAAAAATATTCCATTGAAAAAATTTTAACGGCGGTTGATGAATACATTAAAATAACACGGCGTAAAGTGATGTTTGAATATATTATGATAGATAATTTAAATGACTCTCCGAGTGAGGCTAAAGAGTTAGCAAAACTGATGAAAAAACCTCTCTACTTTGTTAATCTCATCTCTTACAATCCTACCGGAATTTTTCATGCTTCCTCGGGTGATAAAATTAAAAAATTTAAAGAGGTTTTAGAAAAAGCCGGAATTCCAGTCACCCAGCGCTATCGCTTTGGTAAAGACATCAAAGCGGCCTGTGGTCAATTAGCAACTAAATCTGGAAAGCAGAGTTAAATTTTTGCCCAAGATGGAAAAATTTTTAAATATCAAAATCAATCTCTCCCAATTTTATGTCTTGCCAAGAGCCGAAACAAAATTCTGGGTAAAAAAAGTAATAAAGGAAATTAAACAGACAACTAACAACAGACGACTTACAACCAACAATAAACAGCAAGCTTTACAATCCCCCGTGTTGGAAAAACAGCTCCCGCCTATGGCGGAAAAAGAGCGCCAGAAACCGAAGGTGTCTGGAGTGGGGGTCGGGGGATTGCTAGTTTTTGACCTTTTTTCTGGCACTGGTTTTATTGGCATTGCCATTCTAAAAGATTGCCCTGAGTTTTGTCGAAGGGTTGATTTTGGCGATATAGATAAAAAAGCTTTACAGCAGATAAAAATAAATCTTAAGCTTAATAAAATTTCGCTAAAAAGGGTCAAAATTATTCAAACTGATATTTTCTCCGGCATTAAAGGAAAATATGATTTAATTTTAGCGAACCCTCCCTATGTGGCAAAAGAAAGATTGGGCGAAGTTCAACTCTCGGTAAAAAAATATGAACCAAAGACAGCTTGGTATGGTAAAAAAGGAGGATTATTTTATATTGAGAAATTTTTAAGTAAAGCAAAGAATTTTTTAAAAGAAAATGGTATAATTTATCTTGAGATAGATACCCAACAAAAAAAGTATATTGAGAATCTTTTAAGAAGATACGAATACCCCAAGTTCACTTTTGGCAAAGACCAATTTGGAAAATATCGTTGGGTGAAAATAATAAAAACCCCGTGAGATAGGTATAGTCGCCATCTCACAGGGGAAACCCCATTAGATGACTAGTTCTATCTAACGGGGAAAGGTCGAAAACATTAAATCTTTTTATGAAAAAGTTTTTTATTCTTGTTATCATCTTAATTCTAGTTGCCATCGGAGGATTTTGGTTTTGGCAAACTAAAAGAGTAGTAACTGTCTCCGATGCGATTTCTATTCCTATGAAAAAAATTGTTCTCAAGAGTTCGGCTTTTGAAGATAGTTCTAATATTCCTCCAAAATATACCTGCGACGGTGAGGATATTAATCCACCCCTTTCGATTTCCGATATACCAGAAGACGCCCAGAGTCTGGTTTTAATTGTTGACGACCCCGACGCTCCAATGGGGACTTTTTGCCATTGGACGATTTGGAATATTTCTCCCCAAACTAGTGAAATCTCTGAAAATAGTGTGCCCGAAAGCGCAGTAGAAGGGAAAACTGATTTTGGTAAGACCGGTTGGGGTGGTCCTTGTCCACCTTCTGGAACCCATCGCTACTTTTTTAAAGTTTTTGCTTTAGATGCAAAATTAGACCTTCCTGCAGGAGCCTCCAGAGCCGAGATTGAGAAAGCAATGGAAGGTCATATTTTAGGGAAAGCCGAACTTATTGGTCTTTACAGTCGCCCGTAACAATAAAATTTTAGAGAATTCTTTTTAATGGATTTTTTAAATCCCCTTTTAGGGGATTTTATCGTTTTAATAAAAAAAGATATAATATATAAACTTATGGACTATCGGATAGCTTCAAAAAAGCAAAAAAAGAAACCTCAAGATATACATATCGGAAAAGAATTCTCAAAATATGCAATAGAGGATGCTAGGGCAGTTCTCGAAGAATTTAAAAGCTCGCCAAAAGGATTAAATACAAAAGAGATTAAAAGTCATCAAAAAAGGTATGGCCTTAACGAAATTAAACCAAAAGAGGTAAGCCCCCTCCCAATTTTTTTTCGTCAGTTCCAGTCCTCTTTCGTTTACCTACTTTTAATTGTTTTAATTTTATTCTTTCTATTAGGGGAGATTATGGAAGCAGCGACAGTTTTTATTATAATTACACTCTCTACTGGCCTCGGCTTCTATCAAGAATATCGTTCGGAAGAAGCATTAAAATTTCTCAAAAAATATATTGTCTCTCATGCCCAAGTTCGGCGCGAGGGAAAAGAAATTATTATTCACAGTAAAAATTTAGTACCAGGAGATATTATAATTGTGGAAGCGGGGGATATTATTCCTGCTGATATAAGATTTTTTAAAGAGAATAATCTAATTGTTGATGAGGGAATTTTAACTGGAGAGTCTGTACCGGTTAAGAAGATTTCCAAAAATCTTAAAACGGAACCTAAAGAAATTTATCAATCTCAAAATATTGGTTTTTCAGGGACAACTGTAGCTAGTGGCTATGGCGAAGGCATTATTTTTGGTACGGGAGTTAATAGTGTAATTGGCAAGATATCTCAACTGACCGTCGAAACTATAAAAGAAAGTATTTTTTCAAAAGAAATAACTAAGTTTAGCCAATTTATTCTCCGCCTAATTTTAATTATCCTTATTGTTGTTTTTTTCGCTAATATTTTTATCAAGGGCCAGGAGGCAAATATTGTAAATATTGTTGAGCTTTTGACTTTCTCTATCGCCTTAACAGTCAGTATTATTCCCGAGCCATTACCAGTAGTAACTACCATCTCTTTATCAAGAGGAGCAATTAAATTAGCAAAAAAGGAAGTAGTGGTAAAAAGACTGTCGGCTATTGAAGACCTGGGGAGTATCGAGGTTTTATGCTCTGATAAAACGGGCACATTGACCGAAAATAAACTTGTGGTAGATGAAATCTACTCATTAAATAAAGAGGAGTGTCTCCTTTACGGAGCTTTATTATCCCCGACATTAGGGGGAGGGAAGAAAAGACAATTCCACGATGCTTTCGATAAAGCCTTATGGAGGAAAATATCTCTTGAGCAAAAAGAAAAAATGAAAAGAATTGAAAAGATATCAGAAACTCCTTTTGATCCTGAGCGGCGCCGCGCCAATATCTTAATAAAGAAGGGGAATATTTACGAGTTAGTTGTAAGAGGGGCACCGGAAATATTAATTGGTCTTTGTAGTAACTTGGACGACGAAGAAAAGCAATCTTTAAAGTCTTGGATTTCAAAAGCAGGAAGAGAAGGGAAAAGAGTTATTGGGATTGCCAAAAAAGAAATTGTTAAAGAAATTTATTATAGTTCTAAAGAAGAGAAGAACCTATCTTTTCTAGGGGTTATTTCTTTTTTTGATTCTATTAAGAAAACCACCAAAGAAGCAATGGCCGATGCTAAAAGTTTGGGAGTTAAAGTGAAAATATTAACAGGAGATACTAAAGAAGTAGCCGGAGCGGTAGCTTATCAAATTGGCTTAGTACCATCACCGGAAAAAGTTATCTCAGGAGATATTTTCGAAAAAATGTCGCCTGACCAACAACGTTTAGCAGTCGAGAATTACGCTGTCTTTTCTCGAGTTTCTCCTCAGCAAAAATATAAAATTGTTAAGATTTTAGAGGAGGAAAATGAAGTGGGATTTTTAGGAGAGGGCATTAATGACGCGCCAGCTTTAAAAATTGCCAATGTTGCTTTAGCGGTGGATAACGCGGCTGATATCGCCAGAGAAACATCTGATATTATCTTATTAAATAGGAGTTTGAAAACCATAATTGATGGAATTCAAGAAGGTAGGAAAATTTTTGCCAATACCACAAAATACATTAAAAGTACCTTAATTTCTAATTTTGGCAATTTTTTTGCCCTTGCCTCCGCTTCCTTAATTACTAATTTTCTTCCGATGTTGCCTTTACAAATTTTATTACTTAACTTTTTATCAGATTTTCCGATGATTGCGATTTCTACTGACAATGTAGATAAAGAGGAATTAAAAAGTCCCAAAAGTTATAACCTCAGAGAAATTGTCTTGGTAGCTACCATTCTGGGTTTTGTTAGTACAGTTTTTGATTTTATATTTTTCGGACTTTTCTATCGTTTTTCTCCTGATATTCTCCGGACTAATTGGTTTATAGGAAGTATTTTAACTGAGTTAATATTAATATTTTCTATTCGCAGCAAATCTTTATTTTTCAAAACCAAAGCACCTTCAAAGATATTGACATTTCTCTCTGGGTTAACAGCTCTTTTTACCATTTTTCTGCCATTTACTCGATTTGGCCAAGAAGTATTTAAATTTATCCCTCCCCAAAATAATCATTTACTATGGATTTTTGGAGTTGTTCTTTCCTATTTTATAATCACCGAATCTATAAAATTAATTTATTACCATATATTGCATAAAGAAGATATGATAAAATCTTAATATGCTTACTTTATCTCAAGTTAAAAAGAATCCCCAAATTTTAGAATTTATCAAGGAAACAGAAGTCGCTTTGGCTACCTTAGCCTATACCGAACATGGTTTGGAACATGCTACCCTTGTTGCTGACCGAGCAAGAACGATGGCTAAAGAAATTGGTCTCCAAAAGAACGAGCAAGAGATGGCAGCTATTGCTGCTTTTTGTCATGATATGGGAAATTTTATAACTCGTGAATATCATCATTATTTTGGCGCCTTACTTTTTCACCAAGTTTTTCATAATGATTTTAGTCCAAAAGAGCTTACCTTGATTATGCATGCCATTGCTAACCATGACAAAGAAGAGATAAAATTTTATCATCCTATTGCTGCTATTGTCGTTCTGGCTGACAAATCCGATGTTCATTATTCAAGGGTCATTGTTAAAGATTTAAATAAAATCAAAAAAGATATCCACGATAGAGTGAATTTTGCTACCAAGTCCTCGCGATTAAAGATTGATAAAGTTAAAAAAAGAATTACTTTAACCCTTAAAATTGATACGAACCTCGTACCGATAATGGAATATTTTGAAATTTTCACCAGGAGAATGGTTTATTGCCGAAAAGCAGCCGAATATTTAAATTATAGTTTTGGATTAGTAATCAACAACTTCAAACTTCTCTAAGATTAGAGAAGTTTTTCTTTGCGAAAAATATCTTATTCTCATGCCAAAACTCTATGTAATTAATGCCAAAGGAGAAAAAGAACCGCTTTCTTTTAGGAAGATATATAAAAGTGCCAAAAAAGTTGGTGCCCCCGAGCCATTAGCTCAAGAAATCGCCAAAATTATTAAGAAAGAAGCTTTCCCCGGCATCAGGACTTCAGATATTTTCAAAAGAGTAAAGGAATTACTCTCAAAAAAAGTTCCTGGCGCTGCCTTACGCTTTGATTTAAAAGGAGGAATGAGAAAATTAGGTCCCACTGGCTTTCCTTTCGAAAAGTATATCGGCGAGATTCTCTCGAGGAATAATTTTAAAGTTCATCTTAACCAGTCTATTTCCGGAAACTGCGCAGATTACGAAATAGATTTTTTAGCAAAAAGAGAAAGAACTCTTTATATTGGTGAATGTAAATATCATAATTTAGCCGGAGGAAGAGTAGATTTAAAAATTGCTTTGGCAAATTACGCCCGTTTTTTAGATCTTAGAGAAAGCGCCTTTTTAAAAAGTCAAAGAGTGAAAAATATTCGATTGAAAAGCCTTCTTATTACAAATACAAAATTTACTAGCCAAGTCATTCAATACAGTCAGTGTGTAGGGATTGAACTTCTGGGATGGGACTGGCCCAAAAATAGAGGACTTGAATATTTAATTGATACTCAAAAACTCTATCCAATTACAATTCTACCGTCCTTAAAAGGCTATTTAGCTGAAATTTTTGTCTCCAAAGGGATGATGCTTGCCGAAGATATTTTAAAAATCGATAAATTAAATCTTTTAAAAGAAGCTAAAATTCCCGTTTTTCATCTTGACTCCTTAATTAAAGAAGCAAAGTTATTATTAGGATTATAATTTATGAAAATAAAACGGATGATAGTAGGAATGTTTTTAACTAATTGCTATTTGTTAATTTCTGATAAAGAACCCCGCAGTAGAGAAACCTCACTACGGGACGAGGCGGCAATAATTGACCCAGGAGGAGGAAGTAAAGAAATTTTAAAAGAAGTTCAAGATAACAATCTCAACCTTAAATATATCATTCTAACCCATTCTCATCCTGATCATATTTTTTCAACTTTTAAAATAAAACAAAAGACAAAAGCCCAAGTTTTTATTCACGAAGCTGAAAAAGATTTTATTAAATTCAAAGTGGATAAGTTTTTAAGAGAAGGGGATAGAATAAAAATAGGTAAAACCTTGCTAAAAGTTCTTCATACTCCCGGACACAGCAAGGGTAGTATTTGCCTCCTAGGGGACAAATACATCTTTACTGGCGATACAATTTTCAAAGATGGTTATGGTCGCACTGATTTACCCGGAGGTTCTCCCGGAGACCTCAAAAGCTCCCTCCAAAGGTTGTCGAAATTTTTCAAAAAAGGCATAATAATTTATCCAGGGCATGGAGAAATTTTTAAAATCAAATGAAAGAGATAATTCTAAAAGTTGATAAAAATGATAATGTCGTTGGCGAAGTTCCAAAAGATACTGCTCATAACAACAAAGGAATTTTGCATCGGGCATTTTTGGTAATAGTTTTTGACGATAAAGGAAAAATCCTTTTGGCGAAGAGGAGCAGATTTAAAAGATTATGGCCGGGTTTTTGGGATGGTTCTGTTGCCTCTCATCAAAGGAAAAACGAGTCTTTAGAGACGGCGGTTAAAAGAAGACTTAAAAAAGAAGTAGGCATAAAAGTGCCAAAGGTAAAAAATCTTTTTAAGTTCTATTATCAAAATTCCTTTAGGAAAAAGGGCTCCGAAAGAGAGATTTGTCACGTCTTTAAATTAAAAACTAAAAACAAGATTTCTCCCAACAAAAAAGAAGTGGCAGATTTTAAGTGGTTAGATTTAAAAGAACTTCAAAAGGAAATTGAAAATAATCCCAGAGAATATACTCCTTGGTTTTTAATCGTTTACAAGCAATTCCTCAATGATATTATTTAAAATTTTACAGGCATTTTTACTCCCTAGCGTCTTTGTCTTCATCTTGATGCTTTTGGGAGTGGGTTTAATCTTAATAAAGAAAAAAAGAGCCGGAAAGATAATTTTAATTTTGGGAATTGTCCTTTATTATCTTTTTTCTATCACTCCTGTCTCTGATTTTTTGATTTCTCTCCTCGAGAACCAATATCAGTATCCTGCAAAGACCCGGATAGACTCGATAGATACAGTGGTCGTCCTTTCGGGAGGAATAAAAAACCGCAATCTGCTTTTACCGAGTGCCTTAGGAAATAGCACCCTTTTTCGGCTTACTGAAGCTCTAAAGATTTACTTTCTGAAGGAAGAAAAGCCATTAATCATAGTTTCAGGAACTAGCCCTATTGATAGAATAGAGAAAGAATCCTTATTTGGAGCAAAATTCCTAGAATCTTTTAATGTCCCCAAAGAAAAGATAATCTGGGAAGTAATGTCAGGCAATACTTTTCAGCATGCCAGAGAAGTAAAAAAAATTATTAAAGATGAGCCATTTTTGCTTATAACTTCTGCTTATCACATGCCCCGGGCTATCAAAACCTTTCAAAAAGCAGGATTAAGTCCTATTGCTCTCCCTACCGATTATCAATATGAGAATTTCTACACTATTTTAAGTTTCCTTCCCCAGGCAGAAAATTTAAAAAAATCCAATTTAGCATTTCACGAGTATTTTGGGATTTTATTCTATCGACTCTTTGGCTATAGTGAATAAAAACTTCTGTTGACCCCGTTAGAAAGACGTATCCCAAGAGACCGAACATGAACACAAATCCAATTCCTTGTTAGAAAGGGCAATTGGGTCTAACCCCTTTCTAACGGGGTTGACTTTCTACTAAAAAAGTGGTATTGTTTATTCCATGGAAATTAAGGAAAAATCAATGAAATTATCTTCTCTCGGAGACACCAAAAAGACTTCTTCATTTTGGCGTCATTTTTTTGCTTGGCTTATTTTAATACTCTTTTTTCTTAAAATTAGCTCTATTGCCTTTATTTATTATTTTCCAAAGAGTAGTTTCTTTGCTGAAATTAGTAAAAGCCTACTTTTCACTCTTACTAATCAGGAAAGAAAATCTTTGGGCGTCAACATTTTAAGACAAAATACAAAACTGAGCCAGGCTGCCTATCTTAAAGCAAAAGACATGTTAGAAAAAGATTACTTTGCCCATACTAGCCCTTCTGGTCGCAGCCCTTGGTATTGGTTTGAAAAAGTAGGATACAATTATCAATATGCCGGTGAAAATTTGGCCATAGATTTTCTTGATTCAGAAGAGTTATTCGCGGCCTGGGATAACTCTCCCTCCCATCGCGAAAATATTATCAGTGCTAATTATACTGATATTGGGATTGCCGTCGTGAACGGGGAATTTGAAGGAGCGCAGACTACTGTGGTCGTTCAACTTTTCGGTTCCCCGGTTCCGGCCTTAGCCAAAGAAACTACCACTTCCACTCAAAAACCCAAGCCCTCAACAACTACAGTTCCAAAGCCAGTAACAACTTCTCAGATAGCTTCAAGTGGT
>Ga0210018_1001633_pt1 | contig 11601 bp, 13 predicted proteins | sample CryGeyCG2014_010_2_FD_183967 | JGI IMG/M metagenome (GOLD analysis project Ga0210018, IMG submission 183967) | Groundwater microbial communities from aquifer - Crystal Geyser CG09_land_8/20/14_0.10 (SPAdes) (version 2) | ecosystem: Environmental > Aquatic > Deep subsurface > Groundwater | place... | reverse complement strand
CTCTTAAAATAAAAAAACCGGCGGGAGTAGAGAAACCCGCCGGTCGGGGGTGTATATGTCCGCCTGGCCTTGGCGAACACATCAAGGCAGCGGCAAGAATTGGCGCGGCGCCATGAACCCTGAGCGAGGGACAGCGTTCTTCCTTTCAAGGGAATCATGGCGAAGACTTGCCACTGCCAAAGCGGATAAAGCAAGGCGGCGAGAGGAGGTTGCGAGAAGGTGGAAAGTGAGCAAGGGGATACCTTGTTCACCTCCCTTTAGTTGGTTTGGTGGTTCCGGTATCATCGTCCCCCCCTCCCGCCGCCAGATTGTCAACCCCTCGATAGACTCGGGGTTGACTCTGAACAGAGTTGAAGAGTCAAATGGATGGTCCTGCTGGCACTACAAGGCGTATCTCCCCATACACTTTCGCGGTATGAGAAGAACAGCAGGACCATCAGCAGCCGCCAAGTAGACCGCTAAATTACATTATATATAAATTTTTAGTTATTATCAAATAATATAGTACAATAGAAGAAAGATGACCTCCTATTGAAGTAAAGAAAAGAACCTTCCGCTTCGCGGAAGAACCTTGTTTTCTCCTCCCTTGGAGTCGAAAATGAAAAAAGAAATTATTTTTATAATATTAGGGATAGTTCTAATTTTTTTAGCAGCTGCTGGCAGTTATTTTGTTTTGGGCTATATTTCTAACAAAAATCAAACAAAATCCTCTAACTCTTCTGCTGTTTTAGAACCGGGTGCTTTAACTGGTCCCTCTCGAACCCAACAAGCCCCAACTTTAGCGCCAGATGAAATTATTAAATGGACTAATTATTATCGCCAACAAAACGGCTTAAAACCTTTAGAGGAAAATATAAAACTAACTCAGGCTGCCCAAAATAAAGTCAATGATATGTTTAATCTCCAATATTTTGCCCATACTTCTCCTTCCGGCAAGGATGCTGGAGATTTAGCCAAAGAAGTTAGTTATAATTATAAATCCTTGGGTGAAAATTTAGCCCTGGGTGATTTCATGAGCGAAAAAGAATTGGTTGATGCCTGGATGAATTCACCTGGCCATCGAGCTAATATTTTAAATAAAGATTTTACTCAAATCGGTGTGGCAACAGGATTAAATGTTTATAAAGATAGAAAAACCTGGCTGGCAGTTCAGGAATTTGGCAAGCCAATGCCAAACTGTACAAAACCAGATGAAAATCTGAAAAAACAGATTGAAACAAATGAAAGCCAATATAGCCAAATTAACAGTTTAAATCAACAAATTAGCACTCTTTCTTCACAGGGCAATGCCCTTGTCCAACAAGGAAATGCCAAAATCGAACAAGGCAATCAAATTTATGCCCAAACCGGTGATAAAAGCCAAGCCCAACCTTATTGGGATGAGGGCAAAAGTCTTCAAGATCAAGGTCAAGCAAAACTCTCCCAAGCCAGCCAACTACAAACCCAGGTCCAAAACCTGCAGACTCTTTATAATGAAAATAAAACCTTAATAGAACAATATAACTCTCAAATCCAGCAATATAATAGTTGTATTAATAGTTAGTTCTCTTTAGTGTCAGCTAATTTATTTAAATAAATTCCCACGATAATTACTAAAATTGTTACCAGCAGGGCATAAATTAATTTTGCCCATAAACTGCCAGAGATGACTGGAAAAACATAATCAATTATTGCCTTGATTGCCTCATTCCAAGCCAGCCCTGCCACAAAACCAAAAGCCGCCAAAATATAACCCGTGGTTTGTTGTTGAATTTCCTTTTTAATTTTTGGCCGTTCTTTTTTAAATTGTTCCAGTTGACTATCTGCCATGCTACCTCCTTTTTATATTTTATAACAAAAAAACCGGGTTCCCACCTAACCCGGTTTGGATCTAGCTGATATGACAGGGTCATCTTGTTGGGTTTTGCGCCCGCCGAAGAAGCGAGATGGGACGAATTTGAGCCCAAACCTCTCCTTCGAAAACCTGCTGGTCACCCACCCACCCCTCAATGCCGCCACAAGCGCCTTTCATCTCGCGCGCATGCTGCGAGACCCTGATAATCAACCTCTGGCCTGGTAGAACTTGGGACAAAACAACAAACCTTTCCACTTTCATCAGAATACCGAACTCATCAAGCAGCGCATATAAGACACTGGCCACCTGAAGAGCCATTTCCAGCATTCTGCTGCCAGCCAACCTCGGCAATCCAGGCAGATGGCCGGCGCAATCCTCATCTGTTACCTCACGCCACCCTTCTACCCGGCCGGCTTTTTCATCAATGGTTGTAATGCCATCAATGCATAAAGCCTCCGGACCAAAAGGAAGCATCTTCAACAATTGATCTCTATTCAACATCCTGCTTCCCCCTTTCGATTTGCTAAGGTGCTTGAGATTTTGACTATAACATAAGTTAAAAGAAAGATCAACCCCGCAGCCGCTGGATTTTCTTAACTACTTCTTCAATTGCCAAAAAGATGAAAAAGGAAGCAAAAACCAAGGTCCAAGCTAAAAATGATGGCGATTCCATCCGGAAAGCATTATTTAAGACTCCAATACTCATCAGCGCCCAAAGCATAACAGCCGAAATTAATTCTGCCACCAGTAACCATCTATTGGATAACCAGCCAATTTGGAAAATTGAATTCCGCTGGGACCGACAGGAAAAGGCATTGGCTGCCTGACACAAAATCAAAGTGGCATAAACAGAAGCAGTTGCCCGCCAGTATAAATGATTATCAGAAGATAACCAATCTCGCCAATGCCAGCCACCTTCATATAAACTGACAAAATATATGCCAATACCCAAAACACCCATAATTGCCCCCACGCGGAAAAGTTTGGAAAGCATTTTAACTCCCAAAATTCTCTCATCGAGTGGCCGGGGCGGTCTTTTCATAATATTTTCCTCTTCATTTTCCACACCAAGTGCCAAGGAAGGAAAAAGATCGGTCCCCAAATCAATAGCTAAAATTTGAATGGCAATCAAAGGTAAGGGAAGACCTAAAATAATACCTAAAAAGGGAGTAAAAAGCTCGCCTGAGTTAGAAGATAAGACGTAATAAACAAATTTTTTAGCATTGTCAAAAATTCGTCTGCCCTCTCTGATAGCCAAAACAATGGTGGCAAAATTATCATCCAAAAGTATCATATCAGCCGCTTCTTTGGCTACATCTGTACCAATTTTTCCCATTGCTACCCCAATATTGCCTTTCACCAAAGCCGGTACATCATTGACGCCATCACCAGTTACCGCCACAATTTCACCATTGTCTTGTAAACTCTGGACAATGCGCAGTTTTTGTCCTGGCTCAACCCGGGCAAAAATAATATCTTGCTTGCAAATTTCTTTTAATTTATTATCATCCATTTTGTGAAGCTCTTCTCCTGTAACAACTTGTGTCTGGTCATCTGCCATACCAATTTGCTGGGCAATAGACAAAGCAGTTAACTCATAGTCGCCAGTAATCATAATTGCGCGGATTTTGGCTTGCCGACATAGTTTTATTGCCTCTTTCACTCCCTCTCTTGGCGGATCTTGGAAGGCAACCAGTCCAATAAAATCCAAATTGGTTTCCAGCTCCCTTTTGTCTGGTTTGCTTTTGCCAAAATCCCGACAGCCAAAAGCAATCACCCGCAAACCTTTTTTGGCAAAATCATTATTGGTCTCTAAAATGACATTCTTTTCTTTTTCCTCTAAGTTTGATTTTTCCAAAATCTCCAGACAAGCTCCTTTTGTATAAGAAAAAAATCGTCTTTCCTTTTGATATAAAATAGTCATCATTTTTCGCAAAGAATCAAAGGGGACTTCATCAATTTTGTTATTTTCCTCTCTAATCTCTCGGTAATTAATTTTTTTTGCTTGATAATATTTCAATAAAGCCACCTCAAGCGGATCGCCGATAGAATGTTCTCCAATTTCTGCCTGATTACATAAAAGAGCAATATTTTCTAAACTTTCTTCTGCTTCTCTAAGTTTAGAAAATATTTTGACCTCTGCCACCGATAGCTCTCCAGTTGTCAGGGTGCCTGTTTTGTCAGTGCAAATTACTGTTGTTGAACCCAAACTTTCCACATGGAGCAATTTTTTAACCAAAGCATTCTTTTTAAGCATCCGCTGAGCCCCCAAAGACAGGGCAACAGAAACCGCCGCCGGCAACCCTTCAGGCACCATAGCCAAACCCGCCACAACGGCAAAGAGTAAACTATCATTTAAAGGGTGGCCCAAAAGACGAAGAGCGATCAAGACAAAAACAGCTATACACAAAGCAATTTTGGCGATAGTCTTCCCAGTATGGATTAATTCTTTTTGCAGAGGCGTTTTTTCTTCTTTGATTGTTTGGGACTGCTGGGCGATTTGGCCAATGGCTGTTTCCATGCCAGTTTTAACAATTACTGCTTTGCCATTGCCGCCGACTATTGTTGTCCCCATAAAAACCATATTGTCAATATCGGATAAAACTTTATCTTGACTGATTTGATAAACTTTTTTTGTCTGGGGAGCTGACTCACCGGTGAGAGAAAAATCATTGGTTTCAAGGTCATATGACTCTAAAAGCCGGGCATCAGCGCCAATGGCATCGCCTGTCTCCAAAATTAAAATATCGCCGGGGACAAGTTGTAGATTTAAAACTTTTTTAACAGTCCCACCCCGCAAAACCTTGGAAAAAGAAGGCAAATGTTTTTTGAAAGCGGAAAGTATCTTCTCTGCCTTGTATTCCTGGCTAAAACCAATAATGGCATTAATGAAAATAATGGCCAAGATTATCATCGTGTCTCTTGGCTCACCAACAAAAAGAGCAATGACGGCCGCCACTGCTAAAATGACTAAAAATAAATCTTCAAATTGTTTTAAGAACAGCAAAAATAATTTGGTTTTTTTGACTTCCTTCAACTGATTTAAATCATAGCGGCTTAACCGCAAAAATGCTTCCCTGTCAGACAAACCAGCCAGATTTGTCTCTAAACGATGAAAAATTTCGGAAATTGTTGCCTGATAGTCTTTATTCATTGGTATTAATTGCTTTAATAAACCGTTCTAATGAATAGCCACCGCTAATACGGATTCTTTTGAGGGCAAATTTTTCGCCTGACGAATTGGTTTTGCCGATGACGGTTGTCACAGCGGTTTTATAGCCGGCTGCTTTGACCAGCATTTGGGCACTAAAATCAAATCCGCCAAAGGGATAACAAAAATGATCAACTGGTCTGTGTAAATATTTTTCTAATTGTTTTTTACTCTCTGTCAATTCCGAGTAGGCCTTTTGACTACTAACGCTTGTCAAATTGGCATGATTTAATGTATGGGAGCCAATTGTCCAACCTGCCTTTTCTAAAAAGACTAAATCATCCCAGCTAACATAACCCTCCTTGCCAATTTTTCCGACAATGGGATAAATGGTAGCAGTATAACCATATTGCTCCAAAATTGGGTAAGCATTCTCTAAGGCATCTTTATAACCGTCATCGAAAGTGATAATAATTTTTTTCCCAGATTGTTTTGCAAAAAGTAAATCCAAGGAGGTCGTCTGATACCCTTGGGTATAAAGATACTCAATTTGTTTAAAAAATTCTTCTGGCCGGACCTCCAAACTAGTTCCTACCTCTGGCGACTCAGGGCTAATCCGGACATAATGATAAAGCAAAACTGGTACTTTAGAAATTTGATCGGGTTGGCTGGAAAAGGAAATATTTTGAAAAGGTTGAACCAGTAATGCAACAGGCGATAAAGTATTGCCCTGGTAAATAAAATTAAAATAAAATAGATAGGTTAGCAAAAACCCGGAAGCAAGTCCTAAGATCAAAACCAATAGATACTTAACCGCCCTCACTATTGCCCCTCCTTAAAGTCAGGTAGGAAACCAAACCAACCGGAATCCAGATCCAAAAAGAAAAGAAGCGAAAAACTAAAATCGTCATTAAAGCAATGGAGGATGGAATGGCTAATCCACTATAAATCAAAGCCAAGGATCCCTCTGTCACTCCTAAACCACCGGGGATAAAAGAAATTAAACCAGCCAAAGTGGCCACCCCATAACCAAAAATCAAAAGCCCCCAGCCAATGGTATAACCAAAACTCAAAAATACAAAAAATAAACATAACATATCGCCCAACCAATAAACCAAACCAGCTATAATTGCCCAAAAGGATGTTCTTTTTCTTTGAGCAAAAAGTCCCATCCCCTGGTAAATATCTTCAAAGGCCTCATCAGCCCCTTGGGAAGCAATCGGCTTCTTACCAAATCTTCTAACAATTCTATTGATTAGGATTAAATATCTATCCCACCGAGTTTTAAATTTTTCTTTATGTCGGTATAAATAAACCATGTACCAAATGCCCCAGATAATAAGGGCGGCTAGGAAAAAAGAGATAATTTTTGGCGAAAAATTCAAATGGGGATAAATTGGCACCATTAAAAGGCCAATAAAAAATAAAAATAAAAAAGCCCCATAGGTAAAAATCATTCGCAGTATAAACATAATCAAAACTGAGCCAGTAGCAACTTTCCTTTTATTCAAAAAATAATAATCAATTGCCCCTTGGCCAAAAGAGCCAATGGGCAAAAAATGAATGGCAAAGGCAGCAATGGAACTAAGGCGAAAACGATCTAAAAACGTGATTTTATAACCAAGTCGAGATAGAATGATTCCTAAAAGCCATGCTGCTCCACAATAACTTATAAATTCTGCTGTTACTGCTAAAATTAAATAAAATTTGTTAACCTTTGATAAAAGTTTGACGGCCTGTTCTGCACCAATCAGTTTGGGAAAAAGCAAATAAATGCCAATAAGGAAAAATAAAACAATTACAATTGTCTTCCAACTAACTGATTGTGAAAAAACTGACGATTGCTCGCCATTATTTTGATTCATAAATTGTATCTATTAACATTGTATCGTATTTTAGGTTAATATAGAAACGAGGTAAAGGTGAATCTGAAACGTCTCAAAGATAATTTACTCCACATCAATAATTTGCGAAAATTTTTAGGTTATGAAATTTTTCGTCAGGCAACGGCCTCAAGTTTAAAATTGGAAATTATTAAAACGCCACCGGAAGGAAGAGTTCTCATTCTATCCCCTCACCTTGATGATGACGTGATAGGATGTGGCGGCATAATTAAACTTCATATCCAAAAAGATGATCAAGTTAAGATCGTTTATTTGGCTGATGGATCGGGAGGACTACCCAAAAATAAAATTTTTACCCGCTCTGACCGGCGACGATTGGCCCAAACAAGAGAAAAGGAAGCTAAAGAGGCAACTTTAATTTTAGGAGTAGATGAACCAATTTTTTGGCGCTATCAAGATGGACATTTCTCGGCCAACAGCACAACAATTAAACTTTTAGAAAATATCTTATCTACCTTTTCCCCAGATATTATTTATCTTCCCTCTTTTTTGGATCCCCATCCCGATCATCTGGAAACCTGCAAAATTTTCTGCGAAGTTTTGCCAAGATATGATTTTTCCGGTCAAATTTTTTCCTATGAAATTTGGTCGCCCATTTATGCTAATCGACTAGTAAATATTGATAAGGTTATTGATTATAAAAAACGGGCACTCTTGGCCCACAAATCGCAATTATCTTCCCGTGGTTATTTAGAAGCTATAATGGGTTTAAATCAATACCGGGCAGGTATGTTTGATGCCGGTAAATATGCTGAAGGATTTTTCGCCTGCAATAAAAAATTGTATCTACAATTATTTGAACTTTTAAATCTCCGGGTCAAAAAGTAAACTACTCTAGTTTTTATCTTTCTTTCTTATTATTTTTAGCGGGTGCGAGTAGTATATACTTCAGACGGGTGGGAAGTATTATTGAGGCAGCGGCGAGGCGCTAGCTTTCTTTTCTATCTCTTTATACTTTAACGGGTGCGAGTGGTATCCACTTCTGAAAGACTGCGGAGGCGAGCGGGCATGGTCTCTGAGCAAAGCGAAGAGGAGCGAGCCGAGTATTAGTGAGTTCCCTCGCTGGGGGAACGAACGGTCTTGAAGAAGGGATACCCGAGCAGGACCCGCTATTTTCCCTCTGCCTCTTTTTCCATTTTATCAAGCCGAGTATAATAATCGGCAAATTCATTGAGATGGGCCAGGGCGATTTTTCCAGTCATTAAAGGATTATCATCGGTAACATTAGTATGGCGATCAACTGTTCCATGTTCTAACTCTACATCCATACCCATACGAAACTGCTCCACATCAAATTTACTCCAATCTATTCCCAATTGCTCGCCAACTTGCTGGGCTTCCTCGGTGGTAAAATTTTCTTTACTCATTTGGCCTCCGCTTCGAGAATTTCGTTTCCAGGCAGAAAGAAATTCCCGAAAGTCCCTTACTTTTTAAACCTATTTGCAGATTTCTTAGAGTAAGAATACTGCAAGAGGTTGAGAAGTAATGGGACGCTTACTTTAATTTAATATATATGTCAGTTATTTCTTTTTTGCTTCTGGTTCACTTTTGGCTGGTTGGGGAGAAGTCGGCGATGGTGGAGTGGCAGGCACTGGCGTTGTCGTTCCAGTTAAAATAACTTTTTTGAAAAAGAAAGACACAATCACCATCACCAACCCAACGGCAAAAATAATGCCTGACTGGAGCATTATGCGGGAGGTAAAAGCATTAGATAAATTGGTGATGAGATTCAAGATAACCGTCGCCAGTTCTTTGTCAATGTTCGGCCCAAAATTGAGACCTTTGGTAAAAATATTGACAAGTATTTTGGCAATAAATGACATCACTAAAAACCCGAAACTGGCAATCATCAAAGGCACCCCCACCCAGCGGAAAATTGACCGCAGAGATTTTAGGCACATCAGCACCAAAAACACCAGCATCAAGCCCGCCATAATAAAACTGCCCCACATAATGTATTTGATAACTTGATAAACTGCCGGCAAATGGCTGTAAGTTTGTTCCTGAGGATTTAAATACTGATAACCAGGGCCGAATTTTTCCAATTTGTAACTGTCTTTTATCCCTGCTTCGCCGCCGGATTTTAGAAGTTCCTTCTGGGCATCATTAAGATTTACCTGCAAAACTAAACTCTGGCTTTTGCCGGAAAGCCAAACAAAAAGGGCGTTGATGTTTCTTTCCGCCTCAGTTTTTACCCAATCAGAAGTGACGCCTTTTTTGACCATCTCTTCCATTTGTTTTTTCTCGGCCTCAGTTTTAGCTTCCTTGGTCAGAGCTGAGGTCACAATTTGGGGAGATTTTTCCCAAAGACCAGATTTATCCAGTTCTTTTTCAATCAGTTTGGGATTGAGAGCAGTTGAGTAAAAAATATTGATGGTAAAACCAACAATGAAAAAGATGACAAGCAAAAAAGCCAAAAATGCCCCAAGACAACTATGCCGCATGATGCCCTCCCAATTAGATTATCAGATGAATAGATAAATGGATGAATGGGGGTTCCCCGATCATCCAATTATCCAGAGAGATTGAGCGTCGGCGGGCCCGTCTCGCGTCGGCGCAAGCCGAGGCGGGCGCTTACCTTAAAATTGTTAAATGTTAAATCTGTGGCGAACTTTATTTTATTATATCACTCTTGAATGATTATCTATAAATTTCTTTGCGGTGGGCGACTTCTATCAGTTTAATTGCATTTTGCTCTAGAAATTGAAAAATTACGCGCCAGTCCCGAGTAATTCTAAATGAATAAAATCCGGTTAGAGATCCTGTAAGTTGCTTTGTGTGAAGTTTAAGATGAAATGGTTGTTGTCGCAAAATCTCAAGTAATTGGGATAACTTTTTCTTTTGGGGATTTGGTAATTTTTTAACTGATTTCAAAAAGCTATTAGTGTAAAATATCTTAATTGCCATTGACTTTATTTAAAAAAGATTGAGAGTCCTTAAATTCACCCACAATATCTTCTTGGCTGGCTTTTAAAACCTTTTTGACAAACTCTGGCCGGTAGTTGCCTTCTGGATCTTTCCCGGCTAAACCAATAACAAAAGAGCGCAGGGCACTTACTTCCTGTTCAATTCTTTTTAAACTATCATTTTGTTTGGTTTTAATAGCCATCGTAATTTAATTATATTATAAGACTTTGAAGGATTTTTGTCAATTTTTTTACTTTTGAGCACGGGGGAAATTTTTAGATTAGATTTTGGGGGTTATCAGTTTACCCTGAGCCTGCCGAAGGGCCTCAATTTTTAATAATGTAATTTGGCTGCATAAACATCGCCATTGCCTGTATGCCAACTCATCCAAACAATTGTATCGCGCCAAATACTTGGAATTGTGGGTGAGGGTTGCTGGGGACCATCATTAGAAACTTGAACTGTCTGGCCGGTTTTTAAATCATAAGCGTAAATATTGTGGGCACCGATCCCGTCATCTTGCACCCAAGTAATAAATTTATTTGATATTCTGGGCCATGAACCTTGGTCGGCTATTTTTTTAATTGAATTTGTTTTAAGATTTTTGTAGTAAATCCCATCAGAACCTCTCCATACTACATTATTTTGGTAAATATCTGGTGTACTGGCGAAACCATTCGTTATCTCAAAAAAATCCTTTTTACTTAAATCATAACCATGGATAGAGTTGCCGTAATACCAGACAATTTTGTGTCCTGAAATTCTTGGAACAGATACGTTATTTGTAATGAATTTTGCTTCCTTGTGGTTTAAATTATAAACATATAAATCTCCAACTGCAGATCCAACAACATATATAATATTGGCTCCGGAGATACCCCCTGCTGTTTGATTGTCAGATCCATCAGCAATAGTAAAATCTTCACCAGTTTCGCGATTATATAATCTAACATCTGACTCACTTGGAGCTGGAATATCACTATATAAAATATATTTTCTATTAATCGCTTCAGGCCTTTGATCTCCGGGGCGTGTTATTATCGGAAATTCTTCTTGGGTATCAAAATTATAACCCCAAATATCAATTGCTTGACCAAATAAATCACGCCAATCTGCCCAAACAACAGTATTCCCATAAACTATTGGCCCGTTTTGTTGCTGAAATTCATGTGTAATCTGCCATTTTTCAAAAGTCAATGTTCTAGTAGCGCCAGCAGTTATTGGTACGAATAAAATACCTAGTCCCAGAAGAATAAATAATATCCTTTTCATTTTGGCTCCTTTCTTAATTAAATTTCCCCTCTCCCCGCCTCAATTTTTCCGAGGGGTTTTCCCCATTACATAATTTTAATAGAATAAAGAATTTGCTATAGCTATTATTAAAATAACAAAAGCAATTATAAATAGAATATATTGCACAAAAAGTGGCCATTCTACTGATTGCTTAGATATGGTTTGTCTTTCTTTTTCGGCCTGTTCAAAAGCATTTTTATAATCGTCATGGGAGGGAAAAGTTTTAGTCCAACAATTAGTAGCCCTCATGAATATTTGAGCAGAATGAACAAAAAAATAATGGGCCCAAATTAATTGACCTAAGCCAAATAGTAAAGAAAGTAACAAAAGAACCCATCCAATAATAAATAAAATTCTTTCTAAATCAGAAATAGTATTAGGCAAAGCAAATTTAATAAAAGCTGAACTAAAAATAAATACGAATGTTACTAAACTTAACCCAATTTTTGCTAAATCAAGAAATATTCTATTGGCCCAATCTATCATCGATTGGGCATTATTAGAATTAATAT
>Ga0210018_1001632_pt1 | contig 11603 bp, 15 predicted proteins | sample CryGeyCG2014_010_2_FD_183967 | JGI IMG/M metagenome (GOLD analysis project Ga0210018, IMG submission 183967) | Groundwater microbial communities from aquifer - Crystal Geyser CG09_land_8/20/14_0.10 (SPAdes) (version 2) | ecosystem: Environmental > Aquatic > Deep subsurface > Groundwater | place... | reverse complement strand
CTCGAACCGCCGCCTTGCGGCGGGAAAATTGGCGATTGATTTCAAAAATCCGTGGAATTATCTTGCCGAAATGCCTGCCGAAGCGAGGGGCGAAGCCCCGAGCGAGGCGACTAATTCAATATGGTGGACCTAGGCGGAATCGAACCCGCGATCTCCTCATTGCAAATGAGGTGTTCTACCACTAAACTATAGGCCCATTTATCTATGCGCCCATTCTCCTTTCGGTTTTGCTGTATTGTTCTATTGCCTTTTTAAATTCTTCCACGGAAAAATCGGGCAGGAGAGTTTCGGTAAAATAAAGTTGGGCATTAGCCACGTCCCACATCATCATACCCATTGACCAATGCGGCTCGCCGCCGGTGCGAATCACCAAATCAACCGGAGGCAAATCTTTGGTCCAAAGATTTTCTTTAATTAGTTTTTCGTCAATCTTTAAATTTTTACCTTGCGCTTTGCGATTTGCGATTTGCTTTACTGCGCTTGTCATCTCATCAATCCCACTGTAGGCCATCAGAAAAGTCAGTTGGTGATTTTTATAATTTTTTGTTTTATTAATTAATTTTTTAATTAACTGTTTCAATCTTTCTGGAAATAATTTATCCCAGCGCCCCAAAACGTTGATTTTTACGGAATTTTGATGAATTTCTTTGGAATTTATTAATTTTTTAAAATACCGTTCAAAAATATTGAATAAAAATTTAATTTCTTCAGGACTTCTCTTGGTAACATTGTCCAATGAAGTGCCCCAAAAAGTGAAATAAGGGATTTTCAAATTCAAAGCGGCTTTTAGAATTTTTTCCGTTGTCTTGGCTCCTTGGCGATGACCAAAAAAAGGAGGCAATCCCTTCTTTCTTGCCCAACGTCTGTTGCCGTCAGGAATCAAAACAATGTGATTTGGTAAATTCATAGCACAATCAGAACTCATTTTGAACAAAATCCCGACTGATTGCCGCGCTTCGCGCGGCAGAACCAAAACGGAACCCTCGGGCGGGCAAAAAGGAAGGGGGTTGGAGAGTGAGTGTCCACCAGGAATTTTTGCCCGCCCTCGCTTTCCGCCGCCGCCGAATTTCGTGCCCCGCAAAGCGGGGCGCGCCGCCTCAAAATAACTACTTTTTCAATTTCAAGCTAAAACTATTTGCAATGTCGGAAAATGCTTTCTGATACTCCACCCAAGTGCTTTGAAGAGTATTAAATGATATCACCCAAACATCATCATTCACGCCTTTAACCGCTACCATTAAAATTTTAAAATTTACTCCCTGCTGGGTAAAACTTGCCTCAAATGCCCGTGCCGGTTTGCCGTTTATGGTAGTATCATGCTCTTGAGCAAAAACGGTACTGGAAATTGTTTGTTGCAGCTGGATTTTGACGCTCTGCAAATATTCGCTTAAACTTTTCCCTTGCAGTGTGTCATAGCTTACAGCGAAATAACTTCTGAAGTTAATCTTTTGAGCCGCGGGGTCGGTGAGTTGCTCGTCGGCCTTAACGGCCATTGCTGAAGCTCCCATTGCGGGCGTGGTTTTCCGCCAGCCTTCGGGAAGGCTGATTTCAAAATCATCAGTTACTAATTTATTTTGTGATTGCTCGGAATTGACTTGATTATTGGTTCCAGTTTGGCTCGGCGGCGTGGTATTTTCAAGGGAATTGGCGGGCATTTTATTCTTCTGAATGAAATAAAAACCAATTCCTCCCACTATAGCGACAATCGCGATAATTAAAACGATAATTGCGATTTTGTTTTTCATAATTTTATGGTTATTAATTTTATAATACGACTTTTAGTTTTTGCTTTCAACCCTCTTTTCCGCCGCCGAATTTCGTGCCAGCGAAGCTGGCGCGCCGCAAATCATTTTTTGGTTGTTGATAATTCAGGAAGACCTATTCGTGATAGATAGTTAGAAAATCTTTGGGAAAGCTCCTCTCGAAATATCTCATTTAAACTTGCGATATATTTATTTTTTTTCTCTTTGTATAAAAAATCCCTTGGTAAGCCAAAGAAATGTTTAAAATCTATTACTAATTCTGGAACAGAAAAAAGAGGTTCGCCTTTTAAATAATGATATCTCTTAAAGGAATCATTATTTTTTATTTTTTCAATCTGTCCATTATTAAACGTATTCATCTTCCAATCTCCAAGATGCTCGCCTTTAGCAAAATTTTCCAAAATAAAAGCTGGGCTTACTAATAAAGATAATAAGAACTTATCTTGATTTTCATTTGTTTTTCTAAAATTAAAATCAGATTGTAAATCACAATCTTGACTTAATACTACAGCATATGGCAAAGAGATTATATCTTTTTCTGTCGTTGTTTCTGAATCACCGGTCACAAACTTTAAATCTTTAAAAATGTCTCCTTGATATAATCTTACATTGCTTTTCTTTCTATAAAGACTCTTGATTTTACTTTTGAACATACTTAATTTTCCCAAAAGTCATTTTTCTTAAAGAATAGTCGTTTTTTTCAAAGACATTATGACTATCATCTGCTTTTTTCCGTTTTTCTGGATTATAAAAATTATCAACCTCAGTATAGGCAGATTTTCCTGAATCACTAGAAGTTGTATTTGAATACGATTGTTTATCTTTTTTCATAATTTATGTTTTTAAAATTTTCCTTAAATTATCCTTAATTGAACTTTCGAATAAATCCTCAATTTTTTTATTAAACTCTTTTACGGTAGCGGACAAATCTAAACTTTCAGCATCGAGAGGAAATTTTGAATATTCGTCAAAATCTAAGATGAATGTTTTTTCATTTATTTCATTAGGGTAATTTGAGTTCCAAATGCCGTAATTAAAATTTATGTTGCTATTTTCTTCTTTCAAAACTACCTGTCCCATAGCTCTTGCTATATTTTTCTTCTTGCTAGTCGCAAATTTCAATGAACCAAGCAAGTGATTATTAATATAGTTATTCCAATTCAGAAAATCTTTACTTCCAAGTTTTATTTCATTAATATAACGAAGGCCCAATCTGTTAATGGTTTTTATCTCAAAATTTTTGATTAAATCTAAAATTAAATTTATATCTTTTAGCAACTCTGACGAATCTTTATATTTTAAATATTCTATAAATAAAAATCGTGGATGGATTTTAATTTTCTTTGTACGATTTTTATTAAATAAATTCCAAGATATCACCGGACTAGATGCCTGTTTAAATGCCTTAGTAACGAAATCAAAATTAATCATTCCTTCCTCTCCTCGTTCCTCCTCGTTTATGGGAAATTCCTTTTTAATTTTTTCAGTATCACTAAGTGTTTTTAATTGACCAAGTTTTGCTTGTTCAAAATCAATTCTAAAAATAACCTTAGTTAAAAAATTTCTTTTGTAGCGATTTTTCATAGTTTTAAATTAAGATTAATAAATTTTATTCTATTTTTAACTCTTTTTGTTTAACCCATTTTGGCCCATCAGGTGTTAAAACTAAAACATCAATCGGGCCACCGACACCCGGCATATCGCCCGGATCGGCTTGAATACCGTCTGAAAATCTTTGAATTGCCGAAGTAGTTTGTATCGCTAAAACAGTAAAATCAATTGCGTCTTGCAACGGCATTGCACCCCAATTTATAGCATATTCCAAACTATTCAACTGCTTTTCAATCTCTGGCTGACCTTTTTGTTTTATAGCCTCATTTGCAAAAGCAGTATTAAAAATTCTTGGATCCCAACCTTTTATAATTCTTGAAACGACATCGGTTTGACCAATCCAATTTGCCCCATATTCCATTCCTTTTTGATTGCTATCGCGTCTTTTGTTAGTTTCGCCCGGAATATAAACATTATAGACTTCATGCGAGCTGTCAGAATTATAACCAGCAACAAAAAGCACCAAACCATCTATTCCACCAACGCCGTCTTTAATATTTCCCGCCTTGTCTTTGATTTTAAACTTAACATTGTATTGCTCTTTCTTAACCTCAATAATTTCAAAACCTTGTTTTGTAAAACTATCTTTTATTTGATATGGTAATTTATCTAATTGCTCTTGCCAATTCAATTTTTTATCAAAAAGGTAGTGAAGTTTATCAGCTACTTCTTTTACTGATAATTTTTCAACTTCAACCTCTCTTTTGAATTGCTCAATAAATTTGCTAATGTTTTTTGGTATGCCGTTTTCTTGCAAAAAAGCAAGTCCAGTTACGGCTACGCCAATCCTATTATTTATTAAGAAAAGTTTAGAAGCCGAGTCAGAACCAATTCTTGAAACTCCTTTTTGGTTTCTATAAGATTGGCGACTATCAGCCGCTAAAACGATTCCCTCTGGTGTTGTTGTATTTATTGCTAAGCTCATATTTTTAAAAATTATTTAACCTTTGATTTAATTATTTCGACCAATTTTGTGGGTTCAACTAAAAATTTTCTAAACTTTTTAATATTCTTTTCAGTAATGCCAATTTGATATTCAATTCCTCCTCGGTGTTGATGACTTCTTGTCGGGTGTTTTTTAACTTCTTTGTTTGTTAAAACCCAGTAAAGAATTTTATCTACCCAAACACCGATAAAAACAAAAGCATCCGCTATATCCAATTTAATCTGTTGAAAATTCATCCAATATGGCTCGTCCGATTCGAAACTTAACGCCTTTGTCTCTAATCCGCCGCGAAGTTTTGTGTTAATTGCCCGACATGCTTTTACTTCAACTTTTATTATTTTCTTTCCATTTTCAATATAAAGGTCGTAATCGCCGGAATACTTTTTATCAATTTCTTTTGATGGTTTCTTAAATCTCGCGTCAATATCAATCAAATGTTTTTGGGCCCAAATTTCACCGAATACACGAGGTGAAATGTTATAAAGATTTAGATAAGGATTAGCATTAACATAAGCATCTCTTAATTTCTCGTATTCTTCAAAAGTAATAATTTTCTTATCCAATAAGTACATCAAACGATATTCGTATTCGTTGAACGGATAGATTGATTTTAAGCCGCTTAAACGAGCCAGCAAAAATTTTTTACTTTCTTGCGGCAGTTCTTTAACCCATTCTTCAAGTTTTTTGTCTAAATTCTTTTTGTTCATATTGTTTAAATTAAATCTAATAAAGTTGGAGTGCCTAGCAATTGTTCGTCATTTACTAAAATTTTTCCGTCTTTTAAAATTTTGGTTCTACCCCAACCGGTTTCCCCGGTGCGTCTAAAATGAAGCAGTCGAGCAACCATTACTTTACAATAATTCGGATCTATATCCATCGTATAACATTTTCTTTTACTTAATTCCGTTTGTAGCAAAGTAGAGCCAGAATGACCGAAAAAATCTATAACAAGATCACCCTTTTTACTACTCGCTTCAATAATCCTCTTTGCGGATTTAAGGGGTTTCTGTGCGAAACAACCTTCTATATTTTCATGCATTAAATAGAAAACTTGTTGTATGTCGTGCCAAACATTTCCGGCTCTGATTGTTAATGATTTACTGCGCTCAAAATTTTCTGTAACTTTTCCATTAATTTCTTTATAATATCCTTTTGTCCTTTTTGGTATATCTGTATACTCAGCTTGAACATTAAAAACTGGTTCGCCTTTGATATAGTAAAGTAATTCCTGCCTGATTGCCATCCAATTTTTTTGCGTTCCATATCCTCGCTGATTTCTCATTGTTATAAAATTTCTAATACTAACAGGTTTATTTCTCATCATAATCATAAAATCGGGGAGCGGCTGTAAAGCATCTCTAATATCTGCGCCAAGCCAAACATAAAGAGATGAATTTTTATCAAGAACATCTATTGTGTTATTAATCCATTTCTCGCTCCAGCTAATATATCTATCAAGAGGTAAATTCCCAAATTCATCATTGATATCAACATTATAGGGAGGGTCTTGAACGGCAAGAATTGCTTTTTGTTCTTGCATCAATTTTTCGACATCTTCTTTTTTTGACGCATCAAGACAACCAATTTTATGACCACTAATCGGGTCTTCCCAAATAACACCGTATTCAAAATTTGGGATTTTGATTCTTACTTTATTATTTGTTTTTTTATCTTGAACTATTGGCATAATTTTACCTTTTTAACAATTCATCAATTGAAACCTCAAATGCTTTAGCGATTTTTTCTATTGTTTCAATTGTAGGATTTGGATTATTACCGGCTTCAACATTAACAATGGTATTTAAAGATAAATCGGCCAATTTTGAAAGTCGGTCTTGCGAAATCCCTTTTTCTTGTCTTAATTTCTTGATATTTTTGGCTATGTTTGATTTTGAAATATTATTTGACATATCTCCCGTCTTGATATACTATTAAAATGTATAGGTTATATTGTATTCTTTCTGCCGTATCTATTATAATGATAAACCAAAAACAAAATAAAGGCAAGCAAAATATAGGGAGTTTTTTATTGTTGCCTGCGTATGGGCGGGTGGGACAAGGGCAACACTTCTTGGCGGCGTATTTCGCAAAGCGAAATACGAAAAATTGCGGCGGCGGAAAGCGAGGGCGGGGCGGGAATTCATTTTCCCCACACCCCTTTTTCTTCCCGCCCCGCCCGAGCGAAAATTATTAAAATTCAGCGTCGGGATTTTCGCGGAAAAAAGTTCGGATTTTGTTCAGGACAGACAGCCAATTTGTAAAGTTTGTGTTTCCCGCCTCGCCCTCGCCTTCGGCTCGGGCTTCGGCAGACGAATTTTCAAGCAATTTCCAAACGAGCCAATCTTTTTTTCGCCCGAAGGGCGAACGCAAAGCAGCAATTTTTCTGCCCAAAAACGATTACAAATATAATCAAATAAAAATATGACAAAATATTTTCTCTATGCCAGAAAATCAACGGACGAGCCGGACAGGCAAATTCTTTCCATTGAGGCCCAAATAACAGAGTTGAAAGAGTTTGCCGAGCGGGAAAACCTGAATGTCGTCAAGGAATTTATTGAATCCCAGACCGCCAAAATTCCGGGCCGTCCGATTTTTAACGAAATGATAAAAAGAATTGAGTCCGGCGAGGCCAACGGAATTTTAGCATGGCATCCCGACAGATTAGCAAGAAATTCCATAGACGGCGGACAAATAATTTATCTCATAGACACAGGCAAAATCACCGCGCTAAAATTCCCGACATTCTGGTTTGACGCGACCCCGCAAGGAAAATTTATGCTGAATATCGCTTTTGGGCAGTCAAAATACTACATTGATAATCTTTCAGAGAATGTAAAGAGGGGTTTGCGACAAAAAGTCAGGCGGGGCGAACAATGTGGAGTGGCGATTACCGGCTATCTCAACGACAAGGTGAACCACAAAATCATTCCCGACCCGGAAAGATTTTCGCTCGTCAAAAAAATGTTTGAGCTTTACGCCACCGGCGAATATTCTCTGAAAGATTTACGAAATAAAATAACTTCTTTAGGCTTGATTAGCCGAAACGGCAAAGTTTTTACTATTTCCAATATGCAGATGTTTTTGAAAAATCCTTTTTACTACGGAGCTTTTTATTTCAACGCTGAACTACACCAAGGAGCGCATAAGCCAGCGATTACCAAGAAACTTTTTGACAAATGCCAAGAAGTGATGAAAACCAAAGCCCATAAAATGAAGCGAGGACAAAAGGAATACGCTTTCCGCTCGCTTTTGAAATGCGGCGAGTGCGGCTGTTCCATAACTTCGGAAACCCACAAAGGACACAACTATTACCGATGCACCAAAAAGAAACAAACTTGCTCGCAAAAATACATCCGCGAGGAACTTTTGGCCGAGCAGATTTCAAACATCATTCAAAAAGTTTCTTTACCTTCGGCTTGGACCAAAAAGATGATTAAAGAATTAGACAAAGAAAAAGAGAAAAATTTCCAAACTGAAATGACTTTCGCTCAAAATCTACGAACGCAAATTTCTGAACACGAGAAAACACTGGATAAACTTTTAGACCTTCAATTATCGGGCACGATTTCCACCGAAGAATACACCGCCAAAAAACAAAAAATTCTCAATCAAAAAATTGAGATTTCCGAAAAATTGAAGGATTTTGAGCGAAAGGGTAATCGCTGGCTCGAACTTTGCCGAAACTTCATTTTGACGGCTAATCAAGCGCAAATTGCCGCTTTGCGAGGAAATTTTTCCGAAAAGAAAAATTTCCTGAAAAAGATTGGCTCGAACCCGCTCCTGCGGGAGCGGCTGGTTTTTGTGGAATACAAAAACCCTTGGAAATTGCTTGAAAATTCGTTTGCCGAAGCGAGGGGCGAAGCCCCGAGCGAGGCGGGAAACGCAAACTTTACAAATTGGCTGCGGGACAGGGATTCGAACCCCAATTTTTTGATTCAGAGTCAAACGTCCTACCATTAGACGATCCCGCAATTTCAACTAAACCTTCAAATATTTCCGTATTGCCACCCAGCTGGAAAAGACGCCCAAAATTATACCGCCTAAGGTCTGAAAGAGCAAAAGCGACCAAAAATTATTGCCAATATAATTCATTAAATTTATTTCCGGAAGAAAATTAAGAAGTTTAGGCCCGAGAAACCCGATCCCGGGAATAATCACCATAAAAGAAAAAGCTGAAGCAATTATGCCGTGCAAAACGCCCTCAACAATAAATGGCCCTCTCACAAACCAATTTGAAGCGCCAACCAATTTCATCACCGTGATTTCTTCCCGCGAGGAATAAATTGCCAGCCGCACCGTGTTAAAAGCTACCAGAAAAGCAATAAAAGCCAAAATCAAACCGGCCACGAAACCGCTTTCGCGCAACACTCTGATAATGTTGTTTAACCTGTCAATGACGACTTTATTTTCCGTGTAGTTAATTTTGCTGATAATATTTTTAAATTGATCCTGATTTAAAAAAGAAGCTATGGTGGCATATTGGGTCGAATCTTTTGCTAAAATATTTAAGCTGGCTTCAAGAGGATTAATATTAAGTTCTTTAATTGACTTGAGTAGAACATCGTCGTTGGCATGGCGATTTTTAAAAATTTCTAATGCCTGGTCTGTGGAAACATACTCAACATTAGCCACCTCTTTTAAATTTTCCAGTTTTGACTTTAAGGTCAGAATATCACGCTCTTTAGTATCCAAATTAAAATAAACACTGACATCAACCTTCTCGGCCAGCACATCTAAAACCGAAGTTAAAACCACATTTAAAAGAAAAATACTAGTCCACGTAATAAGAGCGACGGTCATTATTAAAACTGTGGCAGTTGACAGCCAGCCATTGCGCCAAAAATTCAATAATCCCGATTTTATTATTCTGCCTAATGTTGTAAACATATTGTTAACTAAGGATGTAGCGGCCGGGATTTTCGTCCCTTACCACTGTTCCATTTTCTAAGCTTACCACCCGGCGCTCCAGGGTATTAATAATTTCCTTGTCGTGAGTCGCCAAAATTACCGTTGTGCCAAGCTCATTAATTTTAATAAGAAGACGAATAATGTCCCAAGTGTTAATCGGATCCAAATTTCCGGTCGGTTCGTCGGCGACAATAACGCTGGGACGGTGCACTAAAGCCCGGGCAATGGCCACCCGTTGTTTTTCTCCGCCGGATAATTCCCTTGGAAAATTATTTGCTTTGTCTTTTAAACCGACCAGATCTAAAACCTTAGGAACATCATTTTTAATTTCTCTTTCGCTTTTACCGGCAACCTCCATCGCAAAAGCCACATTTTCGTATGCAGTCTTATTGGGCAACAATTTAAAATCCTGAAAAACCGCGCCTATTTGCCGGCGTAAAAAAGGCATCTGATTGAGCTGCATTTGCAGAATATTTTGCTTATTAAAAAAAATTTTGCCGCCAGTTGGTTTTTCTTCGGCAATTAAAAGCTTCAAAAGAGTTGACTTGCCTGCCCCGGAGCGCCCCACCACTGAAACAAATTCGTTCGGCTTAACCTCAAAAGTGACGCTTTTTAACGCCACAGAATGGCTATTATAAATTTTACTGATGTTTTCAAATCTAATCATAAACTTTACTTTATATTTTGTATTTTAATTTTACCAAAAATGATTATCAACAAGCAAGTTTACACGATTTAATAAATATTCAAATAAACATTAAACAAATATTTAATTTTTATTAAAAAGGATACTTATTATGACGATCGCTTTTATAGGTAACAAAATGTTTACGAACATATACACGTAGATGAATTAGACGTTCAACGTTCAAAGTTAACGCTCAAAGTTTGAAGCGATTTTTTAAATCTAATTCAATATCAGTTTCTTTCACGGTAAATAATCTTACATATGGTTTCAGGTTAAAAATTTCCACTATAAAATCAATTTCATCTTTACACCCGTATGGATGAATAAAAACGCTCTTTTGTAAAGGATAAAATCCCAAATCTTTCAATTTAATACGTAGGGCGCTTCTCGCCTTTTTTTCATCTTCCGGAATGTCAAAAACAACTATTCGCCAATAACCATCCCACTTTAACGGTTTCTTAATCTTCATATTATCTAAATCATATCTTAATATTCTTTTTTTACCACTTAATGACAATGTTATAGTGGCAATCCCCTTTTTATCTTCTTTATAATCAATCATTTGCGATTGATACAATTTTCTGATTGCTTTATAAAGTGTTCTTTGATTGATTTTTTCCCATTCTCGCGCCGCAGATTTTAAAACGCGAAAATAATAGTCGGGACGCCTGGTCAATGATAAAGACGCTCCGGCCATTAACAATAATAAAACTTTTTGCGCCGTGGGACCTAAACGTTCTCTCTTAAATTTTTTGCGTATACGCATTGTTTTATTTTGTATATTTACCAACGATCGCTGTTAATACGACAAACTTTTGATTGTGCCCCCACTAGGAATCGAACCTAGATCAATTGCTTAAAAGGCAACTGCTCTGCCACTGAGCTATGGGGGCGCATTATTTTCTTTCAACCCAATATAAAGCTAATACGGGTAGGAGCAACCAAATAAAATGGGAAGGAATCGAACCAAATAATAATCTGGTCAGCGGAGCCAGTTTAACCGCTTCTTCACTTATTTTCAAGGCATAATCAAATATAATATTAGCCCAAAAACCGACATTCAAAAAACTTAAAAATATAACTTGACCGGTTTTTTTGCTTATTTCTTTTCTTGAAAAACCGGCTTTATTTAAGATCCAGAAAACAAACAAAATCAAAACAAAAAAAACAAATGATTTAAGAAACAAAATTTGAAGAGTATTCAGACGCTGCAAAAATTGTTGGGGATAAGGCAAGTATTCATTTATTAACGCGGCAGGATAAGATGCCATTAAAAGAACTATCATCCGATTCCGCCCCACAACAAGGCCATACACAAAAACTGCAAAAAAGAAAAATAATAACAGTAAAATATCCCAAGTGGGATTGCTTATAAATTGATTTAAAGTGTCGCGAATGAAATTTAAACTATTCACCTAACTCGTCTTTTAATTTTTCTAAAAGGTCGCGGGCTTTGCGGGAAAGATGTTGCGGCGTTTTTATATTAACAACAAAAATTATATCACTATTTTTCCCGTGATGCACTAAGGCCTCGCCATTTTGAATACCGGCCGGAATTTTTAATTTTATCTTCTCCCCTTTCACCGAAACTTCAACTTCACTGCCCAAGGCCGCGGTCGCAAAATTTATGCCTAACGTTGTTTGAACCGTTGACCAAGCTCGGCTAAAGCCGCCGCGCCCGAAATCA
>Ga0210018_1001631_pt1 | contig 11604 bp, 16 predicted proteins | sample CryGeyCG2014_010_2_FD_183967 | JGI IMG/M metagenome (GOLD analysis project Ga0210018, IMG submission 183967) | Groundwater microbial communities from aquifer - Crystal Geyser CG09_land_8/20/14_0.10 (SPAdes) (version 2) | ecosystem: Environmental > Aquatic > Deep subsurface > Groundwater | place... | reverse complement strand
TGTTTTTCCTATTTTCCCCATGTTTTATATCGATGTAAAGGATTATTTAAAGATTATTATTGCCACTGAAAATTGAGGATTTTAGTCTATTTTTAATGTTAAATTAGCAGAATATATAAATTATGAATTATTCTATATATTCATTGATTTTCTTTATAATATCCCTATGAAATTTGTTATTTATAGAACAAATTTTCCTTTTTATTATCTTTTCACTAATACAGAATATTCTATGGGGTTTTACAAAGCTTTTGAAAGGCAATTTTCCTTCTTCGAAACAATCCTTCTTTACTTCTAAATCTTCTTTATGAGAATTAGTAGTAATCAAACAGCAAATTCTATCTTCAGTTCTATTAATCTTTTCATTAGATATAATCAAAGCAGGCCTTTGCTGAAATCCAGTCAAATCAGAATATGGGAAAGGAATTAAAACAATGTCTTTCTGTTTATACATTATTCCACCTCTCATCAGATTTATTATCCCAATCTTTTTTAAGAGAATTTTCAGACGCTAACATTGTCAAGAAACTTTCACTATATGGCTTTTTTTCTAATTCTTCTAATTCTTCTACTCTTTTTTTTATAATCTTTCTGACAAATTCGCTCCATCTAATTTCAGAAAACTTTTTCATTCCATTATATACATTCTCGTCTATAGAGAGGGTTATATTTGTCATGAAAAATTAAGTGAGCTCACTTATTTAAACTTTTCGGATTTCTCCTTTTTTTCTTCATTTATAACCAAACATTTTATAAGTTTTGCAATTAATAATAACTCATGACAAATGAGAAAAATAATAACAAGAAAATATTTGATTATTCTATTGATGCAGACAGTGAAACCCTGCAACAATTCAAGGAATGTTATTCTCAGGAATTTGTAACTTCTGCTGCCCTCATGCCAGATGCCCATAAAGGATATGCTGCTCCTATAGGAGCGGTTCTTTTAACAAAAGGATATATTGTTCCTGCTTGGGTTGGTTTTGATATTGGGTGTGGGATGATTGCTATAAGAATCAAAGGCAAAGATATTTTTAAGAAAATTCAAGATAACAGAGAGGAAATTTACAACAAAGTCTCTAGCAAAGTTCCAATGGGTGTTGGAGAATATCAAAAAGAAAAAAACGTGACAGAAAAGACCCGGGAAGAATTCAAGAAATTGTTGAAAAAATTTGAACAAGGGCCTCATGATAAAAATATTCTTAATCTTTTAAAAAGCACCTCTCTAAAACATTTAGGGACTCTCGGAGGAGGAAATCATTTTATAGAAATTGGATATTACAAGAAAGAAATCTGGTTAATTATTCATTCAGGAAGCAGAGGCATAGGATATAAAGTTGCAAAGAGATACATGATAAGTGCCTCAAATAGCAAAACAGATTATGAAAAGACTTTTCCATTAGATGTTAATTCTCAACTAGGAAAAGAATATCTAAATATTTTAGAATTTGGTTTAGATTATGCTTTACTAAATAGATTAGAAATGAGTTACAAAGTTATAGAAGTTCTTGAGGAAGTCTTAAAAGAGAAATTAAAAACAGAATTATGGGTAAATAAAAATCATAATCATGCTATTTATGAAAGAGGATATTACATTCATAGAAAAGGTGCAACTCCTGCAAAAAAAGGAGAGAGAGGAATAATTCCAGGGAACATGAGGGATGGTTCTTTTTTAGTTATTGGCTTGGGAAATTCAAAATTCTTAAATTCTTCTACTCATGGGGCAGGAAGAGCCTTGAGCAGGAGACAGGCAAAAGAAAAAATATCAATGGAAAGCTTTGAAAAAAGCATGGAAGGAATTAAAGGAACAATTTCAATGAAGACATTGGATGAAGCACCAATGGCTTACAAGGATATAGACAAAATAATGAAAGCTCAGGAAAAAAGTGTTAGGATAATAAAGCACATCTTACCAATAATTAATTGGAAAGGTTAATTGTATCAAGATTCAACTTCTCGTGGGGGCCTCTAACCTTAGGTTAATAATCTCATGCCACTTTTTAGTTTTATCGACGGAGATTCATTTCGTGTTTTTTATCACAATTATAGCAATTTTTCTTAGAATTTATTGATTAAATGCTCCCCGCATTTTCCTAAATAGAAGTCATTAAATTGGTGGTTAGATGCTTCCTGGAAATATTTACTTTTAAAACTTTAATTAATCTCTTCTGCCATCTCAATCAGTAAAGGCTTAAGTTCCTTAACATAATTATCAAAATCCTCTTTATTGAAGGGTTTTATTACAAGGGGGCGAACTTCACCATATTGGAACTCTAATGTCTGAAGCTTATCTCTTGCTAAAATAAGATTATCTTTGTATTTTTCATAGCTGTTTATTGAATATAATAATTTTTCTTTTGTTTCTTTCAAAAGGTCTTGAGGTCTTATCTTAAACTTTTGATAAATAAAAAGAAGATCAATAGCATCTCTTGATTTAATGGCTTTTCTTGTTAATATTGAACGAAATTTTTCAGTTACAATTTCTTTAATGTCATAAACCTTCATCTTTATTATTTTATAGAAGTCAAGAAATTCCTTAAAGTAAATTTGATCTTCTTTTGTGAATTGACCTGGTTTAATTAAAGGATTTAGTTCTTTTGTTGGAGGGGCAAACATAATTTTCTCTAGGAAGTTAATTTGAATTTTAATAAAAGAAGATTTTCCTGTTAAAACAGAATTATAATAAACTTTGAAAGTTACAAGTTTATTGTTATTGCCAATCTCAACAAAATTTCTATCTGCTTTATCAAACTTAAATCTCAATCCTATTTTTTCAAGTTGCTCACCAAAAGCATCAATCTTCTCTTTACAGATTTTCTTTATGCTTTTGGTTGATTTTCCTTCCCAAAGTTTCTGATCAATAAAAGTAAAATCAAGGTCTTCTGAAAATCTAAAATAATCAAGATATGCTTTAGATAAACAAGTTCCTCCCTTGAATACATATTCCTTAAAATTTATTTTTGAAAGTAGAATATCAAGGTAAAAATCCTTTTCAATTAGTTCTAAAGCAGTTATATTTGTTTTATCCTTTATTGAATTCAGAAAGTTCTTGAATTTGTCTTTATCTATTTCCATTATAATATCTCATTTATTTTCTTTTTAACTATTCGATTATATTTAGTTGATTCCTTGAGAAAGAGAAACTTATTAAATTTATATTCGCTTAAATTTATATTCTTCTTTAAGTAAATCATATCGAGAAGAGTTTTCTCTAATCTGCTATAATAAAGACAGATATTATTCTTTGTTTTTGTTTCTTTTATCTCGAAAAACAAATCAGGCTTTAATTTTATAAAAAAGAAACTTGAACCTGCTATTTTCATAGGTTTAGTTCTATTAAATTTATTATTAATTATAATATTCACAGGAAAAACTTCATGAGTTAGACCCAAAAACTTTAAAGCGGTGTTCAAACCGAAATACCATTTAATCCCTTTTTTCTCTAAACCAAGAGCTAAGAGTTCATAAGGAGAATATTTTAAAGAATTTAATTTTTTCTCTTCATAGCTCTTTAAATAATAAACGCCTCTGAAGATTGTAATAAGATAGTCTTTGTTTAGCATAACTCTTCTTAATGTATCTTTATCGAATTTATACTTAGTCGCCAATCTATCAAAATCTTTTCTTGTTAGGATTTTACCATTTGCTTCTCTTAAGATAGTATCTATTTTATTCATAACTCAATTCACCTAAATAGGTGAAATGTAATATGTATATAAACCTTTCGTTTCATCGAGTATAGAATAAGCAATTAAGTGCTCCCGAAAAGATGGTGTAATAAAACCGGTCATACTTTTTGATATAAAAAGTGCAATAAATCGTGTAATAAAGAGTATTACACATCTCGTGGGGGCATTAATCCTTAGGATTAAGTTAGCTACATAAACCGAATAACTATGAACTATTTTAGTTCAATGCCCCTTAACAGCGTATGACCAAATAGTTTAACTTAGCGAAGGAGCGTTAAACTCTAATTTTATAAACATCAATCAATTAAGGTTTATATGAAAATTTTCAAACAAGAAACAGACAAATCATGCGGAGTAGCCTGTCTTAGAAGTATCCTAAATCATTATGGAAATAATTTCTCCGAAAAAGATATTTGGGATAAACATAATCCATTTCAAACTAAGAGTGAAGGAATTAGAAATCCTATTTTAAATTTAGGAGTAACTGCTCTTAAATTTGGTTTTGATGTGACTTACATTGGATATAACCCCATTATTACAAATAATAATCCTTCAGATGATTTAAAAAAATCCCTTCAAGAAAAATCAAAAACCTATTTTGATTACGGGAAGTTTTATGTTGATGAGGCTCTAAAATTCTTAGAATTAAAAGGAAAATTAAAAATCGACAAATTGAATATAGAAAAAATTAAGAAGATAATTGATGAAAATAAATTTGCTTTAGTTGAAATTAAACCCGCCTTTATTAATAAAAATGGCTCAATAAATATGAATCATAAGGTCATTATTGTAGGTTATACTAAGAAAGGATTTAAAATTCTTAATCCCTCAGATGCAAAAGAGCACCTTTGGGATTTTGATACTTTTTTATTGGCTTTTTATGCCGCGACTCCTGAATTGTTGATAATAAAAAGAAAAGAATAAATTTTGAAATTTACATTTGTTGGGGCGTTGAACCAGCAACATAATTTGTTACATTTCTTGTATCAGAAATTGTAACACAATTTATAACACATTTTATCATAAAAAGTGTGATACGTATCGTGGGGGCATTTATCCTTAGAAGAAATTTACAACTTACTTTAATTAGAAAAATATATAAATAAGTAATCCCCAGGGATTACTATGAAAACAATCACTATAAAATTACCGGAAGAGGAAGCTTATGAATTAGAAGAATTTGTCAAGAATAGAAATTATCCCTCTAAATCTGAATTTATTAGACATTTAATTATGGAAAAATTAGAAAGAAACAAAAAAGAAAAAATTGGGTGGATGATTTTAGCTGAAAAATCAATGAGTAAAATCTGGGATAATAAAAAAGATGATGAAGTCTGGAGTAAATATTTATGATTGAACAAAAAGATTTATTGCTAGTTCCTTTTCCATTTTCAGATCAATCAGGCAGAAAAGTAAGACCAGTTATTGTAATTAGCAATAATGAATTCAATAGATATTCTGATGATATCCTTGTAATAGGGGTTACTTCAAATATTTTAAAGGATAAATATACAATTGGTTTAACAAATAATAATTTGAATGAAGGAAAACTCTTGGTAAACTGTTCTATAAAAACAGAAAATTTATTAAAATTAGATAAGGAGCTAATTATAAAAAAGATTGGTAAGATAAACAAAGAAACTTTAAAGAACATAATTGACAAACTATTTACAATAATTAGTTATTAAGAAAATTTTTTAAATTTCACTTGCTTATGCAGAATAATTTTAGTTGCCTTGGAGAATAAGTATCAACATCTGCAGAGATTATAACTGATTCTGCATATAAGTCTTCTCCTGAAGATTCTTCCATAATACAACTTTCATTCATTAGACAAATTTTTGCTTTACATTCAAGATTTTTTGGTGTTAGATATGTTATCTTATCTCTTACATTCTGAAGACCAGAACCAAAATTTTCCCATTCAACTGGAAGATTTTCTGAATCAATAGCAAGTATTTCTGTTCTCAAAGAATTGTTCAATTCAATATCTCTAAGGATTGCAAGCTCTTTTTTTGACATTTCTTCTTGAAAGTTATTATTGTTTGGAGAATTTCTGGTGACAACTATCAATAACACTCCTGTAAGAAGCATTATTGCTATAAAGACTTCTACGAGCCTTATCCATCCTTTCTTGTTATATTTTATTATTTGATTCATTTTTACCATATTTTTATCTTAAGGTATCCTTCTAAAATATTTCCATCTAAATCAACATATTCAATTGGAGTTTCTCTTATGTAAACATTTGTGGGTAATCGCTCTTGGTTTGTTTCAATTGTAGTTCCATTAGAGAGAATAATTCCATATCCAAACTCCACTCCTTCAGGTATATTAAATTCGGTTTTTAATGTTTCGTAATCTCTACTTATTAATTCAATAACTTTCTTTTGAAATATATATTTGCTTGTTTTTGTAAGTCCCAAATCATAGCTTGTTGGAGAACATCCTGAGCCAGCCAGTTCATCAAACTCTTCTGAATAATAAATTTTAAAAAATGTCTCTGCTGACTCTCCATTTATTTGAAGGGAATTATCATCAGCACTTGAACTTACTCCTCTGCCCAAGTCGTCTTTAACAACAATCCTCTTTCCTATATTCAAGTCTTCTAAATCAATACAACCACTTCCTCCGCTTCCAAAATTTACAGTTATTGTTGTCATATTTGAAGAAATTTCTTCTATTATCTTCAATTCAATGCTATCAAACATGTTTTTTTTATCTTTTTGTGTACTTATTGAAGGTTCAATAACAGAGAAAATGAAAAGTACGAATGTTACGAATATTATGAAAGAAACTATAACTTCAACATGCGAACCCCTCCGATTTTTTGGAAAAAAATCGTAGTGGGAAAAATATTTGTTTTTACCTCTTTTATTCATTAGATAAATAGAGAAATGAAGTTTTTAAAATTAGTTTTTCCAATCAACATCAACATCATCAGTTCGTTCTGTGGGAATAATATCTATTTTATCTATTTGCTTTGGTAAAAAAATATTTGATTTTGCTTTGAACATTATTTCTCCTAAAAATGCAATCATTGCTCCGTTATCGACAAGCAAACCTTTCTCTGGACAGAAAAACTTTGCTCCTCTTTTCTCACACATTATTTTGCACATTTCCTGAAGGCGAGAATTACAAGCAACACCTCCTCCAAGCAAAAGTTCATCTTTTCCAGTATGTGCTAAAGCCCTTTCAGCTGTTTCAACTAACATTGCAAAAACAGTTTCCTGAAGAGAATAAGCTAAATCTTCAATAGGATATTTTTTTGATTCAATCTTTTGTTTTAAATTTGTAAGAATCCCTGAAAGAGTTATATCCATTCCTTTGACTTTGTAAGGAAGTTCAATAAAGTTCTTTCCTTGTTTGGATAATTTTTCTATAAATGGTCCACCGGGAAAACCTATTCCAGCATATCTTGCAAAATTATCTATGAAATTTCCAACACCTATATCGAGTGTCTCTCCAAACACTCTATATTTTCCTGAAGCATAAGCTATGACTTGTGTATTTGCTCCAGAAGTATATAACATAACAGGATCTTTTGCACCTGTTATTTTTCCAACTTCAAGATGTGCAACACAATGATTCACTCCAACTAATGGTTTTTTTAATTTTAATGAAATTTCTTTTGCAAACTTCATTCCTTCAAGAAGGCACGGACTTAAACCCGGGCCTTGTGAAAATGCAATACAATCTATTTCCTCTTCTTTAATCCCCGAAATTTCTAATGCTTTTTCATAGAGCTCATGACAAACTTTAAAGTGATGCTTTGCAGATTCAATAGGGATTATCCCTCCCTTTTCTGTAGTATACATATCACGAACATTTGCGAGGATTTTTTCATCCTTTACAATCCCTATTCCAAATGTGTGTGCTGTTGATTCAATTCCAAGAATGATTGTCATTAAAAAAAAAGAAAGAAGAAGTATATAAAATTAATTAGTTAATCTTTCCCTTATCTCTTCTGGAGACATATAACCATCAATAGTATATCTTTTTACTAACTCTTCAGGTGTATAAAGTTCTGCATCTGTTTCTGCTGAAGCTAAAAGAAATTCTCCAAGGCCAACTTCTATGGCATGCTCATCTGCCTGCCTTTCATAATCTGCTTTTACTTTCTTATTAAAAACCCAGCTGATAAAATAAAAAATATTTTTATCTCTATTGTTATCTAAATGTGCAAGTTCGTGGGCAAACAAGCCCCGTACAGATTCTTCACTATAATTTCTAACTTTTGTTGAGACACCAATAATGCTAAAAAAGGGAATTGGGGGGACAAAAGCACTACCTCCATTAAACAAGTTCCATTCTATAACAATTATTTTTCTATTAGAAAGCTCAGGATAAGAGCTATTTACAAATTCATCGACTATTTTTTTGATATCCAGCACTATACTCATTTTTACCATTAAAATACAATAAAATTATAGATAAAATAACTATTAAAAGAGCAGAAACGCTTATTATAAGCACAATACTTTTTCTTCTATCTTTCTTTTTAATCATATATATAAAAAAACATTGTATTTAAAAAATTATATTATTCAGCGAATAATAAAAATAAAAGAAAGAGTATATAAAATTAATCAAAAAAGATAAGATAAAAGAAAATAAAGAAAGATTAAGAAATTTTACCTTCTTTTTTTCTTTTTAGCTGCCTTTTTCTTCTTCTTTCCGCCTCTAGCCATCTTAGCTTCACAGACATTTCCTTTTCCGTCTACATAGTAAAGATAACCTGGCTTTCTTTTAACAACATTCTTTACCAAAACTGTTCCCATTTTTAACCTCCTTTTTTGTGAATATAGATTATTACCGCTAACATTCTTTTTAAACCTTTCTTAGATGTTTCTCTGGTGCGTTAAAGGGTGCTGAAAACACTAAAAAAATTATTTCTTCTTCAATTCCTTCTTAATTAATTCAGATAACCATTCAGAAATATCTCTTTTTTCTTTTATGCAGTGAATTTTAACATCTTGCCATAAATTCTCATCAATCACCAAACTTGTTTTTTTCTTAACCATATACTTTTATACCTTTAAGGGTATTTAAATATATGTGTATTCAAGTATATATGTAGTGCAGTATAGATATATTTATATACCATTATACCTATATACTTATATGAAAAACAAAGAAAGAATCTGTCCGAAGTGCAAGAGTAAGGAGATTAAGAAAGACGGCAAAAGAAAGACAGAGAACAGAGGAAAAGTCCAAAGGTATAAATGTAAGTGTTGCTCAAATAGATTTATTACAGACCCATTCGCAAGAATGAGAAACACACCACAAAAGATAACTTGTGCTTTAGATTTATTCTTTAGGGGTTTATCTACTCGTGGAGTTCAAGAACATTTTAAGGCGTTCTTTTCACATAATTCTGACCACAGCACAATTTTAAGATGGATTAGAAAATACTCTATTCAGATTTCAAAATATACTGATAAATTAAATATTCAATCTGGCTCTTATATAGAAGTTGATGAGATGGAATTTCATAGAAGAAAATTTCACAAAGCAAAATTAGGAATAGATAAAAATTGGTTAATAAACGGAATTGATGTTAAGACAAGATTTCTTATTAATTCTACTTATGTAAAGAACAGAAATAAAAAAGAATTAAAATCTGTTTTAAACAAAATAAAAGATAAAACACAAGACAGAGTAAAAATTGTTACAACAGATGGATTAACAACATATACTAATTTAGTTAAGAAAACTTGGGGTTATGATAATAAGTTAGGAAAGCACAAAATAACTCATAAAGTTGTAACAGCGAGTAAAGGCGAGGGCTTTAATATTTGGGTTGAGAGAGTTCATAACTCAATAAGACAAAGAACTCATAGTTTTAGAGGATTGCATGGCTCAATTCATTCTGCTTATAGTTTAATGAAAGGAATTGAAATATATTATAATTTTATAAAAAAGCACGAGGCGTTAAATTATAAAACTCCGTCGGAGTTAGCTATTCCAGAATTAAAATTTGAAACTCCTAATAGATGGTTGGAGTTGATAAAAAGAAGTAAACAATAAAAATGGAGTATTATTTATTCCTTAATTTCTTATAGCCAACACCAGATAAAATAAGGATTATGATTATTGCAATTACAACCCATAACCAAATTAAATTTGCTTTTGGTTCTCCTGCTTCACTCTCTTCTTCTCCTGCTTCACTCTCTTGTTGAGAAACAATTTCTTCATTTATTGTTTGTATTGTAAAGTTTGCTTTTGGGTAAAGTTTGTTTGTGTTGTCTATTGAATTTAACTTAACCAAGACATCATAATAATTATCTCCAGAAAGTTCAAACTTCTTTTCTTGCCCAACTGAAAATGTTGCTTCTTGAGTTTCAGAGGAAAGACTTATCTTTACATTTGTTTCGGTTATATTCTCAACTTTGAAAGTATGGGAAACATTATCAACATTAAAAGATATTTTCCAATTTTTATACATAACTTTGTTATATCCCTTATTTAATTCATCTTCACTTGGTCTAAAGGTAGGGTATCCTCCTCCACCAGAACTTGAAGAAGTTGTTGTAGTTGTGGCTACGGCACTTACGATTAAAGTTCTTGTTGAACTGTTTCCGACATTTCCTGTAATATCAGTACAATTTATACTCCATGTATGTGTAGCAACACTTAAAGAAGAGTTATACATTCCGTTTGTCCCGCCACTATTATTTACACTTGTTAATGTGTTGATAATTGAACCATCTAATATAAGGCTACAATTTGCAATGGTCTGGTCATCTGTGGCATTAAAAGTAAAATTATAAGCACTTGTTGTTGAAGAAGTTGAATCAGCAGGAGAGATTAAAGTAATAACTGGATTTGTTGTATCTAAAGTTAGAGTTCTTGTTGATGTTATATTTGAATTTTCTGCAATATCTATAACTGTCACATTATAAGTATATGTTCCATCAGGTAAACTTGTCCAGTTAATTGTTCTTGTTCCATCAGTATAAGTTGTTGAATTAACTTGCCCTGTTGAGTTATACAACAAGAAAGTGATATTTTTCTCATTTGTTTCAGTCACAGAAACATTAACATAAACATTAGATTGAGAAAGATTTGCATTATCGCTTTCTGTTCCAGTTCCATAGTCAATTAGAGGATTTGTTGTATCTAAAGTTAGAGTTCTTGTTGATGTGCTATTGCTATTTCCGTAAGTATCATTAACAGTTGCATTAAAATAATAAACTCCGTCTGAAAGCCCTGTAAAATTAATAAATAATGGGGAAGTTGAAGAGGTGCTTGAGTTTATTTGGTTATTTGTGGAATTAAACAATCTTGCTATAATTGTATCAATAACCCCATTATCTTCCGCAGTTACATTAATTGCAATATTAGATTGAGAAAGATTTGCATTATCGCTTTCTGTTGGAGATACAAATTCTATTGATGAAGGGTCTGTTGTGTCATTAATTGTTACAGAAATATTTGTTGTTTCTGTTCCTGTTGCATTTGTCGTTGAGATAGTTAAATTATAAGAACCAGGAGTTGAGGCAGTTGCATTAAACCAAAAATATTTCCATGTCAAGTTCATAACTAAACCGTCGTTGTCCCAACTCAAAACTGTGCTTGTATTTGTAAAAGTATGAGTTCCTGCATCAGTTCCATTTGAATCAGCTAAAAAAGAAAATGTGTTTGGGATAGTAATATTAACATTACTTATATTTGCATCAGCTGTTGTATCAGTATTATTAACTGTGATGTTATAAACAAATCCAACATCTTCATTTACAGAATAGGAAGTTCCTCCTGTTGAGGTTGTGATAACATGGGCAGCAAGAACAAAAGACAAAGTCAGAACAATTACTGAAAATAAAATTAAACTCGCAAAAGCTATTCTACTTTCATTTTTCACACTCTTTTTCATACATTTAGGTAATATATATATATATAAACTTTTCGGAGT
>Ga0210018_1001625_pt1 | contig 11643 bp, 7 predicted proteins | sample CryGeyCG2014_010_2_FD_183967 | JGI IMG/M metagenome (GOLD analysis project Ga0210018, IMG submission 183967) | Groundwater microbial communities from aquifer - Crystal Geyser CG09_land_8/20/14_0.10 (SPAdes) (version 2) | ecosystem: Environmental > Aquatic > Deep subsurface > Groundwater | place... | reverse complement strand
ATATTCTCACCCAAAAATGCATTAAAAAATGAAAAAAAGGTGGATGAAAGTCTCCGGTAATTTCCTGAAAGATATAACTAAAACTATTTTGAGCCGTGATTGCTTGGACTGCCTCATCAAGCCAAAGGCTCTGGTTAAGATTAATCAATCTTAAGATTAAAGCAAAAATTAAAACAACAAAAATCATTGTCAAAACAATTTGTTAATCAAATTAAATCTTAGTCTTGCCAAAAAAAATAAAAAGATTACCGCTTTAATTAAAAAGACCGTCTCTGGAGAATAATGTTTTTCGCAAAATTTAAAAAGAGATTTAAAATTTAAATAGTAAAAACTTTCTACTCCTTCTTTTTTAATTTTTGGTTCCAGGCTTTTTCTTCCAAAATGGACAATTTCTGCTTCGGGTATCAGAAAAAATCTAAAGCCTCTCTCTCTTAATCTCCAAGATAAATCAACATCTTCAAAAAAATGAGAAAAACTTTCATCAAAACCACCTATATTTAAAAAATCACTCTTTCTAATTACAAACGCTGCTCCGGGTAATTGATCAACCTCGGAGGGGGTTGAGAAATTAGAAGTAGAATATAGTAATTGAGGAAAAAAGTTGCTAACTAGTTTTCGTAAAATATTGTTATAGTAAAAAAGAGACATTAAGGGACTAGGGAATCTAAGATAACAAGGATCTTTCTGAATAGTGCCATCTCCATTTAACAAAAGCGGGCAAACAGCAGTTTTCCTTCTGCTTTTCTTAATTGAATCGACCAACTTTCTAATTGCCCTTTCCTTAACCGCAGTATCAGAATTTAAAAATAGAACCAGTTCTCCGCTAGCTTTCTGAACAGCCCTATTATTTCCTTTAGAAAAGCCTAAATTTTCTTTATTTACGATAAGTTTAACATTGGGAAATTTTTCTCTCACCATTTGAGGGCTACCGTCTGTTGAAGCATTGTCAAACACGATCACTTCAGTGTCGGAAATTAACTGCTGGGTGATTGACCTGAGGCATTTTTCCAAAAGATTCTTGGTATTGTAGCTTAAAATGATGACCGATAAATCAATTTTTCTCACGCAAAATTTTGAAGACAAAATAATTATTAAAAATAAATCCTACTACTTCTCCTAATAAAACTGCCCAAGCCGCTCCTGTAATCGAAAAACGGGGAATTAGAATAGCACAAAAAAGTATTGCCAAAGCTAAATTCAAAAAAGCAAAAATTAAAAATTTTCTAACTTTTGATGAATTCTGAATAATATTTCCAGGTAAGGCATTAAGAAAGAAAAATATTGCCGCAATCCCCAAGATTTTCATCACCGAAACTGCCTCCAAATAAGTTGATCCATAAGAAACATTAATAATTAATGGTGCAAAAATATAAAAAAATAGAAAATAGAAAATTGAAAAAACAAAAATGAGACCTAGAGATTTCAAATAATTTTTGGCTAGTATTTTTTTGTCAGACGAAAGAAGTCGCGCCGTTTGAGGAAACAATGCCAAGGCAAAACTTTGGGGAATTAAAATTGAGGCTTCGATAAATTTAAATGCAGAGGAATACAAGCCGGTAAAATAAGGGCCTTTAAAATAATTCACCATTATTACCGAAGACCTTAAATAAAAAACAGCCATAATCATAATCAAAGCAAAGACCCAAGACTCCTTGAGGATTTTTTTCCAAAAGCCGACATCAAGATCGATTTTAAAAACTAAATCAAGTTTCTTTAGATAAAAAAACATAAAGAACGAGACGAATAAATTAGAAAAAAAAGCGGCTACTAATATTTGCGTGACTGTTCCTCCAAAAAGGGCAATAAGGCCACCCAGGATGGCGGTAAAACCGGTTGAACTGATGGCAACAATGCTTTGGACTTCCATCTTCTCATGGGCATTCCCTATCCCTGCCACAAGTTGATTAAAAGTCCAAGGAAGCAAACAAAAAGCAAAAATAAAAATATTCAAAATATCCTTGCTTGATTTAGACAGAATAATCCCCAAGGAAGTCACCAAAATAATTGAAATTAAAGAAAGAGAAAGTCTTAAGGGAATAATTTTCTGAAAATACTCTTGGGCTTTGTTTTTGTCTTTGGAAATATCCCGAAGGATCAGCCTTTCTACCCCAAAATCGGCTACCGGATAAAAATTATAAACCAAAGCAAGGGCAAAATTGTAATGTCCGAAGCTCTCAACACCTAATGTCCTTCCCAAAAAAACAAAGTAAAAAAACCCTATTGCTCTTGCCAGTACATTAGCGGAACTTAAAACTAGGGTGTTTTTGACAACCTTTCCTGCCACAGGTTTATTTTACCTTTAGCGAAGACAAACCTCAATCAGACAAAAAAGTATGTTAAAATCAAGCCATGAAGAAAAAAATGTTTGTGCTCCTCCTTCTTTCTCTTCTAATTTTAATTGGGCTCTTTTTACGCTTAAAATATTGGCCGGATTTTCTGACTTTTGGTTATGAACAAGCTAGAGACGCACAACTATCCACTATAATTTATTCCCAAAAAAAACTAACGCTTCTTGGCCCAACAACAGAAATTGAAGGAGTTTTCCATGGACCAATTTATTACTATTTGATTGGTCTTATTTACTTTCTTTTTGGCAAAAATCCTTCCTGGGTTGCTCTCTGGCACATTTTAATGAATCTTGCCTGCATCCCGATTGTCTTTTGGGTCGGGAAAAAAATGTTTAGTCAGAGAGTTGGCTTAATTGCCGCGGCCGTATTCACTATTTCCTATGAAGTAATTTCTTATAGTTTATGGCTTTCAAACCCAAGTCCGGGACTCCCATTTATAATTCTCACCTATTTTTTCTTTTACCGAGCCTTCAAAGAAAACCTAAAATTTTTACCTCTGGCTTCTTTTCTACTCGCTATTTCAATTTCCTTTGATCTAATCATTGTGGTTAATTTATTTGGGGCAATCGCCCTTGGGCTCATTTACAACAAAAAAAGAATAAATTTAAAAACGGGAGTTGCCTCTTTTTTAGCTTTTGTAATTCCCTTAATCAATTACCCTCTTTTTGAAATCAGACATGGTTTTTTAATGACCAGAAAGTTGCTTAGTGTGCTGGGCAGTCAAGATAATGAGTTTAAAAATGTTTTTCAATATTTTTTCACTTTCTCTGAAGGACTGGCAAAAGAATTTGCCAACGTCTTCTTCCCTATTCATGGTTTTTTTGCCGGCTTACTTATGATCACCCTTTTTATTTTTCTTTGGAAAAATCTTCGTCAAAAAAAATTATTTTCTAACCCATACGGCTTTATCCTTGTTTGGCTGCTGGTCAATTTCACTACCTTTTTAATTTCTGCAGCGGTTACAAATTCTGAGTTTTCTTACTTCGGTGTAAATGCCGCCTCTAGCCTTCTACTCGCCGCCTTTTTAGACAATTTGATAGTTAAGAAACGATTTTTCTGGGTAATTTTAATTTCTTCATTGGTTGTTTTAGGAAGTTTAAGAGCTTGGCAAAAATTTTTACCCAATCCTCAAAGAAGGCTTTTTGATTCTCAACGAGGAGTAATTCTAAAAGATACCCTAGCAACAATTGATTACACCTATTCCCAATCAAACAAGAAGTCGTTCTTCGTTGACACTGTAACCGTACCTTTATATATTAGTCCGCTCTGGGATTATCTGTATTCCTGGTATGGACAAAAAAAATATGGCTACCTTCCTACTAAAGAAACAAAAGTCTCGGACCAATTTTTAATTATCGAGCCTGGGTGGGGAGACACTTACAAAATTTTCCGACAAAGAGCAATTGATAATTTAAATAAAACAACCACTATTGACGAAGAGCAAAAATTTGGTATGATTACCGTTGAGAAACGCTCTGCCTCGAGTGAGAAAAAATAAAGTAAATATCTTCCGGTTTGTAAAAGTCATGAAAGGTACTGGGGATGGTAATTTTGGCCCTCTCTTCGTCGGAAGCGGTATGAACGATCTGTAAAAAAAGCTTTTTATTAGGAAGGCTTATAGTTTCCGTCCAACTTCTGTAATAAATTCTAAAAAAATAAATATTGGCAAAAAAGAGCGCCAGAAAGTAAACAAATAATATTTTTTTTGTCCTCAAGGAAGCCACCGACAGCCAACAGTCAACAACCAAAGAACTGAATACTACCAAAAAATAAAGCGGAAGATAGGTATATCGGGAGGAGAAGGCTAATCGCATGTCAATTTGGGAACGTGAGAGAGCCGAAATAAGATAAAAATAGAATACCCCGGAAAGAGCAAAAATTAACCAGGGAATATCGACGAATAAATCACCCCTAAAAGTTATCCAATTTCTTTTAGTTCTTAGGGACTGATATAAAAGAAAAACAAAAACGACTACAATCACAAAAAATATCTTTGTAAAGCCGGGGCTTGAAGTATAAAAACTGACTATAAGCCACTTGATTCCGGAGACAGTAAAAAGAATTACTTTGTTTAAATCGAAAACACCAACCGCTCCTTTCCCGGAAAAGTAAATATATATCAAAAACAAGATTCCTTGAACAAGAAGATAAACAAGAGGTTCTTTTGGTTTAATTTTCTTCTTACTAACTATCTTAGCCATTAAAAGCAAAAGAAATATTAACGGGAAAAATAAACCGGCACCCCAAGAAAGGCCAGAGGTCAAGAAAGAAATACCAGATAAATACAAATATTTGTTTTGCTTTCTTTTTTCGCAAATTAGGTAAAGATATATTCCCAAGTTTATAAAAAATAGACATAAAACCGTCGGTAAGGTCGAGGCGGAAAAGATTACTTCCCAATAAATCGAACTGATTAAAAAAATTAGAGAAAAACAAAATGCGACAAACTTATTTTTAGACAATAAACCAATAATTAAATAAAGAAGATAAACATTGGCAAAATGAACAACCAATAATACAGTTTCGTAAGGCCAATAATTAAGACTAAATAATCTATACATCAGAAAATATATTCCGGCAAAAAGAGGCCAAAAGTGTCCATTGTGGGGAGTTAATATAAAACTTATCGGGGAGAGAAGAATTTGGTGAATAAAAGTCCATTCATCATGAAAGAAGAAGGTTCTACATAAAAGAATAAGTTCTACAAGAAAACAAAAGATAACAATTACCCACCAGGTTTTCAATAAAACCGGCTTTTTCATCCTCTACTTCAAGCCCCAAGAATAAACTGCAACAGGCCAATATCTTGGCTGAATCGGATAAAGCCGGTCGTTCTCCAATTCCACTTTTAAATTTTCTTTAGCAAACTCTCTTACTCCCTCCGGTACATAATTGTCCCAACTGTCAATTATCAAAAGACCTCTTGGTTTTTGGCTAATTAAAGATTTAAAACTTTCAAGATTGTTAATAACTTTTGCCCCGGTAAATGTGTCCTGCCGTGTTTCGTTCCTGATTAAATAATCCAAGCTTCCTTCCCCTAAAAACCAAATAGGCAAATCAGTCCAGTTTGAAACAAGAATAGTTCCAGGGTTTTCTTTCAACTTCTCAGAGATAAAACTGTAAATATTTTTCCAATCAACTTGGGGAATCTCTTGCATATCCTCGTTAAGAGGATAATAACTCTTAGGGAACAAGGCAAATTTCCAACCCATCCCAACAATAAAAAATACCAAAAAACAAACCGTAATCGTTTTTAAAGGATTAGTCATCTTTGCTGCTTCTATAGCTGACCAAAGGCCATAAGAAGCTATTAAAATCAAAAAAGGAAAAACAACATACAGATATCTCGTAAAAGGCTGATTTAATAGAAATGAAGCAATCGTGAACTGGATTACTAAAAATGAAGAGAGTAAAAACCAGGTCTTTTTTTTCTCAATTAAGAGATAAAGAATACCAATCAGCGCAAGAAAAACAAAAAGAGAATAGTTGTACCAAAGAAAAACTCGGTAAAAATAGAGATTGTTTATTTTTCCAAAGTTACTGATGATGTTAGAAACATAAGGCCAAAAAGCTCCGGCCACCAAAGGAACAATAACTAGTCCGCCGGCAATCCACTTTAAACGAAGCCAGGCCGGTTTAAGAAAAATCAGGTTAACGAGCAAAACTATGAAAAAGACTATCCCTAATCCATGGAAAAGGGCAGCCAAAACACCGATAGTGACAACGGCAAATAAATATTTTATTTTAAGTTTTTTTTCTTCGACCAATTTATAAATAAAATATGCACCCAATAAGAACAGAAACTGCAGTGCCTGATAGGGTCTCGCCTGTCTTGACCAAAGGATTTCAATTCTCAAGAAGGTAATAAAAAAAGCAGCCAACAAGCCTACTCTTTTGTTAAACAGTTTTTCCCCCAACACATATGTTGCCCAAATGGTTAATATGCCAAAAACTACCGAAGGAAGCCGAAGGGCAAACTCGTTTAGCCCAAAGATCTTGGCGAAGAGCGCACCAAGCCAATATTGAAGTGGTTGAAATAAACCAGTTGTGTATCCGTTGGCCAAAACCGGTTTGCCTCTTTCCAAAATGGCTCTGACAAAAATTGCAACATGTTCTTCATCCGTCCAAAAAGAATGATTTTGTGACAAACCCCCAAGCCGGTAAATAAATCCCAGAAAAATTAAAACTACCAAGAAAATTCTGGCAACCAAACTACTTTTATTTTGTTTCAACATGTTCTTCAGAGGTTTTCTCACAAGAAATCAAAATAACCCCGGCCAAAAGAAAGAGATACGCCCAAATAGCAATTCTCTCCGACAGCGGTTCATTCCCAACAGATAGAAAGAAAGCCGTTAACAACAAAAATATCAGTCCCAGAACCACCGACAGTTTCCCTTTGAGACCGAATATGAAGTTTATGACTAACCATAAGATTGATATGGTACCAAAAACATAATCGTTCCCTGGTCCTACATCCGATATGTTTGCAACAATAAGAAAAACTAGTAAAGCTAAAATCAAATCACGGGCATTTATCCCCGAAGTAAAAACAATCCCAATAAGGTAAACAAAAAAGGGTGAAAAATATATCACCAACAATGGCAAATATTCACTATTGATAATGTCACCAAACCTTTTGATCGAGAAAATAATAAAAGCTTTGGGGTTTTTAATTAGTTCTCTTTGCACAAATTCGTACTTTATTTGCAACACCGGTTCAAGTCTACTTAACTTGATAGCATTACCTTCCTTTCCGCTGACAGACTCAATCTCCCATTGGAATATCCTGCCTGCCGAATCACTAATTTTAGGAAAGCCAAATGGGAATAATTGGTCTGGAGAAAAAACTTTAGTCTGGTAATCATTATTGTAATACCATTGGGTGCTTCCTTTTTCCTCTATTCTAAACCTCAAAGCATCATTGTTTATCCGCTTGAGAGTATCGAACCGAATTGCTACGGTTCCTAAATTATTGTTTTTAGCGGTGAACTCCCCTGAAATTATTTCGCCCGCCATTAACTCGCTTGCTTTTAAGTAACTCAAACTATTCCAGCCTAAATTTTGAACAACCACATTAAATCTCTCCCCCTTCAGTTCTATGCTTAAAAGCGTTAATTTTATTCCCAGCAAAAAAAGAATCAACGGAATCAATCCGTACTTAATCAAACCTTTCGGCTTATTCTTATTGGCGTCTTTATTTCCGGCACCGCAAAACCGACGAAAAAAAACGGAAAAACGAAAAGTTTCTTTTTTAACTTGTGTTTTCCTTTCCGACTTTACCGTTTTTCCTGCCAATCCGGACTCAATATTTTTCTTTGACCTAATTATTTTCCCGGCCCATCGGCCCCCAATACCTACCACCGATATTAAAGCCTTAATCCCCCATTCTGCTAAAACCATCAATTTTAATAAGACTAAACGAAGATTCAAAACGATTAACAAAAAAAAGGCAATCAAAGCACTGTGTCGTAATAATTTGAAAGATACTCCTCTAATTCCATAACCGAACCTTTCGGCAACGACCAGCAAAAACATTGTCATTGCCGCTGTTGAAAAAAATTTCATTAAATAACCAACAAGCCGCTTTTTATTCATTTTGGTTTTTATGTTTTAACTTCACTCCCCCGGATTTTTAACATAATAATTTATTTTATTGCTTTCCACTCCGTCAGAACGAACCAAATAGAGTTTTTCCGGACCAAATCTATCAAGAAAAGGTTGTTCGAATAGGATCCTGTCATCTTCCCAGATAAGAATAATCATCTTATCTTTACCCAGAAAGACCTTTCCAACCTTGCCTTCCGAAATGAAATTTTTACCTGTTATTGATACAAATTGCCCATGAAGGCCCGCTTTAGGATCTATTTGAAAAATTTTTGGCCCTATTTCAGACCGGCTCTTTTTTTGAAGATAAAAACGATTTCCAAAAAAAATCACCACAGCCAATAAGGCAATAAGTGCTCCGGTAAAAAACGACTTAACTAGTTTTTTCCAATTAACTAAGGTAATAATCGCAACAATGATTAATAAGAATATAGAGCTTATGATTTGAGGAATTCTTTCCGCAATTAAAAATTTTTCTGTCACCAAAAAATCAACCGGATAAAATATTGCCAAGTAAACAAAAAGACACAACAGCGAAGAAAACACACAATACAACACAAAAGAAAAGACCTTACTTAACTTTTTCTCTACACCATAGCGGTCTAAAAATTCCCCAACCATCATATATTATTTTATCTTATTTCTTTTAAAAAAAATACTAAGTTGTTGACAAACAGAAAATGATATAAAAAGAAAAGCCAGGGTTGCGCTATCCTGGGCAAATTTTTCTTGTCCGTAAAAACGCCAAAAAGGACAAAGACAAAGAAAAATCAGCCCAAGCAATATGGAGATTTTGTAAGAAAACCTTTGAATAATTACATTTAAAATCCAGCCAAGAACAAGTAAACTAAATATTATATCTATTGACACTTGGTGACCTTTATATTTCATAAACAAAAAATACAAATATAAAACGAACGCCAACAGCCTTATCAAAAATACGAATAAAGAATTATGAGATTTTATTTTAAATATTCTTTCTTTTAAACCGGGAAATATTTGTTCGGAAAGAGAAGTTTTCCCCTCTTCCTTTTCCTCCATTAAGTTTTCTTTCCTCGTTGGGATAAGTTCACTCTTGGAAAACTTGGTTTTCCTGTTAAAAATGAAATAGAGAAGAATGGTCGCTATGGTAAAAAGAGAAAGATACAAACTTATATCGGCAACCTTCTGGGGGGAATATTCGATTTCCAATTCATATTCACTGCCGTCGAATAATTCGGGAGTTTCAATATACCAACCGTTGCTGTAACCGTTAGCCAGAAAATGTTGACTACGTAAGGTAAACTCTTTAGTGGAAATACTCCACTTTTTATCAAAGGTTGAATTAAAAATCAAGGTAATCGGTTTCCCTGTATTTTGAACATTAATCTTATACCTGCTGGGATTAAGCTTTTGATAAGACAAAATTGTCGCTTGTTGCCCGGCTGAACCAGAACTAAAATCTCCCACCAACAAAAACGGTGCTTTGTTAACCGAATTTTCATTTTGAGGTTCAGCAATAGGAAGATTGACGGTCAAAGTATAAACTCCCTCTTTAAGATTTCCAAGATCGATATTTTTTACAACTTTGTTGTTATTATTACCTAAAAGAAAAGAGCGACCGTTTAAGGTTAGAGAAAACATTCTGGATGTTTTTAGAATACGTCGATAAAAAACATCGTCAACCAGTAGCTGATAAGATCCCGCTCTGGGAATCTCAAAACTAAAAGACGTATTATTAGGCAAATCCGCCGTTCTTATTGGTATCAGAATTTTCGAGGCCATTGCAACTTCTACCTCCGGCAGTAAAGGAGCTTCTTTTGAAAATAAAAATAAACTTCCGCTTTTATATTGATAACGCGGAAAAATATCAATCAACGATTCCAAACCACCGCTGACATAAACTATCTCCCCCGCTTGGTAAATAAGAGGGGCAGGATTATCTCTTATTACTTCATAAATATCTAAATTCCCTATTCTTTCTACCCGCTTTAGCTTTTTTTGTTCTTCTAAAAATATTTTCATCTTTTCTGGGCCAAAAACTCTCATAAACTCATTCGGGAAAGCATCGTTTTGTTGTAAAACATACCTTATTGCCAGCAGATCAAAAAACGGAAAAAGGTCAGTTTTCTCTTCATCACCTATCAACTCGTAAGGCAAGCCAGCCAAACGATCATGACCGGTATTCAGGTACATGGGACGACGGATTACCGGATTAGGAATTAAATATTCGGCAACAGGATCTCCGACAGTAACACCCAAAGGCCAGTTATACGATTGGCCATAATACGTTCTGGGAAAAACAATTACTCTGGAAAGAGGATCATTTTTCTCAAACCAAAGATGAATCTTTTCCCAATAGTCCGGAACTTTGACAAACAGGGAATAACGGCTGTCTTTATACCAATTTTTATCTTGAACATTCTTACCAGTAAGTAATGGAAAACCGGTACTAAAAATTATGGCTGTCAAGACTGCATAGAGAAAAAATACCACTACGAAAGAGAATCTTTTAATAAAGAAAGCTGATATTTTTTCTTTCAAATAATGACCAAAGTCTTCCACAAAACACCCAACCAGAACGGAAAAAGCCAAAAGATGAATAATGCTAAACTTATAAAAAGGTTCTCTAAAGACTCCGAAGCCCGGAACATTATCATACAAATATTGATAAAAACCTCCAAAAGGGAACCTTATTCCTTTTGCCAGAAAAATCCCAATAAGCGCCAAAAATGCAAAAAATATTTTTTCTTTCCTGTTTTTATTAAATAGTAAGGACAAGAAGGCAAAAAACGGAACAAAATATGTCGTAAAAACTACCGGGAATTGGTAATAATTAGAAGAATAGGGATAATTTTTCATGCCGTTAAAATCTATTCTAAAAGCCCAAGAGCCCATCAATCGAAAAGTTTCATATATGGACGTTCTTTCTAAAAAATTATATGACCTTATTACTGCAATAATGTCATTGCTTCCAACCATTGCCAACAAAGAATCTGAAATCCACCACAAATTGACCAACAATGCCAAAATAATTGTTGAAAAAGAGATAAATATTGCTTGCTTAAATCTTTTTGTTTTTACCATAAAAAAGACAACATAAAAAAACAAAACAAAATACATGGGCAAGACAAAAGAAAGGTTAATATTGGCCGTACAATAACCAATGGAGATCAACGCAATTAATGAAGGATATTTCAATGAAAACCTTTCCTGATCAAGCCCTTTCATTAAAAAAAGAAGCAGCAATGGAAAAAAAATTAATAGCGGACGCAACCCCAGTGAAAACGCGTCCATCATTACCAGTGGGTTAAACATGTACAAAAGTGACCCGAAAAGCGCTGCAACCGCCCCTTTTTTGGAAGATGAATCATATAGGTATCTTATGAGAAAGTACATCGTCACCCCTGGCAGCATAAAATGTAAAACAACCCAAAGTCTTTGGCTATTAACCAACGAAAAACCAAGCTTTGTCAAATAAAACCAAAAAAAGGAAAAAGGAAAAGCGATTGCTTTAATTAAATTCGGTCCTCCTGTATCTATTTTGTCTAACCAACTGAAATGAAAATTAAAAAAGGTCGCTGATGGATTAATATAAATTGTGTTATCCCCGCCGGCATAAATATATCCCTCTCTAAACCACCAAAGAGGAATCAGTCCTAAAAGAATTATTATCAATAGCGGCCAGTTTCTTTTAAAAAATAAGTTCATT
>Ga0210018_1001622_pt1 | contig 11653 bp, 9 predicted proteins | sample CryGeyCG2014_010_2_FD_183967 | JGI IMG/M metagenome (GOLD analysis project Ga0210018, IMG submission 183967) | Groundwater microbial communities from aquifer - Crystal Geyser CG09_land_8/20/14_0.10 (SPAdes) (version 2) | ecosystem: Environmental > Aquatic > Deep subsurface > Groundwater | place... | reverse complement strand
CTAACAAGCAGGGCGGCGGGGCTTTGACTGTTTTGGTTTTTTTATGAAATTTTTGGTGATATAAAATTTATTGGTAACCCCACACTGCCGGTAAATTTCGTCCCGGTGAATAACGACAATGGCGGAAAATTGCCGGCACAGCCGAATTATAATGAAGAACAGAGAGAAAATTTCTCTCTTTTTAACCACTTTATTGCTTTTTTAACTATATCTTCTTTTTCTTTTTTAAAACAATAAAGAAGATTGTTAGTAATTGTGTTCCATTTTTTTATATCGTTTTTTAATTTTATTATTGTCACTAAAAGAGATCTTCTTACTAAAGTATTTTTGGATTTATTCCATTTCAATAAGTTATAAATTTTATTGGGATGGCGTTTTACAATTTCGGCAATTACGTCAGTGCTTATCGTATCACACGCCGCCCAATTTTTTACATAATTAATAATCAATTGTTTTAAATATGAAATATTCTGAAATTCATTTTTTTTTACTAAGGTCTTCAGCAGAAAAATTCCCGCTATTTGATTTTCAAAAATTTCTGTTTTTATTAATTCATCTGCTACATTAATGCATATTCTTCTATTTTTTAGTGCTGGAGTCCTCCGGTAAAAATTCTTTATAATTTCTCTAACTTTTACCATTTTCACGCCATACAAAGATATCTCGTTTTTAAACAATCGAGATACCTTTTTAATAAAAATAGTATCACCTTGTTTTTTCAATGATGAGGCGATGTTAATAAAAATTTTATGTCTTGAATTTACCATAAACACTAATTCCCTTTAATCCCTTTATCCCTGTAGGTTCTTTGTGTATTTGGTCTACAATAATATTATTCTTAACAATCTTCTGAAATTCGTCATAACTGATAAACCATAAGCTTCTATAATTTATTTTTTCGATATTAATCTTTCTATTGATACTTTTTATAATATAGGTTTCTTTCCATCTATATTCATTCCTTTCTTCTTTTAATTCCATTTTGTTTAATCTGACTAAAAATAGTTTTTCTAAAACAGCTGTATCAATACTAGTAGCAACTTTCTCTAATAAATTTGTATCGCCTATTAAAAAACCAAAAATTAGTAAATTTGGTCCGCTAGGAGAAAAAGTTTTCCTTATGTAATTTATAACTTTTCTAAGATTAACAATTGGAAAGGAAAGATGCATTCCAATAACAAGATCAAATCTATTTCTGGGGGCTGACGAAGGATTTTTAAGGATATCACTAGATATAAATTTAATATTTGTATTTTCCGATTTTGCTAATCGATTAGCATAATTCAAAATCGCTCTGTCTTTGTCTATACCCACGCATTTATAACCCAATTTACTTAACTCAATTAAGTGACGTCCTGCGCCACACCCTAGATCTAATATGTTTTTAACTCTATAATCATTACCTTTAATCCAAACATCTATGTCTTGAGATTCTTTTTTATAATCAAAAATCTGTAAATAAAAAGTATCCCAAGCTAATTTCAGGTATTGTGTGTTATTGGGTAAATCCAAATTTTTTTTCGAGTCATTGTATTTCACCTCCTTCCAATAAAAAGAAAAGGGGCAGTTTAAAGACTTGCCTAGGTCGCTAATCTAACTAGTAGTTGGAGGTAATGCCCATGCATCTATCCAACTTTGTGGGAATTCAATACCCTTCATATAACCAAAAGCGATAAACTGCCCGTGATGGAGCGACTCGTGCCGGATCAGAAGTTCAAGAAGAGCTATTTTTGGTTTCTTTTCACCAAAAATTAGAACTTCTTTCCTCCAATCGTTGACATTCTTAAGTGTTTCGTAAAATTCTCCATCACAAGCATGAAGAAAATTTATTAACTCTCCTTTTGTCCCTACGGTTATCTCTTGAGACTCAAATGTTAAAGTTGTAACCCTCCCTAAATCCGGCTCCTCTTCTTTTAAAGTTGCAGTATATACCTTTTGCACCTCACCCATTTCGTAGATGTGTTTTGCAAAAGAAGTTAAGCCCGGCCGTGGCAACTTTTGATTCAATTGCTCCAAGGTAAGTTTAGCAACCCAGTCTAAAGTGAGTTGCCTTGTTTCTCGCCAACTTTTTTGCAATATTTCTACCGTTGTTTCTTTTTCTTTCATGGTTTTGTTTCTCCTTTTTGGTTATTTTGGTTATTAAAGAGTTTTTCTTTCTTTAATAATTATAGGGTTTTTATTTAATTAAGTCAAGATCTCTAATATTAAATCTACGTAGATTCAATAATTTTTGGTTTTTTATAAAAATTTTGAGGAATTAAATTATAAAGATTTTTCAACCAAGGTTGTCCTTGATTTTTATTTTTGGTGGTATAAAAAGTTTTAGAAATGTTATCTATATAATATAGCCCTTCTCTAGTCACTTCAATTTTATCTTTGACATTTTTTAACCATCCCAGTTGTTCAAGTTCTTTAATTTTTTTCCCGAACTTTTCTATAATATCTTTTCTAAACACGTCTTGAAATTTTCTTTTATCTACTACAATACCACGGACACCTAAAACCATATATTTAGCCATTAATTCATTAACAGAAACATTTATTCCCATAATTCCAGGAAAATATCCATCATTTATCGCTTTTAGATAACTTTTAACTGGATAAATATTAGCCCACACATGACCTCCAAAATAATGAGTATGTGCACCAGCCCCCAACCCAAGCATCAGCTGCTGAGGAGACTTCCAACTATTCAATACATATTTACATTCTTTGCCTGGTTTAGAAAAATCAGGCTGCATGAAACGACGATAACCTGCACCTTCAAGAAAATCGCCTACAAAGTAAAACATCTTTTTATCAATATCTTCTGATGGAATTTCTTGAGCTCTTTTTTCTAAGGTAGTAGCCTCTGGTTCTAAACTGTAAGTGCTAATTCCATCTGGTGAGAATTCTTTAATTTTTTTTAGATCGAATTCTAAATTTTTCAATGTTTGATTAGGAAGACGATACATTAAATCCATAACAACACAATTAAAACCCGTTTTTAGAGCAGTTTTTAATATTTTTTCATTAAAGGAAGCTGTGTGGGTACGCCCGATGCTTTTTAAATTTTGATCTTGAAATGATTGAATTCCTAAACTTACCCTATTGATTCCAGCCTTCTTGTAATCTTGAAGCTTTTGGAAATTTACAGTGCTCGGATGACATTCTATTGTAACCTCTACTTCCTTACTAACAGAAAACACCTTATTTATTAGATTTAAAATTTGTTTTGCTTCTTTAGGGGCCAACATTGAACCGGTTCCTCCCCCAAAATAAATTGCGGTAACCTTTCTATCTTCTAAGTCTATATGGTTTTTATATAATAATATCTCTTTCTTAAGGGCTTCGATATAATCTTTATATATTAAAAAGTCATATTTTGCGATATTGAATTTGCAAAAAGGACAAATTGTAGGACAAAAAGGTATGTGAACATATAAACTAATATTTCTAATTTCATCAAGGGAACGAGTGGAAAAAATATTATTCACGGTGTTCTGTGAAATAATTTCCCAATTTACTGGATATATTTCTATATATTCTCTATCAACTTTTATTGATTTTATTTTTTTATTCATTTATTTTTCTGTAAATTATCTTGGGAATTTTACCTCTATCCGTTAATTCAAAAGTAAATTTTTCATCTAATTGAAAACTTAATTCGATTTCTCCCTTATTAATTCCTTCTTCTAAATCTTGTGATATTCGCGAGAATATTTTTGTTAATTTTTCCCTTAGAACTTTATCGCTTTTTATTTTAAGTTTTATTAACAAAGCACTTCCTTTTTGATTATTTTCGACCAAAATCTGATATTCGGGTACATAACCTAAAACTTTTTCTAAGGTATTCTCGAAAGCAGATAGTGTAATTTTACGGCCATCATATAACCAAATAACTTCTTTTACGCGACCTCTAGGGAAAATTCTTGGAATTTTAGAACCACATTGACAAGTTTTAGTAGTTATTTCAACTAAATCACCTAATAAATACCTTATTAAAACAGTTCCTTTGTAATTGAATTTAGTAATAACTAGAGCTCCCTTATTATCATTAGCTGGCATTAATGTATTTGGATTTAGAATTTCTATAATTAAATCATCGTCGAATATATGATATCCACAATGATACTCACATTCTGCTCCTATTCCATCTGTTTCTTCGGATCCATATATACCGTAAATTTCCGATCCCCAAATTCCTTTTATTGTGTCGCGATAAATAGCTAGAATTGGTTCTCCGGCACAAAATATTTTTTCTATTTTTAATTTTTGATTTCTTTTTTTGCTAAGTTCAGCTAGTACAGAAGCTTTTGATGGCGTGCTATAAATTACATTACATTTTATAAATTTTAAAAAATCTAATATACCCTTATCACTTAATGATAATCCCATAGGAACACTTAAGACGCCTATTTGTCGAAAGATCATTAAAGCTAAATGACCTATGTTCCATAAATCAAAGGGTTGAAGAATTGCTATTCTGTCTTTAGATTTTAAACCTCCACAAAGAAACATTTTAACGCCAGTTTTAATACTTCTTCTAATGTCACCATTTGTTCTAAATATAATTTTTCTTTTGTCATAGGTCCCGCCGGAAGAAGAAAGTTGAACTATTTTAGTATTTCTAGGTATAAACGAAAGGGGATTTTCTAATAAATCTTGATCATAGGTAATGGGAAGATGGAAAAATTCTTCAGTGCTAATTTGTTCTATATCTTTTTGTTTTAGTGTTTTTGAGTAAAAAGGCACATTTTTAATGACAAATTGTAAATAGTCCATTAATACATTCTTAAATGATGGCTCGAGATTTTTATAATCTTGTAAATTACTTAATAAAATCATTTTTATATTTTAATTAAATAGTCAATTTATGTCAAACTTTGATTTGTATTTTTATTAAAAATTTAGTAAACCTAAAAAGAATTCTGCCGAATCTGAAGACGAAGGCAGAAGTAGTACTTTTTATGTGGGGTTACCAATAAATTTTATATCACCAAAAATTTCATAAAAAAACCAAAACAGTCAAAGCCCCGCCGCCCTGCTTGTTAGAGGCAGAGCCGAGCAGAAAAATTTTCTTCTTCCTTTTTTTAATTGAAATTGGGGGGGGCGCTAAATTAAAATCATTAAAAGAAAATTTTTCTGCGAGGTGACCCCGAGCCTGTCTGCCATCAGGCAGGTGTCAGCGAGGGGTGGCGGCGGGCGAAACGATTGGCTTGAATCAAAAAATTTGCTAAAATAGGTTCATATTAACCGGCGTTATTTTTGAAATAATTTCGCGCAAAGGTTAGTATTTCGTCACTAAAGTTAGCATTGGTACGGGGGTAAAATTTTGAAATTATGTGGTATAATTTAATAAAGCAGAGCCTTCCCTGTTTTATTGAATATGAGAAAAAAGAAAAAAACTATTGAAAGATTTGGAATGGGTAAAGCAGTATATCGGCAAAGAAGTTTTGGATATTGATTATCTGGAACAAAAAGAATAGAATTGGTTAAATTGAAAATCAAGAAAATCTTTTTAAGATAAAAAGCGCTTGTTCTTTAACATCTCAAGAAGGTTTGCATTAATTTTAAATTTCAGTATATTAAGGAGAAAGAAAATGAGAATAATCAGGCCAAAAAAATTAAAAGTAGGAGATTTAGTAACAGTTATTTCCCCCTCTCAGCCCGTCGCCAGCCGCCGCAATTTCAAACGCGGGATAAGAACTTTGGAAAGTTTGGGTTTGGAAGTCCTGCCTTCGAAAAACGTCGAGGCAGTTTTTGGAATGTATGAGGCAGGAACTGCTCAGCAAAGAGCTTCTGATTTAAATGAGGCATTTAATAATGATGAAGTCAAAGCCATTTTTATGTCCGGCGGCGGATTTTTAGCGAACAAAATTTTGCCACTTTTGGATTATGACTTAATCAGAAAAAATCCGAAAATTATCATCGGCTTTTCCGACGGCGCAACTCTTTTAAACGCTATTTTCGCCAAAACCGGTTTAATTACCTTTCATGGTTTTTCCGTCGAGCATTTCTTTAAGAGGTCAACGCCATATACGGTTGATTCTTTCTTAAAGATTGTGGAAGAAGGCGGCGTGGAGTTTCGTCCGCGGACCAACTGGCGGATTTTGAAAGGGGGTCGTGCTACCGGCCGGTTGTTGGGCGGCAATCTTTTAAGCTTCGTCAATCTTTTGGGCACCCCTTATTGTCCTGATTTAAAAAAGAGCATTCTCTTTTTTGAAGAGCATGACGATTATTCCGAAGATGTGGAAAATTCCCTGACTCGTTTGATTAACGCCGAAATTTTGGCTGGCGATTATGTCCAGGGCATCATTTTCGGGAAATTGGTCAACATCAGCCTTGGTTCCAGCGATTCTGACACCAAACAATGGAAAAAACCAAAAGGATTCACCATGTACCAAATTTTGAAGCGACGTTTTGAACCTTACCAAATCCCCATTTTAGCCAATGTCGATTTCGGTTTAATCAATACTCCCTTGACTATTCCTATCGGAATTGAAGCGGTAATAGACACCACCAAACATCAGACAAGACCTTTTCTTAAATTAACCAAACCAGCTGTCCGTTAGTCAGCTGGTTTTTTAATTTTAGTAAAGGAAGTTTTTTTAATATTTGAAATTAAAGAGGAAAAATGATAAATTAAATTAAGCCGTTTATTTTTGCCCGCGTAGCTCAATGGATAGAGTGTAGGCCTCCGAAGCCTGAGATGTGGGTTCAATTCCCGCCGCGGGTACATAAAAAATTCAAAATTCAAAATTCAAAATTCAAAAATTATTTATGGAGATAGAATTTAAAAAATTGCCTCAGCATTTGGTTATTATTCCTGACGGTAATCGACGCTGGGCAAGAGAAAAAGAATTAGAACCGGTTGAAGGGCATCGGGTCGGTTCGGAAACTTTCAAAAAAATCGCCAAAGCGGTTTTTGAAGTCGGCATTAAGTGTTTCACTTTTTGGACTTCCTCCAAAATTAATTTAACCAAACGGCCGAAAAAAGAATCGGCTTTTTTAATTGAACTTTTAAAGCAGGAATTTAAGAAATTGGAAAAAGACGATTTCATCGAGCGCCATCAGATTCGAATCAATATTTTCGGCGAATGGCGGAATTTATTGCCCAAAGATTTAGAAGAGCAACTTGACCGATTAATGGCGAAAACCGCAAAATATAAAGGCGCCTTTTTGAATTTTTTGGTGGCTTACGACGGTTATGAAGAGATGCTTCAAGCCATCAGAAAAATCGCCGATTTGAAAGCAAAGGATAAAACATTGAAAATCACCTCGGAATTATTGAAAAACTGCCTTTATACCCGAGACCTGCCGGCGGTTGACTTTGTTATTAGAACCGGCGGTGAGCCGCATTTATCAAGTGGATTTTTAATGTGGGATATCGGCGACAGCCAATTTTATTTTACTTCCAAATATTGGCCGGATTTTAGCGAAGAAGATTTGATTTTGGCTTTGAAAGATTATGAGGGTCGCGAGAGAAGATTTGGAGCGTAGTCTGGAAATTTTTGGAAAGTGCAATCCGCCCTCACTTAACGCTCCGTTTTAGAGAAATTAGGCAATTTTATTTAACGCAAAATTCGCAAACTCCCCCGAAGCGTCGGGGTCAAACAATGCGATTTTGCTATAAAATTGCTCTAATTTCTAACTAAAACTCTGCTATATCGTTCGGACGGATTATGCTTTAAAAAAGCAGGAAATAATTTCTCAGAGCATCCGGAGGCAAAATTGCTTGGTTTTCCGCCAGAGGCGGAAAATTTTGCCGAGGACATAAGTGAGTTCCGCCGCTGGAGCGGAACGAGCGGCTCTGAAAAATTATTTCCTGCAAAACCCCGCTATATCGCAAAAATTGATTGCTTAATGTCGAAATCCACTTATTCGGGGCGGATGCTGCGAAAAATTACTTTCCTCGCAATCACACCTTGTTTGTTATGTTAAATATGTTAAATTCAGAACAATATTATTTAAAAATCGGAAAAGCCAGCGAATTAAAAAAACGAGGTGAGCGTTGGCTTTTTCGCTTTTTTGAAATTTTGCCCGGCGCCACTTCCTGGCTGACTTTAATTTTGATTTTTTTATTTTCCTGGCGATGGCCGGTGGCAGTGGCCATTTTTATTATCCTCTTTGATATTTACTGGTTTTTTAAAACTTTTTATTTTACTTTTTATCTGGCGCACAGTTTTAAGATTTTAAGAAGGTATCAGAAAAAGAACTGGGTTTTGGAATTGGAAAAATTACCCGAAGAAAAATACCGCTTGCCAATTGAAAATTGGCAGGATTTGTACCACCTGATTATTTTGCCGATGGCTAATGAAAATTATGATGTTTTAAAAAGCAGTTTTGAGGCTTTGCTCCGCGCTAATTATCCTAAAGAAAAATTTATTGTTGTTCTGGCAACTGAGGAGCGTTATAGCGAAAAAGTTCAGGAGGCAGCCAGGAGAATTCAAGAAGAATTTAGCAATAAATTTTTCCGATTTTTAATAACTGTTCACCCGGCTGATATCTCCGGAGAATTGGCCGGCAAAGGCGCTAATGCCGCTTGGGCCGTAAAAGAAGCCAAGCGTTTAATTATTGACGAACTCAAAATTCCTTATGAAAGAATAGTTGTTTCCAATTTCGATATTGATACGGTCATTCCCCCTGATTATTTCGGCTGTCTGGCTTATCATTATTTAACCGCCAAAAAACCCCTTCAATCAAGTTACCAGCCTATTCCGTTTTTTACCAATAACATTTGGATTGCGCCGGCTTTAGCCCGGATAATTTCTTTTTCCTCAACTTTTTGGCAGTTGATTCAGCAGTCGCGGCCGGAAAGAATGAGCACTTTTTCTTCTCATTCAATGCCGTTTCGGGCTTTGGTCGATATTGATTTTTGGCAAACCAACGTTGTTTCCGAAGATTCGCGAATTTTTTGGCAGTGCTTTCTCTATTATGACGGCGAATGGGATGTCGTTCCCTTATTTTATCCGGTTCAAATGGATGCCAACGTTGATAAAACTTTTTTAAAGACACTGGTTAATCAGTACAAACAGCAGCGGCGCTGGGGTTACGGCGCTTTTGATGTCGCTTACGTTTTTTTCGGATTTCTTAAAAACAAAAAAATTTCTTTTTGGAAGAAATTGAGCCGCGGTTTTTATCTTTTTGAGGGATTTTACTCTTGGGCGACGGCCGCTCTCTTGATTTTCTTTTTGGGCTGGTTGCCGCTGGTTTTGGGCGGAGCCCGCTTTAATCTGACTTTGCTTTCTTTTAATCTGCCGCAGATTACCAGTTATATCATGACTGCCGCTTCTTTTGGCATCGTGATTTTCGCGGTTTTGAGTTTTTGGTTTTTGCCGCCGCGACCGCCGAAATACGGAAAATGGCGCTATCTTCTTTTTGTTCTCCAATGGTTTTTAATGCCAATTAACCTCATTATTTTTGGTTCCCTCCCGGCTTTAGAAGCCCAGACGCGTTTAATGCTTGGGAAATACATGGGTTTCTGGATAACGCCGAAACACAGAGAATGAAATTTAATTGAGTATTTTCTTGGCGTTTTTGAAATCCTCAAGCTTTTGTTTTAAAAGGGGATATTTTTTAAGTTCGGGATCGCTGGTGATAATTTTTTTTGTCTCTTCCCGAGTCAATTGAACCAACTCCAGGTTTTTCAAAGCGTTCATTAAATAATCAGGTAGGCCTGATTGTTGCGTTCCTAAAAATTCGCCGGGACCGCGAATCTCAAGGTCTTTCTCGGCTAATTCAAAAGAATTTTTGGCGTTGACAATCGCCTCCAATCTTTTTTTGACGGTCTGAGCCGACGAGTCAGTAAACAAAAAGCCGTAAGATTGGTGTTCTCCTCGGCCGACGCGGCCGCGGAATTGATAAATCTGAGCCAAACCAAAGCGATCCGCTCCCTCAATCAGCATAATGGTCGCGTTAGGGATATCAATACCGACTTCAACCACCGAAGTGGAAACCAAAATATCAGTTTTTCCATCATTGAAACTTTTCATTATTTCTTCTTTTTCTTTCGGCTTCATTTTGCCGTGAAGCATTTGAATTTTTAAATCAGGGAAAACCCGCTTTTTTAATTTTTCGTATTCCTGGGTGACGCTTTTCACTTCCAATTTCGGCGAATCTTCAATCAAGGGACAGATAACAAAGGCTTGCCGGCCGTTTTTAATCTGTTGGCGGATAAAATCATAAGCCTTCTCGCGGTTAATCGGCGCTACCGCTTTAGTGATAACCGGCTTTCGGTTTTTCGGCATTTCATTAATAAGCGAAATATCCAGATCCCCCCATAAAGTTAAGGCAAGAGTGCGCGGGATAGGGGTGGCGGTCATTGAAAGAAAATGGGGGACAAAATTTTGGCCCCGGTGGTTTTCTAAAAGTTTAGCGCGCTGTTCGACGCCGAAACGGTGCTGCTCGTCAATAATCACCAAACCCAATTTTCGGAATTTAACATTTTTTTGAATAAGAGCGTGAGTGCCGATAATCAGGTTTAATTCGCCGGCTAAACATTTTTTCAGGAATTCTTTTTTGGTGGTTTTGGTTTCTAAGTTCGACCAGTTGATTTTGGCTTCCGAAGAGGTGAGAAGCCCAGAAATTATTTCAAAATTTTTGAAAAGTTTGGAAAGAGTTTGAAAATGTTGACGCGACAAAATTTCGGTCGGCGTCATTAAAACCGCTTGAAAACTGTTTTTGATAACGGCCAAAGCCGCCAAGGCCGCAACAATGGTTTTGCCGGAGCCGACATCTCCTTCCAAGAGGCGATTCATCGGACGGGATTTTGCCAAGTCGCGTAAAATTTCGAAAATCGCCCGGCGTTGAGCTTGAGTCAATTTGAAATTTAACGAATCAACGAAATTTTTAAGAACATTCAAATTAGGCTTGATTTGAAAAGCCGATTCTTTGTTCAGTTTCTGGCGTTCTTCAAACATCACCAATTCCAAAAGAAACAAATCTTCAAAAGAAAATCTTTTTTTGGCTTTTTCCGCCTCCTCGATTTTTTCCGGAAAATGAATGTTTTGAAAAGCAGTTTTTAACTCCGGAAAATTAAAGCGCCGGCGCAAATCATTGGGTAGGGGGTCAGCCGGGAATCTCGTTTGATTAAGCAGTTTTTTGATAAAAAATCTCAAAGCCCGGGAAGTTATTCCTCGGGTTTCGGAATAAATCGGCACCAGGCCCCCGGTTTCGCGGCGATCTTCTTCAACTCCTGAAATTTTTTCATAAGCCGGGCTGGAAAGATAAAGGCCTTTTTCATTTTCCGCCACCTTGCCGGCCAAACTGATGAGGTCGCCGACTTTCAAGTTTTGGCTCAAAAAAGGTTGGTTAAACCAAATCGCCTTAATAGAACCGGAATCGTCCTGAAGACGCGCTTCGGTGATAAAAAGTTTCCGACGCCAAGTTCGCCGGGTTTGAATATCTAAAATGCGGCCGCCAATTGTCGCCACCTCGCCCAATTCCAAATCAGCGATATTTTTAAAATTGGAAAAATCTTCGTAGCGGGCCGGAAAGTGATAAAGAAAATCCCGAACGGTTTTGATGCCGAGTTTTTCCAGTTTTTTCTGATAATAGGCGCCGACGCCGCTGATTAAATTAATGGGGCTTTTGAAATCGAGCATACCCAGTAGAGGAATTTCAAATTATCTTGTGGGTTTTGAAAATTCCTTTGCTTTTTACTTTTATCAAA
>Ga0210018_1001621_pt1 | contig 11659 bp, 11 predicted proteins | sample CryGeyCG2014_010_2_FD_183967 | JGI IMG/M metagenome (GOLD analysis project Ga0210018, IMG submission 183967) | Groundwater microbial communities from aquifer - Crystal Geyser CG09_land_8/20/14_0.10 (SPAdes) (version 2) | ecosystem: Environmental > Aquatic > Deep subsurface > Groundwater | place... | reverse complement strand
CCCAAAACCCCAAAAGGGCTAAAATTCCCCCCTGGAGACTTGGTCTGAGACGAGGTTGGGGCACAGAAAATAAAAATACCCTTTGTTACGGGCATTTTTATTTTATGCCTTCAAGGTGGCGAGAATCTCTTTCCCTTTCACCTAGTATTTGTTTTAGATACAGACATTTTGCACTCATAATCTAAGGGCTTGGTTGGGAGTTAGTCCGTTTAAGCCGCAGTGTTTTGTATCATTGTACTCCATATTATATAATCTTAATCTGTATTTTAAATCGTTAAAACTATTAAATTTGATTTCTTCGTAGAATTTTTCTTAGTCAGTCCGGTGGGATTTTTCGACAGAGCTGTTCTGCTGCGGTTTCCCAGGATCAATCAGATAATGCGGTATTCCCAATTCCTGACACAAAATATCAAACGGATGCAGCCTCGGATTCAGGGGGTCGGTGGATTTGTTGTAGCCGGTATATCGGTTGGTAAAACAGCTACCATTGTCTGTTTTAACTGCTTGGATTTTAAAGTCGACAACCTTGAACAGCTCTTTCAAGAATCTGATCGCATTGGCATTGTCTGCGTTTTCGTATACCTGCAGATATCGCCATCTGGTAGCGCAATCAATCGCTGTAAACTGGTAGTATTTTTGACCCCTAATCTTATCAGGAACGTATTTAACATCAATCTCTACCAGCTCACCCTTCTTCAGGAGTATTTTAACATATTGGCATTGAATCTTTCTCGTCCGGTATCTTCTGGTCAAACCTTCGGCCTTGATTATCTTCTGAATGGTCTGGTAATGTATGTTTATTCCTTCTTCTTGCAAGTCCCATTGTATTTTTCTCGAGCATTGTTTTTTCTCTTTCCTCAATTCGATAATTCTTTCTTTTATCCGGATCGGTGTTTCTCGGAGATGGGTCCTTGGACGGGTAGTTTTGTTCTGGAGACCAACCAAGCCATGCTTGCTAAAGTTAGCCAGCCAGTATTTCAGAGCTCTTTCGGAGAACGGACAGACCTTGACCATATTCTTAATAGTTATCTCGCCATCAAGAACGAGTTTGATCCATCTAAATTTCTCTTCTTTCGTTGATTTGGGCATAGTTTTCATATGCCCTCAGATTATCTAGAAAAGTGCAATATGTCTGTATACATTACCTTATTATATTGACTTTAAGCCAAAATTAAGGTAAAATATTAAATATAAATATGCGAAAACACATCATAATAAAAGATAAGAAAGAAAATATTTTAATTGAAGAGTTGAGTAAAAGAAATGATGTTAAGGCTGAAAGAATCAAAAAGTTGTTAAGACTTCCCGATCTTACAAAAAAAGAAGGTTCTCCGGTAAGAATTTTATTTGACGAGATAATCGATTCCGAAAGATTTAAAGATTTTGATTTGATCGAATTCCCAAGAATTGTAACAATTGAGCAATGTTTTGACCTTTTGAATATGCCGAAAGACCATCCTGCTAGAAAGGAAACAGACACTTATTATTTGGATGAAACTCATATTCTCCGTACTCACACAACGGCCTTTTGGTCATTTTATTTAAAAGATAAAGAAGTTCTGGAAAAATTGGAAAAAGACGGAGAAATAATGGGGCTTTCTTTTGGTATTGTTTTTAGAAAAGACGAAATTGACAGAAGTCATTATCCCGCATTTCATCAGATTGATGGCCTACTAATTGCAAAAAAATCAAAAAAAATTATTACCCAGGAAGATTTAAAGAACGTGCAAGTTGATCTGGCGAAAGTTATTTTTGGTTCAGACTTTGAATGGAAATTTATTCCTGACGAATTTCCCTACACCGTGGAGAGTCTTGAAATGGATATTAAATACAATGGTGAATGGATGGAAGTAAATGGGGCGGGGCTTGTAAATCCGGTAGTCCTGAAAAATTTTGGATTAGATCCGGAAATTTATAACGGCTGGGCGTTTGGATTTGGAGACAGATTGACAATGATAAAAATGGGAATTTCAGATATAAGAATCTTGTGGTCAGATGACCCGAGAATTACCAACCAGTTTAAAGACATAAACAGTAAATATAAAGAAGTAAGCCGGTATCCGGAAATTTCAAGAGATATTTCTTTTATTATTGATAAAAATATAAACCTGAATAATTATTACGAAATTGTAAGGGATTTCGCGGAAAATTTGATTGAGGAGGTAAAACTTATAGACGAATATGAAGATGAAAAAAAATTCGGAAAAGATAAAAAAAGCTATACATTCAGAATAGTTTACAGGTCTCCCGAAAAAACTTTAACAGATGCTGATGTAAATAAGATTCAGGAAGAAATAAGAAACAAAACAGAGCAAGATCTAAACGCTATTCTACGTTAATATAATTATATTAAAAATCAAAGAGGTCTTGACAGCAACTTTTAGAGTGCTATAATTATATATTAATTAATAATTAAAATAATCTTATGAAAACAAAAAGGAAGGTAAAAAAGATTATTATTGCCGTAGTTGATCCTCGAAGTTCTTGCCAGTCTCATTAAAAATTATTGAAATTTTTTGATTATATACCCATAAAAACCCCACCCCAAAAGGGGTTTTTATGAAATTCTGGATATGAAATTTTTATTTATAATAGTAAATAATCAGTGTAACATAGCTTGCTCATATTGTTTTTATTCTACCGGATACCAGCAAAGATCATTGTTGCGAATTAATAAAAATAAAATAAAAAAATTAGCTTCTACGATTAAAAAACTTAAGTTTAATGGAGTTATTCTTACGGGTGGCGAGCCCCTTCATCGGATTTGGAAAAACGAAACTTATTCATTAATTCGAGAGCTTAAGAAAAGAAAAATAAAAATTTTATTAAATACTAGCGCAACATTTTTAAATGACTCCGATCTTGATAAGATATCTAAATTGAAAGTTGATCGGCTAGATATTTCCATTGATTCTCATATTCCTGAAATAAATGACAACCAACGAGGAAGATTTCGAGATGTAGTCAGTGCCATAAACGGGCTGATTCTGCGGGGATATAAGAATCTTTCAACCACTACTGTTGTAACAAAAAATAATGCCTCCTCGCTGTCAGAAACTATTAATTGGATTCATAGTCTTGGGATTTCCGATGCCAAAGTACAAAGAGCGTTTTTTCCCGGAAAGATAGCCCGAAAAAAAATTTCCGAAAAGAAAATTATGGATGCAATGAAAAAGATAGTTCGAAAATTAAATTATCCTCACTCTCGTGCGTATATTAATCTCACCGGTGCAATATTTCAGAATAATACCAAGCTGTTAAATTCTTTAGCGCCTAATATTTTTTGTTGTATGGGGAAAAAATATTTTGTTTGCGATTCCTCGGGAAATCTGACACCTTGTTTTCACCGCTCCGATATTAAGCTCGGAAATTTATTTAACGATACGATCTTAGAAATTAATTCTAGGTTGGAAAATAATGCCTTAAGCAGAGAAAAAAAATTGCCAAAATGTTTTGGAGCTCATTGCGTATCGCTTTTTGATAATAAAAATTTTTGGAAAAAGAATGAAAAAAATTCAAGCTCATCCCTATAAAATTTATAGAGGTTCTGATAACAAGATTATTGTTTTTAATTGTGAAAATTTATTTTTTGCCGAGGTTAGTCCTCTTCATATTTTAATTCTTAAGAAGATGCGTTTTTTTCGAAAATTCCCCACAGATCTGTCTTTATTAAGATATAATAAAAAAGAAATAGATGAGGCATTCGAAGATCTTAATGAATTAGGTTTTTTTACACCCGTAAAGATTTCTAAAAAACCTATTTTTTATTTAAAGCCCAGAATCAAAGGTTTTCGAATTGTGCTTACCGAAGAATGTAATTTGGGATGCACCGAATGTTTTGTAACAAAACATCACCAAAGTCTAGGGACATTCTCAAGAGAGGTTTTTAATAGCTTAGTAGAAAAGACAATTTTTTACGGGAAGAAGGAAAGGATTACTTATCATTTTTTCGGCGGTGAGCCGTTAATTCGTTTTGATTATATTAAAGAGGGGGTTAAAAGGATAAATACAGCCGTTCAACAAGGAGAGATGATAAAACCAATTTATGCAATTACAACAAATCTTACTCTTCTGAATAAGGAGATGATCGAAATGTTTAAAAAAAACGACTTTAAGGTGGGGGTTTCCATAGACGGACCGAAAGAAATAAATGATAAATTCAGAATTTACAAAGGTGGGCAGGGCAGTTTTAAGAATGTCAAACGAAATTACTCTCGTCTTGTTGCGGCGGGTATCGACGCTCACGTCTTAATAACTCCGCATATCAAATTTTTAGACCGATTAGTTGAAATTTTTCAAGGCATAATAAAATGTTTTCCGATGAAAACGATCACCGTGAATACGCCCCTTCATTATCGTACCTTGGCTTGGAATGTTCCCGGTGACAAGTATGCTAAGATTCTTATTGAACTCGCCCATATTGCTAAAAAATCCAATATCACTTTGGATTCAGCGTTATCGCCGATAATTGCCTCTCTAAGTAATAATGTCAAGCGGGAGAGCCCCTGTATGTTTAAGGATAAATGTATTATGGCATCAGTTAATCCCAAAGGATGCATTTCTTTTTGCGCCCAAAATTGGCATAATGTTCTGGCCGTAAATTCTGTGAAAAAAATAAAAATTCCCGTAAATATTACCTCTAAATGTGAACATTGTCAGGTACGTTATATTTGCGGTGGGCCATGTCCGATATTTCAGCTTATCTCTGGGGAAAAAATCGATAAACAAAAATGCAAGTTTATGTATACAATTATTAAGGAGATTGCAGAGAATATAGGACTTTTTCAGAAAACATAATTTATATTGTTGTTGATTTTTTGTATTCGAATTTCAATTTGACATGATAATGTTTTTTGTGTATAAAATAAAAAAGGGCTAAACTAATAAAAAATAAGTACTTTAAAATTAAAGGAGGATAAAATAATGAATATGTTTCCAAAAAAACTTCATAGCGGTTCAAATATAAGAGTTATCGCTCCTTCGAGATCGATAGCTATTATTTCGGCAGACAGTCGGAGCATCGCAAATGAACGACTCACTGGGTTGGGATTTAACATAAGTTTCGGCAAGCATGTTGAAGAGTGTGATGATTTTTTATCGTCAAGTATCGCATCGCGCGTTGCGGATTTGCATGATGCATTTCGCGACGATTCCATCGCCGCCGTATTTTCAGTCATAGGCGGATTCAATTGCAACCAACTTTTGCGTTACATTGATTGGAATCTTGTAAAAAAGCATCCGAAAATTTTTATCGGTTATTCAGATACGACTGCCTTGCAAAACGCCATACTGGCCAAGACGGGATTAGTTACTTACTCGGGGCCGGCATGGTCTAATTTTGGGCAAAAACTATATTTTGATTATTCAATGGATTACTTTAAGAAATGCGTGATGAACAATAATCCTTTTTGTGTTGAACCTAGCGATAGTTGGAGTGATGATGTATGGTACAAAAATCAAGAAGACCGGCACCTCATCGATAATAAAGGCTGGCGCGTGATTAATGAAGGAAGGGCGGAAGGGATAATTATCGGGGCTAACATCTGCACTTTAAATTTGTTGCAAGGTACCGAATATTTCCCGAACTTAAATAATTCCGTTTTGTTTATTGAAGATGACGAAACTTCCAATCCTTTATTATTTGATAGAGACTTACAATCATTAATTCATCAAAAAGGATTTAGTGGAGTTAAGGGGCTGATAATCGGAAGATTTCAAAAACAAACTAAAATGGAAAGCCGTTTGCTAGATCAGATAATCTTATCGAAAAAAGAATTATCCAAAATGCCAGTAATTGTGGATGTCGATTTCGGCCACACAAGCCCAATAATAACTTATCCGATAGGTGGAGAGGTTAGTGTGATAGCTGGCGTTAAAAAATCAAAGATTGAGATTTTGAAGCATTAGTAGTTTCTGAATTGAAGTTGGACAAATATTCTGATACCGCCTTTTAATTAAGGCGGTTTTTTTGATAAAATAAATGAAACAACTTAATCAGGAGGGTAGAGCACCTTAGAAAGAGTTTATCCTAAATATGAAAAAGCGGCCGAATGTTACGGTAAAAATTATGCTTAGATACAAAGATAAAGTCTTAATGGTAAAACATGAAGACGGCAGTTTTGGTTTTCCCGGCGGACACGTGGAGCGAAACGAATCTTTAATCGGCGCATTAAAGAGGGAGCTGAATGAAGAACTAAAATATAATTTAAAAAAAGAGCCTAAATTGTTTGAGGTTTGGAATTATATTCCAGAAGAAAACCCAGGCGGAAAAACAAAAGATCACACCGTTTTCCTTAATTATATTTTAAAACTTAATAAAAAACCCGTTCTTTCTTCTCCGGAAAATATTGGAATTTTCTGGTTTACTAGAAAAGATATTATTTCAAAAGGTATAATAAAAGATAAATCATTCCTGGATAAAATTTTTAAACCATTGAAGATGATTAATTTATCCCGATAGAAATGAAAATTAACATTCTATTTCTAAAAGCAGATATCGGGTTTGATAAAGCATACGAAAAACATCTAGAGAAGATAATCAAGAATACGGCAGAAGAGGCCGTAAAGATTTTTAATCTGAAAAGAAATAATCTTAATTTTACCGTTTATCCATATAACAAAAAACTTACAGATGGATTCACTCAGGCATTAGATTGGATTCGGTTTAGCATACCAAAGAAGGTTAATGAAAATGAGTTAAGAGGAGTAATTTGTCATGAGATGTGCCATATTGCGATGAATTACTCATATTATTCTGGCAGAAAGACTTTTCTTGAGACTTTATTCGCCGAAGGCTTAGCGGCTGTTTTTGAGATAGAACAAATAGGAAAAACTCCTTTGTATGTTCGATACAACAGCAGTTTTATTAAAAAATGGCTCCCAGAATTAAATCGTTGAAATATTTGTACGATAAAGGTTTGAAAACCTGGGTCAGCATGGAGCCGTATCCCACGCCGAATTTGGCAGAGCAGAATTTATCTAAAATTTTAGAGGAAATTTCCTTCGTGGATAAAATTATTTTTGGGAAACTGAATTACAATGTGAAATCAAGCCAATTTGATACCAACGGGGATTTTTATCAAGAATGCGCCGAAACGCTAATTGAGTTTTGTGAAAATAATGGCATAGATTACCATATTAAATACGGTACCCAGAAGAAAGATAATCGGAAAACAGAGAAAATTTTTAGAGAAGAAAAAATAATAAAAAAAGATGAAATTTTACTCCTGCCCGTTTGGGATTAGCTATGTCAAAATGAGACACTAATTGTCTCGTTTGACACAGTCTTTCTGTGTCCCATTTCCCTCACAAAACCGCAAAAAGTGGGACACGGGATGAGACGCGTTAAAAAGCCTTCCAATTTGCCTAATCCTTCGGTTCTCTCAGGACAAGTTTTGTGCTAATACCTAGAATATAGCCCGACTAGGATGCCTCGTCCCAAAACCCCAAAAGGGCTCAAATTCCCCCCTGGAGACTTGGTCTGAGACGAGGTTGGGGCACAGAAAATAAAAATACCCTTTGTTACGGGCATTTTTATTTTTACAGTTGTTTGGAAAATTAAATTATGGTATATTAATTTAATATGTTCCTTAGGCGAAGAGATAAATCTCTTCTTCGCTTTCATTTCTATGGAAATTCAGCAATTAAAGCAAAAATCTGTTTTATTTTTTTTAATCCCGATTATTTTAGCAGTTTTTGGGACAGGATTTTGGTTCGGGAAAATTCAGACAACCTGCGAAATTTGTCCTCCCCAAGACGTTGATTTATCGCTTTTTTGGCAGGTTTGGAAAACCCTTCAGGAAAAATTCGTGGACAAAGCGAAAATCGATACCCAGGAGCTGATTTACGGAGCAATCTCCGGTATGGTAAAATCTTTAGATGATCCCTATACCGTCTTTTTGAAGCCGGAAGACTCCAAAAGATTTATTGAGGATGTAAAAGGAAGCTTCGATGGAATAGGGGTGGAAATTGACATCAGAAACGGCCAGCTTCAGGTTGTCGCTCCCTTGGAAGGGACGCCCGGCCAAAGAGCGGGGCTTAAACCCGGAGATATAATTACGAAAATAAACGGCACCTCAACGGCTGATATGTCCATCGAGGAAGCGGTTAATATGATAAGGGGCCCGAAAGGGACAGACGTCGCCTTGACGATTTTCAGAGACGAATGGAAAGAAACGAGAGAAATTAAAATTACCAGGGACACGATAGAAGTACCTTCCTTAAAATGGGAAATTAAAGACAATAATGTCGCTTATTTGAGACTTTATCAATTTTCGGAAAATGCCGTTTTCGATTTCCAAAATGCGGCCATCGAAATTCTAAACAGCGATGCTCAAAAAATTGTTTTAGACCTGAGGGGTAACCCGGGGGGATACTTGGAGGTGGCTCAGGACATAGCGGGGTGGTTCTTAAAAAAGGGAGAAGTCGTGGTTATCGAGGACTTCGGCCAGGACAAGGAACAAAAACTTTACAAAGCCCAGGGCAATGCTTTATTATTACCTTATCCGATAGTTGTCTTGGTCAATAAAGGATCAGCTTCCGCCGCCGAAATTTTAGCCGGTTGCCTGAGAGACGATCGCGATATAAAACTGATCGGGGAAACTTCTTTCGGAAAGGGTTCGGTGCAGGAACTGGAAAAATTAAAAGGGGGCTCTTCCTTGAAGGTCACCATCGCCAAATGGCTGACTCCCAATGGAGAACTTATTACCGGCAAAGGCCTTGAACCCGATATAAAAGTGGAAATGACGGAAGAGGATTATAAGGCGGACAAAGACCCGCAATTGGACAGGGCACTTGAAATAATAAAAACTTTACCTTAAGATATATTAATATGCAAGTAATCCTATTAAAAGACGTCGATAAGGTCGGAAAGAAATTTGAAGTCAAAGAAGTCAAAGACGGCTACGCCAGAAATTTTTTGTTTCCTCAGGGACTGGCCAAACAGGCGACAAAAGAAGCGATAACCTGGCTGGAAACGCAAAAAGAAATAGAAGAAAAGAAAGCGGAAGAGAGCTTGAAGAAAATCCAGGATGTAGCCTCGGCGGTTGACGACCAGGAAGTTGTGATCCAGGTGCAGGTTGGCGGAGAAGACCAGCTTTTCGAATCCGTAACCAGCCAGAAAATTTCCGACAAATTAAAAGAACTCGGTTTCGATATCAAAAAGAGCCAGATAGAATTATCCCAGCCGATAAAAGAGACCGGTGAGTTTCCGGTAAAAATTAAATTTGAACACAATTTGGAAGCAGAAATAAAAGTGATAGTAAGCAAAACGGAAACAGCATAAAATAATTCGATTCTTTTAACAAAAAAGTTTAAAATTCCCTCGGCGTTTTCAACTCCGTGGGAATTTTACTGAGTGAGGCTTAATTTATCTTCATCTGCGCTGGCGCTTGAAAGTCGAAGAGATAAATCTCTTCTTCACCTTCGCTGGCGCTCGGTAAATGACGAAATACATTTTTGTCGCAGGCGGAGTTATGTCCGGCATCGGTAAGGGGGTATCCGTGGCTTCGATAGGCAAGATTTTAAAAAGCAAGGGTTTTAAAGTTACTGCGGTTAAGATTGACCCCTATATCAACGTCGATGCGGGAACGATGAATCCGATAGAACACGGAGAAGTTTTTGTGACCAAGGACGGCGTGGAATGCGACCAGGATTTGGGGAATTATGAGAGGTTCCTGGACGAGGACCTGACCACCGAGAATTACATTACCACGGGCAGAGTTTATGAGACCGTAATCCGCAAAGAAAGAAACTTGGAATACGGCGGAAAATGCGTTGAGGTTGTCCCTCATATTCCCGACGAAGTAATTTCCCGGATTCAAAATGCCGTGAAAATTACCCGAGCAGATTTCATTTTAATTGAAATCGGGGGAACGGTGGGGGAATATCAGAACCTTTTATTTTTGGAAGCGGCGAGAATGATGAAACTAAAGGCACCAAAAGATGTCCTTTTTATTTTGGTAAGTTATTTGCCGGTTCCCAAAATGATCGGGGAAATGAAAACCAAGCCCACTCAGTACGCCGTGAGAACATTGAACTCGGCCGGCATCCAGCCCGACATGATCATTGCGAGGTCGGAAGTGCCGATCGACCAGCCCAGGAAAAGAAAAATATCCATCTTTTGCAACGTTCAGGAAGAAGACGTTATTTCCGCTCCCGATATAGAATCGATTTATGAAATCCCGATTAATTTTGAAAAAGATAATTTGGGAAAAATGATTTTAAAAAAATTCGGTCTGCGTGCAAAAAAACCCAGCACCAGAGCAAAGCACGGTGCTGGACTAGTCCCGTACCGAACCGGAGGTTCTGGTACGGGGGAAAATCTGAAAGATTGGAGAAAGCTGGTCAATGTCATCAAGACGGCCAGGAAGAAAGTTTCAATCGGCATCGTCGGCAAGTATTTCGAAACGGGCGATTTCACCCTGGCCGATTCCTACATTTCGGTTATAGAGGCGATAAAACACGCCGCCTGGTTTCATAAGGCAAAACCGGAGATGACCTGGCTGTCGAGCGAAGCTTACGAGAAAAATCCGGCTAAATTGAGAGAATTAAAAAACTTTGACGGCATTATCGTGCCGGGAGGATTTGGAAGCAGGGGAGTGGAGGGAAAAATAAAGGCGATTGAATTCTGCCGGAAACAAAAAATCCCCTATCTGGGGCTTTGTTTCGGAATGCAGCTGGCGGTCGTCGAATTCGCCCGGAACGTTTGCGGAATGAAAGACGCTCATACCACCGAAATCGTCAAGCATTGCAAATACCCGGTTATCGACGTGATGCCCGAGCAAAAAGCATTGCTGGAAGAAAAAAGATACGGGGCGACGATGAGATTGGGGGAATATCCTTGCTTGGTGAAGAAGGATACTTTGGCTCATTTGTCTTTTAAAAAGGCAAAATGGGGGAAAACAAATAAAAAAGGCGATATCCTGATTTTGGAGCGCCATCGCCACAGATACGAATTAAATAATGAATTCAGAAAAGATCTGGAGAATAAGGGACTGGTAATGTCCGGAGTCAATCCGGAGCGCGATTTGGTGGAAATAATTGAAATAAAAAACCATCCTTTCTTTGTCGCCAGCCAGTTCCATCCGGAATTAAAATCAAGGCCGTTAAATCCTCATCCCTTATTTAGAGAATTCATTCGGGCAGCTATAAAACGCTGACGACTTTTACTTCTCTCCGAACATTATTAAATCCTTTTTTTCTTTTTGTCGTAAAGCGGACGACTCCTTTTTTTAAGGAGTATAGAGTGTCGTCTCCGCCTATTTTCACGTTTTTCCCGGGGAGAAACTTGCTTCCTCTCTGACGGACAAGAATACTGCCTGATTTGGCGGTTTCGCCGTCAAACAGTTTGATGCCCAAGTATTTTGGAAGGGAATCCCTTCCTAATTTTGTTCCTCCAACAGCTTTAGTCTTTGCCATACCCAGTATATCAACCCCGTATAGCTCCTAAAGGATTATACGGGGCTACGCCCAGTATAGCTCTTTTGAGATTATACGGGGCTACGCCCAGTATAGCTCTTTTGAGATTATACGGGGCTACGCCCAGTATAGCTCTTTTGAGATTATACGGGGCTACGCCCAGTATAGCTCTTTTGAGATTATACTGGGCTACGCTTCCAGATTAATTATTATGTATTATACCCAGTAATAGGAAGCGAAG
>Ga0210018_1001617_pt1 | contig 11674 bp, 3 predicted proteins | sample CryGeyCG2014_010_2_FD_183967 | JGI IMG/M metagenome (GOLD analysis project Ga0210018, IMG submission 183967) | Groundwater microbial communities from aquifer - Crystal Geyser CG09_land_8/20/14_0.10 (SPAdes) (version 2) | ecosystem: Environmental > Aquatic > Deep subsurface > Groundwater | place... | reverse complement strand
GTAATGTCTTTCAAATCTTTCAATCCGCTGAACGGCTCTTTTCAGGGACTAAGCATCTTTCTGGTGGCCGTGGTCAGTTTATTAATAGGCATAATTCTCCAGCAAGTCAAAAATCGTCGAGAACGAAAAATATTCCTGTTCGTCAATTATTTCTTAATCGGCTTAGCCGCTCTTTTGCTTGTTTGGATTAATTTTCAGGCGGCTTGGCTGACTTTGGCCGCGGTTATGCTTGTTTTACTAATTGCCGCTATCTGGACGCATTTATTCAGGGAAAGAATTAATCTGCTGATTCTGCCGATTGTCTTATTGCTGATTTCCTTGGCCGGTTTGACCGGTTTGATAGACAGGGCTAAAGATTTTACCGGCTCAGATTTTATCAAAACGTCTTTGCCCGAAGAAGTTATTTTAGATTACCAAACAGCCGGTCGGATAACCTGGCAATCCCTCAAGGAATCTCCGGTTTTAGGTTCCGGACCGGGAACATTTTTAGTTGATTTTGCTAAATTCAAGCCCGTCCAATTCAATGAAAGCAGATTCTGGAATATCCGTTTTGATAAGGGGCCGAGTTATTTAATGGAAATGGTTGGGACAACCGGCATTTTGGGTATTTTGAGTTATCTGACCATAGTCGTCATCTTCGGTTTGATTATTTTTATCTTTTTACGACGAACTATTAAGGGAGGAAATCTTTTGGCTGAACAGGCGGTGACCATTTTATCCTTATTCTCCTTCTGGTTGGCTTTATTGATTGGCCAATTCGTCTATCTTAACAATACCGTCTTATCTTTCTGCTTTTGGCTTTCAATGGCTCTGACTATCGGTCTTTGGCAAGCGGTTCAAGGCAAATCTCGAAAAATTGGTTTCTCCTTTAAGCGGTTGCCGGAATTGGGCTTGGTCGCTAATGTCTTTTTGTTGATTATGATTTTTGTTTTGCTCGGTTTATTCTATTTGGGCGGTCGTCTTTACTGGGCCGATGTTAAGTTTAGTCAGGCGGCAGCCGACAACGAGCAATTAGTCCGGAACTTGGAGGAAACGGTCAATCTGAATAAATATCGGGAGAATTATCGCCGCAGTTTATCACAGGCCTATTTACTCAGCGCCTGGGACGAAGCCGGAAAAGCGGAAGAAGAGCGGAACACTCAGCTTCTCCAGGCCTATGCCTCCGGGGCGATTCAGCAAGCGAGAGAAGCCGTCTTGCTTAGCCCTGATGCGGTCATGGCCTGGCAGAACTTAGCCGCCATTTATCGCGATAGCCGCGGTTTGGTTGGCGGAACTTTGCCTTTTGCCTCAGACGCTTTCAATCAGGCCCTGGCGTTAGAGCCGACTAATCCGTTTTTCTATCGGGAACTTTGCCGGATAAATTTAGTCAGTGAAGAAGAAGAAAAAAATTGGGATAAAACGATTAGTTATTGCCAGAAAGCCATTGACTTAAAATCAGATTATTTGGACGCTCATATCCAATTGGCTTTGGTTTACGAAGAGAAAGGGGATTTAGAAGAAGCGGCTGAGCGTTTGAAAGGGGCCCTGGATAAATTAAGAGGGGTTAGTTTCCAAAGAGGGTCTGAATTGGCCGGGGCGGCCGCCGAAATATATTTCCAGCTCGGTCGGGTTTATTTCAACCTTGAGCAGCTTGAGAGCGCCATTAACATGTTTGAACAATCGGTCGTTGTTGTGCCTAATTACGCTAACGCTCGTTATGCCTTGGCCTTATCTTACTATCAAGAAGAGCGATTGGAAGATGCCTTGACCCAGTTCCAGATTGTTGACCAATTAGTTCCCGGCAATCAAGACGTTCAAACGAGAATCCAGCAATTGCAAGACCAGCTCCAATCAACGGTTCCAACTGAGCCACTCCCAACTGAGGGAGAATAAAATTTTAGGAGTTAGGAGCTTTGCTCCTGATAGGAGCAAAGCTCCTAAAAAAAGTGCAATATGTGTGTGCACATTACCAAAAAACCTTGACATCTTTTGGGATTTGTTTATACTAACGAATAGTCATCGCTAATATTTTTTCTGGAATATAATTATCCATTATTGACAAAAATTTTTAAATAAAAAGAAACCCCTTATAAAATAAAAAGAGGGAAGTTTTTGTTTGTATATTTAGGTATTTAGGATATTTAGGAGCTTTGCTCCTAATAGGAGCAAAGCTCCTAAATATCCTAAATATCTTCTAGCGATTAAGTGAGACGAAAAGGGAATAGCTTTACATTACCTTATATTTTATGTCTAAAAAAAATCACGCCCAGCGCCTGTCTTTCTCTAATCAAGACGCAGGAAGATTCGATTTTGAATTGCCTGATTTAATTGCCATTCAAAAGGAATCCTATCAATGGTTTTGGGAAAAAGGCCTGCGAGAAATCCTTGATGAGATTTCACCGATTATTCCTTGGGGAAATCAAGACCTGGAACTTTATTTTTTAGATTATCGCTTGGACGAACCGAAATATAGCGAGCTTGAAGCTAAAACTCATAATGTTTCTTATGAGGCGCCTTTGCATTGCCGGGTCAAATTGGTTAATAAAAAAACCAAGCAGTCAGCCGAACAAGATATTTTCATGGGGGACTTCCCGTTGATGACTCAAAGAGGCACTTTTGTCGTTAATGCCGTTGAGCGAGTGGTTATCTCTCAATTAATCAGGTCATCGGGGGTATTTTTTACGTCTCAATTTTCAAGAGGCCAACAGCTTTTTGGGGCAAAAATTATTCCTAACCGCGGCGCTTGGCTGGAGTTTGAGACCGATTCCGAAAAATCAATCGGAGTCAAAATTAACCGCAAGAGGAAAGCGCCGGTGACAACTCTCTTAAGAGCTTTCGCCGCTTTGGAAAACCAAACCGGAGCCGATTTGAGCAACGAAAAAATTAAAGATTTATTTCGCAAACTTAATACTGGCGAAAACGATTACATAGAAGCTACTCTGAAAAAAGACCTTTCCCGGACAAACGGCGAGGCCTTTGTTGAAATTTACAAGCGAATCCGGCCCGGCGATTTGGCGACCGAAGATAACGCTCGTTCTTTCATTGAAGCAATGTTTTCCTTTGAGCGTTACGATTTGGGCGATGTCGGCCGTTGGAAAATGGAACAGCGTTTGGCCGAAATAAAAAGGGACTCAAATAAGAGATTTGGGTCTTTCGGGACCAAATCTGCCAAACAGGCAGCTAAAGCTCAATTGACCGTTGGACGAACCGAGCGCCTTTTACGTTTCGAAGATTTGGTTGCCATTATCAAAGAAATCATTCGGCTGAACAACACGCCCTTGGCCAAACCGGACGACATTGACCATTTGGGCAATCGTCGGGTAAGAACTTTAGGCGAGTTGCTTCAGAATAAACTAAGGGTCGGTTTAGCCCGTACCGAAAGAGTTATTCGCGACCGGATGTCCACTTTGGAATTAATCGGCTTGCTGCCCGGGCAATTAATCAATACCCGACCCTTTATGGCGACGGTTAAAGAATTCTTTACTTCTTCGCAGCTTTCGCAATTTATGGACCAGATTAATCCGCTGGCTGAATTGGAACACAAACGCCGTTTGTCAGCCATGGGTCCGGGCGGTTTAACTCGGGAACGGGCCGGTTTTGAAGTGCGCGATGTCCATTCCAGCCATTACGGCCGGATTTGTCCAATTGAGACGCCGGAAGGCCCCAATATCGGTTTAGTCGGCCATTTGGCCAGCTGCGCTCGCTTGAATGATTACGGCTTTCTTGAAGCGCCTTATCGCCGGGTTAAAAAAGGCCGCTTAACCAATGAAATCGTTTACCTCAACGCTTCCGAAGAAGAAAGATACAACATCGCTCACGCCGGCGTGCCTCTTGATAAAAAAGGATATATTCTAGACAGAGAAGTTGAGGCCAGAATTCAGGGCCAGCCCGGCTCGATTGAGCGTTCCAAGGTTGATTTCATTGATGTTTTGCCCCAAGAACCAATCAGTATCGCTACCTCTTTAATTCCTTTCTTAGAGCACGATGACAGCAACCGGGCTTTGATGGGCTCAAACATGCAGCGCCAGGCAGTGGCTTGCATTGACCCGAAAGCGCCTTTGGTCGGAACAGGCATGGAAAGAAGAGCCGCTCGAGATTCAGGCCAGTTGATTATTGCTGAAGAAAATGGGCGAGTTAAGGAAGTTGAGGCAAGTAAAATTGTCGTGGCCGGCTTTGCCAAAGGCAAAGCGAAGCAGTCTCGCGACAGATTAAACGGGATTGTTTCCTCGTCTGCGGCTTCTCGCAATGACCAGTATAAAGTTTATCCCTTGCGGTCTTTTGTTCGAACGAACCAATACACTTGCATCTCTCAGCATCCTATAGTCAAGAAAGGCCAATTAGTCAAAAGAGGAGATATTTTGGCGGACGGCGCGGCGACTGAAATGGGCAAATTGGCCTTGGGCCAGAACCTTTTGGTCGCTTTTATGTCTTGGCGAGGCTATAACTTTGAAGACGCGATTGTTCTTTCGGAGAGATTGGTCAAAAAAGACCTCTTTACTTCCATTCATATTGAGAGCTTTAACTGCGATGTTCGAGAAACCAAATTGGGTTTGGAAGTAACGACGCCGGACATTCCCAATGTCGGCGAAGAACGACTCAAGGATTTAGACGAAGAAGGAATTGTTCGCATCGGCGCCGAGGTTGGACCTAATGATATTTTAGTTGGCAAAATTTCTCCCAAAGGCGAAACGGACTTAACTTCCGAAGAAAGATTGCTTCAGGCAATTTTCGGCGAGAAAGCCCGCGATGTTAAAGACACTTCTTTAAGAATGTCTCACGGCAAGCGCGGTCGGGTAGTCGGCATCCAAATATTCTCTCGCGACAAAGGAGACAAATTAATGGCCGGCGTTATTAAAAGCATTCAGGTAGAGATAGCTCAATTGCGCAAGGTTTCGGTTGGCGATAAATTGGCCGGCCGCCATGGCAATAAAGGAGTTATTTCCAAAATACTGCCGGAAGAAGATATGCCTTATTTAGCCGACGGGACGCCGGTTGATATTATCCTTAATCCATTAGGAGTGGCTTCTCGAATGAATATCGGCCAAATTTTGGAGACGCATTTAGGTTGGGCCGCTGCTCATTTAGGAGAAGAAATAAATAGTCCGGCTTTAGCCGGTCTGAGCGACGAAGAAATCAAGGATAAATTAAGGGAAGCCGGTTTGCCCGAAAACGGCCAAGTTACTCTATATGACGGCCGCAGCGGCGAACCCTTTGAAAATCCGATTACCGTCGGCTATACCTATATCATGAAGCTGCTCCATCTGGTTGAAGACAAAATTCATATGCGTTCGGTTGGTCCTTACTCTTTAATTACCCAACAGCCCCTGAGAGGCAAGGCCCAGTTTGGCGGCCAGCGTTTTGGCGAAATGGAAGTTTGGGCCTTGGAAGGTTATGGAGCGGCTCATGTTCTCCAGGAAATGCTGACGATTAAATCAGATGATGTTGCCGGCCGGGTCAGCGCTTATGACGCAATTATCCGGGGTAAGTTAATTCAGGCGCCTAATGTTCCGGCTTCTTTTAATGTGCTGCTTAGCGAATTGAAGGCTCTTGGTTTGGACGTAGTTTTAGTAGAAAAGTAATCCATTTAGGAGTTCTTAGGAGCTTTGCTCCTAAGAACTCCAAAACTCCTAAAAAATTCTAAAATATGGGAGGAAGAAAAATCCAATTTGTTGAAAATCATTTTTATCATGTCTATAATCGAGGCGTCGATAAACGGAATATTTTTTTAGATGATTTTGACTATATTAGATTTTTGGAAAGTCTTAGAGATTTTAATGACGTTGAAATAGTGGGGAGTCTTTATTTAAAGAGTATAAGGGAGAAAAGATTTAGGAGCAAAGCTCCTAAAAAAGCTTCTGAAAAACAAAAAAGACCATTAGTTAGAATTCTTTGTTATTGTCTGATGACCAATCATTTCCATCTTTTATTAGAACAGTTAGAAGAAAGGGGAATTACAGAATTTATGCATCGTCTTGGTACAGGTTATACTAATTTTTTTAATCTAAAATACGAAAGAACCGGCAGATTATTTGAAGGTCCATTTCAAGCAGTGTTAATTGAACAAGATAATCAGTTAAATCATATTTTGCGATATATCCATTTAAATCCTTTGGATATTTTAGAGCCTGGTTGGCGGGAAAATGGGATTAAAGATTTAGAGCGAGTTGAAAAGTTTTTAGAAAATTATCGTTGGTCAAGTCACTTAGCTTATCTATCGGAGCGAGAGTCGCAAATTATTAATAAAGGTATATTTGATGAGTTATTTAAAGATAAAACAGACTACCAGAATTTTCTAAGGGATTGGGTGGTAAAGGATTTGTCTTATTTAAAGAATTTGATTTTAGAATAGTTTAGGAATAGTTTAGGAGCAAAGCTCCTAAAGCTCCTAAAATTTCTAAAAGTTTTAGGAGCTTTGTTTAGGAGCTTTGCTCCTAAAAAACTCCTGTAGAAAAGTAATCCATTTAGGAGTTCTTAGGAGCTTTGCTCCTAAAATAGTTTATGTCCACTAAAGTTGCTGATTTTAAATCAATTATTCTTAAACTGGCTTCGCCGGAAAGGATTTTGGATTGGTCGCATGGCGAAGTCACTAAACCGGAAACGATTAACTATCGGACTCAAAGAGCTGAAAAAGACGGTTTATTTTGCCAAAAGATTTTTGGGCCGGAAAAAGACTGGGAATGCGCTTGCGGCAAATATCGAAGAATCCGTTATAAAGGAGTTGTTTGCGATAAATGCGGCGTTGAAGTAACCCGGGCCAGCGTCCGCCGGGAAAGAATGGGCCATATCTCTTTAGCTGTTCCGGTTTCTCATATTTGGTTTTTGCGCGGCATTCCCTCAAAAATGGGCTTGATTCTAGACCACTCCGTTCAGGACTTAGAAAAAATTATTTATTTCGCCGGCTATATTATTACCAAAATCAACGAGGAAGAGAGAAAAAAAGTTATTGAGGCGATTAAAAAAGAGTATCAGAACAAATTAAAAACCAAGAACGAGAAAGGCCAGGTATTAACGGCGGCTGAAAAAATGTCTCTGAAAGAACAGCATGACAGAGCTGTTAGAGAAGTAAGAGGGCTTTACCTCCATGAAATACTTTCTGAAGTAGAATACCGGAATTTCAGTTTGAAATACGGCCAGGTTTTTGAGGCCGGCACCGGGGCGGAAACATTGAGAAAAATTTTTGAAGAAACCAATTTAGACGCCTTGGCCAAGCAATTAAACGACCAAACCCAAAAAGCGGGACCGGTTTTGGAAAAGAAAATATTTAAACGGTTATGCTTAATCGAGGGATTGATTAGAGCCAAAATCAGGCCGGAGTGGATGTTTTTAACCATTTTACCGGTCTTGCCGCCCGATTTACGGCCGATGGTTCAATTGGACGGCGGTCGCTATGCCACTTCCGATGTCAATGACTTGTATCGGCGCGTGATTAATCGGAACAATCGTCTAAAGCGGCTTTTGGAACTAAAAGCGCCGGAAGTTATTTGCCGCAATGAAAAAAGAATGCTTCAAGAAGCGGTTGACGCTTTGATTGATAATAGCAGCCGGCGGGGCCAAGTCATGGTCGCCGCTTCAACCGGCCAGAAAAGAGTCCTTAAATCTTTGGCCGATATGCTCAAGGGGAAACAGGGCCGTTTTAGACAGAATCTTTTAGGCAAGCGGGTGGATTATTCCGGTCGTTCAGTCATCGTCGTCGGTCCGGAATTAAAACTTCATCAATGCGGTTTGCCTAAGCATATGGCTTTAGAGATTTTCAAACCTTTCGTCATTAGTAAATTAGTTGAAACCGGCTTGGCTCATAATGTTCGAGGGGCCGGCCGTTTAATAGAAGAGGAGACCGATGAGGTTTGGGGCATCTTGGAAGAAATCATTAAAAAACGTTATGTTCTATTAAACCGGGCGCCGACTTTGCATCGTTTAGGCATTCAGGCCTTCCAGCCGGTATTAATTGAAGGAAAAGCTATTCAAATTCATCCGATTGTTTGTCGGGCCTTTAACGCTGATTTTGACGGCGACCAAATGGCCGTCCATTTGCCTTTAAGCAAGGAAGCTCAAATTGAGGCTAAGGAAATAATGCTTTCGGCGGATAATCTGCTTAAGCCGGCCACCGGCGAACCGGTGACTATTCCGACCAAGGATATGGTTCTTGGCTGTTATTGGATGACTAATATTGAAGAAGGGCTTAAGGGCGAGGGAAAAATTTTCAGTAATCCCGAGGAAGCCCTTTTGGCAAAGCACTTCAATCAGGTGCATTTGAAAGCAAGGATAAAAGTGCGCTTAGGCTCCGGCGCTGTTGTGAGCGAAGCGAAGCGAGTCAGCGGCAAATCAAGCGGGGTTGCCGCGCTGTCTGCGGCGGCTGCGCCGTCTGCGGCGGCTTCTCGCAATGACAATCTTACTGAAACTTCGGTTGGTCGGATTATCTTTAACGAACCACTGCCTCCGGAAATAGGTTTTGTCAATCAAACGATGAATTCTCGAGAACTTCGTCGATTAATTTCCGAATTGATTGATAAATGCGGCATTAAAAAGACGGCTCTGGTCTTGGACAGGATTAAAAGAATGGGCTTTAAGTACGCTTCCGATTCGGGCATCAGCTGGGGAATGGATGATTTGCGCGTTCCGACCGAGAAAAAAGGCTGGCTCAAAGAAGCGATTAGCCAGGTAGATTTAATCAAAAAACAGTATGAAGAAGGTTTATTGACTGATTCGGAAAGAAAATCGCGCATTGTTCAGATTTGGCTTGGCCTGACCGGGAAAATAGCTCAGCGCAGCCGAGAGATTTTGGACAAGAAAAACTCTGTTTTTAATATTTTTGATTCCGGTTCGCGGGGTTCTTGGGACGCTTTAGCCCAAATGACCGCTATGAAGGGCTTGGTCGTTAACCCGGCCGGCGAGACAATTGAATTGCCGATTAAGAACTCTTACAAGGAAGGTTTTAATGTTTTGGAATACTTTATTTCCACTCATGGCGGCCGGAAAGGAATGGCCGATACCGCTCTTAAAACGGCGACGGCCGGTTATTTGACTAGACGGCTAATTGATGTTTGCCAGGAAATAGTCATTCGCCAAGAGGATTGTGGAGATAATCAGGGGATTTATGTCTATCGTGAAGACGAAGAAGAAATGGGGAATTCTTTGGCCTCTCGTATTGTTGGACGGATAGCTCTGGAAAAGATTGTCGGACCGAAAAATTCAAAAAAGAGCGAGGAAGTTTTAGTCAAAAAGGGACAACTCATTAACAAAGAAATAGCTCGGAAAATAGACCAGGCCGGCATTAAAAAAGTGAGAGTCAGGTCAGTTATTTCTTGCCGGGCGACTAACGGCATCTGCCAGAAATGTTATGGTTATGATTTGGGCAGGAACGAATTAGTCAAGTTAGGTGAAGCGGTCGGTATTGTCACAGCTCAAGCGATTGGCGAACCGGGCACCCAATTAACCCTGCGCACTTTTCATACCGGCGGAGTGGCCGGCGGCCAGGATATCACCCAAGGATTGCCCCGGGTAGAAGAAATTTTTGAAGTGAGGTCGCCTAAGGGCAAAGCGGTTATTTCAGAAGTTGACGGACAGGTCAAGAAAATAGTCAAAAAGGGGCAGCAGATTATTGTTCAAATAAAACCAAGCGCCCTTAACTCTAAACTGAAAGAAGAATCTCAAGGCGGAAAATCGGCGAAATCTCTCGCCGGCGTCCGGAAAAACAAAGAAATAAAACAAAAAATATTAGAATACAGTCTGCCGGCCAATCTGGCTCTTTGGGTTGAGCAAGGCGATTTAGTAGCTCGGGGCCAGCAAATGACCGAGGGCCATATTGATTTGAAAGAGTTGTATAAAACGGCTGGCCAGGAAGCTGTCCAGCGCTACATCGTCAAAGAAGTCCAGCAGATTTATACTTTTGCCGGCGAAAATATTGATGACAAGCATATTGAGATGATTGTTCGTCAAATGTTTTCCAGGGTCAGAATAAAAGATTCCGGCTCGACTAATTTTTTGTCCAATCAGATAGTTGAAAGAGGACAGTTTCAGGCGGTTAATGCTAAATTGACTAAAAAAGGCAAACCGGCCACCGGACAGCTATTGCTCTTGGGCATTACCAAAGTTTCTTTAACCACCGATAGCTTTCTTTCGGCGGCTTCTTTCCAGGAAACGGCCCGCGTTTTAATTGACGCGGCTATTCAGGGCAAAGAAGACAATTTGCGGGGATTGAAAGAAAACGTAATTATTGGTAAACTGATACCAGCCGGTACCGGCTTCCAGATTCATGGTTAAGAAACATCTTAAGAAATCAGCCAGAGGCAAATCCGCCTTTGGCGGAAAGTCCAAAAAAGTTAAAGCCAGACCATCTCTTCGTTCTGGGACCAAGAAGGATATTTTGGTCATCGTTTGTTTTGTTTTGGCTCTGCTTAGTTTGTTAAGCTTTTTTAATTTGGCTGGTCAATTCGGCCATTATTTTTTTAAGGCCAGCCAGCTGTTTCTTGGCCGCGGTTTTTTCATCGTTCCGGTCTTTTTCGTCTTGGTCGGTTTAGCCCTTCTGATTCCTCGGTTGGACGAGGCAAACAAACGTCAACCCGTTTACCGGGCGGTTTTCGGCGGCGCCTTTCTTTTCCTTTTGAGTATTTTGGGCATTTTCCACATTTTGTTTAATCAGGCGGCGCCGATTAAAGCCGGCGGTTACCTGGGCTTTATTTTCGGTTATCCTTTGTTAAGATTTTTAGGTTTTTGGGCCGGTTTGCTGGCTATTTTTGCTCTTTTGATTATTTCTATTTTAATTACTTTTAATCTGTCCCTGGGGACTTTTATCGGTCGGCTGACCGGCCAGAAAGAGACCGAATCGGCTAAAGACAAAAAGATTTTCCCTTTGGTCGGCGAGAAATCCGCTCAAGGCGGACTTTGGCAAAAAATGAAAGAAAAAGCCAGAGAAAGGGAAGCCGGTCGGGAAATGGCGGGAAAACAAGAGCAGATATTTGGGCGATCAACCAATGAGAACTTGCCGGTCGCTGCTTCAGTCAGTTCAGAGACTCAAAAAGAAACTAGCCAATCGGCTGTTAATAAATTTGAGAAATCTTCCATCGGCTTTAAATCGCCGCCGATTGAATTTTTGGAAAAAGATAAAGGTCAGCCAACTAGCGGCGACATTAAGGCCAATATCAATATTATCAAACGAACCTTAGAAAATTTCGGCATTGAGGTAGAGATGGCTGAAGTTAGCGTTGGTCCGACAGTAACTCAATATACTTTAAGACCGGCTCAGGGGGTAAAACTTTCCCGAATTACCGCTTTGCAAAATGATTTATCTTTAGCTTTAGCGGCTCATCCTTTACGAATTGAAGCGCCGATTCCCGGTCGTTCGTTGGTCGGTATTGAAATTCCCAACCGTTCGGTCATTTTGGTCCGGCTGCGCTCTCTTTTAGAGAGGCCGACTTTTAAAGAAGCGCCTTCTTCCTTGACTTTTGTTTTAGGCCGCGATGTCGCCGGCAATCCAATGTTCGCTGATTTAGCTCAAATGCCTCATTTGTTGGTTGCCGGAGCGACCGGCACCGGCAAAACGATTGCTCTAAATAATATAATTGTTAGTTTGCTTTATCGAAATTTTCCTCAAACTCTTAAATTCATTATGATTGACCCAAAAAGAGTAGAGCTAATTTCTTATGATAATATTCCTTATTTGCTGACGCCGGTAATCACTCAAGCCGACAAGGCAATC
>Ga0210018_1001615_pt1 | contig 11680 bp, 12 predicted proteins | sample CryGeyCG2014_010_2_FD_183967 | JGI IMG/M metagenome (GOLD analysis project Ga0210018, IMG submission 183967) | Groundwater microbial communities from aquifer - Crystal Geyser CG09_land_8/20/14_0.10 (SPAdes) (version 2) | ecosystem: Environmental > Aquatic > Deep subsurface > Groundwater | place... | reverse complement strand
CATCGAAAGCCTCAATTAGTTGATAAAAATCTTTTGGAGAACGGGTTAATCTATCAATTTTGTAAGCTAAAATAATGTCAATTTTATTTTGCTTTATATCTTCAAGTAATTCTCGTAAGGCAGGACGGTTAGTGTTGGCTCCGGTATAACCGGCGTCAGAATAAACCTTATACGCTTGCCAGTCATTTTGACTTTGGATAAACGACTTTATTTTTTCCTCTTGGGCCTCGCAAGATGAAAATTCTTTTTCAGTTTGTATGTCGGTTGAAACCCTTGTATAAATGGCGCAATTTTTGATTTGTGTTTTACTCATATTTTTGATAAAATTTATTAATATACAAAGTTTCCGCGTCTCTTAATTAAGTATATAGTATCAGAATACTATGTCAAGTGAATGTTTAAAAAATCTCAAAAAACTCAGAAATAAAAAAGAATGGTCCCAAGAGAAACTGGCCAGAGAAGCCGGTATTTCTTATCAAACTCTTATTAAAATTGAGCAAGGTAGAATACAAAATCCAAAACTTGAAACACTTATTAAACTTGCCAAAGCTTTAGGTGTTTCTCTTGATAAGTTAGTAGGTTCTCAAAAGTAATTCTAAAGAAAACGTTAAAATCGCCCTGTTTTATTCGGAAAATTCAAAGAATTCTCAAAATTCTGGAGATGAAAAAGACCCTGCCTTGTTTTCGCAAGGCAGGGCAAATTTTTCTGGCAGGAGCGAGGCAAGTTCGCTCCCCCCTCAAGAAAATGAGTTCGTGTCTGACTACTCGAGTGCTCGAATTAAACGCTTTCAAACTTTCTCCTTAATCTTACCAAATTTAATCCATAAATCCAAGAAAAGAGACCTCAAAAACTGAAAACCTGACCCCCGACTATATACATTCTTAATATTATTTTGTTATCAATTTTATTCTCTTTTTGGTTGGCTCGCTCGCTCACTTTCGCTCGCTCCCTCGCCCTATTTTATATTCAAAAACGGGTTGAAAAATGTCAAAAAATCCTCTGAAATCTCGCCTTCTGGCAAGAATCAAAAGTTGACATTTACTTAACATTCCCGAATGTCAAGTTTTTGAGGATTATATTCTCTCAACTTCGGCTTAAATTTGTTTATTTTTATATAAAACAAGGAGTGCCTTTGTATTTCGTCTCCCAAATGAGTAATTGTATTCCTTGATTTTTTCCAGTCTTGAATCTTTATCTAAATAATTATGAGTAATAATTTTTAACAACGGTATATTTCTCCCCCAACTTATAAGGTAAATATCCTCAATGCCCCTTCCTAGTTCCTTATTTACCCTTTGTACAAAGGGCTGAGGATCGCCGAGTATTCTTTTTTCTAGCTCAGCTACTAACACAATACCACTTTTTAGGAGATCGCCAATAAAGGTTAAACCCGAAGCAGCATATTCTCCAGCTTCTTTGTTGACTATATCCTTTAAAAAATTAAGAAGGTTAATAACTTCTTTAGTGATTTTAGGATCTTCGGGTCCGAACTGGAAATGAGCTTTCTTCCCCAAAAAAAGTAATTCTTGGATAAACACTCTATTAAAAATACCGACACCATCAATAATTTTAAAATACTCAAAACAATTTTTAATCTTTGGATCTTTTATGGTTTCTGGATAATAGTATTCTTCGTAAAATAAGGGGCTTAAATTTTTTGCTTTTTCGTCAAGTAATTTTTTTACCGTAAAAAAATCAATGGATTTACTTAAGGTTTTATAGAGATATTGTTTTGTTTCTGGAATAAGTGTTTTTGAGATAAACCGAACCGCTACAGTTATGAAGTTTTTGTTTGGATTTCCAGAATCTCTTAAGCGAATAATAAGGTTTCCACTCTTAAAATAGTCTTCTTCTTCGCCGGTTACCCATTGAATTTTGACTTTATGCGGTTCTCTTCCGATTAATTCCGAACTCATCTCTTTGGAAAATATATTTATTTTGCTCTCGCATTCACCTGCGATTTTTTGACGATCTCGCCATTTTACTATTCCATAAAACCAACTTTTTATGAGTTTTATTTCTTCCGAATAAGTAGAACCGATATGAAAAGCTAAGGCAATACAAATAAGAAATGCGATAATATATAAAAATAAAATATTAATTCTTAATGCAATCCCAATAAAAATAGGCAATAAAGCTGTTTCTAATAATAAATTTTTAAAATTTTCTAGCATAATTTTAAAGTTGTTTTTCCATAAGTTTTTTATAACAAAGAGGGTCGTCGCAAACCATTTTTATCTCGCTTCCTTCTTTATAGATTCCTTGCAGATTTTCAAAGGTAACTACCTTATTGCATATTCCACATCTTAATAAACCTTGCTGAAATTGTTCCAGCAAACCAAGCTTATTCAGTAATTTTTCCAAATCTTGATCGTGAACCGCTTTAATAATTTCTTCTTTCATAAATTTATTTTATTAATTTTATTTTTTAGCCGTTAATAAAATTTTTAATTGAATCAACCTGACCTTTAAAAGAATCATTCTGTTCCATGCTATCCATAACTTTTTCGAAAGCATATAAAGCAGTCGTATGATCACGGTGGAAAATTCTACCAATAGAAGGGAATGATAGTCTTATTATGCTTCTAGCTAAAAACATAGCTACTTGTCTAGCTTTAACTAAGTCTGCTATCCGACTTTTTCCTTTGATTTCAGAAATTTTCAATCCATAAAAATCTGATACCGCCTTTAATACTTTATCTATAGTAGTTGTTATTTCTTTTTCATGTTCTTTTATGTAGTCACGTTTAATAACTTTCCCTGCATAGTTGTAGTCTCCGTATTTTTTAGCAAGAGCATAATTAATTATTTGTCTTACTCGTTCCCGAGTAACATTAAATTTATGACTAATTTCTTCAAGGGTGTGGGGACGCTGATCATTTAATCCAAATCTCATTTCAACCATCTGTTTTTCCCTGTCTTTCATACCATCTACCAAATCTTTATCAGTTAATGATCCTTCTTTTGAGATAATTTCAAGCTGTTGGTTTCTTTTAATCTCATGTACAGATTGTTCTCTTACAAAATATTTATAAATAGACGGTCCGTATTCAAATTTCTTTTGTGCAATATAAGAAAGGACATCATAATCACCCAACCTTCTTGGTAGCCCTCCTTTCTGAAGTGCCTCCGGGATTGTTACATTTAAACACTCATTTAATATCAGTTCGGCTAAATAAAGCTGAGCGGTGGAAGAATCCTCAATATCTGCTTTTTTTGGATTATTTCCAAAGTATCTCTGGTTAATAGGATGGTTGGGATTAATTAATATAAAGCCACACGTTGGACTTATGGGATTCGGATCATAAGTGGCCTGGAAGGGAGTAGTAACAGCTTCATCAAAGTCCCAACCTTTAAACTTACCACCAAGGCTTTTTGGCTCTGTAGGTATTCTATCTTTAATATCAACTCTAGCTTGAGCAGTATATTTTAAACAACTTGCTTCTATAATTCCCGACTCATCGGCTTTTTCCCCAAAAAATGGGACAGTTAGCCGTGTAACTATATTAGTGCTTCTCAGTTTCCTTTTTGCTTCCACCTCTTCGTTCCTCAACTTGATGGTTTTATTAGAACAAATTAATTTAATTTTATTGCCAATTTTGATACGTCGTAAGTCCACATATAAATTTAATGAGCTTTCTCTTTGGGTAACAGCTCTGAAATAATCGGGATAAAAAGCTAGACCATTTTCTGGATAGAAAATTTCTTCTGGAACAACAAACACCACAACTGAGGAATGATAATGTTTAAATCTTGCCTCTAGAGTATCGGCTGTATTTGGCTTTTCTCCCGTGATCGTTATGGTTTTTATGAGAACATCGTTATTGTTTTTAGGTTTTTCAACTATAACTTTATCTGGTGAAAAACCTATTTTTCTTTTTGAAGTCTTTAACTCTATTATCGAATCGGGTTTTATGATTTGTGTATCAATGAATAACTGGATTCCGTACTTTTTCCTGGCAGTAATAGATATGCTGTTGCGCGCAAACTCAAGCCCCCCTGCCGGCTTGATGGATTTTATAACAGGTATTGTGCCGCTAAAATATTCTCCCGTTAACTCTGAATATAACTTATTTAATTCGTCAAAAGCCTTGCGATGATTTTCTCTAGTGGTTTCTGGTAAATCCTCTTCTGATCTCTTTATTCTCTCTTCATTCAATATTGGGTATAGCCAATCTTTTATAATGCCTTCTAATCTTTTGTAAAAATCGTGATGTATATTAAAGCCATCTCTCGTGTCGGTTAAAATCTCCTCCGGGTGATTTTTATCATTGATTTTATTAAGAATAATTTCCCTGGCGCCAGTCAACTTCATAAAGCCAAAAAATTTATCAGCTCCTGGCAATTTATCTAAACCAAAAAGGGTTAAATCATAAACGGTGTTTTTATTATCATAGACCAATAAACCATTCTCTCTTTCGTCTCCTACCGTTGGTAATAATTCTTTTGATTTATATAACTTGACGTCAATTTTAACTGGCTCATATTTTTCGAATGACATTGTAAATTTTTTACTGTCTACCAAATCTCCTTTGGGGAAGAAGTATTTAATAGAAGATTCTCTCTTCTGTCCGTTTGATGCTATATAAATTAACTTGATTTCTCTAGTGTTATCGGAATTAATCAGTCTAAGCATAAAAAAATTACTTAATCTATTTATTAAGTCTCCGAAATCACGAACTGGAGTATCTTTATCTAAAATAAATTCAACTATTGTCCCGTGGCCAGAATAAATCCCCCATTCTTTAGAAATTTTAGATATCGGACCTTTAACTTTTTCTGCATCAATAAATGGTTTATCTTTTTTTTCAAAAAATCTACAAATTGCAGCTTCGCCATTTTTTATTGATTTAATAAATCCTTGGGAATGATAAAACAAAACATCGGAAACACCCTGCCCGAATATTCCTCTAACAGCTTGTCCTTGAGAAGCTCCGCTTTTATCTGATCCATAAAATTCAAATTTATCAATTAAATCTTGTTTAGTCATCCCTTCGGCGTTATCAATAATCCTCACTAATCTTTTTTTATGATCTATATAAATAGTTATAGGGAAAACCATACTTTTTTGTTTCCCTTTATAAGATAAAAGGCGCCGATAACTATCATCAGAGTTAGTTATCGGCTCTGTCAGGGTTTTTGAGAGATTTCTCCCCACAGCACTAGACCTTTTTCTTTTTATATATCGCGTTGCATATTTTACTTCTTTTTCCGCCATAAGTTTAATGGAAAATATGATAGAACTTTTTTCCTAACCAATTTAAAAAACTTAATGCCTTTTTGTTTTTAATAGTGACTGCAGATTTCTGAAGTTGTTCTAAATATTTCAATAATAACTCTTTAGGAGTATAGGGTACCGCATTAAGAAAAGACAGGACTTCATAATCATTCATTTTATAGTTCTTTTGTGACCATTTTTGGAATATTTCAGACTTTTCTATGTCTTTAACATCGTCTTGTGGAGATCTTCCCCTAGATCTTTTAGTGGCTATGAGTAATTGTTTTTTTTGTTTACCGGGCTCTTTCAATAATTCACCAACCTGAATTGCGATTTCTCTTCCTACTTCTGTGATAAAAAAACCATTTTCTATACTACCTTTAGCCCAATTCTTCCTTTTTGGATCAGCGAGTCTTCTTAAAGATTTACTTATACGATTAGTATCAGGGTATTGTTTAAAATTAGCCATTGAAAATTTTTTAGGAAATAACTTAAACAGAACTACTGTGATGTAGTCAAAATATAGAGGAGTTTTTTTCTTCTCTAGAATAAATAGAGCATACGCTACTAACCTATCTAAATCAAAATTTTCGTAGTTTTTTTGATTAAATGGTTTTAATAAGGAGATGGTTTTTTTAATATCTATATTTTTCATAATTGGAAGTTCTTATCTTTTTTATGGAAATAGAATCTACCTTTTATCTCTTTATTTCTTTTATCAATCTCTGAGAAAATTTTATTAATCTCATCCTCTGTATATTCGTACATACTCCGGTTTGCGCAATTACCTAAAATCTTCAAACGAGCCAATACTTCATTGGTCCTAAGAGTAGCAAGACGTTTAAAACGTTCTTTCTTTGTTTCATTTTTTGGTGCTTTTTGCATAAGTCTAGAATTATTTATAAGGATAATGTATTCTTGATAAGAATACTGTCTAATTAAAATATATACCCTATCTAAAATACTGTCAAGGGGATATTAATCAAAAGGCGAAACCGATAAGATTTCGTTTACCATCACTCCACCTTCTCTTTTAGCTCCTTCAATCATTTTATCTTCTGTTCTTTCTATTGAGCTAATTCAATTCAAATTGAATAAAAGTAAGCATTAAATTTCTCAATAATCTTTGTTGGGATAGAGGTATCAAATTTTTATTAGTTGATAAAAATCTTTTGGAAATCGGGCAAACCTATCAGTTTGTAAGCTAAATAATCTTTATCAATTTTTCTAATTGCTTTATATCCTCAAATAATTCTTGTAAGGCGGGCCGACTAGCATTAGTCCGGTCTTAATTTTTTTTGACTTTTTCAACCCCGTTTTTGAATATAAAATAGGGCGAGGGAGCGAGCGAAAGTGAGCGAGCGAGCCAACCAAAAAGAGAATAAAATTGATAACAAAATAATATTAAGAATGTATATAGTCGGGGGTCAGGTTTTCAGTTTTTGAGGTCTCTTTTCTTGGATTTATGGATTAAATTTGGTAAGATTAAGGAGAAAGTTTGAAAGCGTTTAATTCGAGCACCATCAGGGCCCGTAGTTCAGTGGCAGAACGCCTCATTTGCAATGAGGAAATCAGCGGTTCAAATCCGCTCGGGTCCACATTAGCCCACCAAAGCTATCGGGGCAATGAGGAAATCGGGAGCCCGACTCTCCCAGGGTCCACACTTTCGGATATGTCAAGATTTCCGCCTCGTAGCTGTGCGGCTCGGCTACAAAATTGAACGGGAAATTGAAAGAAAAAATCAATTTTTGGTCTCGTAAAATGTGGTTCGAGCCGATATTTTTCAGAAATGTCTTCATTTCTGGGTAATTTTCTGACCGCAACAATTTTTCCGCATAATTCAGCTTCAAAACAAACTCTCTGGCCGGTTCGAGCCAAGACAATCCTTTTTGTTCAAAATCTCTGATTTTCTCCTGTAGTTCTAACTTTTGGGTTAGGATTTTTTGTTTCCGGCTTGTATATTCTTCGGTAGAAATTACTTCGTTAAGATATATATCCAAAAGTTTCTCAAGTTTTGTTTCAATTTCTGTCAATTCTTTTTTGAGATTTTGAACAAGGATTTTTGTTTCTTCTTTGGCTTTCAATTCATCTTTTTCTAACTCGGCCAAAACCTTTTCCGTGTCTTGGCTCGACAAAGAAACTTTTTGAAGGTAGGTTTTAATTTGCGAAATTAAACCTTCTTCTCTTAAAAAATGTTTTTCCGAACAAGGCCCTTTTTTCTTGGTACAGCGATAATAGATATATTCTCTACCACTTGGCTTAATTTTCTTTTCAGCGGTGATAGCCGCAGAACAAGGACATTTCATCAATCCAAGAAAAGCAAAATCGTGTTTGATTTTCTGCGGTTTGCCTCGTTCTTTCAGAACTTCTTGAACCCTATCAAAAAGTTTCTTTGATATTATTGGTTTATGTTTTCCTTCAAAAACTTCTCCTTTATATTTCATTAAGCCAATGTAAAAGATGTTTTGAAGCGTTGATTGGATTTGGCCCGGCGAAATATCATTATCCAGATTACTTTTGAGGCCTGCTTTTTTAGACCACTCGGACATTTCTTTGAGAGTGTAATTTCCGGTGGCGTAAACTTTGAACATTTTCTTTACCAAAGACACTTTTTCACCATCAACATCAATTCCTCTGGTGATTGGGTTGTTCAAGTATCCAAGCGGCGCCCAGAGAGGCCAAATTCCGTTTCTGACTTTTTGCCTCATGCCTCGGGTTACATTCTCTCTTAAATTATCAACATAGTACTTACTTTGCCCAAAAGCAATTTGGAGCATAAATAATCCTTGTGGCGTTGGCTCAAACCAAAAGGTAGGAAACTTTAATGACTTAATAATTCCTTTGTCTATCAGATGAATAATCTTACCGCCATCAACAGCATTACGAGCCAATCTATCCGGGTGCCAACTTAAAATTCCATCTGCTCTACCTTGTTCTATTTGTTTTAACATTTCGGCGAACTTCGTTCGCCCGGGTTCTTTGGCAGTTTTGGTCTCGACGAAAGCCGGACCGACAATTTCAAGTTTTTCTTTAGCGGCAAATTCTCGCAACTCTACGAGTTGCGATTCAATGGAAAGGACTTGATGGTTATCATCTTCGGTAGATTTCCGAGCGTAAATTATGTATTTCATAAGTTTGTATTGTAAGCGAAAAATTTTCTTTTACTGGCAAAACCAAAAATTGATTTTTTCTTTCAATTTCCCGTTCAATTTTGTAGCCGAGCCGCACAGCTACGAGGCGGAAATCTTGACATATCCGAAAGTGTGGACTATTCTTAAATTAGCTCGAACGATTTTTGCCCCTCGCTCCGCTCGGGGCGACGCAAAAATTCAAAAAATCTAACGGGCTCGCCGCGTTCTTTAAAAACTGCCAAAGAACCGGAAAAATATCGTCTCGGACTATATTTTGTAAAAGAAAATTTTTCATTGTTAATATAAACAAAAACATTATGGGATTATTCAGCAGCAAAAAACTCATTGGGACTGTAAAAATAAAATTTTATGGAGAGAACAAAGTATTAGTTAACTACGAAACGGATATTACTGATCCAGAATTTATTGAACATAGTAAAGTAGAATTGTTTGTGATGTACTATGCGAAAATGCTTTACAACCTCGGGAAAGGAGAGCATGCCGATTTACTTATAGAATATGTGCAAAAAGCCTCAGATGATACTATTAAAAATGCAATTGTAGGGAAAAAGGGGGAGAAAGGAAATTTAGAAAGTCTTGGTATTGTAAAATCTGAAGTAAAACGGCCAAATATTTTGGGAGCTGAGCAGAGATTAGTTGATTCTGAATTGAATGGTGGGGGTAAAACCTATACAGGTGAACTTTACCAAAAATCGGATAGTTCACTCATTATTCAAACTCATATGAATTGGGGAGGAGAAAAATATTATATCCCCGTTTCGGTTACAATGTTCCTTCAATATTTAATAAATTCTTTATCAGAAGTTATGTTGGTATATCTTATGGTAGTAATTAACTTTATGAACAAATATTACCGAGAAATTGGAAGTTATTCCGGTATACGCAGTATAATTGATGCGCCAAATTTTGGCCTTGACTCGACCGCTCAACTTTTAAATTTAAATGAATGAAACTGTGAAGGAAATTTAAAAGGATTGCGGAGATTCTAATTTTCTTTAAGCATTCAATTATAAAACCATGGGCATTATTATCTTTATTATAGGATTGGGATTTGGGCTATTTGCTTTTAGCCAAATTATCTATCCGTTGTTTTTTGCGTTACCAAAAGCAAAAAAATTACAAATGGAGAACAAATTAAAAAAACCAATACCAATTAACACAATTTTATTGGCTCCAATCATTTGGAGTATTTTATTGATTGGATCAATTTTACTGGTGCTTAAATATTTTTCAGATTATCAAGGTGTTTATTTTATCAGTCTGGGAATAATGTTGATAATTGTCATAGCCCAAATCCCCAAAAAGAATAAAGATTTAGAAATAGATTTTATGGAGACATGGAAAGATTATTTAAAGAATACCTAAAGAAAACTTCAGAGATACTATTTTATTTTCACGATGAAAAAGATAAGCAAATTTAAGGATATTTATCTATTTATTAGGAAACATTTTTTATTTCTCATTCCTCTTTTTTTGTTAATTCTTTATTTTCTGTATCCTATTCTCGTAGTGACTTTTTATAGTTTATCACAAACCATTAATCAGAAAGAAGGGATTGATAAAATTATTACTGAGTATGAAAATTCAAAAGCGGAATGGTATATATTTGGTGAACAAGGAGAACGTTTGTCTCTAATTCATGTAAGGGCTCCCCTTAGTTCAGAACCAGATTTTTCTAATCCATTTTATAATACATATTACCTCGATATATACGAAATAAAACAGAGTTCTTTTATCGGATTATTTTTAAAAAATTTCAGTGCAAGTCTTGCCCTCGTATACGAAAGGCTAATCAAAATTTTTCATTTACAAAATATAGGGATAATACTTCTTGGTTTGATATTATATTATGGTGTAATTTTTGGTATTACTATTACAAAACGATTAGAAAAACAAAAATAATTATGAATATAAAATTTTTAAAATTATTAATACCTAGAAGTGGTAAAGTCACAGAAGCGTTATTTGAGGTCGGAGATAAAGATATTAAAATCGGTGTTACTGATACATTTATAGCCGTATCTCCAGCGATTAAGGATGTAGAGTCATTTTTGAGACAATGCGGAAAATTGATGATTAGAAAAATGTTACTAGAAAATAACTTATCTAATTATACTTTTAAGGCTTATAATTTTACAAAAACTGACAATCAACGTATGTCTCCAGAAGAAATAAAAGAAAAATTAGAAAGCGAAATTATAAAACTGGAGGAGAAACAAGATAGCATTGGTTTTAAAATATAAAATTTTGAAAATATGGGAATTTTTGACTTTATCAAGTATGGTCAAATAAAATCTTTTACTAAAGGAGCATGTAGATCAATGCTACTTGCTTTTGGTGTAGCCGAGGCAGAAGCTAAGGAAGGGAAGATTGAAGCGAAATTATATAGCGATCTTGCGGCAAAAGCTTTATCAAATAGACCAAGATGGAAAGAAATTGAGAAGAACACTTTTCAACACTCATCGGGAGAGAAATTAAAGATAAAAAAGGACGATAATTTAGCAAATGTAGCCCTGAACGTCATTTTGATCGAAATGGATGAGTTTATATTTAATGACGAGCAACCAGAGAAAATATTAACACTAATCGTAGAAGAATTTCGGAATTTCTTTAAAGTATCCGATGAATTTCTACAAAACCACGGATTACTTTCGCGGTTTACCAATCAGATAACGGGAGCATATTATTCAAATAAATTTAAAAAAGGAGACTTCGGTTTTTAATAAACGCCGCCAAAGAAAAACTTGAAATTGTTAAAGAACGCGGCGAGCCCGTTAGATTTTTTGAATTTTTGCGTCGCCCCGAGCGGAGCGAGGGGCGAAAATCGTCCGAGCTAATTTAAGAATAGTCCACATTAGACGATTTACTTTTTCCTCGCCCCTCGCTTCGCTCGGGGCTCGGGCTTCGGCGGGCAGAAAATAAAGGTAATTCCACGGCTTTTTGAAATCTACAAAAAGCCGCTGGTCAAAAATTCGGCGGTTCGAGCCGATTTTTTTGAGGAAATTTTTCATTTCTGAAAAATTATCGCTCAAAACGAAATTTTTAGCTTGGTTGGCTTCAATTATCCAATTCCGGACGAGTTCGAGCCAATGATTTCCTTTTCGCTCAAAATCGCTTAATTTTTCCTCCAAAGTTTTCTTTTCCGCCATCAATTCATTTTTCTTCAACTGGAATTCCGGCAGTTCCAAATCGCCTTCAAGATACGCGTCCATCAGGCGATTTATTTTTGTTTTTACTTTCTCTAATTCCGTTTTGAGATTTTGAGCGAAAAGGTTTGACGATTGGCTGTTTTCTTTTTCCCAAAGATTT
>Ga0210018_1001612_pt1 | contig 11698 bp, 13 predicted proteins | sample CryGeyCG2014_010_2_FD_183967 | JGI IMG/M metagenome (GOLD analysis project Ga0210018, IMG submission 183967) | Groundwater microbial communities from aquifer - Crystal Geyser CG09_land_8/20/14_0.10 (SPAdes) (version 2) | ecosystem: Environmental > Aquatic > Deep subsurface > Groundwater | place... | reverse complement strand
TAACTCGTTTTTAGACGAATTGAATGCATAATATTGACCTTTTGTTGCATATTATACGAACTCAAGGTATAATCATTGGCAGGATTGTTAATAATCATTTACTCATTTTATTTTATCAATTTTATAAAATTATGCAAGAATATCTAGAGAAAACAAAACAAGAATTAAGATTAAGAAATTACAGTTTTAAAACTATAAAAGCTTATTTGGGCTGCCTGAAAGAATATTTTAACTTTCAAAAAATAAATTTAGAAAAAATAGATGAAGAAAAAATAAAAGAATTTTTACTGAATAAACAAAGTAAAAACTATTCTTCGCAAACAATTAATCTTTACTTAAACGCAATAAAGTTTTTCTACCGCGAAGTATTGAAAACTCCTCAAAAGATAAATTTGAAATTCGCCAAAAGAAGTAATAAATTACCTGTTGTCCTGTCGCGGCAGGAAATTCAGGAAGTGATCAGTTCAATTAAAAATTTAAAACATAAATTGATTATCTCTCTTGCCTACGGCGCAGGATTAAGGGTAAGCGAAGTGGTTAACTTAAAAATTAAAGACATAAATCTGGATGAGTTAACTATTCATCTTAAAAACGCCAAAGGGAAAAAAGACAGAATTACTATTTTCTCGGAGAAAATTAAAAATGATCTTCAAAATTTAATCGCTGGTAAAAATTTAAACGACTATCTTTTTGAAAGCGAACGAGGCGGAAAGTTAACCGAACGGACAGTTCAAAAGGTTTTCGAAAACGCGCTCCGGGGAGCCGGTATCAAAAAAGACGCCACCTTTCATTCATTAAGACACAGCTTTGCAACGCATTTATTAGAAAATGGCGTCGATGTCAGGTATGTGCAGGAACTCTTAGGCCACGCAAATATAAGAACCACGCAGGTGTATACTAAAGTAACCAATCCGAAATTAAAAAACATCAAAAGCCCGCTGTAATGAAAATTGATATTTTGACACTGTTTCCAAAAATGTTTGTTGGCCCTTTCGATGAATCTATTATTAAAAGGGCTAAAGATAAATCTTTGGTGGAAATTAAAATTCACGATTTGAGAAAATGGGGCCTTGATGAAAGAAGAACCGTAGATGATAGACCCTATGGAGGAGGTCCGGGAATGATTATGAGAGTTGATGTGGTCGATGCAGCCCTTAAGTCACTGATCACTGTTCACTGTTCACTAACCACTAAGGTAATTCTTTTGGATGCAGGAGGCGAAAAATTTAACCAGCAAAAGGCACTTCAATTGAGTAAAGTGGATCATTTGATCCTTGTCTGCGGCCATTATGAAGGAGTTGATCACCGGATTCACGAACATTTAGTTGACGAAATAATCTCTATCGGCGACTATGTTTTAACGGGCGGCGAAATTCCAGCCATGGTTCTTGCCGATTCCATCGTCCGCCTTATTCCCGGCGTAATCAAGTCTGAATCTCTTGCTGAAGAATCTTTCTCCAAATTAAAAATTGGTGCGGAGTATCCCCAATACACCAGACCGGAAAAATACAATGGTTGGAAGGTGCCTGAAGTTCTTCTTTCCGGAAATCATAAAGAGATTAAAAACTGGCGACAAGGGAATCAATAACCTTGCGCCAGGGGCTAAACTTGATACCCAAACTTTTTTGGGTTTCTTCAACCTTTAGTCCGCCATATTTTTGATACCTTACAGGAGAATTTCCAGAACTTTCCAAAAACTCATCTAAAGAAGATGATTTAATCACATCTTTTACCCCCCTTGCTTTCTCAATTAAATAACTTACCAGTTCATACGGAGTTGATAAATCAGGAGTTGATGCATGAAATACCCCATATATTTTTCCGTCAATTATTTTTTCTAAAGCAAGACAGGCTTCATCAATAAAAGTAATTGTCACCTGCTGGTCATTAAATAAAGGATAAAGCTTCCCTTGATCAAAAAGGGCCAATGGCTTTCTTAAATAATCAAGCTTGGCAGGATATTTTGCGCGCACCGGATAAACCAATCTTAAGACGGTTCTTTCTTTACCTAAAAGATTATTGACGACTCTTTCTGCCTCTGCTTTAGTAAAACCATACCAAGTCACTTTTGAAGAATCTGCCTCGGGAGTATCAGATTCTTTATGTGGTCCCGGATTTTCTTCTGACCCGGGAAAAACATAGTCAGTTGAAATATGAATAAGGTGCGCTCCGACATTTTTAGCTAAGGAAACTAAATTTTTTGTTCCCTCTACATTTATCTGCCAGCAAGTACCAGTTTTGTCATCTTTTTGACTTTCAGCCTGACTGACATCGGTGTAGGCTGCAAAGTGCAGGATAACATCCGGTTTTTCTTCCTTAATTATATTTTCAAAGGTTTCTTTTTTGGTTAAATCTATTTTCGGATATTCCGGGGCGACTATTTTATATTTACCGGAGTAATTCTCTACAAAAAATGACCCAACCAAACCCGACCCTCCCGTGACAAAAACCTTCTTCATTTTTGAAACTTTTCAGGAAACAGATCCCTTAATCGAGGATTATTCCTGTCTCTTTCCGAAATAATCGGATTTTTAATCGGCCATTTAATATTTAAATCAGGATCGTCCCAAGCAACGGCCCGGGTATCCTTCCCATCATAATAAGCATCAACCAAATAGAGATAATGGACAGGTAAATCTCCATGAACACAAATCGAATTGGCAAGACCTTTGGGAATAAAGAGAGCTTTATGATTACCTTCACTAAATTCAAATGTCTCCACTTTTCCAAAAGTCGGCGAATCCGGCCTAATATCAACAATTGCGGAAAACGCCTTTCCCGTTAAAGGGTAAACCAACTTATTCCAATTTTCAGCATGGAGCGCTCTAATAACTCCGGGGACTGAATATGAATGATCCGCCTGAACTATTTTAAATTTAATGCCGGTTTCCTCTTCTAAATCGTTTAATCTAAAGGCTTCTCTAAAAAATCCGCGATTGTCTTTAAAAATTGGTCTTTCAATAATAACAAGCCCCGGAATAGAAGTTTTAATTATGTAATTTTCATCTGTCATCTTTGTCCGGTTTTTTCATACAATCTTTCAGCTTCTTCTTTTAAGGGCCTCCACCACCATTCATTTTTCTTGTACCAATCTACAGTTTTTGCCAGCCATTCATCAAATCCAAATTTCGGCTGCCAACCCAATTCTTTTTTGATTTTACCCCAATCAACACTGTAGCGCCGGTCGTGGCCGGGTCTATCTTTGACAAATTTAATACTTTCTTCCTCTTTTTTAAATATTTTTAATAGCTTTCCGGCAACTTCTAAATGATCAATATCTTCGGTCAAGCCCCCAACTAAATAAGTTTCCCCCGCTTTTCCTTCTTCCAGAACCACCTCAATTGCCCTTATGTGATCCTCAACAAAGAGCCAATCCCTAACATATTTACCGTCTCCATACAAAGGGATTTCTTTTCCTTCAATAAGATTAGTGATAGCCCGTGGAATAAACTTTTCGGGATCCTGATACGGGCCAAAATTATTTGAACAGTTTGTAATTGTAATAGGAAGGCCGTAAGTATAAAAGTAGGCTCTAACTAAATGGTCGGAGGCTGCCTTTGATGCAGAATAGGGACTATGAGGATCATACAAGGTCTTTTCATTAAATTTTTCTTTGGAATCTAAGGAGAGTGCCCCAAAAACTTCATCGGTGTTTCCACAAAATATAAAGGCTCCATTTCTCTCGACCAAGAGGTTTTTGTTTTCGGGAACTGTTACACACCATACCTTACCCTTATACAAACCTTCAGAAATTTGGTTTAGACCCTTACCTATCCGAACTGTACGCTGTTGCCTAGTAACTGAAATTAGATAGCTTTTGCCTCCCCTTATTAATCTCCCTTGATATAAATTTTCTTGTTTTTTTCTTTCAAACACATGAGGTATAAACTCTAACTTAACACACAGTTCTGAAAAAGTTTCTGACAATCTCGCGCTGGAAGTACAGAAACATGGACAGGCACCCCAGTGTCCATCTGAATCTATTAATCCATCAAACAAAGCCCTTAGACTCTCTATATCTGCTTTTAGAGCCCATCTAGGGATGGTCTTGTTTAATGCTCCCTTTCCACAACTTTTAAACATATCGCTAAACTTTTTTGAAGCAAAATATAGATGCTCTCCTGCCTTTCCGGAATGAGAATGCCAATTAAGTCCCAACTCAGAAAGAACCCTTTCTAATTTTTTGCGGCACTTGTCTTTGAGGGGGATATCTAGAAATATTCTATATGATTTCATTACCGTTGTTTTTTGTTTACCTACATAATTCATACTTATAAATCTTCCATTTTTCTTGTCGCGCGCTATCTTGATATAATCTTTTTTAGATAGACCTGATTTATTTTTCTGATATTTCTCTTGGTATGCCAAAAATCCGTCACCTATAAAAACACCAAGTAAATACATCAAATTCTTATCTATCTTTGTATTACTTCTCCAGCTACCTCTGGGGAAAATATTTACAGACCCCAATCTTGAAGCTTCCTTAAAAATTAACTTCTTAGCTTTTGGGGTCTGCAATAACATTCTGTGGTTAGGAGTAACCTTGAAATTCAGCTTGTCGGTATTTAGATTAATAACTCCACCTTCGTAGTCCTGAACAATTATTTTTTTTATTTTTTTCCATTCTATTTGTTTAGTTTCCATGTTCAGTGACAATACTTCATCGTTATCTCTTAACTCCCAATAATATTTAAGCCCCCTTTTTGTATACGCTCTTGTGAGTCTATCGTAACATGATATATGGTGGAATCGTTTTATTTTATGCTTTACGGCGGCGTCCAAGAGAACTTGGGTACCAATAACATTGGTCTGCAAAAATACTTTTGGCCCGACAATGGACCGGTCAACGTGGCTTTCAGCCGCGAATCCCATAACCACATCCGCGCCATCCATTGCTTTCTCAACCACCTCGGGATCACAGATATCTCCTTTAATAAATTTATAATTTGAGTTATTTCCGAAATCGCGAGTGGAAGAAAGATGCCCCGCGTAAGTCAATTTATCTAAACTAACAATTTCATCACTTGGATGATTTTTTAGCCAATATCTAATGAAATTCGATCCGATAAATCCGGCCCCGCCGGTGACAAGAAGTTTCATAATGTAATCATTTCAAGCTTCGCTTATATTAAAGTTTAATATTTGCCTTCTCCCCAATAAAGAATTCCAAACAAGAGTGTCTTCCGTCAGTTGAGGAAATCGAAGCCTCCGATCCGATAAGACTGTTATCTATCTGCTGCTTAACCTTATAAATCTTGACATTATTCATAAGAACACAGTTTTCAATTCTTGATCCTTCAATTAAACACCCTTCATCAATTGAAGTATACGGACCGATATATGAATCAATTATTGAAGTATTATCTTTAATAGAAACCGGTCCTCTTATTTCTGAGTTCCTGATGACGCAATTGTGGCCAACATAAACCCTACCGCTGATATCCGAACCATCTTCAATCTTGCTTTCTATTTTGGGTTCCAGGGTCTTATCCAAAAGATATTGATTTGAATCGATCCAATCGTCAAACTTGCCCGGATCTAGCCACCTGCCTTTATATTCTATGACATCAACTTTATAGCCATGCTTAATTAACCACATATAAGGAGAGCGGATCTCAAGTTCTCCGCGTTCTGAAGGAGTAATTTTATCTTTACCCGTAAAACATTTAAAAACATTGTTGTCAAAGAAATAAAGGCCGGGGATGACAAACTCATTGGGTGGTTTTTGAGGTTTCTCAAGATAATCAACAAGCTCCCCTTTTTTATTAAATACAGGCACTCCAAGTCTGGAGTTATCTTTAAATTTAAGCATGGTCACCAGCCCATTGGGTTTTTTATTCAAGAAATAATCAACCTGAGATTTTATTCCTTCAGTAAAAATATTATCTCCCAAATGAAGCAAAAATAAATCCTTCTTAAGTTCTTTTTCACAAACCCTGATAATATCCGCCAGGCCCCCGCGGGGGTTTTCCTGCACCACATAGGTAAATTTGAGTCCCCAGTTACTTCCGTCACCCAAAAACTTTTTGGCAATATCCAATCCTCCCGGGTTATAGGTAATTAAAACATCTTTAATACCGGATGAGGCAACCGCTTCAATAGGGTAAAAAATGAGAGGTTTATTAGCAACCGGAAGAAAGTGTTTGTTCACATAGAAACTTATCGGCTGCATCCTTGATCCTATTCCGCCCGTAGGAATAATTGCCTTCATACAAACGTAGCTTTAATTATACCGCCTCTTTTCCCAATCTCAACCCCTATCGGGTTCAGCAACGCAAAGGTGGGGCATATGATATAATTTTGCTATGAACTTAGAAGATATTCGTAAGAAGCATAATCTATCCCTGATCCTTATGCACGGGTCGCGGGTAAGCGGTAAAACCCATCCTAAAAGCGATACTGATATTGCCGTCATGCAAAAAGACGGCAGCAGAAAAATCGATCTTCTCGGTTTATATGGCAACTTTGCTAAAATTTTTAAAACCAGCAGCGTAGATATAGTTAATCTTACCCACGCAAATCCGCTTCTGCTTTTTACCGTTGCCCGAAAAAGCAAACTTTTAGCGGGAAGCCAAAAGGACTATAATAAATTCAAACTTCTGGCATTTCATAGATACTCCGATTATCAACCATACCTCAAAATGGAGGCAGAGTTTGTAAGAGAAAGGATCGCCGCATATGCCCAAAGTTGATATCCAACTGATCAGACGAAAAGTAAAACTGCTGGAAGCAGACCTGGCTGCGTTGAGAAAGTATCGGAATGTAAGCCTAGAAGAGTACCTAAAAAACCAAGAAACTCAACTAATAGTTGAAAGACTTTTGGAAAAAATCACCGGAAGGCTTATCGACATTAACTATCACATCTTAAAAGAAGAATACGGGATCATGCCTGAAGATTACTACAACTCTTTTATTGAAATGGGTAAAAATAGAATCGTTACGCCCGAATTTGCGGAAGAAATTGCAAAATCGGCCGGGCTTAGAAATGCCCTCGCTCACGAATACGAAAAAATTGACCAAACTTTGGTTCACAAGGCTATAAACATGGCTTTGACCCAAATTCCTCAATATATTCAAAAGGTGACCGATTTCCTCGGTTAAGTATGCTTATCTGCAACGCTTGAGGCTCCCCAGGCCTCCGGTTTGGTTTTTGCCACAAATCCGTTGCCTGTCACCATCCCCACCACTTCCTTTATCATGTCTCTTGTAGGCCCAATTGGCCCCACATCGATGTGAATTTCAAAATCATATTTTGCAGGACTTACCGCTTTTCTTAAAAGAGGTACTAATTCCTGTGCGCACGAAAGAGAAAGCAAAGTCTCAGTATAGATTTTATCCCGCAGCATCGGAATTTTATCTTTCTTTTCTTTCTTCCAAAAGTACCTTGCTCCCCTTCCTTTTCTATGAACCACCACCGCCGTGACAAAATCAATTTCTGGTTTGCCGCCGGTACTTTTTGTTTGCGAGTCGGTCCCGATAACCAGCCGGTAATAATTTCCCGGTTCATCTTTCACAAAGTTTGCAACATCATTAATTACTTCTTCGACAGTCAAACTCCCCTTTGTAGGACTATTAAACATGAAGTGAAGCTAAATATTTCCTAAAATCGCCGTTTAAGTCTTTGTGTTTAAGTGCAAATTCAACCACGGTCTTTAGATAATCCAATTTGTTTCCCGTATCGTAATATTTTGCATTCTTAACTACACAGGTATAGATATCTCTTCCTGACCTTCTTAATTCATCTATGGCTTCAGGAAGGTAGTACTCCCCGCCTGTTCCTGGTTTCTGATTTTCTAAAATATCAAAAATATCAGGAGTTAAAACATAGCAGCCATGAGTCGCGATCTTGCTTGGAGCATTTTCCGAATCTGGTTTTTCAACAATTCTCTTAATCTTGAAAACATTACCTTCAACCGGCTCAAGTTCGGCTATTCCATACCTTGATAGATCTTCTTTCTTTTCAATTTCAACACCTGAAATTACAGGATTACCGTACTTATAGAAAACGTCTAAGCATTGCTTAAGACGGGGGGGATCGGCATGAATAAACTCATCTCCCCACATAACCGCAAAGGGTTCATCCCCTATAATACTTCTGGCATTTTTAACCGGGGTAGCATTGCCATAGCCTCCCTTTTGCCTGATATAGATAAAGTTGGCCATCTCGGAAATTCTTTTAATTTCTTCCAAAAGAGGCTTTTTTTCCTCCCCGCTTGATTCAAGAAGCTGGACCAGTTCTTTGCTGGGGCTATCAAAATGGTCCTCAATCCCTCTTTTATGATATCCCGTGACAATAATAATATCTTCAATCCCGCTTGCAACACACTCTTCTACAACATACTGGATAATCGGCTTATCGACAATCGGGAGCATCTCTTTAGGCATGGCCTTGGTTTGAGGAAGAAACCTAGTTCCAAAGCCTGCGGCCGGAATGACTGCTTTTGTTACTTTTTTCATCAAGGTGACTACAAGTATACAAAATTAGGTTCTTAGAATCAACGAAAAGACCATCACCAGCCCCAAAGCGGCAACTGCCAGATATTCCAAAACAACAGAGAAATAAAGATCTCTATGGATAGAATGATGAACTAAACCCCAAATAACATAGGAGGTTGCTACGGCAACGGCTACAATCATCTGGAAAGCCCGGTCGTATGAAAAAAGGACAAATGCCAGAATTCCTGCAAAAAGAAGGCCAAAAAGAACAAAATAGTGCGGCAAGTGTTTAGATATGCTTTGCATATTAATAGCTAAATAATTTTTCCTGCTTTCAATATTAACGCAATTGCAAGTATCATGCCCAAAAATGCAATATGGGCAAAGGTTCTGCCTGCAATCCGTGCAATTCTTCTTTTCGAAACCAAAATTCCGTCAATAATTAAGACAAAAAGTAAAAGCCCCACGATTCCCAAAGAAACCGATTTTGTTACACTAAACGGAGAAACCAAGATTTTGACTTGCCCCGCAAGCGGTATTGGAGTGGGACTTGCCGCCGGAGCCACAGCCGCCTTTGCTTCCGCTATAGGAACCGCAGGAACCGTATCTGCATATTTTGTACCGAAAAATTGGACGATGATTGTCGTATCAACTCCGGCCAAATTTCCATCAATTACCCCGATTCCGATTTCTTTATACTTAGATGAAAGAATGTTTTCTCTATGCGAGGCAGAATTCATCCAAGCCTCAACCGCAGATGATGCCGAAGAAAAGTCCCTTGCCAAGTTCTCCCCGGCATATTTATATTTATAGCCAAAGTTAGTAAAGAAAACCCAAGGCTGGGCTCCGTCAGGTGCAACATGGGCCCAGTAGCCTTTATTAAGCATATCTGCTCCCTTTGCTTGTGCGGCCTGAGAAAGCGTTGAGTTTAAACTTAAAGGAGAAAGTCCTACCTGCGTCCTTTTTTCATTTGTAAGCCTTACTACTTCATCAGGAGAGATATTGGCAGCAAAGCCCAATATCTTAGGAGCGAAACGGGGTACAAAGGAAATAATAAGCTGATACAAAATAAAAGCAAATGTTATAAAAGTAAGGCTTGAATTATGCAAAAGTTTGGCCTTTTGATTATTAGACTCGCGGGGAATTATCAGATGGGCAATTTTTTGGATGAATTTCATCTCTTAAATCTTATATCTTCGACAGTCTTCTATCAACATCTTATCAACTTGACACAATATGATGTACTTGACAGTTCCCGTTTTTTGGCATAATATCGGGAGTATGGATCCCAATATTATATATATAAAAAGAGACATTGAGCCTGTAATCAAAAAACACTTCAATACCGGAAAAGTCATTGTAATTTATGGGCCAAGACAGGCAGGGAAAACAACTTTACTTAATAATATTTTTAATGGTGAGGAATTTTTGTATCTTTCCTGTGACCAGGAAAGAATTCGAGAACAACTAATACCGGACAGATTAGCACTGGAAAAAGTCATAGGTAATTATAATAATGTCATTTTTGATGAAGCTCAACATTTAAAAGATTCTGGACTTATGTTAAAAATCTTAGTAGATAACTTTCCTAAAAGGAATTTTGTGGCTTCAGGTTCATCTTCTTTTGATCTTGCGAATAAATTGACAGAACCTTTAACCGGCAGACATTTTAAGTTTTTACTTTTCCCCCTTTCTTTGCTTGAAATTAATTCTTTTATCCCTTCTGTGGATAGAGATTTTCAATTTAAAGAATCTTTGATTTATGGTTCATATCCGGAAGTATTCAAATTTAAATCAGGTGATGAAAAAATAGAACATTTGTCTACTCTTACTGATTCATATCTTTATCAAGATATTTTAGCTTTTAATTTAGTCAAAGATAGTAAAAAGGTGAGAGAACTGCTAACGGCAATTGCTTTTCAATTAGGTAGTGAAGTTTCTTATTCAGAGCTAGCTTTAACTGTGGGAATTGATAGAAAGACCGTTGAATACTATTTGGATTTATTGGAAAAATCATTTGTACTTTTTAGGCTCTATGGCTTTAGTAGAAATCTACGAAGTGAAATAAATAGAAAGGTTAAAATTTATTTTTATGACCTAGGAGTAAGAAACGCTTTGATAAACAATTTTAACAGCTTGTCCTTAAGAAATGACGGTGGAGGAATGTTTGAAAATTTTGTTATTTCTGAAATAGTTAAAAAGACTGTAAACGACCCTCAAAAAACAAATCTTTATTTCTGGAGAACTTATGAACAAAAAGAAATGGATTTGGTGGCTGAGAAAAACGGAAGAATTAAGGCGTTTGAGATTAAAACAAAAAAACCAAAGAAAGTTAAAAGCTTTCAAGCTTTTCAAGGTTTATATCCTGAAAGTAAAACTGAAGTGATAACAATGGATAATCTTACCTCAATTTTAGAAAACCCTGTCGTTTGAACTAGAACAACGTGGATGAATTTCATCCATTAATATTAACTCTTTTTTGAGCGTTTGCGAAGATATGAAGATATATAGAGTTACTAACTAGTTCACCCAAACCACGTACACTCAGGAAGTTAACCGCCACACCTTCAGATTTTGCCCTCCATCAACGATTCCATGACCTCGAAGTTGCGAATAATTATTGAACGGTTGCAGGTGTACATCAAACCCTTATTCGGATTAATTTCAAAACCTAGATATATTATTTCTAAACCCCTAAACCTGGCTTCTTTAATGGCGGGTTGTAAATCGGAATCAGAACTGCACAAAACAACCGTACTTCCCTTCTTATCACAAGCGTTAGAAACAAGATCTACGGCTATTTTGACATCAACGCCCTTTTCTTTAAAAATAACTGCTTCTTTACCATTGACCCTAACTTTAAAAGCCCTCACGTGTCCGCTTATTATAAACTCATACCCATTTTTCTCGAGACTAGTTTTTAAAACACGCTGTTTTAGGATTAAATCTTTTGATTTCTCAAGATACCTAGGATATTCACGATAAATATGCAACTTAGCAGAATAGAATATTCTTTTTTTGACATCTATACCTTTAAGGACATTGTTTAAAAGTTTTGGCAAATTGACATCATTAATTTTCTTACTTTTATGGCCGTTTTGTTCCAGGACATCCTCGATGTAATGTCTCAGGTTTTCACCATCAATAAAAAGAGAAGAGGACATAATTTAGATTATAACATCAAAAACCTCGGCGAGGACGAGCCATAGCCGAGGCGGTGATGAACTAATGGTAATACATTATTTATCCCTTGTCAATATCT
>Ga0210018_1001610_pt1 | contig 11700 bp, 10 predicted proteins | sample CryGeyCG2014_010_2_FD_183967 | JGI IMG/M metagenome (GOLD analysis project Ga0210018, IMG submission 183967) | Groundwater microbial communities from aquifer - Crystal Geyser CG09_land_8/20/14_0.10 (SPAdes) (version 2) | ecosystem: Environmental > Aquatic > Deep subsurface > Groundwater | place... | reverse complement strand
AGAAAATCATGCGCCAGGCGAGGTTGTTACCGTACTCGGTAGCAACAAGGGGACGGGTTTGTGCTATAATCAATAAAATGCGTAAAACTATTGTTTTGATGATTTTAGATGGCTGGGGAGAAGGAGAAAAAAATGAATCCAATCCCATTTATACCGCTAATCCAAAAATAATAAATTCATTAAAATACTCCTATCCTTGTGGTTTGCTTCAAGCTTCAGGTATTGCTGTTGGTCTTCCTTGGAATGAAGAAGGAAATAGCGAAGTATGCCATCTTACTTTGGGAGCTGGTAGAGTAATCTATCAAAATTTCCCAAGAATTAGCTTGGCCATCAAAAACGGCAGTTTTTTTCAAAACCCAGTTTTGAAAGGCGCTTTTAGCCAGGCTAAAAAAAATAATTCCTTTGTTCATTTAATTGGTCTTTTAGCCGCCCCTTCTGCCTATGTTCACTCTGCCCAAGAACATCTTTTGGCTTTAATTAAATTTGGAAAACAAGAGGGAGTTAATTATGCTCTCCATCTTTTTACTGATGGTCGCGACAGCCCGCCTTATTCAAGCTTAGAAATCATTAAAAGCTTAGGCGAGGAAGTAAAAAATATTGCTAGTTTAAGCGGTCGTTATTATGCGATGGACCGCGCCAAGCATTGGGATAGAACTGAAAAAGCTTATCGGGTTTTAATTGGAGATTCTGAAACAATAGAGAATTATGAAGAAAAAATTAAAGCAATCCATCAAAGGTTTAACGATGAATATGTTGAACCAATGCTTTTGGGCCCTCTAAATAGAGGCATCAAAGATAACGACAGTATTATTTTTTTCAACTTTAGAGAAGACAGAATGCGCCAAATTGTTGAACCATTTGTTAATAAAAGTTTTAGCGAATTCCCCATTAAACAATTTAAAAATCTCTCCATCGCCACGATGATAAATTATCGCAACGACTTCAAGGTTAGGGTCGCTTTTTCGCCAGAGGAAGTTAAAAACCCTTTGGCTAAAGTACTGGCTGATAATTCAAAAATCCAACTTCGGTTAGCCGAGACCGAAAAATATGCTCATGTCACTTACTTTTTTAACAATTTAGTTGAAAAACCGTTTGGAAACGAGTTTAGAATTTTAATTCCCTCAAGAATGGATTTAAAACCGGACGAACACCCAGAAATGAGAGCTGAAGAAATTACCAATCGTTTAATTTCAGCAATCGAAGAAAAAGCTTTTGATTTTATCCTGGTAAATTATGCTAATCCAGATATTATTGCCCATACTGGTAATTACGAGGCGACAAAAAAAGTTGTGGAAATTATTGACGAGGTGGTTGATAAAGTTGTAAAAGTAGTTCTAGGGCAAAACGCTGTTCTAATTTTGACTTCTGACCATGGGAATATCGAAAGAATGTTTGACCCTTTTACTGGCGAAATTGAAACCAAACATAATAATAACCCGGTTCTTTTTTATTTAATCGGGAAAGAGTTTCAGCGCCAAAAAGATAAATTTCAAGCCGAAAAAGAAGCTAAAGATGTAATTGGCGTCTTATCTGACGTGGCGCCAACTATTTTGGAGTTATTAGGCCTTAAAAAACCCAAAGAAATGACTGGTCAAAGTCTTCTAGGCTATTTACAATTAAATGATTGGATGGTTAAATAATTACATAATTGTATGTTTAGATTTCTCAGTCATTTAATATTTTTGTTTTTCTCCAATCTGGTGGCTTTTCTGATAGCTAGTTATTTTATCGCCGGGTTTTCTATCCCCTTGGACCTAAAAAGTCTTTCAATTATTGCCGGAATTTTTACCTTACTTAATATTTTTATCAGGCCGATTATTAAACTTGTTCTCTCGCCAATTATTTTTCTGACCCTTGGTTTGGGTATTATTTTAGTTAATGCTATCCTTCTTTGGACTGTTGATTTCTGCTCCAAAGATATTTCTATCTCGTCTATCAAAGCCTTGCTTTTCGCTACTTTAGTGATAAGCTTTGTTAATGCAATAATCCATTTCTCTGCTCGGTTATCGTTTAAAAAAGCCCTATAATGTTAACTAATATCCAAATAGTAATATCAATTGTTTTAATTGTTTTAATTTTGCTTCAGGAAAGAGGAGGTGGCTTATCCGGAATTTTCGGTGGTCAAGGAGGTGAATTTTATCAAACAAGACGAGGACTGGAACGCTCAATGTTCTTTATAACAATTTTTCTGGTCGCTGTTTTTATTACTTTATCAATTTTAAACATTGCTATCAAAGCTTAAAAAAATTTTTCAAGCTCTCTCCAAAAGAGAGCGTTTGGTTTTTGCAGTTTTTTTGCTAATTTTTTTGGTCGGCCTTTTATTTTCAACTATTGACTTTATTGGTCAAAATAGCGTTTCTTCGCCAATCGAAGGAGGCGAATTTACTGAAGGAATAATTAGTCAGCCCATTTTTATCAATCCTGTTTTAGCTAATTCTGATGCTGACAGAGATTTAGTAGAACTGCTTTTTGAAGATGTTTTGGATCTAGCTGAGAACTATAGCGGGCGGTACGCCCGATATATTGAGCATTCTGCTCACTATAGCCAAGGATATATGGAAGCTCCGCTTCCATATAAATTTGAGGAGGGAGGAAAAGTAGTTAGAATCCGCCTAAAAGACAATCTCTTCTGGAGCGATGGCAAGCCTTTAACGAGCGATGATATTATCTTTACAATTAAAACAATTCAAGATCCTGATACCAGATCATTGCTCTTTAACGGCTTTAAAGGAATAGTCCCCTTTAGGGTCAGTGAGCGAGAATTAACCCTAACTTTGCCGGTTCCTTACGCTTTTTTTGAAAGTACTCTTAAAGACTTAAGGCCAATCCCAAAACATCTTTTTGCCGATATTCCAGCCACCAATTTGAAGCTTTCGAACTATAATTTAGAACCAGTGGGCTCGGGCCCATTTAAATATTTATCTTATAAAAAACAAAAGGATGGATTTATTATTTCTTATCAATTTATCCAAAATAAATACGCCGTTAAAAAACCTTATTTGAAAAAACTCAACATCAATTTCTATCCCAATGAAGAAAGCGCTAAAAATGCCTTTGATAAAGGAGAAATTGATGGTCTGGCTGGTCTTAGCCCAAAAAACCTAAAAGAAATCATTGTCCCTCATCAAGAATTTACCCTCTGGCTGCCGAGATACTATACGGTGTTTTTAAACCAAAATGCCAATGATGCCTTAAAAGATAAAAATGTAAGAACAGCCCTAAATTATGCCACGGACAGGAAAAAAATTATTGACACTGTTTTAAATGGTCAAGCAATAGAAGTTTTTGGTCCCTTAACTCCAGCAATGGGAGGTTATGACGCCACTCTTGCTGAAAAAAACTTTTTCTCGCTTGAAAAAGCTAATGAAATTTTAGAACAAAACGGCTGGCATTTAAATGAGGGTGAGGTTAGAGAAAAAACGGAGAAAAAATCAAAAAAAACCCTTGAATTTAATTTAGTTATTCCTGAAAATCCTTTGTTTATCCAAACTGCTGATATCTTAAAAGAAGATTGGCAAAAAATTGGAATCAAAATCAATATAATAACAATGGCTTCTCTTGAAGAAACTATTAAAAATCGCGATTACCAAATGATTCTTTTCGGCAATATTTTTGGAAGAAATCTGGACCTTTTCTCTTTCTGGCACTCATCAGAAAGATTTTCCCCTGGCCTCAACCTCTCACTCTATGAAAACAAAACTGTTGATGCTTTAATAGAAAAAATTAGAAAAAATTTTGACGAGGAGTCGCGGCTTATTGATTATAAAAATATTCAAACCATAATTAACGATGATGTGCCAGCTATCTTTCTGTTTTCTCGCAGCTATAGTTATATCGTTAATAATCAGCTAAAAGGTTTTGAAGAAAAAAATATTCCAGTCCCAAGCAGCAGATTTGAAAACGTTAATAAGTGGTATTTAAAAACAATAAAAGTTTTCAAGAAAAACATCTAAGCCCCGCACCTTTTGGTATGTAAGTTGCAAATAGTGATTAGATAATATTACTATTGCATTAATTCGTACCAAAAGGTGCGGGGTAAGCATATGAAACACTTGCTAATTAAATTAAAACATGGTAAGCTTGTTTTAGCTAAGGAGTTAAGCTTCTCCTTTGCCGCTAGAAAGATTAAAGAATTAAAACCCTATCTTTGCAAAGCTTCTTCGATTAAAAAATCCCTAGAGAATAAAAATGCCTATCTTGTCTATCGAGGCGTTTACTTTAAAAAAGACAAAAAACTTTTTAAATTAAATGAATTGCGATATGATATAACCCTTATCTATCCTTTTGTTTTTGGCGAAGAATTTAATAAAACCTTAGGGCATTGGCATAAAACATCTGAAATCTATGAAGTTTTATCCGGCCAAGCATTGTTTTTAATCCAAGGACCAAAAAATTCAGCCAAGAAAGTTTATCTAAAAACGCTCAAGCCAAAATCAAAAATAATCATTCCTGCTTTCTACAATCATTTAATAATTAATCCCGCTAAAAAACCATTAATTATAGCTGATTTATTTTCTAACAAAGTAAAATCTGATTATTTCTTCTTAAGGGAAAAATGCGGCGCTGGTTATTATATTTTAAAAAGCGGGGCTGTTAAAAATCCTCATTACAAAACTGTTGGAAAAATCCAGAATAAATTGCCAAAAACAAAAATTTCAATAAAAACCTTCAAAAAACCGCTTTATTCAGAATTTATAAATAATCCTAAAAAATTTGAGTTTTTAACCCAGTAGTGAGCCGAGCGCAGCGCTTTTCATAACGCTTCCGGTCAGACAAGGATTTCCCATAATTTAGGAAGTCTTTGTTAATACAAAACGTCAAAAGAAGAAAAGCGACTAAGCGTTAATGCGCTCGGTCTACTACTGGGTAAAATAACTTGCGTCCTCGTGGCGGAACTGGAATACGCGTAGCGTTCAGAACGCTATCCCTAAAAGGGTTGTGGGTTCAAATCCCACCGAGGACACCAGCGTGATAAAACCCTAAACCCTAAATTCTAAATTCTAAAAACGATGACTCCAAAAAAATTTCAAAAACCCATGCCTGGCGGCAGGCAGGCAAAAAGACAGCCGGAAAGGATGGAAGATTGTCTGAAATTTGTTCCGCTCGGCGGCTTGGAAGAAGTTGGCCGAAATATGATGTTTTTTGAGTACAAAGACGAAATTGTTATTATTGACGCTGGCTTGCAATTTCCCGAAGAAGACACCCCAGGGATTGATTACATTATTCCCAATACTTCTTGTTTGGAACCAAAAAAAGAAAATATCCAAGCGCTTTTTCTTACTCATGCCCATTATGACCATATTGGCGCTATTCCATACATAATTGAAAAACTAGGGAACCCGATTATTTATACGACCAGCCTGACAAAAGCCATTATTGAAAAACGTCAAGAAGAATTTACTAATGCCCCAAAATTAAATATTGAGGTGATAAAACCTGGCGATAAAATTGATATTTCCCGTTATTTTCAAGCGGAAATTTTCGCCCTTGAACACAATATGCCTGATACTTTTGGAATAGTTTTAAAAACACCTGTCGGTAATATATGCCATATCGTTGAATTTAAATTTGACTATGATGAAAGCGGCAATCCTCAAGGTCTGGATGTTTTTGAAAAAATCGGCAAAATGGGCATTCATACTCTTTCTCTTGATAGTACCAACGCGGAAGTGCCGGGTTTTTCCGTTTCTGAAAGAGTAGTAGAAAAAAATATTGAGGAAATCCTTAAAAAGGCTAAGGGGAGAATTATTATTGCGATGTTTGCCTCGCTTTTAACCAGAATTGCGAAAATTATTAAAATTGCTGAAGAACAAAAGCGTTATGTAGCGATTAGCGGTAGTTCAATGAAAAGTAACATCCAAATTGCCCAAAACTTAGGCCACCTTAAAATTAAAAAACAAAGCACGATCCCAATTCAGGATATTCATAAATATAAAGATGACCAGCTATTGATTCTATCAACCGGCGCTCAAGGAGAGCCCAACGCTAGCTTGATGAGAATCTCTAATAGAGAGCATAAATACATCAAAATCAAGTCAAGCGATACGGTTATTTTCTCGGCTTCAGTGGTTCCTGGCAACGAAAGAGCAGTTCAAGCTTTAAAAGATAATTTAGCCCGTCAAGGAGCGGTTGTCCTCCAATCAACAGTTGTTGATTTCCACTCCTCCGGCCACGCACCGCAGGAAGAATTAAAACAAGTCATTAAATTAATTAATCCCAGATTCTTTCTGCCAACTCACGGCTATTATTTTATGCGCTACAAAAATGCTGAGCTAGCCAGGGAGGTAAATATTCCCAATAGAAACATTATTTTTGTAGACAATGGCCAGGTGGTTAAAATCGCTAAAGATGGTTTTTTCGTTTCCAAAGAAACGGTGCCGGCTTATTATGTGATGGTTGACGGGCTGGGGGTCGGCGACGTGGAAGAAGTGGTGATGCGGGACCGAAGAGCGCTGGCTCAGGAAGGAATGGTTGTTATCATTACTACTCTTGACAGACGGACTGGCAGTCTATTGAAAAACCCTGATATTATTTCCCGCGGTTTTATTTATCTAAAGGAAAATAAAGAATTTGTTGAGGATTTAAGAAATAAAATCAAGCAGACCGTGATGCGAATCCCTCATTATCAACCAATCGAAGCTGATTATTTAAAATCCTTAATCAGAGAACAAATCAGTCAATTTTTGTATAATAAAACCAAGAGACGACCGGTGGTAATACCAGTGGTCATAGAAGTATAGCTAAATCATTCGTATAATTCGTAATATTAGTATATTCGCATCGATACAAAGCAGCTTGGTATCGATACTAATATACGAATTATACTAATGATACGAATTCCGATGAACAAACCCATTTTAATTTCAGGCATCATGCCTTCAGGAAAACTTCATATTGGTAATTATTTGGGCGCTCTTAAAAACTTCGTTGAGCTCCAAAATTCTGACAAATACGAATGTTATTTTTTTGTTGCTGACTACCATTCTTTAACGGAAAATTTCGACCCGAAAATAAAATCAGAAGAAACTATAGATATTGTTTCCAATTATTTAGCCACTGGTATTGACCCAGAAAAATCAACAATCTTTGTCCAATCGCAGGTTCCGGCTTGCGCTGAATTAGCTTGGATTTTAAGCACCATTACGCCTTTGGGCGAGCTCCAAAGAATGACTCAATTCAAAGATAAGTCGCAAAAACAACAGACGAATATTAATGCCGGGCTTTTTAATTATCCGGTGCTAATGGCTTCGGATATTTTACTTTATAATGCGAAATTTGTGCCGGTTGGCGAAGACCAACTCCAACATTTGGAATTTACCAGAACTTTAGCCAGAAAATTCAATAAACAATTTGGTAAAATCTTTATAGAACCAAAACCTTTACTCACAAAAACCCCACGCTTAATGAGTTTAACCAATCCTTTAAGAAAAATGTCAAAATCAGAACCAAACGGATGCTTATTTATGGATAACTCTGAAGAGGAAATAAAAGAAAAAATAAAAAGAGCAGTAACAGATTCCGGAAAAGAAATTATTTTTGACAAAAAAAATAAACCAGCAATTTCTAATTTGATATTAATTTACGAAGGGTTTTCCGGATTAACAATCAAAGAAATCGAAGAAAAATTCAGAGGCAAAAGTTATGTTGAATTTAAAAGTTCTTTAGCCGAATTACTGGTGAAAAATCTGCGGGAATTTCAGGATAAAAAATCAAATATTTTAAAGCCGAAAATTCTCGCTACCATCAAAGAAGGCGGGGAAAAAGCCCGCCAAAAATCTCAGAAAAAACTAGAAAAGGTAAAAAGGAACCTGGGATTATTAATATAAAAATCCCACTTACTTTATTTCATCTATTCCTATATATTGCTGAAGCGCTTCTGGCACTTTTATGGCGCCTTCTTTCGTCTGGTAATTTTCAATAATAGCGATTAAAATTCGGCCGATAGCAAAAGCAGTGCCGTTCAGCATATGAACGTAGCCAATCTTGGATCTTGCATCTTGTATCTTGGATCTGTATCTGATGTTTAATCTCCGGGCCTGAAAATCAGTGCAATTTGAGGTGGAATGGGTCTCTCGATAGCGATTTTCACTTGGCATCCAGGCTTCGATGTCGTATTTAGCGCTAGTTGGAAAGCCTAAATCACCACTACACATTTGAACTATCCGATAAGGAATTTTTAAAGCCTGCATTAATTTCTCTTCCATTTCTAAGAAAAATTGATGCTCTTTTTTCGAATCTTCTGGTTTACAAAAACTAAACATTTCTAGCTTATCAAATTGATGAACTCTAAAAATTCCTTTGGTGTCTTTTCCATAAGAACCAGCTTCCCGCCTGAAACAAGTTGAAAAAGCAACATATCTTTTTGGCAATTCTTCCTCTTTCAAAACTTCATCGCTGTGCATCGGACCAATTGACTGCTCACCCGTAGCTACCAAATAAAGGCTATCTTTCTCTAAGAAATACGTTTCCTCTTTGTCTTCTTGGCGGTCAACATAACCCATCCCCTCCATCTTTTCTTTTTTAATTATTACCGGCGGAATGACTGGCGCAAAACCTTCTTTTATCAAATTATCAAAACCTAGTTTAATTAACGCGAGCTCTAAAAGCGCAGCTTGACCCTTCAAATACCCAAAACGACTGGCGCAAAACCTTCTTTTATCAAATTATCAAAACCTAGTTTAATTAACGCGAGCTCTAAAAGCGCAGCTTGACCCTTCAAATACCCAAAACGGCTGCCAGATACTTTCCCGGCTCTTTCAATATCAATTAAATCTAATTTCTTAGCGATAGTTAAATAATCTTTTGGAGTAAAATCAAATTTAGGCTTTTCCCCAACTTCTCTTAAAACTTCATTCTCTTTTTCATCTTTGCCAATTTTAACATCCTCCTGGGGAAGATTTGGAATTTGATATAAAATTTTTTCTCTTTTCTTTTCTATCTCTTCAATTTCTTTGTCTAATTTCTTAATTTGTTCTTTGATTTTTCTTGATTCTTCAATTTTTCTTTTTTTAGTTAAAAGATTTTGCTCGGATTTTTTATCATCGATATTTTTCCTTAAAGTCCTCCAAATTTCGTCCAAAGCCAAAAAATCATCCACTAATTTTGGGTTTATATTTTTACTTTTAATCCCTTGCCTAACTTTTTCTGGGTTTTGACGAATAAGATTTATGTCTAACATGTCTAAAACTTAATTTGAATTTACTTCGGTCTTAGCGTTGGGAACGCAATCACTTCTTTTATGTTATGGCTCTTTGTTATTAAGGCAACTAACCGGTCAATCCCAATGCCCAGACCGGCCGCTGGAGGCATTCCATATTCTAAAGCTTCTAAAAATTCCTCGTCCAACCGGCTGGCTTCTTTATCGCCGGCACGAAACATCTTCTCCTGCTCCTCCATTCTTTCTCTTTGCTCAACTGGGTCATTTAATTCTGAAAAGCCATTAACTACTTCTACGCCTTCTATAATTAATTGAAATCTTTCCGTAAAACTTCGGTCATCTTCGCAAGATTTTGCTAATGGAGAAATGACTCTTGGATATTTTATAATAAATGTTGGCTCAATTATTTTTGGTATCACTTCTTTTTTGAAGGCTTCTTCTATTTCAGCTCCGTCTAAGATTTTCTTTTTTAAATCAATCTTGGCGTATTTCTTCATTGCTTTTTCAAAAGTAATCTTCTTAAATTTTTTTGGAAACCATTTTTTAAATAGTTTTTCTGTAAATTTCATTAATCCCTCCCAATCTTCAAATGCCCAGTAAAGCTCTAACATTGTGAATTCTGGATTATGGTCTTTGTCAATGCCCTCGTTTCTAAAATTTCTGCCAAGCTCAAAAATTTTGTTAAAACCAGCTACCAATAACCTTTTTAAATAAAGTTCTGGGGCAATTCTTAAATAAAAATCAGTATCTAAAGCGTTATGGTGGGTGATAAATGGTTTTGCTCTGGCGCCTCCAGGAACTGGTTGAAAAATCGGCGTCTCTACTTCTAAGAATCTTTCTTCTTGAAGTTTAGCTCTTATTGTTTTTATAATTTCCGAGCGTCTAATTAATTTTTCTTTAACTGCTTGGTTTAAAAGAATATCTAAATATCTTTTTCGGAAGCGCTCTTCAATATCTTTTAAGCCATACCATTGACTCGGCAAAAGTCGGAGGCTTTTAACAATAATATTAACGATTTTGGCTTCAATGCTTTTTTCGCCTTTCTGAGTTTTAAAAAGCGGACCGCCAACATTCAAAAAGTCGCCGATATCTAAATTTTGCTTTAAGCTCCTGAAATTCTTGAGATTATCTTTTTTGAGAACCGCTTGAATTCTTGCTGAACCATCATCTAAATCAATAAAAATCATTCCGCCTTGGTCTCGGAAAGCCATGATTTTCCCAACCAAAAAAACCTTCTTTTTAAGACGACTTAAAGAAGAAAAATTCTTAAGAGCTTCTGAGATAGATGAAGTCCTCTTTACCTTTGCCGGATAAGGATTAACCCCGGTCTTAATAAGGGCTTCTCGTTTCTTTTGTCTCTCTTTGATAATTTCTTCAAGCATCCCTATCCAATCTTTAATATTATATATTTTACCTCGCCTTGTGGAGTTTTAACAATTACTTCCTCGCCAACCTTTTTATTTAAAAACGCTCTGCCTAGAGGCGATTCATTAGAAATTAAATTCTCTTCTGGTCTTGCTTCAAAAGGGCCAATGATTCGGTATCTAAAAACTTGGTCATTTTTCTTCACTTCAATTATTGAACCCACTCCAACTTTATCTTTCTTACTGGTTTTCCTTATAACTACTGCGTTCTTAATTAAATCTTCTATTTCCAAAATTTTGGCTTCAATTCTACTTAAAGCATCTTGAGCTTCAAAAAATTCAGAATTCTCTGAAAGATCGCCATACTCTTTAGAGGATTTTAATCGCTCAATTGTTTCCGGCCTTTCTATTTCTTTCAGTCTTCTTAGCTCTTCTTTTAAGAGATTAATTTTCTCCCGAGTTAAATAATATTTTTGAGGCTTAGTAAGCATTTTTCCATAACCAAACTCTTATTTTTAACACTTCTATCAATACTTGTAAATAAGATAACAGTTTAACTTTTGATTCAGGGTCGTTTTTCCAAATAATTGGTGTTTCTTTAATTTTGTATCCTAGATTTTTAGCCAAAGCCAAAACTTCAACGTCAAATGCCCAACGATTAATTCTCGTTAAAGAGAAAATTTTCTGGGCAGTTTCTTCGGTGAAAGCCTTAAAACCGCACTGGGTATCCTTAATCCCAGGCAGCAGTAAAATTTGGATAATTAAATTCCCAATATTCCCAAGGAATCTTTTATAAAAAGGTTGCGGCGGCTCTAGTTTAGCTCCTTTTATACCTCGAGAACCAAAAACAACATCATAACCTTCTTTAAAATAAGGAATCATTTTTCTGAATTGGTCAATAGAAGTTGAATTATCAGCATCGGTGAATAACCGAATATGGCCACGCGCTTCTAACATCCCTTGTTTAACAACGCTTCCTTTACCTTTGTTTTCTTCGTTGGTAATTATTCTCAAATTTCTTATTAACTCTGAAAACTTTTTAGCTGCTTCAACGGTAGCATCTTTGGAGCCATCATCAACAACAATTATCTCATAAGAAAAATCCACATCTTGGAGGCGATAATCAATATCAACCAAAGTTTGCGGCAATCTTTTTGCCTCGTTGTAGGCTGGAATAAT